>Ga0307414_10001566_pt1 | contig 11890 bp, 3 predicted proteins | sample DK1Ometagenome_FD_203804 | JGI IMG/M metagenome (GOLD analysis project Ga0307414, IMG submission 203804) | Maize rhizosphere microbial communities from greenhouse at UC Davis, California, United States - DK15-O-3 | ecosystem: Host-associated > Plants > Roots > Rhizosphere > Soil | place: USA...
TTGACGGCTCTTCCTTCACCAGTTTCACGATGAATCAGGGGCTCGGCGCCAACATCATCATGAGCTCGCTGGAAGACCGGGAAGGCAATCTTTGGTTTGGAACCTCGGGTGGCGGAGCCAGCAAATTTGACGGCAGCGGATTTACTACTTACTCACTTTCGCAGGGACTGGCCGGAGACATCGTTTATTCCATGGTGCAGGATCGGGGTGGAAATATTTGGTTTGGAACCGGCGGGGGGCTGAGCAAATTTGACGGCAAGGATGTGACCTCCTATACGACAGCACACGGACTCCCCTCTAATGAAGTCTACTCAGTCATCGAGGATGCCAACGGAGCACTTTGGTTGGGCACTGAAGACGGAATCAGCCGGTTTGACGGTGCAAGTTTCACCCGATTTGGGCCGGAGCAGGGTCTGGTTGGGTATATCATTCTTGGCATGCAGGCTGAGCCGGACGGGTCAATCTGGGTGGGAGCGGTGGATGGAGGCTTGAGTCATTTTGACGGGGAAAAATTCGTCAACTTCACCCAAGATCAGGGGTTGGCCAACAATGGCGTGATTCAGGTAAAGCTGGACGACCAGGAAAATCTCTGGGTGGGCACCGAGGAAGGGGTCAGCTTTCTTTCCAAAGACTCCAAAGCAATCGCTATCTCGGGCAACGCCGGGCAAAAGCCGCTTTTCCATAATTTCACCACAAGCAATGGCCTCCCAGATGATGTGATCCAACAGATCCTGCCGATGAGCAATCAAAAAGTGGCCGTGGGGACCAACTTGGGTATTGCGTTTTTTGACGTGCCAAAAGGGGAAGACTTCTCGCAACTGGAGAATCTTGAGATCTTCAATTCCAATACCGGCTATCCTGTCAAAGATCTCACCGACGGGCAAAACGGGATGTTTCAGGATCGAAACGGAATCCTCTGGGCGGGTACCGGAAGCAACAAATCAGCCTTGGTTCGCTTTGACTATGACGCGCTGATCCGAAATAAAAACGTCCCAAAGGTTTTCTTGAAGCAGTTGCGGCTGAACGAAGAAGTGATCCCCTGGAGCTCACTCGAATCGGCCGGTGAACTGGATCAATCGGCCGAGGTGGAAGAGGCTTCTACCTTGGGAAAAGTCCTGAACAGCGAAGAACGAACCAGATTGCAAGATCGGTTTAAGAATATCACCTTCGACAGCATCGCGCCGTTTTTTCCGATTCCCCAGAATCTGGTTTTACCCTTCAGACACAACCACATCAACGTTGATTTTGGATCCAATGAGTTGGCCAAGCCATTTTTGATAGAATACCAGTACATTCTCGAAGGCTACGATCAGGAATGGAGTCCTGTGCTGAAAAAGACCAGCGCCACATTTGGCAACATCCAAGAGGGCGACTATGTCTTCAAAGTCCGCGCGAGGTTCACCGGCCCGAGCGAGGGACAGGCCGGGCAATGGACTGAGCCGATCAGTCTGTCTTTTGCCGTACTTCCGCCATGGTACCGCACCTGGTGGGCGTTTCTGATCTACACGCTGCTATTCCTGTCGCTGATCTACCCGGTCCACCGTTATCAAAGGAATGTGGCAATCCAAGAAGAGCAGGAAAAGGCCCGAGAACGGGAGTTGGAGCAAGCACGGGAGATCGAAAAAGCTTACACGAAGCTGGAGTCAGCTCATGAAAACCTCAAATCAACCCAAGCGCAGCTGATCCAGCAGGAAAAACTTGCCTCTCTCGGCCAACTGACCGCAGGGATCGCCCACGAAATCAAAAACCCGCTGAACTTTGTCAACAACTTCTCAGGGCTGAGCTTGGAGTTTTTGGAGGAGATAGAAGAAGAACTCGAAAAAATGCCACAGACCGATGCCTTGGACAATGTCAAGGATCTCCTGTCTGACATCAAAACCAACCTGACCAAAATCAAACATCATGGCGGGCGGGCGGACGGCATCGTCAAGTCCATGCTGATGCACTCAAGGGGCGGCAGCGGCGCCATGGAACCGGCCGATCTCAACGAGGTCATCACCGAATACGTCAACCTGTCCTTCCATGGCATGCGGGCCAATAAAAACCCGATCAATGTCGACGTGAGTCTCAAGTTGGATCAAAGCATTCCAAAGATCCCTCTCAACGTAGAGGATTTCAGCCGGGTGATCTTGAACCTGACCAAAAATGCCTTCGACGCGATGCGCGAAAAAATCGCCAAAGTCGGGCCGGAATATAAAGCCATCATTGAAGTCCGTACCAAGGATCTCGGCGACAGCATCCTGATCGAAGTCGAGGACAACGGCCCCGGAGTACCAGATGAGATCAAAGACAAGCTGTTGATGCCGTTTTTCACCACTAAAAAAGGAACCGAGGGGACAGGTCTGGGATTGTCCATCACGCACGATATCATCAAAGCGCACAATGGTTCCTTGGACATCACTTCGGTGGTCGGTGAGTGGACTAGGTTTAGCATTACAATCCCGAAAGTGGGCTGATCGACGCTGCCCCAACTATCTGTACCGGCACCCGGGCGACTTTGATCTTGATTTTGATGGCTCTCTTCGGCAGGGAACAAGCATCGGGACAGGATCAAGGGATGACAGTTTAATAAAAATTGCAGATTCGAATACCAGAAGGATAAAATTGGTAGCCGGATAGATTAGGTAAATTAATCTATCACTATTCAAAAACTTAGCGTAAATTAACATAGCCACTATTTTTTAACCTGTCTTAAACTTCCAGGATTTCTTGGCAGTGTTTGTTTTCCGGATTAAAAAGCCCTTTTTGGTTAGCGCAACCCCAGCATTTAAGACCAAGGGTCTGGCAAATCCTTTCTGGGAATTTCTGCCAAAACAGGGGTAAAAAGGCGGGAAGAATTTTCGGAGTTTATCATCCCAAATTCTTTTTATGAAGGACAATACCAACATCAAAACTTGGAAGGTTCCGGCTCAGTTGCTAGTCAGGAGAAGTTCTTACGGAATGCCAAAGGCGTTGCTGCTAGGGTCCAGGAATTCCGAAGAAATTCATAGAAATCTCTTAATCTTTCTTTACGCAAGCCTTGCCTTGCTTGAGATATGATACTGTGAAAGTGCATTGGTGAATTGAAGGAAGGAGAAGGGAGTGAGTTTATTATTCAGTTTTCTGACATGTAATAGTAAATAGAGGATTTCAAACAAAGCTCCAAATTTAAAATCATGAGGACTAACCGATTATTGTTGTTGTTATTGGTTTTAACTGGATTTTCCTGCACTACAAAAGAGGAGGGTTATGTTACTGAAAATAAAGTAAAACAAGATACCCTTGTTCCGATACAGGTTACGGTCCTAAACAACCTGCCTGAAAGCCTGCAACCAAAAACTGTCCTCTTAGATAAAATGCCTGCACCCAGGGTAGTGCATCCCAATAGCAGAGGCGTAACAAAAATGCTTCCCGTTTTACAAAACGAAAAAGGCGAAACCATTTTGGATGCTGAAGGCAAACCCTTTATCATGGGTGATGGTGGCAAATCAAATTTCACCAACCTTACGACCGACAACGGCCTCCCTTTGGATGCCGTCTATTGGTCAGAACTGGACAAGTTCGGAAATCTCTGGTTTGCCACTTCAGGGGGAGGCGTGACCCGCTATGACGGCAAATCATTTACTACGTTTAACACCGATCATGGGCTCGCGCATAATACTGTTTACATCATCACTGAGGATAAAACCGGGAATCTCTGGTTCGGCACGGGAGGCGGAGGTGTGACCCGCTATGACGGCAAATCATTCACAACGTTTAACACCGATCAGGGGCTTGCAAGTAATGCTGTTCAAATGATCACTGAAGATAAAGCCGGGAATCTCTGGATCGGCACGGCAGACGGAGGTGTCAGTCGCTACGACGGCAAATCATTCACCACGTTTAACACCGATCATGGACTGGCAAATAACAATGTCATTTACATCACCGAGGATAAAAAGGGAAATCTCTGGTTCGCCACTCAAGGCGGAGGTGTAAGCCGTTATGACGGCAAATCATTCAGCACGTTTACTACCGATCAGGGGCTAGCACATAATTTTGTTTATGTCATTACCGAGGATAAATCCGGAAATCTCTGGTTCGGCACTGGAGGCGGAGGTACTGGAGGCGGAGGTGTAAGCCGCTATGACGGCAAATCATTCACCACGTTTACCACAGATCAAGGGCTGGCGCATAATACTGTTTTCATCATCACCGAGGATAAAGCGGGAAATCTCTGGTTCGGCACTCTTGGCGGAGGTGTAAGCCGTTATGATGGGAACTCATTTGCCACGTTTACCACTGCTCAGGGGCTTTCGGGCAAAAATGTCTTGAGTATTACGGAAGATAAAACGGGAAGTCTATGGTTCAGCACTGGAGGCGGAGGTGTAAGCCGTTATGATGGTCAATCCTTCACCACGTTTACCACCGATCAGGGGCTTGCAGATAATTTTGTCGGAAGCATAATCGAAGATAAAATTGGAGATCTCTGGTTCGGCACTGGAGGCGGAGGTGTAAGCCGTTACGAAGGTGAATCATTCAGCACTTTTACTACCGTTCAGGGGCTTGCAAATAATGTTGTCGGCGGCATCGTCGAAGATAAAAATGGAAATCTCTGGCTCGGCACAGGAGGCGGAGGTGTAAGCCGATACGACGGCAAATCATTCACTACGTTTACCACGGCTCAAGGGCTTGCAGGAAATTATGTTCAAGGTATTACCGAGGATAAAACGGGAAATCTCTGGTTAAGCACAGAAGGCGGGGTAAGCCGATATGACGGCAAATCATTCACCACGTTTACCACCGCTCAGGGACTGGCACATAATTTAGTTTTTGACATGACCGTGGATAAATCAGGAAATGTCTGGTTCGGCACTGGAGGCGGAGGTGTAAGCCGTTACGACGGCAAATCATTCACCACGTTTACCACCGCTCAGGGACTGGCACATAATCAAGTTCGAATGATTACTGAGGATAAGAGCGGGAATCTCTGGTTCGGCACATTGGAAGGGCTGAGCGTGTTGCCTGCTGACGAAGTCAGGAACTTAACAGAGAATCCTAGCCTGAGCGACGTCGAAAGAAAGGGCAACAGGAAGAAACCAGACATCATTTCTTCAACGTTGTTTAAGAATTTTACAATAGTGGATGGCATAGCAGACAACGTTGTGAATCAGGTTATCCAAATGCCTGATGGTAAAATGGCGATTGGCACCAACCTGGGAATCACCCTGTTTAACCCTTCTAACGACTTTACCAAACTGACCGATATAGAAATATACAATACCGATACAGGCCATCCCGTCAAGGATGTGAACTCAATGTTAGTAGATAGCAAGGGCGTACTATGGATAGGTACCGGCAGCGAAAAAACAGCTTTGGTGCGCTTTGACTATGCAGCATTGCCCAGGAATATGGAGCCGCCAACTTTAGTGATTCAAGCTGTTAAAGTGAAGGATGAGCCTGTTTGCTGGTACAATCTGCTATCAACACGGCAAGGAAAAAACGAAAGTGACAGTGCAACCGCCTTGCTGCAGGAATTTTTCGCCTATGGAAAAAGTATGTCACCATCCAAAATGGATTCCTTAGAAAAAAGTTTTGCCGGCCTTCAGTTTGATGGCATCACCAAATATTACCCCCTGCCTGAAAACCTGGTGCTGCCTTATGAATTTAATCAAATATCTTTTGAGTTTGCCGCCATTGAAACAGGCAAACCATTTTTGGTTAACTACCAATATATGCTTGAAGGGTATGACAAATACTGGAGCCCCGTGACCAAACACAGCAATGCCGGCTTTGGTAATATGAACGAAGGGACCTATACCTTTAAACTTAAATCACAGGGAGCAAGCGGAGTATGGACTGACCCCATTACCTATACTTTTAAAGTATTACCACCGTGGTGGCGAACCTGGTGGGCTTATCTACTATACATACTAAGTTTTGTTACGGCTGTCTATCTGGTCATTCGCTGGCGCACGAATGCATTGCATACAGAAAAAGAATTGCTGGAAGTTAAAGTGTCAGAACGCACCACCGAATTGAACAATTCAATACAAGACCTCAAATCCACCCAAGCTCAACTCATCGAGTCCGAGAAGATAGCCTCACTCGGCCAACTCCGCCTGAGCGAACTGGATACTGTCAAAACCAGACTGTACACCAATATCACGCACGAATTCCGAACTCCATTGACAGTGATCCTCGGAGTCGCTCACCAGATATTGGATAATCCCGATGACCATCCCGGTAAAAGCTTGAAAATGATCATCCGAAGCGGCCAGAATCTATTGACGCTGGTCAATCAAATGCTCGATCTCAGTAAACTGGAAAGCGGAAAATTATCGCTGCAATATCATGATGGGGATGTTGTCTCTTTCTTGGGCTATATCGTGGACAGCTTTCATTCCTTAGCCGAAAACAAGGGCGTTCAGATTCACTTTATCTCCGTGGCAGAACAATTCAACATGGATTTTGATGAAGTCAGACTGCAACAGGTTGTTTCAAATATTATTTCGAATGCCATCAAGTTTACCCCAAAAGGAGGTCATGTTTACATCTCAACCGACACGAAAAACGATCCTTTTATCCTGAAAATTAAGGATACGGGCATAGGGATCGCCGATGCTGACTTACCGCATATTTTTGACCGGTTTTATCAAGCCGACGATTCCCATACCCGGCATGGGGAGGGCACAGGCATTGGTTTGGCACTCACCAATGAACTGGTAAAACTGATGAACGGCACCATTGCTGTCAGAAGCAGAATAGGTCACGGCACCGAATTTGAAGTGACGTTGCCTATCCGTACCAATCCCAATTCAAACAAAAAGACAAATCAAACTCCTTCTTTGTCCAGGGATATCGGGAATGGATATCCTGCTTCTGTTGAGGCCGTCCTATATCCTCCTTTGATCTCGGCGCTCCATACTGAAAACAGCCACCCCCACGTCTTGATTGTGGATGACAATGAAGACGTCTTGGCCTTTGTCGTTTCCTGCCTGGAAAATGAATTCGATGTGAAAATCGCCACAAACGGGCAACAAGGTGAAGATCTGGCCTTTGAAAAGACCCCCGACCTGATTGTGATGGATGTGATGATGCCCTTCAAAGATGGTTTTGAAGTTTGCAAAACACTGAAAAACGACGAACGGACCAGCCATATTCCCATCATCCTGCTCACAGCCAAAGGGGATTTGGAAAGCAGGCTGGAAGGCTTGGAGCACGGTGCTGACGACTATCTAACCAAACCATTTAACAAGAAAGAACTCCTTTGGCGTATCAGGAATCTCCTTGATCTGCGGCGACAACTACAACAGTATTACCTCACATCCTGGGAGGAAAGTTTACAGAGAAAACCTCTTCCACATCCGGAGGACTCAAAAAATAATTTTGAATCCGACAGTCCGAAGGATACGCAAACGGGAAATCACCATCCGAGCATTCCCAAAGCCAGCAGTTTGGAAAACGCATTCGTTCTAAAAGTCCGGAAAATAATAGAGAAACATTTGGAAGAAACCGACTTTGATGTTGAAAAACTCTGTCTCCTCGTGGCTTTGAGTCACTCCCAGGTCCACCGCAAACTCTCAGCTTTAACCGGACTTTCTGCTACACACTTTATCCGTTACGTCCGATTGGTAAAAGCAAAAGAACTGATCATCAAATCAGGCTTCAGCATTGCCGCGATAGCCTACGACTGCGGGTTTAATGACCCTGCTTACTTCAGCCGGATATTCAAACAGGAGTTTGGGATATCACCTCAGGTGTGGAGAGAGCAAAATTCTGACTGAGTGAACCGATCCCTAACTACTTTTTATACCGCAACCTTCAAATTTTTCCAGTGAAAGGGGGTTTTTTCTGACGTTCGGAAAAAAAACCTCCCAAAAACGCAATGCCTGTCCAACTCATGCACTCTCAGTCCTGAGGTTGGAATCCCAATCCTTTTTGCGCAATCCCAGTCCAAAACTATTTTTTAAAGCTTACTCATCTTTGATCAGAAGTTGAAAATGCCTTCAGCCGGGCAGCATCAAAAAACAACCTCTCTTTTAAAAATTTTTCTACCATTCTCAACAGCAAAAAGATGAAAGCGATTTTATTGTTCCTCGTCCTGGGATGGGTCGTGACTTTTTTAGATCTAAAAAATTCTCCCGTCACCAGCGTATCATTTCAACTCGTTCGAAACCTCATCCTAGTCAAAGGATCGGTGAATGGCAGAGAAGGTCACTTTATTCTGGACACTGGCGCCTCAGATGTGATCTTGAATCGTCGTTTTTTCAAAGGTAAACCGACAACAAAAAAATTCTATGGAATTCACGGAAATGAAATCGAAAATGAAATTATATACATAAAGTTTAACCTCGGAGGATTCGAAAAGAATATAGGTGCAAACGTGATTGACTTTACTGCTTTGGAAAAAGTAACCGGGTTGGAATTATTTGGGGTTATCGGCAACAGTTTGTTTAAAAACTGTGAACTGATTTTAGATTATACCTTTCAGGAGCTGACCATCTATCAGCTCAATAAAGAAGGGAATCGACTGACTTCCAGGAACATCCATCAGAATCCGCAAGCTTCCTTATCCATTTTTGCCGGCAGCGGCGTTCCCATCCTAGTCGTAAATGCAAACGGAAAACAGCTAAAAATGATTCTGGATACAGGAGCGAGTGTAAATGTGATGGATGACAAGCAAATCAACCGCCAGTATCCGAGTCTATTGCAGGTGAGGGAGGATTCATTGGCCGGTTTCGGGGAGGGCATCGTACAAGTAAAAACTTCAAAATTAAATGAAATGAAGGTGGGTAATCTTTCTTGTCCCCCTATGAAAACACTTTTGGTACCGCTGAATCAACTCAACCAAAACCATTGGGGAGTCGGGGTGGATGGCGTATTGGGGTACGAATTTCTCCGCAACTTCCGAGTGGCGATCAACTTCCGCAAAAGGGAAATCTACCTTTGGGACCGGGAATCTGTGGAACTACAGTGGGCCATTGCCAACAACAAAGAACCTAATCAGCACTAGCAATTTCTGAGGAGACTGGATACGTCGTCCTGATATTAAGCATACATTATTTCACCTAAAGCTCTCATTGATCTCATCGAGCACTTTCGGCCCCGGATTTAAGTCTTCCTCCTTCAATTGATTTAGCGGAGTTTTGGCCGTATTCAAGGTTTGGTGAAGGTCATTCCATTCGGTATTCACATACAGCAATCCCGTCAAAATCTCCTCCTCCATTCTGGCCTTTTGCAACGCATTAACCGCAGAGAGCCGATCTTCTGGATCCCAGTCACGCGCCAGTTTGTTCAGTTGGATTTGCGAATCATCGTGCATCGCCACAGGGGTCGATGTTCCCTCCTCATAGTTTACGCTGATCTCATTTTTCATCGGAACCAGATCCTTTGCCGAAGTCGCTTCTATGTGTTCACGCACATAGTCGTAGGACTTGGTCGACCCGGCGTTGTTATTGAACGTGACGCAAGGTGAGATCACATTCAGGAATGCAAAGCCCTGATGTCGGATCGCAGCCTTGAGCAAGGGAATGAGTTGCTGTTTGTCGCCACTGAAACTTTGTCCCACAAAAGACGCCCCCAACTCAATCGCCAAACTGGCGAGATCGATGGCCTGAAAAGGATTGACGGCTCCCGATTTGTTTTTCGATCCCAAATCAGCCGTAGCCGAGTCCTGTCCTTTCGTCAGTCCGTAGCAGCCATTGTTCATCACGACATAGACCATATTCAGATTTCTGCGAATAACATGGACGAACTGTCCCATACCAATCGAAGCGGAATCCCCATCTCCTGAAACTCCAAAATAAACCAGGTCTTTATTAGCCATATTCGCGCCTGTAGCCACGGAGGGCATTCGCCCATGCACAGAATTGAAGCCATGCGAATTGCCCAAAAAGTAGGTGGGAGTTTTGGAAGAACATCCGATTCCGGAAATTTTCGCGACCAAATGCGGCTCGATATCCAGCTCATAACATGCCCGCACGATTGCAGCGCTGATACTGTCATGTCCACATCCGGCACAAAGTGTTGATAAACTTCCTTCGTATTCCTTGAGCGTGTATCCCAATTTGTTCTTGGGAAGCCGGGGATGACTAAACTGTGGTTTGAGATAGCTCATGGCTGGTGCTATTTTTTTGGTTTAGGTAATTGGTGATTTGCTTTTGGATGGCGTCAGCGGTGATTGGCATGCCGTCATAATTGAGCACAGGCACCAGTTTTTTGGGATTGCAGTCGAGCTCCATGAGCAGCATCTTTCGCATCTGGGCATCTCTGTTTTGCTCGATGACAAAAAGAGTCCCGTGGTTTTCCACAAACTCAACCACTTCGCTTCCAAAGGGGAAAGCTTTGATTCGGATCGAATCGACGGCAATTTCTTCCTCGGCCAGCAAGTCTCTGGCTTCTTCTGACGAAAAGCTGGACGTGCCAAAAAACAAGATCCCGACAGCGTTTGAGCTACCGGAAATATTGATCTCAGCGGCAGGAACCATCGTTTTTGCGGTTTCCCATTTCTTAATCAACCGATCCATATTTCTCTTGTAAGCGGCCCCGTCTTCGGTGTAGGCAGCGTATTCATCTTTGGAAGTACCCCGTGTAAAAAAAGCCCCCTTGGTCGGATGCGTCCCCGGGTAGGTTCGGTAGGGAATCCCGTCTCCATCCGAATCTAGGTACCTGCCAAATTTCCCGATATCCTCCAGATCGTCTGCGGTCAAAACCTTCCCCCTCTTGTATTTCCTGCCTACCTTCCACTCGAAAGGCTCGCTTACATGGTCGTTCATCCCCAAATCCAGATCCGTCATGATGACCACCGGGGTTTGCAATTGCTCCGCCAAGTCAAAACTGGCGGCAGTCATCTCAAAGCATTCGCTGGGACTTGCCGGAAAAAGCAGGATATGCTTGGTATCTCCATGCGAGGCAAAAGCAGCTGCCAAAAGATCCGATTGCTGGGTGCGGGTCGGCATCCCAGTGCTTGGGCCAGCTCGCTGGACATCTATTAGCACAGCAGGCACCTCCGCAAAATAGGCCAATCCCAAAAACTCGCTCATCAGCGAAATCCCTGGGCCTGAGGTAGCGGTAAAGGCTCTCGCTCCATTCCAATTCCCTCCGATCACCATGCCCATCGCTGCCAGCTCATCTTCCGCCTGCACGATTGCAAACTTGTTTTCGCCGCTTTCGTCCTTTCGGTATTGCTTGCAGTACTTTTCAAATGCTTCAGCCACCGAGGTCGATGGTGTGATCGGATACCAAGCCATGACGGTGGCACCGCCGAAGACGGCTCCCAGACCGCAGGCTGTATTTCCGTCCACCAGAATCTTCCCATTCAGCAATTCACGCTTCTCCAGTCTGAACTCAAGCGGATATTCAAAGTGATCTTCCACATAGTCCATCCCAAGGCTTAGCGCCATGAAATTGGCTTCGACGAGGGCCTTTTTCCCTTCAAACTGCTCTTCAATCAGCGTCCGGATGACGGCATCATCCATCTCCAGCAGCCTGACCAGTGCCCCGACATAGATGATGTTTTTCAACAATTGCCGTTTACGCGGGTCTTCAAAAGCTCCATTGGCCATTTCCATCATGGGAATTCCAAGGTAATTGATCCCTTCCCTGTAATATTCCGGGCTTAGTTTTTTGGTGCTGTCGTAGATAAAATATCCGCCCTCTTTCACGCTCTGCACATCCTTGGCCATACTTTGGGGATTGACACTCACCATGAGATCGATCCCCTCCCGGCGACCCAGATATCCTTTTTCACTCACTCGGACTTCATACCACGTAGGCAGTCCCTGGATATTGGAGGGAAAAATGTTCTTGGGAGTGACCGGAATTCCCATTCGGAAGATGGTCTTGGCAAACAGGTAATTGGCACTTGCAGACCCTGTCCCGTTCACATTCGCAAAACGGACGATAAAATCATTGATTCGATGGTTCATTT
>Ga0307414_10001567_pt1 | contig 11886 bp, 8 predicted proteins | sample DK1Ometagenome_FD_203804 | JGI IMG/M metagenome (GOLD analysis project Ga0307414, IMG submission 203804) | Maize rhizosphere microbial communities from greenhouse at UC Davis, California, United States - DK15-O-3 | ecosystem: Host-associated > Plants > Roots > Rhizosphere > Soil | place: USA...
ATGGCAACTAAAGCTAAAAAAAACAGCCCAATGATACGTTTAGAAAATTTGTTAGATTGTGATAAAAAATCCATTAAATTATTATTTTCAACAAACTTAACCCATAATTATTTAAATACATAAAACTATCACCGATTTTGATTGCATTCAATTTATATTGACATTTTTTAATTTAAAATCTTAAAAAACCATATTTTTGATATCATACTAATTTCAGGTAATTATGCGCATAGAATACGATATAAAACTAGGCTTTAAAGATGTTATGATTCGCCCAAAACGCTCTACATTAAAAAGCCGATCGGAAGTCTCTTTAGATAGAGAATTCAAATTTTTGCATAGCCCTTTAATGTGGGAAGGTATTCCAATTATAGCCGCCAATATGGATACTGTTGGCACTTTTGAAATGGCTAAAGCTTTATCTGAAAAAAGATTAATTACTGCTGTACATAAACATTACACTATAAATGATTGGAACCTATTTTTGGCAAATGCAGAAGATGATATTACAAATTATACGTCAATTAGCACAGGTATTAGCAAACACGATTCTGATAAATTAGCAACTATAATGGGTCAGAATCCGCAACTAAAATTTATATGTATTGATGTTGCCAATGGTTATTCTGAGCATTTTGCAAACTTTGTTAAGACCATGAGGGATTTATATCCAGACAAAGTCATTATCGCAGGAAATGTGGTTACTGGCGAAATGGTTGAAGAACTCTTATTATCTGGCGCCGATATTGTTAAAGTTGGCATTGGTCCAGGTTCTGTTTGCACAACAAGAATTAAAACAGGGGTAGGTTATCCACAATTGTCCGCCATTATTGAATGTGCCGATGCAGCGCATGGTTTGGGCGGACAAATAATTAGCGATGGTGGTTGTGTAACGCCTGGAGATGTTGCAAAAGCCTTTGGTGCTGGAGCTGATTTTGTCATGTTAGGTGGTATGTTTGCTGGCCATGATGAAAGTGGCGGCGACATCATTGAAAAAAATGGCAAGCCTTACAGAAAATTTTATGGCATGAGTTCTTCAACAGCTATGGAAAAACATGTTGGTCATGTTGCTGAATATAGAGCTAGTGAAGGAAAAACAGTTGAAATCCCATATAGAGGAAAAGTTGAAACTACCTTACAGGATATTCTAGGTGGTTTAAGAAGCACTTGTACTTATGTTGGTGCCAAACGTTTAAAAGAACTTACCAAACGAACGACTTTTATTCGCGTTGCGGAACAGGAAAATCAAATTTATACGGAATAGTTTCCACTTTCTCATTTTATATATTCATCTGAAACTCCTATTTTTTATGTCCAATTTTACGTTTTCAAAAATCTTTCTTTTAAAAATGATAAAATCATAATTTATACGCTGAAATTATATGACTATTTCCGAGGTTTTTTTCAAAATTCCAAATAAAAAAAACTTACATTGTATGTGATTTTAAATTAAGTTAATAGATGGCATTAAAAATTGTTATTTCACATAAAACTTTATACAAATACGATAGACCAGTATCTCTTTCTCCACATATTTTCAGACTCAGGCCTGCCCCACATAGCAGAACACCTATTGAAGCTTATTCCATAAAGATTAAACCAGAAAACCAGTTCTTCAATTGGCAACAAGACCCATTTGGAAATTATTTGGCACGATTGATTTTTCCTGAAAAAACTACGGAGTTGTCCATTGATGTTGAAATTATAGCCGATTTAAAAACCATCAATCCGTTTGATTTTTTTGTTGAGGAATCTGCCGAAGAATACCCATTTGAGTATAATGAAACCATAAAAAAGGAGCTTCTACCCTATCTTGAAGTGACTGAAAGAGGCCAATTATTAATGGATTTCCTAGCAACCATTGATAAAACACCTAGAAAAACCATCTACTTTTTAATCGACATCAACAGGAAAATATACGAATATCTTAATTATAACATTCGTATGGATCCGGGCGTACAAACTTGCGAAGAAACCTTAGGTCAGAAAAACGGTTCCTGTCGTGATTATGCCTGGTTATTTGTTCAAACCTTACGCCATTTAGGATTTGGAGCGCGCTTTGTTTCTGGATATTTGGTACAATTAAAATCCGATGAAAAATCATTGGATGGCCCATCGGGTCCTGAAGAGGATTTCACCGATTTACACGCTTGGGCGGAAGTCTACTTGCCCGGTGCTGGCTGGATTGGTTTTGATGCCACATCTGGTCTATTAGCTGGCGAAGGCCATATTCCTTTAGCATGCACGCCTTCGTTTGAAAGTGCTGCACCTGTTTCTGGGATGACCGATATTTGTGAAACGGAATTCTTCTTTGAAAATTCCGTAAAACGTATTTTTGAATCACCTCGTGTTACAAAACCCTATACGGATGAACAATGGAAAGCCATTTATAAACTGGGTTATCAAGTTGAAAAACAATTGCAAAAAGGCGATGTGAGACTCACCATGGGTGGCGAGCCTACATTTGTGTCGATTGACGATATGGAATCACCGGAATGGAATACCGATGCCGATGGTCCGCACAAAAGAGAATTGGCAAAGAATCTTTCCGCTAGATTATACGACACGTTTGCGAAAGGCGGTATTTTACATCAAGCCCAAGGCAAATGGTATCCTGGAGAACCTTTACCAAGATGGTCTATTGAATTATGTTGGAGAAAAGATGAAAAACCCATTTGGAGGGATAAAAAACTATTCTCTTTGTTTTCCGATACTCATGAAATTCCCAAAGACGCTGATAAATTATTCCTAAAGTCACTTACCAAATATTTAGGAATCACAAACACTACTGTAAAACCGACTTTTGAAGACTCTTTTTATTTTCTTTGGCAAGAAGGTAAAATGCCTTTAGATATCGACCCCACGAAAGAAGATGGCAATATGCTTGTGAAAAATAAGCTCAAGGAAATTTTAAAAGAAGGTACCTCCAAAGCCATTGGTTACGTATTACCATTAAATAATACTATGGGCGATTGGTACACCTGTCATTGGGAATTCAGAAGGGAACATTTATTTTTAATTCCTGGAAATTCTCCTGTCGGTTTACGTTTACCTTTAGATTCTTTATTAGAGAAACCCGAACATGAGGAATTTCCCGTTTTTCAACCAGACCTTTTTTCAAAAAAGAAAAAACTGCGTAATTACAAACGTTTCGTAAATAGAAGGATTGAAGACATACAAAACAATGGTATTCCGCTAAAGAAAACCAATTATTTTATAAGAACAGCCTTATGTGCTGAAATTAGGGATGAAAAACTTCACTTGTTTTTGCCGCCTTTGGACAGCGCCGAAATATTTCTGGATTTAATGGCTTCTATTGAAGCTACGGCTACTGAACTTGCCATTCCTGTGGTTATTGAAGGTTATGATCCGCCTAAAGATAACCGTTTGGAATCTATGAAAGTGACTCCAGACCCCGGTGTTATTGAAGTGAATGTACATCCTGCTAAAAATTGGGAAGAGCTGACTTATAATACCTTGACCCTTTATGACCAAGCTAAAAAATCACGTTTGGGAACGGAAAAATTCATGCTTGATGGTAAACACACGGGCACTGGTGGTGGAAATCATGTTACCTTAGGTGGCATTACCCCTGCTGATAGTCCCCTATTAAGAAATCCGAGTTTATTACGCAGTTTATTAACGTTTTGGCAACACCATCCCGGACTTTCCTATTTGTTTTCTGGAGCATTTATTGGCGCAACCAGTCAAGCGCCTAGAATTGATGAAGCCCGCATGGAAAACTTGTATGAATTGGAAATTGCCTTTGAGCAAATTCCGAAGGAAGGTAAAGTTCCTTTTTGGCTAACAGATAGGTTGTTCCGACATTTGTTAACCGACTTAACAGGAAATACTCACCGTGCGGAATTTTGTATTGATAAATTATATTCCCCAGATTCGTCTTCTGGTAGATTGGGAATTTTAGAATTACGTGCTTTTGATATGCCGCCGCACCCACAAATGAGTTTAATGCAAAACTTGTTGGTTAGAACTTTAGTGGCGTGGTTTTGGAATAAACCTTACGAACATAAATTAGTACGTTGGGGCACCGAATTACATGACAAATTTTTAATTGAACATTTTGTGAGAGAGGATATTAAAGATATCGTTCAGCAACTCAATAAAGCGGGGTATAAATTTAGAGAAGATTGGTTTAATCCGTTTTTTGAATTTAGATTTCCGCTTCATGGTATGGTTAAAATCAATGATATCAACATGGAATTGCGAGCTGGCATCGAACCATGGAATGTTCTTGGTGAAGAAGCAACAGGCACTGGAACGGCAAGATATGTAGATTCTTCTGTGGAACGTCTTCAAGTAAAAGTTTCCAATTTCAATAATGAACGCTATGTGCTGACTTGCAATGGTATTAAAGTGGATTTGAAAAGCACGACTGTAAGAGAAGAATTTGTTGCTGGTGTTCGTTATAAAGCTTGGAATCCATATTCCGCCATGCATCCAACCATAGATGTGGATACACCTTTGGTTTTTGATATTATTGATACTTGGAACAAACGTTCCATTGGAGGCTGCACCTATTTTGTGGCGCATCCTGGAGGTCGTTCGTATGAAACATATCCTATTAATAGTTATGAAGCAGAATCCAGGAGAATCAGTCGTTTTTGGGAATTTGGACATACCCAAGGAGAGGTTGAAAATATTTCCCAAGATTCTGATAAATCAAATAAAACCGTTAAAGAGAAAAGTGCTGAGAAAAAATTCACATATAAAGTGCTTCCAACCAATTTTGAATTTCCAAATACATTAGATTTGCGGAAAAAATAACAGCTCTCATTTATGATTTTAGATTCTAACATATTATTTCAAAATTACTTTTCTGATAATAAAAATTATGATGAAGTATTGAAATCTAATATGACTATAAATCCTAATTGGGAAAATCTACTTGAAAACATCAATCAAATAGGATTCAAAGAATTAATCAATAAACAGAATGAAGTTGATTGGTTGATGGATGAAAATGGGGTGACTTATAATGTTTACAACGACCCAAAAGGGATGCACCGTCCTTGGAATTTGAATGTTGTGCCTTTTGTCATCCATGAAAATGAATGGAAAACCATTGAAAAGGGGATCATTCAGCGTGCTGAACTATTAAACCTGATTTTAAAGGACATTTACGGTAATCGCGACTTAATTAAAAAAGGCGTTATCCCACATGAAGTGGTGTTTGCACATCGCGGATTTTTAAGGCAATGTGACCAAATTGAATATAAAACATCTAAGAATTTATTAATTTATTCTGCTGATTTATCACGAGGTCCTGATGGACGTATGTGGGTTGTTAACGACCGCACGCAAGCCCCTTCTGGTATGGGTTACGCACTTGAAAATCGCTATGCCATCAACAGGGCTGTACCTTCCATATTTAAGAATATAAACGTTCAGCACTCTTCTAGCTTTTTTTATAATTTCAACCAAATGCTTATCGATGCTGCCCATAACAATAAGGATAACCCCAATATTGTTATTCTCACGCCTGGGCCATTAAACGAAACGTATTTTGAGCATTCTTATATGTCCTCGTTTTTAGGTTATCCGTTGGTAACTGGGAATGATTTGGTAGTGCGTAACGGCAAAGTATGGATGAAAACCTTAAAAGCACTCAAACAAGTAGATGTTATTTTGAGGCGTGTAGATGATGTCTATATGGATCCTTTGGAATTACGTGAAGATTCCTATTTAGGTGTTGCCGGTTTGCTAGATGTGGTTCGAAATCAAAATGTCACCATCATCAATCCTATTGGCAGTGGCGTATTGGAAAATTCGGGACTCATTCCGTTTATGAATGCCATTTCTAAATACTTCTTAAATGAAGATTTAATATTGCCACAGATAGCTTCTTGGTGGTGTGGACAAGAAAAAGAGCGACAGTATGTTTTAAGTAATTTATCCAATTTTGTAGTAAAACGTATTGACCGTTCTAACAGGGAAAGCTTATTTTTCTGTGAATTTTTGGATGCCAACCAATTGGAAAAACTAAAAAGGGAAATACAATCCAATCCATACCGCTTTGTTGCCCAAGAAAAAATATCGTTTTCAACCGCACCAGATTTTGTAAATGGTCGTTTAGAACCTCGTAAGGTGATGTGCCGTACTTTTGCCATCGCTAGAAAAAATACGTATAGCGTCATGCCCGGTGGTTTGGTGCGTGTAGCTCCAGAACGGGAAGATTTACATGTGTCCAATCAACGTGGTGGTGTAAGCAAGGATTTTTGGATTATTACAGATACACCGCAAACAACCATTCAAAATTATGCTTGGGATAATACCTGTAAAATCTCTATTTCAGATATTAATGATTTACCAAGTAATACTGCCGAAAATTTATATTGGTCCGGTAGATATCTTGGTAGAGCTGTTGTAACGGCACGATTTTTAAGAATGGTGCTTAACCAAATGAGCAACGCACAATTCAGTGCACATAAAATTGAATCGGAAAAACTACAATACTTATTTCAATCGCTTACAAATATCACCTATACCTATCCCGGCTTTGTTGGTGAGGAGAGTGAAGAGGCCTTGAAAAATCCGTTAAAAGAGATTCTTTCGCTCATCATGGACGAAAAACGTCTTGGCACGTTTGCGCAAACGCTACAAAGTTTCAATAACTCCTATTATTCCTTAAGAAATTTATGGTCTAAAGATATGTGGCGGGTTTTTGATGGGATTCAAAAAATTTGGGGTCGATTTATTGATGAAAAAAAGTTTGCTATTTCAGACTGCATTAAACTTTTAGATCGGATTATTACCAGATTAATTGCTTTTATGGGACTTATAGAAGAAAGCATTTTGGTAGATCAAGGACTGTTGTTGTATTTTATTGGTTTACAAACTGAGCAAGCCATCATGAACGTTGCCAAATGCCGATCATTATTGGTTTTCAATTTAGAAGAACATTTGCAATATGAAATTTTGGAATCGCTTTTAACGAGTCATGAAAGTTTAACCATTTATCGATACAGTTACAAGTCGTATTTAAGTTTAGAGAATGTTTTAAACCTTATTTTATTGCATAAAGAATATCCGAAATCCTTAACCTATCAACTTAAAAGAATCCAAAAAGATATTGATAGGTTGCCACATTCTAAAAATGCAGATGCCATTAGCGAATGCCAACGACTCATAAAAGAGGCGAATACTAAAATGGAACAATTAAATATCAATTCACTTTTAGAATTGAATGAAGATAACACTCTCAGGGAACGACTTGATACGGAACTGTCGGAGCTTGGAGATGTATTACATGATATGTCCATGGCGATATCAAACACCTATTTTAATCATACTTACCAACAAACCCAATTGGTTACTCAAAACTTCCCGCTTTAATTATGGTCTTTCAAGTATCACATACAACCAGTTATTTTTACGAAAGCGGAGTGACGTTTTGCCATAACATTGCGACATTACGACCAAAAGATATGATTGGGCAAACTGTATTGGATTATGATATAGAAATAAGTCCAGAACCCACTGAAGTTTCTGAAAAATTTGATTTTTTTGGGAATACCATTACCCGATTTTCCATTCAAAAATACCACAAAGAATTAAAAGTTACCACCCACAGCAAAATACTTCGGGATTACAGTTTGCAACCAAATATTTACGATTCTGCTGAAGGCAAAACCATCACCTTACAAGAAGCTTTAATCGCATTAAAAAGCTATGAAGAACCTATTTTAAGTGTGCGCCAATTTGCATTGGAATCCGTTCTCATTGCTAGAATAACACCTGAAATAAAAGCCTATGCCGAAGTATCTTTTAAACCAGACCGACCCGTTTTTGAAGCAGCTTTTGAATTGATGCAACGTATTTACACCGACTTTGAATTCGACCCAGAATTTACCAACGTCGCCACGCCCATTCATGATGTGATGAAAGAGAAAAAAGGCGTTTGTCAAGATTTTGCTCAAATTGCCATTGCTTGTGTGCGTTCCGTTGGTTTGCCAGCCAGATATGTAAGTGGTTATATTGAAACCATGCCACCACCTGGAAAAGTAAAATTAGTGGGTGCCGATGCTTCCCACGCCTGGTTTTCTGTGTACATGCCTAAATTTGGTTGGGTAGATTTTGACCCCACAAACAACCAAATACCAAAAAACCAACACATTACCGTATCTTGGGGACGAGATTATTACGATGTTCCACCACTAAAAGGCGTTATTTACAGCACTGGGAAAAATAAGATGAAAGTGGCGGTGGATATTAGGCCTGCGGTTTAGGGATTGTTTTTTACCCTCTCCATATTGGTTTGACTTTGGCATAAATAAAAATCTAACTTCGTTTACTTGTACTGAACTTGTTTCAGTAACTATCGATATAAATAATTGAAACTATCCATATCTTAAAAGTTAACGGTAAGTAATAACAACATTCTTCTTCAAATGAACATAAGCTCGAATGAAATTTTCCATTTTACAGAATTTGAGTATCTCAAATTAATCATTAAATCAAAATCCTTTTTGCCACGTTTTAGTTTGGAATTTACACCGCTAGGAAATAATTTCAAATACAAAGCAACAAGATTACCTGTAGCTATGGTTTGTTTTTGCGATATTCCTCACGAACTTTCTCAACATCATCGTGCAAGATATGGCAATCATGGTATTGCTCTTACAGAAAAATGGAAATTATCAAAAGGTTTAAATCCTGTTTTCTATGTTCAAGAGAATTCGTTTTTTGCTAATATCTTTTCTCATATGTTGAGTTTAACAGAAAATTTTGAACAGGTAATTGACAATCCAAAATACGATTTAGAATTTAGAATGTTATTCTCTAAAGTTGGCCATGACTTAACTTATTTGAATTACTACATAAAACAATTTGAAAACAAAAAATCAACTTTAAATATAGACGAAGTTAGAAGCGATGTTGAAAAACGTCGATTTTACGACGAACGTGAATGGAGATACATTCCTTTTGAAGCAGAAAATAGAAACGAATTGTTTTTAAGTCTAGAAGATTATAGCAATCCTAAAAAACTCTTAGAAGCGAATGAAAAACTAAAAAAATATAAATTAACTTTTGAAGCGAGTGATATTGAATATATAATTGTTGAAAATGAGAAACAAAAAATAGAATTAAAAAATATTGTAGAAACTGTATTTAATCAGGATGTGAAAATATTAATTCAGTTACCTACCGCTAACAGCAAACATAAGAAATGACCTAATGTTTACTTAATCTATCCGTTATGATTTGTTTTAATTTTTTTGCAGCCACTTCTTCAAATTCCCAATTCAAATATTAACTTTGAGTCAATGAATCAACTTTTTAAAATATTTAAGGTGAATGAGGAAGAAGCAATGAGAATAAGTGCTTCGCCTGATGAACCGCACCAACACGATTTTGAAGAGTTGATTATTGGCATTGAAGGCAAAATTGAACATTTTATTGACTTCAAAACCATTACCCTAAACGCACCGTTTGTAAGTTTTGTGACCAAAGGAAAGGTTCACCGCGTTATTCCCAAATTACATAACGATAAATGTCACATGTGGGTACTTCGCTTTAAAAGCGAATTCATTCCTGAAACAACCTTTCAGCTTTATGACTATTATCACGATCATGCTACCATGAAATTACAAAGTGGCATCTGCTTCAATCGTTTGGTTGCTCTCTGTGAAATTATTGATGGGGAAATGAAACACACACAAACCGACCTTGGTGTTGTGAGGCATTTACTGAGTGCATTGTTTATCATGATTGAATCTGAACGACATAAAATAGCTCCTAATCAAAACGGATCGGAACTAACACAAAACACCACCCTACAAAACTTTCTAAAAATCCTTGAAGAAAATTACCAACGACCTTTAGGTGTGGAGTTTTATGCGGAGAAGTTATTCATGTCCGCAAGAAATTTGAATTTGATTTGCAAAGGCATTTTACACCAAACGGTAAGCGAAATTATTGAAACTCGAAAACTTATTGAAGCAAAAAACCAATTGACGCATACTGATAAGAACATTTCGGAAATAGGTTTTGATCTGGGCTATAATGAAAAAGCCTACTTCACCAACGTATTTAAAAAACGAACTGGACAAACCCCTACCGAGTTCCGTGAGGAGATGAAAAAGCTCTTTTCCTAATATTACAACACTTCTTCCAAAAACTGTAACTCCTAGCCTTTCTAATGATGGTATCTTTGTAATATCAAGATTATTAATCATTTAAAAAATAAAAACATGGAAACAGTAAAAAAAACAATATGGGTTTTAGACCCTGGACACAGCGAACTTACTTTTAAAGTAAAACATATGATGATTTCGAATGTAAAAGGTGAATTCAAGGATTTTTCTATAGATGTTATAGGAGAAGATATTTTAAAGTCTAAGATTCATGCTACGGTACAGGCTTCATCCATCAATACCAACAATGAGGATAGGGATAACCATCTTAAAGCAGCAGATTTCTTTGATGTTGAAAACCACAAAGAATTGTCTTTCACAAGTTCTTCAATAAAACAAAAAGACGGTGATGAATACGAATTAAAAGGCGAGCTTACCATTAAAGGCATTAGTAAAGAAGTAACACTTGAAATGGAATTTGGCGGTATCAACAAAGACCCATGGGGTAATGAAAAAGCAGGTCTCTCCATCAGTGGAAAAATAAACCGTAAGGATTGGGGCTTGAACTGGAACACCGCTTTAGAAACAGGTGGTGTGTTGGTGAGCGATGAAGTAAAGATTTATGGCGAAATTCAATTTGTAAAACAATCTTAATGCCTTGGAAAATGAAAAATAAAGTAATTATTATCACAGGTGCCGGAATGGGACTTGGATATGCAGCAGCAAAAGAATTGGCATCAAAAGGCGCAAACCTTGTATTGGTTGACTACAACGAAAAAGGATTTGCAGAAGCGAAAGCGGAAATTTCAAAAGAGTTTCCTGATGTGAAAATCATTAACGTTATAGCAGATGTGTCTAATGAAGATGCCGTAAAAAAATATGTTGATGAAGCCGTGAAAGCTTTTGGTAGGATTGATGGTCTATATAACAATGCTGGTATTGAAGGAAAACAGGCAAGCATTACCGAGTATGATGTAAACATTTTCAAAAAAGTAATAGACATTAACCTCATGGGCGTGTATTACGGTATGCGTTATGTGATTCCTGTTATGCAGAAGCAAAAGTTTGGACGGATTGTAAACGTAGCATCTGTTGGTGGTATTCGTGGTGTGTTGAATCAAATGCCTTATGTGGCAAGTAAGCATGCAGTTTCTGGAATGACAAAAAATGCTGCTTTGGAATATGGCAAAGATGGCATACTTACAAACGCCATTGCACCCGGAGCTATCCTGACGCCTATGGTTGCCGAAGCCTTTAAACAGGTAAATCCGGCCGACCCAAAAGCGGCAGAAACGGACTATGCCCAACGTAACCCAACAAAACGATTGGGACAGCCGTATGAAGTTGCCAAATTAGTGGCATTTTTATTGAGTGAGGACAACGGTTATATTAGTGGTCAGACTATCGCAATTGATGGTGGAGAGTCCAATAGTTATGGAAATGTTTAAGTAGCGACTTAATTCTAAAATGAAATCAAAATAAAAATTAATTCTTAAAATAAAAATCATGAAAAAAGTATTCTCATTTTTAACAATCGTATTATTTAGTGCATCACTAATGGCACAAACCACTTGGAAAGCAGATCCCATGCATTCAAAGCTAAGCTTTAGTGTGACGCACCTTGGCATCTCAGACATAGCTGGTTTATTTAAAACCTTCGACCTTGGTGTTGCTACCAATCAAGCGGATTTTAGTGATGCTGTTTTTGAACTTTCCGTAGATGTTGCTTCCATAGACACGGAAGTGGAAATGCGGGATAATCATTTGCGCTCGGCCGATTTTTTTGAAGTGG
>Ga0307414_10001568_pt1 | contig 11884 bp, 13 predicted proteins | sample DK1Ometagenome_FD_203804 | JGI IMG/M metagenome (GOLD analysis project Ga0307414, IMG submission 203804) | Maize rhizosphere microbial communities from greenhouse at UC Davis, California, United States - DK15-O-3 | ecosystem: Host-associated > Plants > Roots > Rhizosphere > Soil | place: USA...
CAGAAGCTAAGATAAAAGTTAATATCAAAGTTGAAGTTCCTGAAAAACCTGAAATTAAAGGAAAAGCCATTCCCGGAATTAAAAATATTATTGCTGTAGCTTCTGGAAAAGGAGGAGTAGGGAAATCTACTGTTACAGCTAATTTAGCAGTTAGTCTGGCTAAAATGGGATTTAGCGTAGGTGTGCTTGATGCCGATATTTACGGGCCATCAATGCCAATTATGTTTGATGTTGAAAATGAAAAACCAATTTCCATTCTGGTAGATGGAAAATCAAAAATGAAACCTATTGAAAGTTATGAAATAAAAATGCTTTCTATAGGATTTTTTACATCCCCTAATCAGGCTGTTATCTGGAGAGGTCCAATGGCTTCCAAAGCTTTAAATCAGATGATTTTTGATGCGGATTGGGGCGAATTAGATTTCATGTTAATTGATTTGCCGCCAGGAACAGGTGATATTCATCTTTCAATCATGCAGTCTCTTCCGGTAACCGGAGCGGTTGTGGTGAGTACTCCGCAGGCAGTAGCTTTGGCTGATGCCAAAAAAGGAGTTTCCATGTTTATGTCAGAAGCTATAAATGTACCAGTATTGGGAATTATAGAAAACATGGCTTATTTTACACCTGAAGAATTGCCAAATAATAAATATTATATCTTTGGTCAGGAAGGAGCTAAAAATCTTGCAGAAGATTTAAATGTGCCATTTTTAGGAGAAGTTCCAATTGTTCAGTCTATTCGTGAAGCTGGTGATTACGGTCGCCCGGCTGCATTACAAACAGGCTCAGTAATTGAAACTGTTTTTGAGAATATAACACGCAAAGTGGTGGAAGAAACAGTAGCCAGAAACGAAAGTTTACCTGCTACAGAAGCAATAAAGATTACTACAATGGCTGGTTGTTCAGCAGTTAAAAAATAATTTAATAGAAGAAAATGACAACAGAAGAATTAACAATTGAAGTTCAAAAGGCGCTTGATGAAATCCGACCTTTTTTAGAGTCAGACGGAGGTAATATCAGCCTTATTTCTATTGAAGACGATAAGCATGTAAAAGTGCGTCTTGAAGGAGCGTGTACTAATTGTAGTGTCAATCAGATGACACTTAAAGCAGGTGTGGAAACTACTATTAAAAAGTTTGCTCCGCAAATAGAAACTGTTGTAAATATCTTGTAAGAAGGCTGGTTTTGCCTGAAAGAATTATTTGCTAAGACTGTTATATATTAAATCAATCAATTCCAAATAGTAAAAATGGATGTATTAATAAAAATCAAAGATAGAGAAGGAGTTGTTCATGAATTACAGGCTCCTACTGATATGGCAATGAATGTCATGGAACTTTGTAAAGCTTATGAATTACCTGTAGAAGGTACCTGTGGCGGAATGGCAATGTGTGCTTCCTGTCAGTGTTATGTTTTAAATGATGTAAGTTTGCCGGAAATGGGAGAAGATGAAGAGGCAATGCTTTCAGAAGCATTTTATGTTAAGTCTAATAGCCGTTTAGGTTGTCAGATCCCAATTACTGTTGACTTAGAAGGTCTTGAATTAGAATTAGCTCCGGAGAGTTAGTAAATGATTCCTTAATAAAAAAAAATGTCCTAATTATTTGGGACATTTTTTTTTGTAATATAAATGCCATACATTCGTGTTTTTTTAAGTAAATTAATTGATGTTTTTAAATGAATTCAAATTCGTATTCTCCAGGTTTACATAAGTTAGTTACGCTTCAGGTTGATAATATTCAAAAACTTACCGACAGTAAAGGATATATTGCTGTTACAAATGAAATTTTGAATAAATACGGATTAGAACAAGTAGGTGTTATTGTACATGATTTTGATAACAGCAGTTTTACAATTGCAGTTTGTTTAAAAGAATCACATATTTGTATTCATACTTGGCCAGAATTCAATCAATTAACTTTGGATGTCTATTTGTGTAATTATCTTCAAGATAATACTCAAAAAGTGAAGGATGTTACAGAACAGTATATCTCCTATTTTGATGGAATTATTTTAAAAAATTTTGAAATTAACAGATAATATGTATGGAAGTTAGCTGTGTTAATTGCAATCACACCACAAAAATTGATGTAAAAATTGATGTAAAAATATACGCTTGTGTCAACTGCGTTTATGTTTATAAAAACCAAGATGGACTTCAGATTAAAGATCAATTCAGACCCTATACTTTTTACGAAAAATTGGAGGTAGGTCAAGAAGGTGTTTTTAATGATAAAAGCTATACGATAACAGGAATTCTCGTTAAAGAGAATCAAGGCTTTGAATGGATAGAATACATTTTACAAGGCAAAGAAGACTATTTGTATTTATCCGAAGCGGATGGGCATTGGATTGTTTTGGAAGAAATAACTTTGGAGATAGTAGTGGGACATCATCCCAAAACTGTTGAATATGATGAGACTACCTTTGATTGTTATGACTATTGTTATCCCAAATTATTATCTGCTAGAGGTTTTTTTGATTTTGATATTTTTGAAAAATCTGAACTGATAGAGTATATCAACCCTCCACTATTACTTTCTTTTGAAAGAGTAGGTAAACAGCAAACTGTTTTTTTAGGAAAACATATTTCTAAAAGAGCTATTAAAAAAGCTTTTCAAACTAGTGTTTTGCCAACAAAAAGAGGAGTAGGTTTACTACAGCCTTTTTTATTTAATTTAAGGGATTTAGCGATTGTTTTATGTAGTGTTGCATTACTCATTTTGATTTCAAATTGGTATTTAAATAAAGAGCGACTCAAAACCGATGTATTAGATACGCAAATACCTTTTGATCATTATGGAACCAAAGATTTTGTAAGTCCAAGTTTTGTTTTAAGGGGTAGTGCTGCTCCGCTTTCGATTTCTTTATACTCACCAGTTGATAATTCTTGGGCAAGCGTCCAAGTAGCTTTAGTAAATGAAGATAATGGAGAAGAAATATATGCGAACAAAGACATTGAATATTATCACGGTTATACAGATGGAGAAAATTGGTCGGAAGGTTCTAATTCCGAAAATTTTAATTTATGTGGAGTAGCTGCAGGTAAATACCATTTAACTATAACGCCATCTAAAGCAGTAGAAGATCGAACTAGTAGTTTTGTTCAGGTTAAGGCTATATGGAGTGCGCCATCATCAAGAAATGTTTGGTTAATTTCTCTAATTATGATTGGTTTTTTAATTGTGGTATATTATTTCGAGAAAAATTTTGAAATTAAAAGATGGAGTGATAGTAGTTACTCTCCTTACAATAACCAATAGATTATGGGAAAACTAATAGACTTTGTTAAAAACAATTATCTTTCTCTAGGGGTGGGCTTATTATTTTACATTTTATTCTTGTATCACAACACATCAGGAAGTCAATTGTGTGATTGTGAAACTACCGAAAGTTATAGACCCACTGGTTCTTCTCGTGGTTCTATAAATCATTTTTATCATAAATAATTAATTTAAAACTATCAAAATATGGATTTTCTAACGTCAAAACCAATCTTAAATTCTCTTGTTTTTTCTCTTTTGGGAATCATTATTTTATTGATTGCTTATTTTATTATCGAAAAACTGACTCCCGAAAACACTTGGAAAGAAGTGACCGAGAAAAACAATGTTTCTGTTGCTATTGTTTTCGCTGCCTTTATTATTGGAATTTCAATGATTATTAGTGCCGCTATTCATGGGTAAGAAGTTTTTAAAATTTGAATATTTACTTCTTTTTGCTGTTTTTACTATTGCCACTTGTGGATTGGTCTATGAGTTGGTTGCAGGTACTTTAGCCAGTTATCTTCTTGGGGATTCTGTAAAACAATTTTCGTTCATCATTGGAGTGTATCTCTTTTCGATGGGAGTGGGTTCTTATTTTTCAAAATTTCTCACCAAGAACATGCTCAACACTTTTGTTGAAATTGAAATTCTGGTGGGCGTAATTGGCGGTTTGAGTTCGGTAGTGCTTTTTTTGTTGTTTGAAAGTGTGTATTCTTTTCAGTTTATTCTTTACCTGTTGGTTTTTGTAACGGGTTGTTTGGTAGGATTAGAAATTCCACTATTGATGAATATTCTGAAAGATAAAGTACAATTCAGGGATTTGGTTTCCAATGTATTTACTTTCGATTATATCGGAGCATTATTGGCATCTATATTATTTCCTTTGGTTTTAGTTCCTAAGCTAGGGATTATGGGAACTTCGTTATTTTTTGGAATGATCAACATCAGTATTGCCATTGCGTTATGCTTTTTGTTAAAATCAGAACTCAAAAAAGTCTATTTGCTTAGAGCAAAAGCAATTGCTGCTTTTATTTTGTTGTTTGTAGTTTACTTGTTTTCCAATACTATTTTGTCGTATTCAGAAGGAAAATTATATGGCGAGAATATTATTTATTCTAATTCGACTCCCTACCAACGGATTGTCTTAACGCACAATAAAAGTGATTATCGATTGTACTTGAATAATAATTTGCAATTCAGCTCTGTGGATGAATACCGTTATCATGAAGCATTAGTGCATCCAGCTATGTCTATGGCAAAGAAAGTGGATTATGTTTTGGTTCTTGGTGGAGGCGACGGTTTGGCTGTTCGAGAAATATTAAAATACTCCGATGTAAAAAATGTTACTCTTGTAGATCTGGACGAAGGAATGACACAGTTGTTCAAAACAAATACCATTTTAACTAATTTTAATCATAATTCACTCAATAATCCTAAAGTAAAAGTCTATAATAAGGATGCTTTTGTTTGGGCTAAAACTACTAGTATTAAGTTCGATGTAGTCATTGTCGATTTCCCAGATCCATCTAATTATAGTTTAGGGAAATTATATTCTCTGAGTTTTTATAATACTTTAAAACAACTTCTTACTCCAGAGGCGGTTGTGGTAGTGCAAACTACTTCTCCTTATTTTGCTCCAAAATCTTTTTGGTGTATCAATAAGACTTTAATAGAAATTTTTCCTCAAGTGGATGCCTACCACGCTTACGTTCCTTCGTTTGGAGAATGGGGTTTTTCTATTGCTATGAATGGTTTTGAAACTAATTTCAATAAAGTAAACAGAGAAGTTCAAGGATTGCGTTTTTATAATTATCAGTTTGATAAATACAATTATTTTTCTAAAGATATGATTTCAAAAGACATTGAAGTCAATCGTTTAGACAATCAAATTCTAGTACGTTATTTCGATGAAGAGTGGGGAAAATTATAGTTATTCTAGGCGTTTTTTTCTAAAAAGCATTGCTACTTCTTTACTCGTGATTCCATTTTTGCAATCTTGTCAGGAAAAAGTAGTCACTTTACTGATTCGTTTGTCGGGAACCAATCATATTTTAGGGCATCGATTGCGAGTTAAAAATTTTCCAAAACCAACGCGTCAAATTCAGATTCCATATTTAATCGTAGGAGGTGGCATTTCAGGGTTGAGCGCTGCTCGTCAGTTTTCTAAAAAAGGAATTAATGATTTTTTGTTGGTAGAATTAGAAAATCATCTAGGAGGAAATTCTTCTAATGGAGAGAATAAATATTCTAAATTTCCATTAGGGGCGCATTATTTACCTTTGCCTAATAAAAAAGATACAGAACTACTCCAGTTTCTTGAAGAAGAGAAAATAATTCTAGGTTATGATTCTAACGGATTTCCGAAATTTGATGAATTACAACTCACTTTTGCACCAGATGAGCGATTGTTTTACAGGAATAATTGGCAGGAAGGTTTGGTTCCTAAAACAGGAAATACTGCAGAGGATGATATTCAATTTAAAAAGTTCTTTCTTAAAATGGATGCTTTTCGTGCGGGGAAAGGAGTTGATGGGAAGTATCTTTTTGATATTCCTTTAGCATTGTCTTCGAATGAAAAAGCGGTTCGAGATTTTGATAAAATTACGATGCAACAATGGTTTGAAGAGGAAGGATTTAATTCGAAACCCTTATTTGATTATATCGATTATTGCTGTAGAGACGATTTTGGATTAGGAATCAAGTATGTTTCTGCTTGGGCAGGAATTCATTATTTTGCAGCTAGAAAGCAAGATGCTACACCAGATGGGAAAGATAATGTACTAACTTGGGCAGAAGGAAACGCTAGGTTAGCCCATCATTTGCAAAAATATACCGAAAACAAAACCCTAAAAAATCATTTGGTTTTTGAAGTGAAAACTAAAGATGAAAAAGTTATTGCCACAGTTTTTGATGCTGATAAAAAAGAAACAATAGAGATAATTGCCAATAAAGTGATTATGGCTACGCCACAATTTGTGAATCAATACATCATTAAAGACAGAAAAAAAGTAGCACAAAATTTTCATTATGCTCCGTGGCTTTTGGCAACTTTAGTGGTTTCTGATTTGCGAGATAATGAAAGTTATCCTTTGTGTTGGGATAATGTAATTTATGGATCAAAAGGATTGGGTTATATTTATGACCAACACCAATCAGTACAGCAATTACAGTCCAAAAAAGTAATTACTTATTATTATAGTTTTTCGTCTTCAGATGTTAGAAAAAGCAGAAGAGAGGTGTATTCAAGAAAAATAGAACATTGGAAACAATTGGTTTTTGATGATTTAAAACTAGCGCATCCTAATATTGAAAGTGTTACAGAGGAAATAAACATTCATCTTTTAGGGCACGGAATGATAAGTCCCGTTCCTGATTTTATTTTTGGAGAAGCCAAGAAAGAAGCAGCACAAAATAGTGACAATAAAATTTTCTTTGCTCATTCCGATTTGTCGGGAATTTCTATTTTCGAAGAAGCCTTTCATCAAGGAATTAACAGTGTAAATCAAATTATAAATGGTTCAACCTTGGATTGATAAACCGAAAACGGATGGGTTTTTTATTCTAGCACCTTCATTTATTGTGGTTGCTATTGTTTTTTTGTTTCATGATACTTTGAAAGTTATTGAGGCAAATTATTCATTTTATACTTGGCTTTTTTTAATTGTTTTTATTGATGTTGCCCACGTTTACGCTACATTATTCAAAACTTATTTTGTTCCTTCAGCGTTTAGAAAAAGGAGAGATTTATTAATCCTATTGCCTATTGTTTGTTTTGTTATCGGAATAATACTTTTCAGTTTTGGGAGTGTCTTTTTTTGGTCGGTTTTGGCTTATATAGCAGTTTTTCATTTCATAAGACAGCAATATGGTTTTATGCGGCTTTATTCTCGGAAGGAAATAAAAACAAAATGGAGCGTATTTATCGATAATTTAATTATTTATACAGCAACCGTTTATCCCATGTTGTATTGGTTTTTTTCTTCCACTAGGGCATTTAACTGGTTTACGGAAAAAGATTTTATTCACTTTGAAAATCAATTATTACTCGAGATCCTAGGTTGGATTTATGGGTCAATAGTTATTTTTTATGTGGTGAGAACAGTTTATATAACTAGTAAAAATCAATATTTTAATATACCTAAAAATGCAATTATCATAGGAACATTTTTGTCGTGGTATTTTGGGATTGTGTATTTTAATAATGACTTGGTTTTTACATTACTGAATGTCGTTTCACACGGAATACCTTATATTGCATTGATTTATCTCAATGAAATCAATAAAAAACAAACTGTTGATTTAGGAGTTTTAAATTGGGTAAAAGGATTTAAAGGAATACTATTTTTTATTGGATTTTTGTTAGTAATTGCTTTTTTTGAAGAATTTATTTGGGAAGTTTTTGTTTGGAACGAACAGTTTTCATGGTATGACTTTGATTTTTCAAATTGGCAGTTTTTGTTGGTTCCTTTACTAACAGTTCCTCAATTTACACATTACATTTTGGATGGATTTATATGGAAATCAAAATAGAAAATCAAATTAGGTAATTTCTAATAACTGAATTTTAAAACAAGCCGATTTTAGTTTTTTAATATAGTAACAGCTTTTGGTAGCAAGCGATCTGTAAATAAACGATATGCTGATTCCGATGGATGTAAGCCGTCATTGGCAACTAAGGATGGTGTGTTTAATCCCTGGCGTGTAATATCAGTAATATTTATAAAAAGTATTGCATTAGCTTCACAATAAGATTTTGCAAAGGCATTGTATTGATCAATTTCAGTCGAAATACTGGTTTGATTGCCATAACTTTTTCCAAAAGGAGTGTAGGCATAATCAGGAATAGAAACCACAATTACATTGGTCTTATCTCCTTTGGCAAGCTGAATAGCCTTAGCTACTAATTCCGGAAATTCCTTTTCGTAAAGGCTAAAATTCTTTCCCTGATATTGATTGTTTACCCCTATTAATAGTGTAACTAAATCATATTGAGGAGTTGGATTTTTAGATTGAATTGCCGAAATTAAATTGTTTGTGGTCCATCCGGTCTGAGCAATTATTTCAAGAGAAAAATTATTTTGCGGATTGATATTCTTTAACGATTGTCTGAGTTGTTCCGGAAACCTGCAAGTTGTACATACGCTTTGACCAATGGTGTAGCTGTCGCCCAGAGCCAGATAATTGATGGTTTTAGATTGATTAGGTAGTTCCTGTGAAGAGTCAGTAACCGGTGGTGGAGATGAAATGGAGTCCATGTCAGGATTTTCGCTGCTACAGCTTGTAGTCATAACAAAAGTAAAAAACGTAACTAGTATTTTTAAGGTCGTTCTCATAAGTAATGAAATTGAATTTATACTAGTTACGTTTTTTTTATAATTCCGGATTGAAATTTAAGCCATTTCAACTTTCATCGTGATGATTTCTTCGATAGCATCCCAGAGGTCAATTCTTTTTTCTAATGCTAAAATAGAAACTTCTTCTACTTCTTTCCATTTTTGTGGGTCTTCCTCGCAAAGTTCTGTAATCATTTGCATGGCCATCGGTCCGTGTTCGTCAGCGTCTAATTCGATATGTCTTTCAAAATAGTAAACCAATTTGCTTAAATCAATTTCCGGGAATTGTTCTTGGAAATTTTTCAAAATAGCATGAAACATTCCAGGGATTAAATCTTCTCTTCCAAAAGTGAATGCTGCTGCAATTTCGTGTGGTTTTCCTTCTTCAATTACACGGAAAGTAAAATCTAAAAATGCTTTGATACTGGGATGTAAGTCACTTTTTTTAATAGCAACAAATATGTTTTGTAACGATTGAATTTCCGACAGGAAAATTTTGATTTTATTAGTATCCGCTCCACAGGCTTCCATTGCCTCAACATACATCTCGTAATGACTCTGACGTTTACCATCAAGTGTTAAATCAGTTTCTTCTGCTAAAACAATTTCGTTGATTAAATATCTTGTTTCCGGATTTTTAGTTGCAAACCACGGAGTTGTAGTGCAGGTTAATTGAGATTGTAATGCTTTTAACAATGACATAAAATCCCACACGGCATAAACATGACTTTCTAAAAACGTATGCAAGTCTTCGATAGTTTTTACCTTGTTATAAAGCGAATGCTGTAATAAAGCGCTCTTTTGGGATTCGATACTGTTGTTGATATGCTGAATATTCATTGTAAAATAATTTTGTGTAAAGATAAAAAAGCTGCCAGTTCTCAAAAGTATTCTGTATCGATTTTATCAATACTTTAATAAATGTTTATCTAATGTTATTTACGAATTTATTCCGGATTAGGTTTTTTTTTAGCTACTGAAAAAAGGAAGGATTATTTAAACGCCGAAATTCCGGTAATATCCATTCCGGTAATTAATAAATGGATATCATGCGTGCCTTCATAAGTAATCACCGATTCTAAATTCATCATGTGTCTCATAATCGAATATTCGCCTGAAATTCCCATGGCACCCAGAATTTGGCGCGCTTCACGGGCAGTTTCGATAGCCATGTTTACATTATTCCTTTTTGCCATAGATATCTGTGCCGAAGTCGCTTTTCCTTCATTTCTTAAAACACCCAATCGCCAGGTTAGTAACTGCGCTTTGGTGATTTCGGTAATCATTTCGGCTAATTTTTTTTGCTGCAATTGCATTCCTGCGATGGGCTTGTCAAACTGAATCCTTTCTTTGGCATAACGCAAAGCGGTATCATAACAATCCATCGCTGCCCCAATAGCACCCCAGGCAATACCATAACGTGCTGAATCCAGACAGCCCAGTGGAGCACTTAATCCGGATTTATTAGGTAAAATGTTTTCTTTAGGTACTTTAACATTGTCAAAAATCAATTCTCCTGTTGCCGATGCGCGAAGCGACCATTTGTTATGCGTTTCAGGAGTAGAAAAACCTTCCATGCCGCGTTCTACAATCAATCCGTGAATTCTTTCCGTTTCATCTTTTGCCCAGACAACAGCAATGTCAGCAAAGGGTGCATTCGAAATCCACATTTTAGCCCCGTTTAACAGATAATAATCCCCCATGTCTTTAAAGTTGGTGGTCATGCTTCCGGGATCAGAGCCATGATTGGGTTCGGTCAGGCCAAAACAACCCATCCATTCTCCCGAAGCCAGTTTGGGTAAATATTTTAAACGTTGTTCTTCGCTGCCGTATTTCCAAATAGGATACATAACTAATGAAGATTGAACCGAAGCCGTTGAACGAACACCGGAATCACCCCGTTCTATTTCCTGCATAATCAAGCCATACGAAATTTGGTCTAAACCTGCACCACCATATTCTTGTGGGATATAAGGACCAAAAGCACCAATTTCGGCTAGTCCTTTTATTATCTGTGTTGGAAATTCTGCTTTTTGGGCATAGTCTTCTATGATGGGCGAAACTTCGCGTTTGACCCATTCCCGTGCGGCATCACGCACCAATTTATGTTCGTCCGTCAATAATTCATCAAGGTTGTAATAGTCCGGGGCTTGAAATAAGTCAGGTTTCATAATTTGGGAATTGAGTGTCTAATAAAGCTACGGAAAAAAAGAATAGTTTGTCACGTTTTATGAATGTTTAACGTTTCATTTTCTTGTGTTCATTTATTAAATAATAAATTACTAAGGATTATTGTTTCTTTTTTATCGGTGCAAATAATAAATAAAAAATCCATGCAAACCATGATATAAAAATCACTGCCAATAGCCAGGCTATTTTTTCATTTCCTGTGGTTTTTCGGGAGCATAAAATTATCAATATGGGTAAAAACCAGCAGAAAGTTACTATGGCTATTATTATTAAAACTGAAAAAGCAGAAGATTCCATACGTTTTATTTTTAGAGATTGAAAAATCAGATTACTAATGCTTAAGGTTATTTTTTTTTTCAATATAGCAATTTGAAATTTATCCAGTAATTATTTATCAAAGTTTAATTCAAATTTAAGAAATTATTTATGTGTTAATTTGTTTTTATTCGAAAAGAGGATTGTAATAAATTATAGCAAAAAAACCTCGTAGAGGTGTGCTGTTTGTAGAAAATAATGCCACAAAGGATATAAGCTCTGTAGGAGCGACCTGAAATCTATAAAACAGTTCACTCCTACGGAGTTTCGTTTTCGAGACTAATCACTTTTTCTGCAAACAGCACACCTCTCCGAGGTTGTAATTAGAAATTTTTTTGAGACGAATCACTTTTCTACAAACAGCACCTCTTTCAGAGGTTATAATTAGAAATGTTTTTGAGGTAATTTTTTTTCTGCAAACAGTACACTTCTACGAGGATACTGATTTCGAAATGAAATTTATCTTATGCATATTTGAAACAGGGTTTTTTTTCAGATAAAAGTTTTACATCTTCAAGTAAAAATCCTTAGTCAATTCAATATATTCCGGAGTGTAAATGTGTCTTGCAGTTTCGATGATTAATTCATCAATAGGAAAAGGGGTAGTTTTATTTCGGCTAAAAGCCAAAAGGCTGCGTTTGATTTCGGAAGTTGGTGTTCCTTTTACGCGGGTAATTTTTATGGGATATAATTCGTATTCATTGGCAAGAGCCACGAAATTTTCTTCTTCTTTGAAAGGAATAATAACAGAGAAAATTCCGTTTTCAGAAAGTAATAAATCGG
>Ga0307414_10001570_pt1 | contig 11876 bp, 12 predicted proteins | sample DK1Ometagenome_FD_203804 | JGI IMG/M metagenome (GOLD analysis project Ga0307414, IMG submission 203804) | Maize rhizosphere microbial communities from greenhouse at UC Davis, California, United States - DK15-O-3 | ecosystem: Host-associated > Plants > Roots > Rhizosphere > Soil | place: USA...
TTGCTCGCACTCGAGGTGCACCGGCCAAAGTGGGTTTTCCTGATCCGGCGGTTTCAACCGGCTTTGTGCATCAGCTCCTGTCCGCCCTTCCCAACATCGGCGACGCCGCGCGCGGCGCCTTATCTTCTATGCGTGCACCAACGATGGCTCGCGATAGTGCGCGCCGCTCGTCATCATTGCCCAGACCATACGCGCGGTCTTATTCGCGAGTGCGACCGCAGCGACCTTCTTCGCACGCCTCTTCATCAGCTCGATGAGCCAGGCTCGTTTGCTGCCGTGTCGTTCGGCGTGGCGTATGACGGCCATCGCGCCGACCACGAGCATCTGTCTCAGATATCGGTTGCCCGCGCGCGATATGCCGCCGAGCCGATCCTTGCCGCCACTGGAGTTCTGTCGCGGGACCAAGCCGATCCACGCAGCGAGGTCCCGGCCCGTCTTGAACATGTGCGGATCGGCGACGCTAGCAACGAAGGCGCTCGCGAGCAGTGGGCCTACGCCGGGGATCTCCATCAGGCGGCGCCCGACTTCCGTCTCGCGGGCGCTCGCGCGGATGCGCCGGTCGTTCTCGAGCACCTGCTCCTTCACGACCGCCAACTGCGCGCCGAGCATCTCCAGGCAAAGCCGAGCATCGCCCGGGAGGCTCTCGTCATCCCTGTCAGCTATGATCGTAAGCAGGCGTTCCAGGCCCAGTCGACCGACCGGCGCCACGATCCCGAACTCCGACATATGTGCCCGCATCGCGTTCGACAACTGGGTGCGCTGGCGGTTGAGCATCAGCCGGACCCGATGAAGCATCATCACGCTCTGCTGCTCTGGCGTCTTCACCGCGACGAACCGCATCGTGGGCCGCGTTACCGCCTCGCAGATCGCCTCGGCATCGGCAGCGTCATTCTTGCCGCGCTTCACATAGGGCTTCACATATTGCGCCGGCATCAAACGGACATCGTGCCCCAGCGCGATCAGCTCGCGCGCCCAGTGATGCGAGGTGTTGCAGGCCTCAATGCCGACCAGGCACCGCGGCAGCTTCGCGAAGAATGGAATCACCCGCGCGCGGCTCAGGCGCTTGCGCACCACCACCTCTCCCGCCGCATCAACACCGTGGACCTGAAACACCGATTTCGCGATATCTAACCCGATCGTCGTAATCTTCTCCATCGTGGCTCTCCTTCCAGCTCGGACCGCGGAGCATACCGCAGGTGGTAGGAGAGCCGTCCACGACATCATTTGCAGACTGTCCGCTTCTGACGCCCAATCGGCAAATGCGGACATCATGGGACGAATGGTGCTCGCGCCGATGAGCTAGGCAAACCCAGCATGAACTCTCATGTTATCGCAGAGGTACGACATTGCTCAGGCTCGATATGATCTCGGCAACCTCGGCACGGAGCAACGGCGACAGGGCTGTTTCGTCTAGGTCGATGGACCGCAACCATACAACGGCGGCCGGGACGTCCAAATCGCGCTGTATTGCGTTGGCCGCGAGCCGCAAAGCCGTCGGTCGGGACAGGCCAATAGCCATCAAGCTTATCATTGTGCGATCGGACGCTCCGATCTCCAGAAAGAGTGGGACGGCGGGAAGACCGGCCAGCACCTCCTGCATGTTCAGATCCTCGAGAACCTGCGTCAAAATAGAGGTGTAGCAACCGAAGAGGCGCACGCACTGATATCGCACGTCGCTCTCCACAAGTTCGAGCGTCTCACGGACTAGAAAACGCCTTTCCTTTGTGGGATCCCGGTTGATGCGACGTTGAACGATCCTTGGAAGCGGCCAGCCCTGCATCCACCAAAGCGCGATAAGCGCAATGAAGCGGTGGAAACGGCTCTTCTTGGGACGCCCCAATATGACGACATGGCAAAGATGCAGGATGCCCACATAGGAATCGTAGGCGTAGTCATCACGCGGATGCTTCGGCACCAAGCCCCGGGCAGCATCTCGAGACGATCGAGCCATTCTGTGTAGAATATTGTAGAGCCGCTGCTGCCGGTGCGGAGAGACATTGGAGCTTCGGCGCAGCACATCGCGTGGAAGGGTAATTCTCTCCGAGGCCTCTTCGAGAGCAACTTTTAATTCTTCGAGCTGGTCAGCGGGGACATCATGCTCGCCCCCCAGTCGCTCCAGGACTTGCGGAAGTGAACCGTCGGCCAAGTCGTCCAGCAAGCGAACGAAAACGGCCTCAAGCTCATTGTCGCGTCCTCCGGGCTGGTTGATCAGGGTCAGGAGTTCTTGCCGCTTGGAAAGCATGCCGGCCTCAATTGCCGGCACGATATTGGTTTCGCGGTCCTGATTAAGGGGCTTTTTCTGCCAGTCGGCATAATCGATCAGGAATATATTGCCCTGAAACTCCTTAAGGAGCCGGCCGGCGCGGCCGGCAAGATTCCAGAAATCGACAGACTCCAAGGGCCTGTGTGAGCCTTTCTCCGGGCGGCACATGAACACATTCTTTGCCGGAAGATTCACGCCGGATAGCAATGTGCTCGTGCAAACCAAATAATCTATGTCGCCTTCGGTGACCGCTTTCTCGACGGCCTGGCGAACCTGTGTGGGCATATGGGCATAGTGGAAGGCGACGCCGCGCCGCACGCAGTCCACCAGAGCATAGGAGCTGTGCACTGCCTCCTGCGCCAGCACGGCCAAGGCCTCCTGGTTGGGTGTCGGTTCTCGCGATGCGAAACGTGCCGCCAATTCCAGCGCAATATGCTCCGCGTCGCCTGCGCCGTTTGCGTAGACGATATTGCTGGCACCTTTGCCTAAGGCCTCGGCGACATTGACGAGCTTTTCGATCCGTGTCGCGGTCCGGCGCTCGAAGTTGAGTTCGGTGATCAGCGCTGCCTTTGTATTCCGCTCGACAAGGTGGAGCGAGGCGCGGCCTTCTTTTGAGTCGCGTATTGTTACCCGTAAGAAGTTTTGGGCGACCGTAGGCTCGGTGGATGGAAGGGTCTCGATGTCGTCGAGGCCAAGCAGACGGCCAAAGACATTGAGATTGCGAACCCCCGGGCTGGCAAAGAGCAGCTGGACGTCGCGGCGGCGCCGGAGCAATTCTTCGATCACCCACTGGAGCAGGACGCCACGCGACCCATCGGCGATGGAGTGAGCCTCATCGACGATCACGACGTCGGCGACGAGCATGCTATGCGAATTCAGCATTAGCTGCAGGCGCTCTTGGGTCATAACATACACGCATCGGGTGGGTAACTTCGAACCGGCTTCGATCGGGACGTTCGCAATCTCGATAAAACCCACGTCCCCCGCTAGAGACCCGTGCAGAATTTTCCGCAAATCGTGGGACACCTGAGCGATGAGAGCACGCGTGGGAACAAGATAAACCACGGTTCTGGGATCCCCGCTTTCAAACAGCGAGGCGAGAAAATTCTGGAGAACAAAGGATTTGCCTGCCGACGTCGGTGCGGTGAGCGCGAGCCGGCGATTTGCCTTCAGCTTTGTCCAAAGCTGGTGCTGGAAATCGGTAAGGACGACAAATCGATCGTTGAACGAGATAGTTTGCTGCTCCGACACTTCCAGCTCTTCAGCAGCAAGCGACACCGGCAAGTCAGCCAGCGCGGACGAAATCTGCTCTCGCGTCAACAAGGCAGGGAAGTTGCCCAGCCTGGCCAGCACGACGCGAGCCGCCTGATCAAGGGGCAGGGTCGAAGCGCCGTACAATTCGTAGGCCGACGTTGCGGCCCGGTATGCCTTTTCCCGGTGTTCGAGCGTCTTCGAGCATGCGAGAATGGCTGCGGCCCTGACGACCATCGCGACGTCGTCTAAGCCCGGCTGCGTCTCCAACGGACATTGGACTTCATGGGCAATCCAGGCGCGTTGAAGGCGATTTGCAGCGTCATGAAATCGCGGATTCGACCATACCTTCTCCGCGAGTTCCTGCATTAACCGGCCGTCCACCCGATCTTGGCTTGGAAGAGATCGCGCAGTTTCTGCACATTCGGAACCGGCAAGAAAAACAGCTCCAACGTGGTTGCGTCGAGGCCCGCGTTCTTGAGTTTCTCCGCGACACTTGGCGCCAGCGCTTCGAGCTTTTCGGTTGCTAACGCGGCAAACCGGGCTTCGGCCTGTTCACCTTCAGCCGCCCCGACATCAGAATAGGCGTCGAAATTGAACCCGATCAGTGCCGTGATCACGTCAAAGCGCTTATTGTAATTTTCTTCCGCTGGATCGAGGAATTTGAGCAGTTCCGCCTTAGCCACCGGATCGAAACCGGAAAGATCAACGTTGCGCTTCACCAGATCCAGCTCATGCCGAGCCTTGGCCGGATCCAACGCGGTATTGATGGACTCTATCGCTTTGGTAATCGCATCCGACACGTCATCGTATAATTTGGCTTCGCCCCAATAGAGATAAAGCCGGGACGATTTGGCGCAATATTTCACATGAACCCCATCGGATCCGAACACGGGCATCTCGGAATTGGTCTTCAACGCCATTTTGGCAATGAGCTGCGGCGCCTCGAGCACCCATTCGGTGAGGAGGTAGAGAATGAGTTCGCCGCACTCTCCGTTGCGCCCGGTCGCCTCGGAAGCCTTTTTGAAGAGACGCAACGCTGTTGTGTTCAACGCCGTTGTTTCATCGCGAAATTCCGCGGGCGATATCTGACCATATTTGGATTCTACCGCTGCGACCTCAGCCCGGGGAAGTGCATAGGACGTCATATGGAGCGAAATGGCTTCGACCAATTCGTAAACCGTCGCCGTGCCTTGTCGGAATGCTGGAAAGTGAAGACGGAGTGTGGCCCCTGCACATTCGCATACGACAGTATGCTGTAGTTCCCGGAGCCTTGCCGAGAGCTTCGAGTAGTCGCGGCGCAGTGCTGCGACCACTACATCCAAATCGATCTCGGTCACGCCATGCAAAACGTCAGCCACTCGTCCCCCATTGACTCTGTTGGCCGCCTAAAAGCTAAGATACATGGTGGCACACTACACGAAGCATTTACATGCCGACAAATGGAATCGACCGGGTTTGAAGTACACTAATAGGGAGAAAGATTTGCCCTTTGATGTCGCGCGGATCGAGCACGACTGGGCGGCACGAGACTAACCGAACAATTCACTGTGTGAACCCAGCCGGGAAAGAGAGAGGACATCCTTGCCGATCTTTTCATAAATCAGCACGAGATCCGGCCGGACGTGACAGTCGCGAAAACCTTTCCAGTCGCCAGCAAGCCCGTGGTCGCGCAGCCGCTCCGGCAACTCGGCGTCGCTCACGAGCAGACCGATTACCTGCACCAGATTACTGTCCAGATCCGGGTCGGACTTCTTTTCGCGCTTATAGTCCTTCTTGAACTTGCCGGTTCGCTCGATCGTGCGCATCACGATCCCTCCGGCTGGCTTTCTGGGGGGGCGGCCGGCGCTTCTTGTGGGGTAGCGCCGGGCGTTCCCGGCGCAGACGGCGGCGGCGGTGGCACCATGGTTTTCGGCGAGAAGGGCGTCCATGGCTGGATCATTTCCGCAGCGCCAACGTCAAGCGCCGTTTCGACCAGCGCATTGTAGCTGGCTGCCGTCAGGCCGGGCGTTTTGATATGATGGTGCCAACGCAGAATGTAATGCGGGTTCCAGATGATGGCGTGCCCAAGCGGCCCGGAGCGCCCCGCAGCGATGTCGATGAACTCCAGTTCCTGCAGTTTCTTCATGCGTGTCGCCCAGGTATGCTCGCCGCGCTGCCCACCGAAACCCGAAGCGTGCGCAAGATCGCCCGGCTTGTTCAGCACGACGAAATTATTGTCCCAGGTATTGCACCACAACGCGAGATAGGTCGACGCAACGGGCGCGCCCTTCGTCATCTCGTCCATGATCTTTAGGATCAGGGGCATTGTCTTCGGAATGGTGGTAAAGCCTCGATGGGCCTTCCGGTTCCAAAGCCATACTTCCATATTGGGCCAATGAAGATCGCGCAAAGCCTGCTGCTTTTTTGCGATCGCGCTGGCCTCGCGCGCGGTAGCCATACTTTCTATCCTTCAAGGTTGACGACGACCTCGCCGCCTGACCCTAATATGCAACCTAAAATTATATAAAACAAAGACTTAGGTGTTTACTGAAGCAACATGTGTTGCAGACTTATCGCCACTCTCACCCCTGAACGCGTTGCATCTGCTGAAACTCAAATAGCCTTGATGCAACATCTATTGCAAGAGGTGTGAGTTTATTCGCATTATAACAACGACTTATATATAGAGGGTGCAGTCCTCACCGTTACTCCTCGTCCTGTTACGTGCTGCTCGTTCTCCCCGTCCTGCCGGGATGGTCCGGAAGGGGTGACGACCTTGACCCTCGGAACTCAAGCTCCCATTAAGGTTTTGTAGCTACATTGTAGCTCCGCCATGAAAGTTGAAAATTATGTCCGCCGCTGATGTCGTTCGAGCCCGCATCGATCCGGAACTTAAGAAAGAAGCAACCGCAGTCTTGTCGAAGATGGGCCTCTCCGTATCCGACGCCATTCGCATGATGCTAGTCCGCGTAGCCGCCGAGCACGCCCTCCCGTTCGAAGTACGCTCGCCGAACCGGGACACTGAGGAAGCTATGCGTGCCGCGCGCAAGGGTGATGTCGCACGCTTCGACAGTGTAGCTGCGCTCATGGCAGACCTTAACAACGACGAGGAATAGCCTCCTACCATGCTGGCCGCGCCCGTTTGGGCACGAGAAGATGGGAGAGCCCTTGGTCTGCCGGGACAATCGCCAAATAGGCCATTGTAAACGGCATTGCGGCAAGATCGTCTGGCGTAGCGTTCGCCAAGCGCCCTGTACGCGTAGCGCAAAACCCGCGGACGCCTTTCTCGGCGAGTGACGCAAGCGCCGCTCCGAAGCTCTCCTGCGCTTCCAATTTCTCACCGAACGACAAGCAGGACCACAAATCCCCCCAGTCACGAAGACTGTCGAATAACGCTGCAGCCTCCGCTTGAGCTTCCGGACTAACCTGCTCGTCACAGTGGAACACGGTCCCTTCTGCCCCTTCGATCATACCGGCGAGGTCGGCGCCGCTGGCCGCGGCACAAACTCCAATCTTGACGTGATCCGGATGCATCGCCTCCTCCGCCTTGATCGCCTCGGCGCGGATTGAATCCACAAATGCGGTTACGGTGTCAGCGAAGACGGGGTCATCAAAGATTTGGGGATCATCATAACCCAGACCGCGCGCCAGTGACCGGCGCGTCTGGATACTCACTCGTTCGCCGGCTTCGACGCGCTGAACGGTCCGCTCGGTTATGCCGGCCGCAGTAGCCAAAGCGTCCTGCGACATGTTCGCGGTGACGCGCACCATCTTGATCCAGAACCCTAGCATCCCGGGCGGCAATTTGTGGGCCTTTATCGGCATGGCTGCTCCCGTTTCTAACGAATCCGATCTAAACCGAAACGAAGCGGTACAACACGACAGAATGCCGACAGCTATTGGCCATAGGACAATATCCACGGAGAATCCGCTGCTGCCGAGGCACTAAGCGTCGATGATGTCCAGTTGGTAGTTTTGCTCGTTCAGTTGCGTTCGCTTGAATACCACTTGGCCCCCTCGCTCCGCGACGGCCGAACGCAAGGCGGCCTCGTCCTCATCCAAGGTTCCTGCTCCGAGAATTATTGCTTTCAGCGCCTGCGGCGGAAATTCGATCGGACCGATTTCGGCGGGACGAACCATGCGCCACTCGCGCTCATGTTTCCAAAAAGCAGCCTTATGCAGCAACGTTCGTGCGATGATATCCGCCTTGTCGGGGTCGAAGACGCGAAAGGTCGGGCGCTGTTCCGCATAGGCCACGCGATAGGCCAACAAGAGCGGAGGAATGGTCGCGTCGAATTCGAGGCAATACCCTTTGTGACTGTTCGCATAGTGCGCCCACATCAGCATGTTGTCCGGACGCTCGGTAAGACTAAGCACGCCCACGGTCTCAAGATTCTTCCGCCATCCAAACAGCTGCGCCCGCGCTTCCGGGTTCGTAAGGGCGGCCTCGACCGCTTGAACTGCCTGCTGGACCGACAACCCTTGGTCGGGAGCGACGCCCGCCGCCCACGCTTCCTTTTCTTCTTTCGAGCCGTCGAAATCGATCACGGCAAAGCAATCAAAAGGATCGTTGAATCCCAGCGGTGATCCAGCCCAAAGTCTCCCGTTGAGTATAATTGACCGGTCCCACTCATATGGAGCGGCGTCCGCGCGCCCTTTGTCGAAGGCGCGATATTTGTAAAGGCTCGCAGGCGGCGGATCTGCTGCAATGTCAGAGACAGTCATTATATTCCCTTCGTCGTCTAACAAACCACGGGATTAATATAGCAACCTTTGCCGGCCACGCCGTGCGAAAGCATAGTGGCGTCGAGGCAACGGTGCCAGATGAGATGACTCGCGGATCTTTAGCGACCGACTGCAAACTGTTGGCTTTAACCTGCGATCCACTAATGTAGCCCGATGGAATTCAAGGCACGCAATCTTCGACCGATCGCCGAGATGGTAGTCGGCAACTCCGACTGGTTTGAGTATCGCAGCAGCTTTTATATCACGCGTTTCTTCGAGGAGTGCGAGATGGAGTTTGCGCACGATGGCAGCTCGCGCGTGCCTTGGGCCCAAGGCGTCCTGGAGCAGCTCCTGAACGATCCGCAGCCTGCCGCTAACCAGTTGCCCGAGCGCTTTGCAACGGTACTTCGCACCCTGATGGACAAACGCGAAGCGCACAACGGCGACAACGACAGATCGCTCGCCCTCGCAGCGCTGAATGTGCCGCTTATGCGCGAGGGGTTCGAAGGCTACTACGGCGAAGACGGCCTATTCTATGTCAGGCACATCGAAACCAGAACCGTGTCGACGCCGGTTAACCTCTATCGGCCGCTGACCCCAGCTGAGACGGAGAATCGGGAACGTCTGATTGCCTATCTCAACATGTGCTCTGAGGATGAACTCATCGAGGAAATCCTGCTGCCTATGTTTCGACATCTCGGGTATCAGCGCATCACCAGCGTCGGTCATAAGGACAAGGCGCTCGAATACGGCAAGGATGTCTGGATGCGCTACAAGCTCCCGACGGAGCATGTCATCTATTTCGGAATCCAGGCCAAGAAGGGAAAGCTGGACTCAGCGGGCGCCTCAAAGGGGAGCAACGCGAACGTCGCCGAGATTCATCGCCAAGCACTTATGATGCTCGGCCATGAGATTTTCGATAGCGATACGAACAGGAAGGCGCTGGTCGACCATGCCTTCATCGTGGCCGGCGGGGAGATCACCAAAGCCGCGCGCAACTGGCTTGGAGGCGTCCTCGACAAGTCACAGCGAAGCCAAATCATGTTTATCGACCGCGAGCATATTCTGAACCTGTACACAGCGCACAGACTTGAGTTGCCTTCGAAGGCAACTGCACCCGCCACTGATCGATGGCTTTCGGAAGACGAGGAAGTTCCATTTTAAGGCGGCCCGAAACTGGGGCCTTAAATGTATGAGGATCTTGTGTGTCACGCACCAGCGCATGTAGATGGACCAAGTTCCGGCGGTGAGCCATTCTACAGGTGAGACCGTTTCGATCGTTACAGCAATTCGCGACCGTCAACCGAATGGCTGCTTTGGGCACCTTTCTGCTGAAGGCTGTATGGCCGAGATGAGGCGCGAAGCCGACATTATTTCAAGCCGCCGAAAAGCCCCTGTTCGCCTCAATCCAATGCCGCTGCCAATCGTTGGCGCAGCGCGAGGAGCGCTTCGACCGGGACGCTCGCTCCATTGCGGGCGGGCTCCTTGCCCGATGCGGGTGCCGGAGCGGCGATCGTCACTGCGGCCAGTTTCGTGCTGCCGTCGGACAACGACTTGCGCGCGCCTTCGACGGTGAAACCCTGAACATGAAGCAAATGATAGATGCGTTCGGCGAGCGCAACATCTTCCGCACGGTAATAGCGGCGGCGCCCCGAGCGCTGGAGGGGCTTCAACTGCGGAAAACGGGTTTCCCAATAGCGCAGCACATGCGTCGGCACGCCGATCCGCGTCGCAAGTTCGCCGATCGCCAACATCGCGCCGACGGCCTTGCCGCTGTCACTGGGGCCGCCATTGCCCGAATCGTCGACGTCAGACATGGCGGCATCCCATATTAATTACCCGCGACGCGGGCGCGCATCGTCTGGCTGGCGCGAAAGGTCATGACCCGTCGCGGCAGGATCGGCACTTCGATGCCCGTCTTGGGATTGCGGCCGACGCGCTCCGCCTTGTCGCGCAGGACGAAGGTGCCAAAGCCCGAGATCTTCACATTCTGCCCGTCGGCAAGCGCGTCGGACATATGGTTCAAAATCGATTCGACGATATGCGCCGACTCATTGCGCGACAGACCAATTTGCTGGTTGATGCGCGCCGCGATATCGGCCCGGGTGAGTGTCCCTGCTGCCATCATCTTCCCTTCCCCCTACTGAAGCGAATGCATATTCGGGATCAGGAAGGCCCCCACCTTCGCGAGTCCCGAAGCACCTTGTAACAAAAGCGAATAAATCCGCCAAACTGAAACGGATGGACGGAAGAGTTGATGCGACAAGATCATCCGGCGGCGCAAAGCCGCTGGCGCCGGCTGCTGGCCTAGATCCGCAGAACCGCAGCGCCCCAGGTAAAGCCGCCGCCCATTGCCTCCAGCACCACCAGATCGCCGCGCTTGATGCGCCCGTCGCGCACCGCAAGGTCGAGCGCCAGCGGCACCGACGCCGCGGACGTATTGGCATGCTGATCGACGGTCATCACGACGCGCGCGGGGTCGAGCCCCAGCTTTTTTGCGGTCGCGTCGATGATTCGGCGGTTCGCCTGATGCGGCACGACCCAGTCGACATCGCTCGGCGAAAGGTCGGTGTCTTCGAGCACTTCGCCCAGCACCGAGGCAAGATTGGTGACGGCGTGACGGAAGACTTCGCGCCCGTGCATGCGGACATGGCCGACGGTGCCGGTGGTCGACGGCCCGCCATCGACATAGAGCATGCCCGAATGCCGGCCATCGGCGTGCAGCCGCGTCGCAAGAATGCCCTGATCGTCGTCAACATCCTTGGCCGACAGCACGACAGCGCCAGCGCCGTCGCCAAAGAGAACGCAGGTCGTGCGATCTTCCCAATCGAGGATGCGGCTGAAGGTTTCCGAACCGATCACCAGCGCATGGTTCGCGGCGCCCGTGCGCAGCATCGAATCGGCGACCGACACGGCATAGAGAAAGCCCGAACAGACCGCTGCAACGTCGAACGCGATGCAATCGGGTGCGCCGATCAGCGCCTGCACCTTGGTCGCGCTGGCGGGAAATGTGTTGTCGGGGGTCGCGGTCGCGACGATGATCAGGCCGATATCCGACGGTTGAAGGCCGGCAGCGGCCAGCGCCTGCTGCGCGGCTGCGGCGCCGAGCGTCGCGGTCGTCTCATCGGGTTCGGCAATATAGCGGAAACGGATGCCGGTGCGTTCGACGATCCATTCGTCGCTGGTGTCGACGCGTGTCGCCAGTTCGGCGTTCGATACGCGGGTGCGGGGCAAGGCCGACCCGGTCCCGGCCAATATGGCGCGGCGGGTCATGCTGCGTCGCCGCTGCGGAAATTAGCCAGATCCTGCGTCACCTGCCGCGTAATGTCCTTTTCGATCAGCTCGGCGCACAGGTGGACGCAATTGGCGACCCCCTTGGCATCCGCGCTGCCATGGCTTTTCAATACGACGCCGTTCAGTCCGAGGAAGACGGCGCCATTGTGATTATTGGGATCGAGATGGTGGCGCAGCAACTCGGTCGCCGGGCGCGAGATCAGGAAACCGATCTTCGAACGGGTCGAGCTGGTGAAAGCGCGGCGCAACAGGTCGGTCACGAAGCGCGCGGTTCCCTCGATCGTCTTCAGCGCGATATTGCCCGAGAAACCGTCGTGAACGATCACGTCGACATCGCCGCGCGACAATTTGTCGCCCTCGA
>Ga0307414_10001571_pt1 | contig 11867 bp, 9 predicted proteins | sample DK1Ometagenome_FD_203804 | JGI IMG/M metagenome (GOLD analysis project Ga0307414, IMG submission 203804) | Maize rhizosphere microbial communities from greenhouse at UC Davis, California, United States - DK15-O-3 | ecosystem: Host-associated > Plants > Roots > Rhizosphere > Soil | place: USA...
CTCGTGGCGTAGCGGCGCCATCGTGAGCGCGGTGTCGGTCGAGCGGCCGGTAATGACGACGTTCGCGCCGCGGGCCAGCGCCTCGACGATCGGCGTCGAACCGATGTAGGCGTTGGCGCTCAGCACGCGGTCGCGGACGGCCGACAGCGGCTGCCCTGTTTCCATGTTGACGAGCGGGTGGCCGGCCTCGATCAGCTCGTCGAGACGCGGCAGGAGGTCGTCGCCGGTCACGACGCCGATCGTGAGCCGCCCGTTCGCGCCGCCGGCCGCGCCCACCTCCCGCGTCGCCTCGGCGCAGGCGCGCGGGTTCACGCCGCCCGCGTTGGCGATCACCTTCACGCCCCGCTCGAGCACCGCCGGAAGGACGCCCTGCATCGCGCCGAGGAAGTCACGCGCGTAGCCCATCTTCGGGTCACGCTCCTTCTGCTTCTGCAGAATGGACATCGTGACCTCGGCGAGATAGTCGAGCATGAGGTAGTCCACGGGACCACCCTCGACCTGGCGGCGCGGGGCCTCGAGCCAGTCGCCCCAGAACCCCTGCCCTGCGGCGACGCGAACGACTTGCTTCACGAGATCTGCCTCACGAGTGCGGGCGCGGACGGACGCGGCGCCGACGGCTAGAGCTCCTCGCCGAGGTGGGCGGGGAGGACGAAGGGTCCGAGGTGGGGCCCCGGGTTCTGAAGCGCAGAGCGGAGCGCGGTACCGAGGACGCGCCGCGTGTCCTCGGGGTAGACGATGGCGTCCACGTAGCCGCGCGCGCCGGCGTAGCGCGCGTCGAGCTGGTGCTCGTAGTCGGCACGCATCTCCTCGACCGCCGCCGCGACCTCCGCGGGCGGATCGCCCCCGGCGCGGCGGGCGCGGTCGATCGCCGGGCCGTGGACGGCCTGGATCGCCGACTCGCCTTCCATCACCGCCATCCGGCCCGTAGGCCACGAGAAGATGAAGTCGGGGTCGAATCCCTGCCCGGCCATCGCGTAGTAGCCGGCGCCCGAGGCGTGGTTCACGGTCAGCACAACCTTCGGCACGCGGGTCGTTGCCATCGCCTCGACGAAGCGCGCGCCGGCCCGAATGATCCCCTCGTGCTCGGCCTCGACGCCGACCATGAAGCCCGAGACGTCCTGGACGAAGAGCAGCGGGATCCCCTGCCGGTCGCCGCGGTCGATGAAGTACGCCACCTTCTCGGCACTCTCGGCGTAGACGATGCCACCGAAGCGGGGCTTCTCGCCCGGCCGCGTCCGGATCAGACCGCGTTGGTTCGCGATCACGCCGACGGCGATCCCCTCGACGCGGGCGTCGGCGCAGATCATCTCCTTCCCCAGCCCGCGCTGGAACTCGTCGAGCTGCCCACCGTCGACGATCGCGCGCAGCACGGCGTGCATGTCGTACGACATGCGATGATCCGCAGGCAACAGGTCGTACAACGATTCCGTAGACGCGGCGCTGGAGGCGGCGGGCGTGAGACGGGAGACGGCCTGGCCGACTGCTCCGGTGGTGGGGCCGGCGTGCACCGCGCCGCGTCGGGCGCGTGGCAGTCGCTCCACCAGGTCGCGGATCTTGTCGAGGCAGCTCGCGTCGTCGTCCAGCGCGTAGTGTGCGACGCCGCTGATCTCGGTGTGGGTGACGGCGCCGCCGAGCGTCTCGCCGTCCACCGTCTGGCCGGTCGCGCCCTTGACGAGGTTGGGGCCGCCGAGCCCCATGAACGACGTCCCCTTCACCATCAGGATGACGTCGGAGAGCGCCGGCAGGTAGGCGCCGCCGGCGATGCACGGACCCATCACGGCGGCGATCTGCGGGATGCGGAGGTAGCGGCGCATCACCGAGTTGTAGTAGAAGATGCGCGCCGCGCCGTACTGGCCCGGGAAGACGCCGCCCTGGTACGGCAGGTTCACGCCGGCCGAGTCCACGAGATACACGATCGGGATGCGGCAGCGCATCGCGATCTCCTGGGCGCGCAAGATCTTCCGGATCGTCTCCGGCCACCACGACCCGGCCTTCACGGTGGCGTCGTTGGCGACGACGACGACCTCGCGCCCGTGCACGATGCCGACGCCGGTGACGACGCCGGCCGCCGGCGCCTGCCCGTCGTACTGGTCGTAGGCGACGAGGAGACCGACCTCGAGGAAGTGCGAGCCGCGGTCGCAGAGGCGGTGCACCCGCTCGCGCGCGGTCAGCTTTCCCTGCGCGTGCTGCTTCTCGATCTTCTCCTGTCCGCCACCCAGCCTGAGCGTACGTTCGAGCTCGCGCAGCTGTGCGCTGAGCTCCCGGAGCCGAGACGTCACGCGTTCATCGGGCCCGAGGGCGCGCCCTCCCGCGCCGCGAACCACTCGCGGATGTAGTCGATCAGCTCGGCAGTGGACGTGCCGGGCCCGAAGAGGCGGCCCATTCCGTGACGCTGGAGCTCCTCCATGTCCTCGCGCGGGATGATGCCGCCACCCGTGATCAGGATGTCGTCCCGCCCCTCGGCGCGCAGCAGCTCGGCGACGCGCGGGAAGAGCGTCATGTGGGCGCCGCTGAGGATCGAGAGGCCGACGACGTCTACGTCCTCCTGCACCGCCGCCCGCGCGATCATCTCCGGGGTCTGATGGAGGCCGGTATAGATGACCTCCATGCCGGCGTCGCGCAGCGCGGCGGCGACCACCTTGGCGCCGCGATCGTGGCCGTCGAGGCCCGGCTTCGCGACGAGGACGCGGATGGGACGAGACATGTTACAAAGCGAGATCGGGGGAAATTCCTTCGAGCCGCGAGAGGAGAAAGACTGTTGGCTCCCGTCTGTCTTGTCTCGCCGTTGCAGAGCCTAAGTGTACGAGGCCACGCATCGACGAACAACTCACTCCTTCCTCGCGACGAGCAGCATCTCGGACGAGCGCCGGCTCAGCGGGCGGTCGCGGAAGGCGTCGTAGGCCTCCGTGACCAGGAGTCCGGCCGCGGCGCACAGCTCGGCGAGCCGGGTGGCGGTGAAGAGCCGGATGCGGTGCTCGCGCTCGCCGCTTGCTCCCGGCCCCTCGAACGTCGAGCGGATCGTGAGCACGCCGGACAGCGGGTCGAACGTCCGCTCGTGGGCGATCACCGTGCCGTCGTCCGCCTTCCACCAGTCGCGGACGAGGAAGCGCGCCATCACGCCGTCGCGGCTGCCTCCGTGCCAAATGAGCGTGCCACCGGGCCTCAGCACACGCGCAAACTCGGCGACGACGCGGACGTCGTCGGCCGGATCGAGGAAGAAGCCGAACGAGGTGAAGAGATTGAGGACGGCGTCGAACCGGCCGGCCCAGCGGCGCGGCAGCCGCCGCATGTCGCCCTGCGTGTAGCGCAGTGTCCGACCCGTGCCGCGCCGCCGCGCGACGTGGAGCAGGTGGGACGAGTAGTCCAGGCCGTCGACGTCGAACCCTGCCTCGGCGAGGAGGTGCGCGTGCCGGCCCTGGCCACACGGCACGTCGAGCAGGCGAGAGCCGGCGGGAAGGCCGAGCAGCTCGAGGAGCCGCGCCACCTCGCGCCGGTCTCGCGCGAGGGTGAAGATCGGCTGGTACTCGAGCAGATAGTGCGAGTCGAAGTAGGACTGCCACCACTCGGGGTTCGCACCTGTTTCCTGATTCCCCGTTCCTCGGCGCGTGCTCCTACGAATCGCTGCCATGCAGGAATCGGGAATCAGGATACAGGGCGGCGTTCCGGCTCAGAAGAAGACCGGCTCCCGGTACGCGCCGAATACGTCCTCCATCGCCGCCCGGATCTCGTAGAGCGTGCAGTAGGCGCGGGCGCAGTCGAGGATGTGGGGCATCGTGTTCGCGGTGCCGCGGCACGCCTCGCGGAGGGCGCCGAGGCGCCGCGCGCAGAGGTCGTTGTCGCGACGCTGGCGGAGAGCGGCGAGGCTCTCGCGCTGCTCGCGCTCGGCGTCGGCGCCCACCTTGAGCAGGGGGATCGAGAGCTCGGGCTCCTCGGTCACGAAGTCGTTGACGCCGACGATGACGCGGCGCCGCTGCTCGATCTCCCACTGCTGGCGTGCCGCGCTCTCGGCGATCTTGCGCTGCAGCCACCCGGTCTCGAGGCCGCGCACGACCCCGCCCTGTTCCTCGATCTCGGCGAACAACTGCTCCGCCTCGGCCTCCATCCGATCGGTGAGCGCCTCGACGTAGTAGGAGCCGCCGAGCGGGTCGGAGACGTTCGGCACGCCGGTCTCGAAGGCCAGCACCTGCTGCGTGCGCAGCGCGACCTGCACCGCCTGCTCGGTCGGCAGGGCGAGCGTCTCGTCCATCGAGTTCGTGTGCAGCGACTGCGTGCCGCCGAGCACGGCGGCCAGGGCCTGGTAGGCGACGCGCACGACGTTGTTCATCGGCTGCTGCGCGGTGAGCGTGACGCCGGCCGTCTGCGAGTGGAAGCGCAGCGTCCACGAGCGCGGGTCCTTGGCGCCGTACTTGTCGCGCATCCGCTTCGCCCAGATGCGGCGCGCCGCGCGCAGCTTGGCGAGCTCCTCGAAGAAGTCGTTGTGGATGTCGAAGAAGAAGGAGAGGCGCGGGGCGAAGTCGTCCACCGCGAGGCCCCGCGCGATCCCGCGCTCAACGTAGGTGAAGCCGTCGGCGAGAGTGAAGGCGAGCTCCTGCGCCGCCGTCGAGCCGGCCTCGCGGATGTGGTAGCCGGAGATCGAGATCGTGTTCCAGAGCGGCGCGTGGGTGGCGCCCCACTCGAAGCCGTCCACGATGAGGCGCAGCGCGGGCTCGATCGGGAAGCACCACGCGTGCTGCGCCATGTACTCCTTCAGGATGTCGTTCTGCACCGTGCCGCGCAGCGCGGTACTCGGCACGCCCTGCTTCTCCGCCGCCGCGATGTAGAACGCCCAGACGATCACGGCCGGCCCGTTGATCGTCATCGAGGTGGACACCTTGTCGAGCGGGATCCCCTCGAAGAGGAGCTCCATGTCGGCGAGGCTCGAGACGGACACACCGGTCTTCCCGACCTCGCCCTCGGAACGGGGGTGGTCGGCGTCGTAGCCCATCAACGTCGGGAAGTCGAACGCCGTGGAGAGGCCCGTCTGGCCGTGGGCGAGCAGGTACTTGAAGCGCTCGTTCGTGTCGCGCGCGCTGCCGAAGCCGGCGAACTGGCGCATCGTCCACAGCTTCCCGCGGTAGCCCGTGGGGTGGATGCCGCGGGTGTAGGGGAAGCCGCCCGGCACGCCGAGCGAGACGCCGAGCGGGTCGGGGAGGTCGAGGGCCGTGAAGAGCGGCGCGACCTCCCGCTCCGAGTTCACGAAGGCGATGTCGCGCTTGGCGCCCTTGTCGTACCGACGCCGCCACTCGGCGACCTCGGCGCGCAGCCGCTCCAGCTCGGCGCGCTCGGCGCCGGCGAGGGCACCGTCGCCGTTCGAGGCGGCGCTCGGGGAGTTGAGCTCACGGGTCGATGTCATACACCCTCACGGCGGGCGCCCGCGGCGGGCGCGTGGGTCAGAATCTCGGCACTGCGGGCGAGGAGCTCGCCGGCGACCTGGAACGGTGTCGTCGCCCCCTCCTCGAGCGCGGGGAGGCGGGCCTCCAGCCAGGCGCCGGTGGCGGCGTCCCCCCACAGGCGCTCTCGCACCTTCCGCTCCACTTCCTCGACGATGCGCTCGCGAAGGCGTTGGCGCCGGCGCTGTCGTAACGTTCCGCTCGCTTCAAGATAAGCGAAGTGCCGCGCCAGCGCCCCGAGCAGCTCCTCCGTCCCCTCGCCGCGGGCGGCGGTCGTCCGCAGAACGGGTGGGGTCCACGACTCGGTCTCGTGTGGGTCGGCCTGGGCGGCCTCGCGCGCCGCGCGCGCCGGATTGAGCGCGCGGCGGGCCGCGTCGCGGTCGGCGACGGAGCGCAGGTCCACGCCGTGGTGCGCGGGCACGTTCCTGAGCGCGCTACCCATCCGCATGCCGAGCATCAGCTCGATGTCCGTGCGCAGCCGGTCGGCGCCGGGCCGGTCCGCCTTGTTGACGACGAAGATGTCCGCGATCTCCATGACGCCGGCCTTGAGCGTCTGGATCGAGTCGCCCGACTCGGGGACGAGGACGACGACGCTCGTGTCGGCCGCGCGGGCGACGTCGAGCTCACTCTGCCCGACCCCGACCGTCTCGATGAGGACCCGGTCGCAGCCGAAGGCATCGAGCACGTCGACGACCTCGCGCGTCGCCGCGGCGAGCCCGCCGAGCGAGCCGCGCGTCGCCATCGAGCGGATGAAGATCCCCGGGTCGAGCGCGATCTCCTCCATGCGGATGCGGTCGCCCAGCAGGGCGCCGCCCGTGAAGGGCGACGTCGGGTCCACGGCGACGATCCCGACCCGCAGGCCGTCGGCGCGCATCGCCTTTGCCAGAAGCGTCGTGATCGTGCTCTTCCCCGCCCCGGGCGGGCCGGTGATGCCGATGCGGCGCGCCCGCCCGACGCGCGGGTGGAGCGCGCCGAGCAGGGCGTCGAAGCCGGCGCGGTGGTTCTCGACGATGCTGACGGCGCGCGCGAGGGCGGCCGCGCGGCCGGCGTCGAAGTCGCGCAGCAGCCGCTCGATCGCCGGCGGCGTCGGGGTCCCGGCCGGGGAGGTCGCCGTCACGCGCTCACGGCGGGGCGGCGGGCCGGTCGTCGGACCCGCCGCCCCAGCGCGCACCCTCGTCGCGGGCACGGACCGCGGCGTAGCGGTCGCTGGCGTGCGGCGCCGACGCCGCCTCCTGCGGCGACTGGGGCTCGTCGTGCTCGTCGCGGATGTCGCCGACCAGCTCTTCGAGCAGGTCCTCGAGCGTGACGATGCCGAGTGTGCGGCCGCCGTCCTCGCGCACGACGGCGAGGTGGGTGCGGCCGCGGAGCATGTCGAAGAGCTGCTCGTTGCAGTGCTTGGTGGCCGGCGCGAAGCCGACCGGCCGCAGCGGCGGCGCCGCCTCCCCGCCGGCCTTGAGAACGTCGAAGACGTGGAGCATTCCGACGACGCGGTCGAGCCCCCCCTCGCAAACCGGCACTCGGCTGTACTTGGCCAGGGCGAACTGCCGCGCCAGCTCGTCGGGCGGCGTGTGGCGCTCGAGTGCGAAGATCTCCTCGCGCGGCGTCATCACGTCGGCCAGCGTCTTGCCGCCGAACTCGACGACCCCGGTGATGATCGCGATCTCGTCGCGCTCGCCGACGCCCTCCAGCTCCCCCTCCCTGAGCAGCTCCTCGATGTTCTCCCGCGCCGCCTCGGCGGGCGTGCTCGGCGGCGCGTCGCGGTGGACGTGGCGCGTCACGGCCCGCGCCACGAGGAGCAGCGGGGTGAGCGCGAGGTCCAGCACGCGCAGGAACGGGAGCAGGACGGGCACGAGACGGGATGCCCAGCGACGAGCGACGGCACGCGGGAGGAGCTGCCCGAAGACGAGCACGGCGAGCGCAGCGCCGACGAGCCACTCGACGAGGCGGAGGCTCGGCGCGTCGTCGAGCGCGCCGATGATCGCGCCGGCGACGAACAGCAGCACGGCGGCGCCCGTGCCCCCGGCGAGTAGGAGCCGGTGCGGGCGGTCGAGGTACACGTGGTCGGAGCCCGCGCCGTGCAGCCGCTGCTCCACCCAGTGCCGAAGCCAGATCCGGCTCACCGAGCGGACGGCCGTCGTCGCGGCCGTTATCCACGCGACGGCGAGCAGGATGAGCAGGAGAATCGTCGTCGTGCTCACTCGAGCTCCCGGCCGGAGAGGAATGGCACGCGCTCGAAGTAGACGCGCTCGATCTTGCGCCGGCGCACGCGCTCGACCACGACGCGGAAGTTGCCGAGCGTGAACTCCTCGCCGTTGCGCGGCACGCGTCCCAGGTGTTCGTAGACGAGGCCGCCCACGGTCGTCACGTCGTCCGCCTCGAACTCCTGACCGAGCGCCTCCGACAGCTCGTCGATCGTGAGGCGGCCGGAGACCCAGTAGCGGCGGCCGTCGAGCCCCGCCTCGATCTCGGGCTCCTCGACGTCGTACTCGTCGCGGATGTCGCCGACGATCTCCTCGAGCACGTCCTCGATCGTCACCAGGCCGGCGGTGCCGCCGTACTCGTCGGAGACGATCGCGATGTGGGTCCGGCTCGCCTTGAAGTCGCGGAGCTGGGCGTCGATCGTCTTCGTCGCCGGCACGAAGACGGCCGGCCGGACGAGCGAGACCCAGCCGCCCGGCGGTGGGTCGTCGGCGATCACTGCGGGGAGCAGGTCCTTGGCGTACAGCACGCCCACCACCTCGTCGATCGTCTCCTCGTAGACCGGGAATCGGGCGTGCTCGCTGCTCCGCACGCGATCGATGACCTCGGACCACGGCGTGCCTCGCTCGATGCCGACGATGTCCACACGCGGCAGCATGACCTCGCGCACCTCGGTGTCGCCGAGCGAGAAGACGCCCTCGATCAGCGCCTCCTCCTCGTTGCTCACGTCCGCCTCGGCGGCGACGACCTGGCGGAACTGCTCGGCGGTGGCCTCTCGCTCCTCCTCGCGGCGCGGCGGCGGCGGGAGCAGGCGCCGCAGCACAGCGTCCACGCGCGAGCCGACCCACACCGCGGGGGCCAGGGCGACCTCGAGGCCCGCGACGAGGGGCGCGAGCTGGAGTATCGCCTGGGTGCCAAGCTCCTCGCCGAGCGCGCGCGCACCGGCCTCCACAGCGGACACGGTGAGCATGGCGATGAAGGCGACGATGAGCACGGCGTCCACCGTCGCGCGGTGGGCGAGTCCGAGGCCCAGCGAGACCGCGGCGCCGGCGGCAAGGAGCGCCGTGACGCGGCCGAACGAGAGCGTGCGGTGGAGTCGCTCGCGGTCGGCGAAGATCGGCGCGACGCGCGCGTCGGCGTGAGCGTCGGCGCTGTCGAGCGAGAGGAGGGCGCCGTCGGCCGCCGCGCAGAGCCCGGCGACGGCGGCCGCCGCGGCAGCGACAGCGAGGGCGGCGCCGTTCACGATGCCCCCCGCCGCGCGCGACGCGTGCGCGCCGAGCGCGCGGTCGCCGGCCGGCCGAAGAGCCGCCGCAGGAGCGTCTCCTGCCGCCGCCACATCGCCGAGCCGGTGCGCGCTTCGCCCTCCGGGTGGTCATGCCCGAGAACGTGGAGGGTGCCGTGGACGAGCAGCCGAGCCAGCTCCTCGCGGACCCCCACGCCATGGTGGCGGGCATTGTCGCGCGCAACGTCCGGGCAGACGTAGATGTCCCCGACCACCGCGCCGCTCCGGGACGCGTCGCTGAAGCCGAACGAGATGACGTCGGTCGCGCCGCGGTGGCCCAGGTGCTCGCGGTTGAGGCGCGCGATTTCGGCCGACGACACGAAGGCGATCGAGAGCATCGCATCGCGGACGCCCTCGGCCGCGAGGACGCCCCGCGCCAACTCGCCTGCCCGGGCCGCGGAGAGCGCCGGGCGGACGCCGTCGCTCGAGACGTGCACGGCAAGGCTCATAGCGCGACGAACTCCGCCGTCACGCCGCCGCTCGCCGCCGGGTAGTCGATGCGGTTGTGGTACTGGGCGATCACCATCCGCGCGAACTGGTCCTTCACGATCTCGAGCTGCTTGAGCGTGAGCGGCGCGTCACGAAGCTGCCCCTGCTCGATGCGCTGCCGGACGATATGGTCGATGACGTCGCGGATCTTCTGCGGGTTCGGGTCGTGCAGCACACGCACCGACGCCTCGACGCCGTCGGCGAGCATGCACACCGCGGTCTCAGCCGACTGCGGCGTCGGGCCGGGGTACGCGAATTCGGCCGGCGACACCGAGCCGTCGCGCTCGCGTGCCTTCTCGAGGAAGTAGCTGATCTGTCCCGTCCCGTGGTGCTCGGTGACGAACGCGCGGATCGCGCGCGGCACGCCGTACTCGTCGGCCAGCTCGAGCCCGTCGCGCACGTGGTTGCGGATGATCGCCGCGCTGGTCGACGGCTTGAGCTTGTCGTGCGGATTCCGCCCCTTGACCTGGTTCTCGACGAAGTACTGCGGCTTCTTGAGCTTGCCGATGTCGTGGTAGTACGAGCCGACGCGGGCGAGCAGCCCGTTGGCGCCGATCGCGTTGCACGCGGCCTCGGCGAGGTTCGCCATCGCGATCGTGTGGTGGTAGGTGCCCGGCGCCTCGAGGCTCAGCCGCTGGATGAGCGGCCGGTTGAGGTCCGACCACTCGAGCAGCTTCGGGTACGTGTCGATGCCCGTGATCTTCTCGGCGAGCGGCAGCAGCATGAGCGCGAGGGCGACCGAGGCGACCGCGTTCGCGGCGCCCCAGAGGGCGCTGCGGCCGACCTCCCACGGCGACCAGTCGAGCGTCAGGCCGATTGCGAGGGCCGCGAGGAGGTACGCGATGGCGACCGAAGCCATCGGGTAGAACGCGTCGTCCCGGCGCCGGATGACGCGCGCCCCGAAGGCCGCCGCGACGCCGCCGATGAGGTTGATGAACAACGCGTTCGTGCCGCGGAACGCGCTCTGCCCGCCGATGAGGACGGCGAGCACCATCGCGGCGATGAGGCTGATCCGCGAGTCGAAGAGGACGCTGAACAGGATGGCGGCGAGGGCGACCGGGATCAGCTCCGGGTGCACCGGCTCGGCGTGCGACACGAGCGCCGCCGCGGCGAGCACGAGGAGATAAACGGCGGCGAAGAAAAGCAGCGCGCGCAGCGACGCGTAGAGGTGCGGTCGGAAGAGGAGCAGCGTGATGCCGAAGATCGTCACGACGAGGGCGTTGAACAGCACCGCGCCAAAGACCCGCCCGGGCGCGTACTCGGCGCCCTGCCGGCGCTGCACCTCGTCGCGGAGGGCGCGCATCTTCTCGTGCTCCTCGCGCCCCACGACCTCGTGCGCGCCGACGATCTTCTCGCCGGCGCGGACCTCGTACTTGCGCACGGCGACCGTGGCCTGCAGGTCCTGGCGCCGCCGCTCGGTGCTGGTCCGGTCGTAGGTCAGCGTCGGCCGGAAGAACGCGCCGAGCAGCTTCACGTAGAGCGCGTCGCCGACGTCGGAGTTCGGGTCGGGGTGGACGAGCCGGGCCCGCGCGACGAGCTCGGCGAACGTCGGCACGCTGTCGGCGCGCGCCGCGCGCTCCGCCCCCTCCCGCCGGATGGACACGGTCGGACCCGCCGCGTCGAGCGCCGACGACGTCGAGACGCCGACGGTGAGCCAGCGGTCGAAGGTGCGGGCGATCGCTGCCTCCATCGCCGCGCGCCGCGTGGGCGCGAGGAGATACGTCGCCTCCTCGGGCGCGAGCTGCACGCGCTGCTCGGCCGCCGCGGCGACGACGGCCGCCGCGCGCTCGGCGTCGCCGGCGGGCGTCGTCGCCCGCGTCCCGGCGGCGGCCGCGGTCGCGGCGAAGAAGGCGCGCAGCGCCTGCCGCGCGGAGTCCGCCGCGACCGGCGAGTAGACGAAAACCGGAACCACGGAGCGCGACATGTCGTCCCGCTCGCGCGTCAGCTCCGCCTGACTCTTGCGGACGTCGTAGGCGAACGGGGCGATGACGTTCTCGGGGGCGACCGAGCCCACCTCGAGCAGCGGGAAGTCCACCGCCGGCGAGGCCGGGAAGAGCGCGTAGGTGAGCAGCGCGAGCACGAGGGCGATGGCGACGCGCGGCGCGTGGAAGCGCAGCGGCGAGCCGCCGCTCTCCGCCCCGCCCCGCGCGCCCGCGCGCTCGAGCTGCTGCCAGAGGTTCACGCGCCCTAGTCGCCGGCGTCGTCGGCGTACGCCCGGATGATCTCTCGCACCAGGCGGTGGCGAATGACGTCGGTCTCGTTGAAGTAGTGGAAGGCGATCCCCTCGATCCCGGGGAGGATGCGCTCGACCTGCATGAGCCCGGACTGCTCGCGCGACGGCAGGTCGATCTGCGTCTTGTCCCCCGTGATGACGATCTTCGAGTTCACGCCGAGTCGCGTGAGGAACATCTTCATCTGGGCGTTGGTCGCGTTCTGCGCCTCGTCGAGGATGACGAACGCGTCGCCCA
>Ga0307414_10001574_pt1 | contig 11852 bp, 14 predicted proteins | sample DK1Ometagenome_FD_203804 | JGI IMG/M metagenome (GOLD analysis project Ga0307414, IMG submission 203804) | Maize rhizosphere microbial communities from greenhouse at UC Davis, California, United States - DK15-O-3 | ecosystem: Host-associated > Plants > Roots > Rhizosphere > Soil | place: USA...
CGTCACGCGCAGGTCGGGCGCGATCCCGCGAGCCGTGTTCTGCACGCGCACGATCTCGCCGAGATCTCGCACCGCGTCGAGTAGGTCGGTGCTGTTGCGCATGGGCAGGGTCACACTCGACACGGTGACGCTCGGGGTCGCGTTCCTCGCGAGGATCGCGGCGGCGAGGCTCGACACCTGCGCGCTGTTGAGCCCGTGGACGGTGAACTTGCGGGCGCGGCGTCCCCACTGCGCGATCGAGGGTGCGTCCTCGAACGGCCCGTACGGCACGGCTTGGGTCGTGTAGTACAGCCCGTCGGTGGGTGTCGTGGCGGGCACGAGGGTGAGCGCCTCGATCTCCACGGCGTTGATGCACGCCTCGGACGAGAACGCGACCTCGAGGTCGCTGTAACGGCTCTCGGTGAGCGTGGTCACGGGCGCGCCCGCTGCCGCCGTCGTGGCGACCAGCACGCCCTTCCTGTCGACCCACGCGTGCGCGGCCTTGCTGTCGCGGGTAAGCGCGATCTGGTCGAGCGCCGTGGCGTTCTGGTTGACGCTCACAGCGGCAGGCGTGGCGAGCAGTTGCGCGGTGCTGCCGTTGACGTTCCACGGCACGCCAGCGCCTTCGAGCACCTGCGGGAGATCGGCGACCTCGGCGACCCCTTGGGTTCGCTGCGCGCCCGAGAGGCGCCGCGTCATGTCGACGGCGGTCAGGCTCACGCGCGGCGGGCGGATCGGGCGACGCTTGTCGTCGTACGTGACGGTGAGGCGGTCTGTCTCGCCGACGAACAGCGGCTCCCACACGCCGTTGACGAGCGCGAGCAGCCGGACGGCGCCGCCCGGTCGCAGCGTCGACGAGGTGGCGGGATCGAGGTTCGCGTCGAGCAGCTCGGCTTCGAGAGTGCCCACGTTGAGCGACTCGCGGGCGGTCTTGATCGAGTGCGTCGGGCCGATGATGTTCCGCCACTCGACGGCGGCGAGCCCCGCGAGCGTGGTGTCCGTGCGCGTCGAGGTGGACGCGTGAGCGGTGCCGGTCCACGCGTACGACACGGTGCCCGATGCCGCCGTCGTGCCGTCCCAGTAGGCGGGTGCGTCCGAGCCTGCCGTGAACGCCACGGCGTCCCAGTACGACACGTTCGAGCCGCCGCCCGGGGAACCCTGCACGCAGTACAGGCGAGCCGTGACGGCGTTGCTCGGCGCGGTCGCGGTGAGCGTCCATGGCGTCCAGCCCGTGCTACTCGTCGCGGTCGGGTTGATCGAGATCACGCTCGGGCCGATCTGCACGCCGCCAGCGTCGTACCAGTTGATCTGTAGGCGGTTCGTGCCGCCCGTGTAGGACGCGCGGAACGAGGCGCGCAGCGTGTAGTCGAGCCCGCCCGTCACGTTCGCGGTCGTGTAGCCGCCGACGAAACCGCCGACGGGCTGGATCACGCGCACGCCACTCATGGCGGCGGTCCCGACGGCGCCGCCGACGGTCGTCGAGCGCGACACGGGCTCAGCCGAGATCGACGACCAGCCCGCGAGGTCGACCTCGAACGACGGGTTCGTGACGAGGTTCGTGCGCGTGGTCGCGAGCGCGGCGGCTGTGGGCGCGGTCGCCGCGCGAATGCCCGTGAGCCTCGTCGTGCCCGCGCCGGACTGGTCGAAGCGCAGGCGGAAAAACGTGACGCCTGCGGGCGCCTGGACGGGTGCGATCGAGTACGAGCCGATCGCGCCGGACGGGGCGCTCGCCGTCGTCGACGACACGACGGCGAACGAACTGTTCAGCCACTCGAACCGCCACGAGATCGCGGGGTTCGACACGGGCGGCGGCTGGACGAAAAACGCGGCGGCGTAGTGCCCCGCCGTGATCGGCATCGGCTCGGTCATGAACACGGTGTTCGTGCCGCCTGCGACATGCTCGATCACGTTGGTGCCCGAGCGCATGTACGAGGCGCCCGGGGTGATCCATCCCCAGCCGCCGAGATCGCCGCTCGGGTTGGGCACGAGGTTGTACGGCGTGGTCGGCTTGATCGCGACCTCTAGCCGCGCTACGTCGATCGTGTGGAACCCCTGCCGCGTCATGCTGCGGCCCGCCCGCCTGCGCGGTAGTACGAGTCAAGCGCGCGCTGGATCTGTCGGCCTGTCTCCTCGGGGCTCGCCGTCGGCGCCACGGTGACGTAGATCTTCACGACGGTGCCGCCGCCGCCGCCTCGGTAGCGGTCGAGCGGGACCACGGCCTCGGGTCCCGCCTCGCCGATCACGGCGAGCGTCGGGCGCGTCACGATGCCGCCGTCAGCGAGGAACGGAATGTTCGGCGTCGAGATCGTGAACGAGTCGGGCAGGCCGGGGATCTTGTCGGGTATGTCGATGTGAAACGAGAGGTTGTTCCACCAGCCGATCATGTCGTTCAGCACGCCCTTGAACGCCGAGCCGATGCCGTTCCACATGCCTGCGGCCTTGGTCGTGATCGTGCCGCCGAGCCCGCCGATCTTCTCGACGAGCCCGTGCAGCCTGCCGAGCACGCCGCCGCCCTCGGCGCTGTACGTGCCGATCGCCTCGGCGGCTGCCTCGCGGATCGGGCCGAACACGCCTGCGGCCTTGTCGCGGATCGTCCCGGGCAGATCGCCCACGGCCTCGACGATGCCGTGCACCTTGCCGAGCACGCCGCCGCCGCCGTTGCTGTACGAGCCGATCGCGTTCTGTGCAGCCGTGCGCAGGTCGCCGAACTTCTCGCCTGCGGCTTGCAGCTTCTCTCGCACAGCCCCCACGGCGTCGGCGATCTTCTCGCGCCACGCGCCCAGTTTCTCCATGAGCGAGCCGAGCCGCTCGATCGCGCCGCCTGCGAACGCCTTGAACTTGTCGAGCGCCTCGCCGACCAGTTCCTTGAAGCGTCCGAACACGGCGTTCACGAGGTTGCGGAACCCCTCGTTTTTGGCGTACAGCACGCCGAAGATCGCGATCAGCGAGACGATCGCGAGCACGACGAGCGCGATCGGGTTGCCTGCCATGACGGCGTTCAGCGCCCGTTGTGCGCCCGCGAGCACGTTCGTCGCCACGGTCTGCGCCTTGGCGAGCGCGGGGAACTTGGTCGTCGCGAGGTTGAGCAGATCGGCGGCGCCGGTCACACCCATGATCGCGGGCGCCGCGGCTTCCATGCCTGCGCCGACGGCGCCGAGCGGCCCGGGCATGAGCGCGAGCGCGCCGCCGAGATCGCCGATGCCGCCTGCGGCTTGGCTCGACGCCGAGCCGATCTCGTCGGCCTTGTCGCCGACGCCCGAGAGCGCGCTCTCGGCCTTGGCGCCTGCCGTCTTGGCGTCGGTGGCGAACGAGTCCAGGTCGCTCCCAGCCTTGTCGAGCCCCTTGGCGAGATCGCTCCCGTCGGACACGAACGAGATCTTGACGGGCTTCGCACTCATGTTGTTACCCCTTCACGCGGCGGTTGTGTTCCTCGATCACGGCGGCGCGCAGGTGCGCCGGGTACCCGCGCCACTCGTCGAGCGGGACGCCGATCACGGCGGCGTCGACGATGAGCGGCGCGAGCACCTCGGCCACTACTGCGCGCCGTCGGCGTTTCCCTCGGCGTCCTCGTCGCGGGGCTCGGGCTGGAAAAACTCCGACACCTCGCGCAGCGTGAGGCTCAGCGCGCTGTGGTGCGCGTCGTGGTCGTTCTGCCCCGTGCGGCGGTAGTGCACGAACGCCATGGCGCGACCTGCGGCGATCGGGTCCTCGCGCAGCGCCGTGAGCGGGGCGCCGAACCGCGCAGCGATCGCGATCTCGTCGAACCCGTTCAGGCTCATGAGGAAGTCGCTCGGCGGCAGGGGCGCGATCGGCACCATGTGGCGCCCCTCGGGGATCTGCGAGGCAGCGGTGAACGCGTCGGCCTCGGCGTACGCCTGCGCCTGCGCGGCGAGGTGCGACGGGGTGTGGGCGGGCGCCTGCGGCTGTGCCTGCGGGTACGCGGCCTCGGGCATCGGGTCGTAAGGGTTCGTCATGGTGCTAGTCCGTTTCTCTTGGCGATCTCGTTCCATCCCTCGGTGAGCATGTCGACGGCCCGGTCTGTCATGGCCTCGTCGGTGCGCTCGACGAACTTGGATGGGTGGGTTGAGCGCAGCACTTGGGCGTGCGGCGCCTTGGCGCCGCCGAGAGTGACCACGGCGGCGCCCTTGGCCCGGTTGGGCCGGATGGTGTCGCGCACGTGGGCTCGTCCTCTTTGGAGACGCGAGCCCACGGGCACGAACCCGCGCATGCGCTCGGCTGCCTCAGAGGCGATCGAGCCCAGCACGTCTTTCAGGTCGTCGACCTCGGCGCCCGCCGCTTCGAGCGCGCGGGTCGTGTCCCTCAGTCCGTCGACCTTGATCCCGGTCACGGCTGCGGCGCCGCCTCGGGCTCGTCGGCGACCTCGTACGAGGTGCCCTCGATCGTGTGGGTGCCGGGTACGTCGAACACGTACACGCCGCCCGTGATGGTGAGAGCGTCCGCCTCGGTGCCGCCTGGACGGATCACTCGCGCGCGGTCGACGACCTCGATCGTCGAGCCGAGCGGCTTGGGCTTGGGCTTGGTCATGGCTGCCTTTCTTGTTCGTTTCGGTCAATCGAGGGGTGAGCCGGCGGACCAGCTCGAGTACGTTCCTTGTGCGGAACGGTCAGAACGAGCCGGTCACGACCTCGGTCGGCTTGCCGCTCGCGACCCAGCGCACGGCCACGGTCATGCGGGCGCTCGTCGACGAGTTGGCCTCGCCGCCGAGCAGCACGCCGTCGGGCTCGGTGATCGTGACGTTCGCCGTGATGTGGGGCTCGGTGGCCGTGGCGGTCGCGTTGCCGTACGGGTTGATCTTGACGGCCACGGTCGTACCGGCGCTCGCCCAGATCATGCGCCACAGGCTCGTGCTCGCCATGTCCTGCTTCATGGTGAACTCGACGGCGTACTCGCGGGCGCCGCCCGTGGCGGCGTCGGTGAACGAGGTGAAGTCGCTGTCAGCGGGTCCGCTCGTGACCTCGCAGCGCGACACCTCAGAGGTGTACTCGGTGGTGCCGACCTTGACCTTCAGCAGCCGGGTTCCAATTGCAGCCATGGTTGTTACGCATCCCTTTCGTGGGGTCGGACGCCCTCGACCACGAGGCCGGGGACGTTGCCTTGGTCCGTCACGAGGGTGACGAACACGACGGCGGTGATGATGAGGTGCTCGGCCACAGCGTCGGCGAGATCGTCGGCGTGCTCGTCGACCCACTTCTCTGCGGCTTCGAGGCTCTGGTGTAGGGCTACGCGGATCTCCCACGCGGCCATGAACCCGAGCCCCGTGTCGTCGCGATCACGTCTCGCGAACGACACCCACGCGTCACCCGGGCGGGCCGACGAGCGGTAGTACGGGGCGCACCGCTTCTCGCCCAGCACCGTGTTCGCGGCGTTGGCGAGAGCGGTGCGCAGCGCGGCGCTCATCCGATGAGCATCTTCCTGTACGGCGCTTCGAGCCGACGCACCTCGGGGTCGAGCCCGCCGACCTGTCGAGTCGCGACGGCCATGTCGGACACGGTCGCCTGGACGCCGAGCGGCAGGTCGCGCACAGCGAGGTTGTGCGCGACCCGACGGCCCAGCGCGTCGACGAGTGCGGGCGGGTACGAGCCGTCAGCGGGCAGGCGGCACTGGTCCGCCTGCGCGTTCAGTTCGGCCTCGTACGCGCTCTGGATCGCGTCGAGCCCCCACGAGTGCGAGTCGCCGAGATACTCGGCGATCTCGGCGGCTGTGGGTGGGGTGAGCGCCATGGTCAGACCTCGCCCTCGGGCGTCTCGTTCGCCTCGTGCAGACGGGCGACCTCGGTCGGCGAGAGCGGCGTCGGCTCGTCGACGGCCTCGGCCTTGGTGCCGGTCGCCTCGGCGACCTTGGCGACCCGGGCCTCGGCGGGACGGGTGTCGATCGGCTTGGCCTTGGCCTTGCCGTCGACGACCTCGATCGCGTACGGCTTGACGATCTTCTCGCCGTCGAGCGCGCGCACGCGCTTGACCTTGGTGTGATCCTCGCGCGGCCCGATCGCGCGGCCCAGCGGGTCGGTGCCCGTGTGGGTGTCGGCGGTCGCGAACGCGAGCGGCTTGCCGCTGTCGTCGACGGGCGGCTTGATGGTGTCGAGCGTCTGCGGCTCGGGCGGCTCGCCGCCGAGCATCCATCGGGTCGGCGCCTCGTCGGGCGTGCTGTTGGTGGTCATGGCTTCCTCTCGATCTGTGGTGAGCCACACGGGCGGCGCGGGGGACACGCCGCCCGTGTGGCGCTGCGGGACCGTCGGCTCAGACGTCGGCGGTCGTGTAGTCGATCGGCTTCACGTCGCTGTCGCGGGTGATCGCGACCGCCGACGTGCCCCACACGGCGAGGTCGACGGCGGCGACGCGGTACTCGAACGTGAACCGCTTGGGTGCGGACGCCCACGCGTAGACCGACGACGGCACGAACAGGTGGCTCTTGCTCGCGTTCGTGGCGCCGAGCGCCCACGCGAAACGACCGCGCAGGTTCCCGAGCTGCACGCCGTCGAACCCGGGCTCGACCTGGCCGTTCGCGTTGGTCGGCCCGAGCACGGGCAGGAGGTTCCGCCCGTCGGTGGCCTTGGCGTTCACGAGCGCCTTGCCGAGCATGCCGTCGAGCGCGAGAGCGGTGTAGCGGTTGCCGCCGCGCACGAACTGGAGATCGACGAGCACGTTCGTGAGCGCGGTCACGAGAGCGGCGTCGACCGCGCTCGCGAGGTTGATCTCGCCCGGGATCGCGTTCAGCGCGGCGGCGATCTGCGCCTCGATCGCCTCGAAGTAGCCGTTCATCATCTCGCCCCAGATGATCGCGTCGGCCTTGTTGTTCCCGGGGCGCTCCCAGACCTCGCGGACGATCTCGACCTTGCCGGACATGTGGCCCGGGGTGATCGTCTGCTTGGTCGCGGTGAACGCGCCCGGGGTCGGCTCGACGCCCTCGGTGTGCGCGCCGACGAGGCCGGTCGCACTGTTGAACTTGGGGATCGTGAACGGCACGTCATCGTCGAGCGCGCCCGTGGTCACGAGGTCCCACAGCGGGCGGGTGAACGTGAGGTTCGGCACCCACAGGTCGGGGCGATCCTTGGTCGGGTTGAGCGCCGACGTGTTCGTCGTGGTCACCGCGAACTGCGACTCCCACGCCTCCTGCATGAACGTGTCGATCCGCTGCCGCGCCTCGGCGTCGTGGCCGGACGCGTAGGCGCGCAGGTCGTCCGAGAACGAGTGCGCCCCGGGCAGACCGTCGAAGCGGTACGGGCTCGGCTCGCGCACCTCGAACGAGGCGGTCGCGGGGTCGACGACCTCGCGCTGCGGGAACGTGACGTTCGCGAACCCGTCACGGATCGCACCCGACACGGCCTCGCCGATCGCGGTCAGGTCGAACGACGGCGCCTCGGCGCCGCTGTTGCTCGCCTCGAACGCGGCGAGGGTGGTCGGGTCGCAGGCACCCACGTGGGTGGGCGCTCCGCACTTGGTGCACTTCATGGTGTTGCCTTCCTGTAGGTGACTCATGGAAACCGCCGTGACACGGGCTGTGTCGAACACGGGCTGTGGGGTGAGCGAGATCTCGCGCAGCGGGTAGTCGACCGCGTGGTACACGCCGTCACGCAGCGCGAACTTGACGCCCTCGTGCGGGCCGATGCTCGCGCCGTCCCACACGCCGTCCTCGGCCATGGACAGCGCCCGGTCGCCCTCGGGACCACGGGCGATCTTGGCGGCGTAGTCGAGCCCGTCGTCGCTCTCGCTCAGTTCGAGCATGTACCCGACGGCCTGCGAGGCGTCGTGCTGGACGTACATCTTCACGCGCTTGGGGTCGGCCCAGCGGATCGTGCCGCGCGCGAACTGGAACTTCATCCCAGCCTTGACGCCGACGACGCCGTACGGCATGGCGCGGCCACGGATCACGCGCGCCTCGCGGTCAACGGAGAACACTTCCCCGCCGCCGATCGCCTGCATGGTCAGGGTGTCGTCGACGGCGAACGTCGGCGCGAACGGGGTGCTCATGATGCGGTGTCCTCTCGGGCTGCGGGCAGTGCTGTGACGTTCGAGCTCTCGTCTGCGGGCGGCGTGTCGAGGGGCAGTTTCCCCTCGGCGGCGCGCACTTCCTCGCGGCTCAGTGCGCCCGCCTCGACGCCCGCCTTGTACGCGGTGTACCGGGCGAGCGGGTCGCTGCGCAGGAACTGGTCGAGGTCGATCTCGGGCTCGTATCCGCGCGGCGTCACGTCCGGCATCATGAGCCGATCCGTGACGGCGGTCAGGTACGGCCCGAGCGTGAAGTCAAGGAACGCCTTCCGCCTGGACCAGTCCGACGAGTACGTGCGCGAGGTCGTCGACACGCCCAGTTCCTCGGGGTCGACACCTGCCTCGCGGGCGATCTCTAGCACGGCGTGCTGCCGAGCGTCCGCCAGTTGCAGTTGCTCGGGCGACCAGCCGCCCGTGTGGTAATCGAGCGCGGCGGGCACGTAGCCGGTCGAGCGGTTGCGCCGCGCGATCTGCCACGCGTTGAGCATCTCGATCACCTCGGCGTCGGAGGTGGCCGGGTCGAACCCCTCGCCCGGGGTGAAGTAGTCAGCGGGCGGCACGCCGTCGGCCATGTTGGCGGCGGCTTGGTCGAGCAGCAGACAGGTGCGGATCGCTCGGGCGCCCGAGATCAACAGCCCGTCGTTCGGCGAGTCGAACCGGATCAGCGAGCGCGCGGCGTCGCGGCGCTCGCGCCCGTCGACGTACACGCGTCCGTCGTTCACGACCACGCGGCGCGGGTCGAGCCGCTTCACGTACGAGGGGTACGTGTGGAACCCGAACTCGACGACCTCCCACCATGCGACGCCCTCGAACAGCAGATCCTCGAACAGCCGCGTCATGGTGACGCTGCGCGGGACGTTGCGCTCGGGCTGGTCGAACAGCGACCACGAGCCGTACGCGCCGTCAGCGACGCGGCGCAGGCGCAGGCGCAGCGCGCCGCTCGACGCACACACGAGGTCGCGCGACCGCTTGACGGCGGGCACCTGCATGGCGGTCGCCCGGTCGATCCTCGGCGCGAGCCCGCCCGTGCTCGACGACGCCACGTACGAGGTGATCGAGTACGGCGCGTCGCCCGCCTCGAACTCGACAGCCACAGCCTCGGCGACCTCGACGGCCTGCCCCAGCCCGAACAGATCTCTCATGAGTCCCACGGGTGGAACCGTGGCAGTAACAACGGCGCTCGTCGACGACACGCCACCCGAGCGGCGTGTCGTCGACGGCTCAGACCGACGGCATAAGCACGCGGGCGCCGCTGCGCCGCTGCGGCTTCGAGCGGGCGGCGGTCGCCGCCCAGACCGCCGCCTTGATCGCCGCCACGTCACCACGCGAGGCGAGCCTCGTCGAGCCCGCCCCGGGCACGGTGCGCGCGTCGAGTACCTGCGCCGTGAGGGGCTCGCTGCCGTCGTGCGCGAGCATCCCCTCGGCGAGCAGCCGCGCGAGGTCGAGCACGGCGCCCACGGGCGTGCCCTTCCCGGGCTCGGTGCGCAGCCCCGCGAGCGCGGGGTCGTCGACGAGCGAGGCGCCTACGGTGCACTGGCCGGCAAAACCGCTCGACGTGACGGCGAGCCCCGCGAGCGCGAGGTCGTCGAGCGCCTCGGTCGAGACGAGCGCGGCGCCGTCGGGCAGGCGCCACGCGAGCGCGACGAACACGCCGCCCGCGAACGACGACTCGATCGCGGCGGCGTCGGGCGCCTGGACGGGTCGGCCCGCTGCGACCAGTTCGCCCCACGCCACGCGGTCGACGACGGGCTCGCCGCGCACGGGCTTGACGTTGAGCGGCGGCCACACGTTGAGGTACTGCGCGCGGAACCCTTCCATCGGGTCGGGGTCGTCGGCCTCGGGGTCGACCTCGCCCGCGAGCGCGGCGTCGTACTTGGCGGCGAGCATGCGCTCGCGGTCCTCCGACCAGTGCGGGCTTGCGGCCTTCCACGTGTCGCGACTGCCGGGGTCGTCCTGTGGGCGGGCGCCCCACAGCAGCAGCAGCACCCGGTCGCCCACGAGCGCGAACGCCTGCGCGATCCGTGTCTTCATCGTCGAGCGGGCTCGGCGGTGCGCCGTCGAGGTCAGGTGCAGTTGAGCCCACAGCCGTTCGAGCAGCATCGGTTCGAGCCCTTCCGAGATCGTGTCGGGCTTCACGTCCCAGCACTCGTCGGCCATGGCGAGCCCAGCGTCGAGCCCGTACGCCGCGCCCTGTGCCTTGACGACCCACGAGGAACCGTCGAGCGGGTTCTCGATCAGTTCCTTGCCGTTGCCTTCCTTCACGGCCTTGGCGCCCCAGCGTCCGACCGCCCAGCGCCATGCCTTTTTCTGCACGTCGCGGCAGACCGCGAGGTCGTTCCCACAGTGCACGACGCTCTGCGCCTCGCCGATCACGGCGGCATGCGCGAGCCGCCACGTCGCGACGGCGCGCATGCGGTGGCTCTTGCCGGATCGGCGGCTCGCGGACTCGACGACCTCGCGCCACACGAGCGTGCCGTCCGCGCGGTGCTCGTGCTGCCGGACGATCGCGAACCGCTGCCACCAGCGCAGCGTCATGTGGTGCTCGGCCTCGGCCCACGGGACCACGGGCACGGCGTCGTTGGGCAGGTGCGTGCAGCCCGCCCAGCCGTACGAGCAGATCGCATCCTCGGGCGGGTACGTCATGGCGAGCGGCGGCGCCGCGTTGGCCGGAACGTCGGCGTACTCGGCGAGCCACGGGTACGAGCGCACCCGATCGGCGTCCCACGCCAGTTCCGGTGGAACGTCCAGCGGCTCGCGTTGGATCGTCGCGTACGCGCGCGTGCTCTCGCGTGTGATCCTTGGTCGAGCCTTGCTCTTGGGGAGAGAGAGCGGCAGGAGCGGGGCTGCCGGGGTGGCGGTGTGCGCGGGAAAAACGGCGTCGGGGTCGAGGTCGAGATCGAGCATCGGCTCGTCGACGAGCGCGCCGGACGCGCGCAGTTCGCGCAGCAGCTCGGCCCGCGCGGCGCTCGCGACGACGGCGTTCGCGCTCGCGTCCGAGCACACGCGCGCCTCGATCCGCCAGTTCGACACAGCCCACGTGAGGTCGGGTCGTTCGAGCCGCGAGATCTTGTGGCCCACGACCCACGCCCGGTCGTCGCTGCCGTCGAGCACGCCTGGACACTCGGGCACGTGGTCGTCGGCGGCACACTCGGCGGGCAGGTAGCGGCGCATGTGGGCGCGCGCTTGGGTGACACGGCGCCCGTTCCACTCGGGTGCGGGCATCAGTCCCACACCTCGCCGTCATAGTTCTCGGGCCGGTCGCTCGGCATCACGCGGGACTCGAACACGCCCGCGCGCTCGCGCCTCGGACGCGATCGCCACTCGGCTTTGTACCTCGTGTTCGCGGTGCGGCATCCCGAGCAGCGGCACCCCTTGACGTACGCGCTGCGGCTCGGCTCGCCCTTGCTCGCGTCGTGGTCGCTCATCGGTTCGCCTCGTCGTGCTCGGCCTTGGCTGCGGCTGCGATCTCACGAGCCGACGGCTCGCCCTTGGGCTGCGCCTCGACCTCGACGACCACGCCGTGCGCCACGCACTCGACGACGAGCGCGCCGCCGACATGGTGTGTCCACGTGTGGCAGGTGTCGTTCGTGATGGTCACGACCTCGCCCCCGATCGGCACAGCGGGCACAGCGGCAGGCCGGTGATCGGGTGCGGCTCGGCGCCCCCGGGCGTGCCGTGCTCGCAGTCCTCGCCGTGCTTGCGGATCGTGTCGAGGTGCTTGGCGAGGCTGCGCCCCTCGGCTGCCTTGATCGCCGCGAGAGCGGGCACGTACCACGCGCGCTGTCGACCTCGGGCTGCGGGCACGTTCGTGTCGGGGTCGGCGAGCAGCGCCGCCCACAGCGCGTCTTGGTGATCCTTGTCGATCCA
>Ga0307414_10001575_pt1 | contig 11849 bp, 10 predicted proteins | sample DK1Ometagenome_FD_203804 | JGI IMG/M metagenome (GOLD analysis project Ga0307414, IMG submission 203804) | Maize rhizosphere microbial communities from greenhouse at UC Davis, California, United States - DK15-O-3 | ecosystem: Host-associated > Plants > Roots > Rhizosphere > Soil | place: USA...
GTTTTTGAGACTTTCTGAGGTCAAGAAGTTTGACCAGGATATTCCGGAGGAGTACCGCTGGTCCAAGCTCAAGGATATCAAAGATAACAAGGAGCTCTTTGACACCTACCGGAATTTGCTTGCCAATCTGGGTACACTTTCCACCAACGAGGCCATTACCGAGATCTACACCAACGCTTCCTCTACCCTGCGCAAACCTGTCAATCTCCGGACGCTAATCACCAATATCGATCAGATCGACTGGTTTGAAGACTCAGAGCAGGACAAGATTGCAAGCATCTACGAGGAACTGCTGGAGAAAAACGCCGGAGAGAAAAAGAGCGGTGCTGGCCAATATTTCACGCCCCGTCCCCTGATTAATGTGATGGTCGAGCTCCTGGCCCCAAAGGTCGGTGAGAAATGGAATGACCCGGCAGCGGGAACTTTTGGTTTCATGATCGCGGCAGATGAATATCTCAAGCGAAAGACCGACGACTACTATGCCCTGAGCGCCAAGGAAAAGATGTTCCAAGTCTATGAGGCATTTTCCGGCTGCGAACTGGTGCAGGACGCCCACCGACTGGCCTTGATGAATGCCAAGCTGCATGGGCTGGAAAGCAAGATCGCTATGAATGATTCCCTTTCCGAGATCGGGAAATCCTTCAAAAACTACGACGGAGTGCTGGCCAATCCTCCTTTTGGCACCAAGCAGGGCGGAGAGCGGCCCACCCGGGATGACTTCACCATCAAGACCTCAAACAAGCAGCTCAACTTCCTGATGCACATCTATCGCTCTCTGAGACGGGATACTGGTACAGCAAGGGCGGCGGTGGTTCTGCCGGACAATGTCCTCTTCGAAGACAATGACGGGCAAAAAATCCGCCGTGACCTGATGGATAAGTGCGACCTGCATACGGTCCTGCGTCTGCCCACGGGAATATTCTATGCGGCTGGAGTCAAGACCAATGTGCTCTTCTTCACCCGTGGCAAAAAAGAAACGGGCAATACCCAACGGGTATGGATCTATGATATGCGGACCAATGCCCCGAGCTATGGGAAGCGCACGCCATTTAACAGAGAAGCCTTTGCCGACTTTGTAAAAGCCTACACCGGAGGGATCACACTGGAAGAGGTGCGCGAAGCCTATGCCGGAGAAATCGACGAAGCCAAGCGAAAAGCCATCCAAGATCCGAGATGGCAGGTCTTTGCGCGGGAGCAGATCGCTGCCAAAAACGATTCCCTGGATATGGGCCTAATCGAAGATGAGAACATCAGCAAAAACGCCGATCTGGGTGATCCCTTGGCCATCGCCCAGGAAGCCGCAGCCGAATTGAATGCGATCAAAAAGGAATTACATCAAATCATTGAATTGTTGGGTTGATGAGAAAGGATTTACCAAAGGGTTGGGAATTAATAAATGTACACGAAGCAGCAAAAGAACTTTTTGCGGGCGGAGATGTGCCGAAAAATCGGATGTCAAAGGAATGGACTGAAGAGTTTCAAATTCCCATTTATGGAAATGGATTAAGTGAAAGTGGTTTGTATGGATTCACCGATGTTCCCAAAGTTGATCAAGAATGCATTACAATTTCTGCAAGAGGAACTATTGGATTTCCAGTATACAGAACTACCCCTTTCTATCCCATTGTTAGGTTGATCGTTCTGATTCCAAAGCCGTCGTTAAACACAAGATATATTTTCTACTATTTGAAAAGTGTTGATTTCATCAATACAGGAACTTCAATACCTCAACTTACTGTACCACAAGTCAAACAATTAAATATTCCACTTCCTCCCCTACCCGAACAACAGCGGATTATAGCCAAATTGGATGCGGTATTTGGGCATTTGGATCGGGTGCGAGAAAAGCTGGACCGGATACCCGAGTTGCTAAAAAACTTCCGTCAGCAGGTCCTGACCCAAGCGGTAACGGGGGAGTTGACGAGGGAATGGAGAGAGGGGAAGGATTTGCGGGAGTGGGAGGAAAACCTCATATCGTTCTTGAAAGAAAGGGAAACCGTTTTCTTTAATTCTTTCAAAATTAAAACTGATAAAATCCGAAAACCAGAATATATAAACCACCCTTTAACCGATCTTAAGAAAGCCGCAATACAAGGATGGCTAAAAGGCCCTATTGGCCTTATCTGCGATTCAATTGTTCCGGGAAGAGATAAGCCAAAAAGCTTTTCAGGGGAAATCCCCTGGGTAACTATGCCCATACTTAAAAATGAAATCATCAATAAAACTGATGCTGAATTATTTTTAACTGAAGAAGAAATCCAAAGCGCTAAAGCAAAAGTAATTCCTAATGGAAGTGTGGTAATGAGTATTGTAGGCAGATTTGGGATAGCCTCAATACTGAATTGTGAAGCAGTAATTAACCAGCAACTTCATGCCTTTTTACCTTGTCCTATTTTGGCTCCAAAATTTCTGTTTTACCAAATATTGACATCAGAAAAATACCTAAATGACATATCCACTTCAACAACAGTGGCATACATAAACAAAACAAACGCCAATAGCCTTCCTGTAAACATTCCACCTATTGAAGAACAAGAAGAAATCATAAAACAGGTAGAAACATTATTCAGCCTCGCCGACAAAATAGAATCCCAATACCAAAGCCTAAAAGCCAAGACTGCCCAATTGCCACAGGCGGTATTGGCGAAGGCATTTCGTGGGGAGTTGGTTGGACAGGAAGTTAAGGAGTATGTGAGAGAAGCTGGGGAAGTGCTGATGGCGGCGGAAGAGGTGGAACCCTACCAGACTAGCGCAAATAAAGCATAGATATCATGCCTCAACTTTTTATCATCGATGAATGGAGCGAACAGATTTGGTGGAATACCGGGGGTACTCGGGATAAAAAAATCTATTTGAATCCTAATGATGGAAAGCTCTATTATTTCAAGCAATCCTATCAGAAAGGACTAAAGGATTACAAATATGAATTTTGGTCGGAGATCATTGCCTATGAGATAGGCACTCAGTTAGGATTTGATGTCCTGCCCTACCATGCGGCTAAGCGAGGTGATGTGTTGGGTTGTATTTCGAAATCGATGATTAAACCTGATGAACAGCTAACCGAGGGAGGAAAATATCTACAAGCTTACGACCCCGATTTTAATCCTGAAACCACTAGCGAAAGGTTTAAGTATGATTTTCAGTTGATTGTGGGTTCGTTGGATTTTTTTCAGCTGAAAAAGTATCTTCCAAAAATCATCGATATGATCGTTTTCGATGCGATGGTTGGAAATAGTGATAGGCATCAAGAAAATTGGGCTGTTATTACTCGAACCACTCAACTAAATAAAACCATAGACAAAATTGAAGGGGAAGGACTTGGAGATACTGTTTTGGGGAAGGTTTTTAAGAAAATATTTGGGAAAGAAAAAACAGCATCCAAAAGCATTGAAGAATTGCGATTGTTTTTCTCACAGGACACTTCCCTGGCACCAATCTACGACAGCGGTTGTTGCTTTGGCAGGGAGTTGACTGACGATCGGGTAAATCAAATCTTGGCAAACCGAGAGCAATTAGAATCGTATGTGGATAGAGGAAAAGCAGAAATCCACTGGACAGGAGAAAAAATCTCTCATTTCCAACTTCTGGAGCATCTATTAGCTTCTGAGGAATTTAGAAAGCACACGCAGAATTCGATCTCAAAAGTGATTGACAAGTTTGATTCGAGTGAAATCAAACGAATCGTATTTGAGATTGATGACGTAATGGAATCGTCAGGACTTGGCAGACATCTGCCTACTGAGCGAAAAGAATTGATTTGGGAATTACTAGCTTTGCGCTATCAAAAAATAAGAGATATCCATCTCAAATACCAATGAAAGAAATCGGCCACATTTATTTATGCTGGAGAAAAGGCTTAGGAGAACGTCGCCACATCGTGGGGATTCTTAAGCGTAACGCCACAGATGGGGTGAGATTTTCCTATTTACCCAAAGGTGTAGAAAAAGCTCAAAAGGAGGGATTTACAGCATATACAGAATTTCCAGATTTCGGAAAAACCTACAACGGTACTGCGCTGGAGGTATTTGGTCAACGAATCATTAAATCTGAACGCTCAGATATCAATGACTTTCTTGCCTTTTGGGAAATCAGCCCAAAATATAAAAATGACAAATACTATTTATTAGCTCGAACTCAGGGATTAAATCCTTCAGACAATTTTGAGTTTCTGGCAGATTATAACCCCATTAAAGGGCTCTGCTTTATGACAGATTTGGCAGGATTAAGCAAACTCAACCTTCCAAAGGGCACTCTGAATGTTGGCGATGAACTCTTATTTGAGAAAGAGCCAAACAATGAATTCGATAAATACGCCGTAAGGGTAAGTTTCAAAGGTCAACCAGTAGGTTATATCAAAAAAATCCACTCGAAGGTATTCTACAAGGCTGGAGGGGAAAACCTCAAAATCAAAGTCAAGGCATTAGATCAAAACGGAGTGATCAAGCGGATTTTCGTAAAGGTCTATTTGGATTGAATTCCTCTTCCACTAAGTCGATCTTAAGCGCATTGTTTAGATGATGCGCTCTTTTCTTTTTATTGAGCCAATGCCGAGGTCAATACGCTTCAATACTTGACCGGCAAAGTTGGCCTTGATGATTATTGGCTGTAATTTTTTGACCAGTTTGTTGACTTCCTTATCGGGGATCAAACCTTTGGCTATTGGCACACAGAAACCCCAACTTAATGAGTTTTAAAATATTCAGTTGCACCTGGAGCTTGAGAAAGGTCCAGTTCAAGTTCGGTTCCTGTTGAATCTGCAAAGACCCCAACTGTAAATGAGCCGTATGCAACTAGCTTGAGCCGTGCAAAACCTTCGACAGCCTTTACCAGCCTAACTTCAGGTTTAAATGTCGGGTGAAGGGCAAAAACCACCACTTCTCCATCGACCAAAGGATATTGGATTTGATCCGTTGAGCGGACTTCCAAAGAAACCTCGTACAGTCCAAGAAAAAGTTCCGTAACGGTCCCTTCTACTTTTCTATTGTTCCTTTCAGAACTACCTCCCCATTTGCCCTTATGCGGATCGTTTTTTACAACATTTATTTTTTCGTTTGCCCTTTCAATCGCTTTTGCCCTTAAATCATCAACTATTCCTATATCTCCTTTTAAAACAGTCGAGATTTGTTTGATTTCGTTTTCGGTCTGATATGATTTATCAATTACTTCTTTCATAATAGAAGTTTTCTCCTCAAGAACTTTTACTTGTTCCTTATTTGATTCGAGTTCAGCTTTCACTGTCAGAAGTTCATCGTCAACCAATCTGTATTGCAGGGATAAAAACAACCTCATATAGTTATATCCAAAGTACAATCCCAGAAATCCGAAATAGACCAAAATTGAAATACTAAAGACATTTATACCAGAATTAGAATTTGGCCCCACGGATTTGACCATATATTCACCGAACTCCAGAAGATATCCAGGGATTTTAATAAGATTCACTAAACTCAGTCCAACGATAATTTTTGTCAGCCATTCTGATATTTCAACCAGGCTATTATTTAAAGAATAACTATCGTCCTCATTCCCTTTTCTTTTTGGCATCCCAAAAAGAATTCCAATAAAAAAACTTCCACTAAAAGCTGCCAAAGAAACAATGAAGCATAATGCAAAGATTTTGAAACTTACAAAAAAAACTGCATAGAAAATTATAGTAACAATACCTATTGACCCAGCGAATAAAAGTGTTTTACGAAGGTGCTTAACCCCCTCGGACTGGTCTAAAAGATTCTGATTGTTTGCGTGCACTTCCATGAAAAAGACTTTTAATTAAAAATTAAATGAGACTGAAATTAAAAGAGTATGCTAAAATCAATCTTAGGTTAAAAGGAATTATTTTTAACAAGATCGTCTATGATAGAAATATATATTCATATACCAAACCAGGATCAATGTAATTTCATCAATCAAAAATAGGGTAAAGAAGTACAAGAAATCATATTTAATAAATAGTTAGACCGCAAAATAGCAAGTATATTACTATTGATCTGAAAACTCCTTCCCTTTAGCAAAATTGGCAGCAAAAGGGCAAGATTGGCCGGTATATTTTAAAACATAGTGCTTTTTGGTGTCTGAATTAGCTTTAATTTCTACCTCCACTCCCTCAAGATCAAATGATAAATCAATATCTACATCAGATTCTTTTTCTAATTCCACCTCAACGCTTTCCGCATAGAACAAAGATCTGGTAAGGTAATTAAACTTTACATTTTTCCGATAGCTTTTTGATTTACTCTGCGCAAAAGATGAAAGGGCCTGTAGAATTTCAATCCCTGGAGAGTCTATGTTTGTAATTCTTGCCCGTGCTACTTTATTGACTTTGATAGTCAAAGATTTTGCTTTTTCCATCTTTCCCGAAAAACTAATATCAAAGAGCGCAGGTATTTTAGCTCCAAGTTCCAAAATATGCTCCTTCGTAAACTCAAAATCTGGGATAAGTGCCTCAACCCTTGGAGTCAACAAAAGCTGATTTTTGACTTCTTGGACTTCACTACTGTTAAAAATGTACCCAATTAGGTTTTTCCCGGTGGTACGCCAGTTTCTTCCATTCCATTCATAAATCTCTCCCAATAGAGTGTCTATGCCGGAGTGCGGCAAAAGATCTATGTCAAGATATTTAAAAACTTCTCTTGCAGTTGGTCTTCGATTAATAAATTGCGTTCCAAGTTCTAAGGAAAGAAGATTAGTAAGTTCTAGATTTGTGGCCATGATGCTGTTGAGATTTTTAAGAGATTCAATTCATTACTAAAAATATATAGCTCTAAAGTGCCCATCTTTTTCTTTTCTAACCATGTCAATTTGGAAATTGGAAGCCTTAAACTAGAATTCGGGGCAATTAGGAAGAATTTGGTAATACTCCCATTAAAGAAGAATCTCAATCAATTTTTATGACAATTTCCACTGTCATTACAATGCCGATTAAACCATTAAAATGGTTTTTGGATGCCCGAACAGCACCATAGCCCGCCGTTTAAACGGTGGGCTATGGTTGCATCAAAAGATCCGTCTAATGGCTTCAGCCATTTAGAACAGCTAGTTTTTACTCGGCCAATTCAGATTTGAACCACCCCTATTTACTGTCCTTTAAAAAGTTCCTTGGTCTTGGTTTCGACGATGTCATCTCTCCACTCGATCTGTATGGTGCCTTCGTAGTAGTTAACCATTAGCCGATTTACCTCGCCTTTCCAGATAAATGTGTCGCCGAACTGAGTTTCCGTAGCTGGTCCGAATTTATTTGAAAAGTGAGAGATGAAGTTTGTAAAGACCTCTTTTGGATTGGAGAAGTCTTGCTTGTCAAAAGTCCACCTGCATTTGAACAATGAATCAGCGAAATAAGTCAGTCTTAGATCTGGGGATTCAGTACCGTTAACAATATTGAAAGTATGACCAAGATAGATGCCTTCTTGAACGCCGATCTCTAAGTTCCTTTTGACATGCCTTGCTAGGTAATCATGGGTTTGAAAGATTGTTTCATCACCGGTGATTAACTGAAGATCGCTCTTCAGGCTTTCAAGAGAAGAGGACAACTCCAGTCCATTGATGCTTTTTACCTGATCTATGGACTCTTGAGCTAGTAATAAATTGCTCAAAAAAAGGAAGAGGCTTGGAAGGATTAACTTTGTGTATTGCATTACAGGGAACAGTGGTGGAATTAAGCAAATCCTAAATCTACCTCAGGATATTTTTCGAGAAGCTCTGGCAGGGTAATTACAGGAATTCTCAGAACCTCACAGATTGCCGGTATTTTTTTGAAAAGTTTTAAATCATTGGCCGCCGAGGTTTCTTCCGTAACCAGATAGATTTCTTCCTCTGGATTGTCTTTGATCAGATGTTGGCAATGCATGATGAGCTTGGCATCAGCAGATTCCATGAATTCCTTTTTCTTCACTTCAAATTCCGCGTCTGTCAGTTTACGGAGCTGGAATTGATTTGCTACAAACTGATTTTTGAGCATGTTGAGAAATTTTACCGGAGACAATGGAATCAGTTCATCGGTCTTGATGATGACCTTATGTTCCTTTAAAAAGTCCCTGTCTTCCAAGTAGTGAAGCTTTTTTAAAATAGCCTTTTGTCCAATGTATTTGCATTCATCATAGACCGCGTCCAAAAGAATGATTTCCCCGGTTTCAAATTTCCGTTTGATCACCTCGAAGAGGATACCTTTTTTGTCGAACGGAAGATAGTACCGAACCAAACTCAATAAAGAACTGGTATCGATCACTACTATCATCTCAGGTATTTTTCGAGTTGCTCGGGCTTGAGGTGAAGTGTTTTGCAGAGTTCATACTCATTGATAACTCCATCAAAAAATGCAGTCTGGATGGCAGAAACGAACAAAGGGGACTGGATGGGCTTTGCCTGGGCCCCCATGCTTGGTTTCCCCATTTCCTTCTCCAGTTCTCTTTTCTTTTTTTCGACATCTTTCTTTACCTGGATTGCATCCTCCTGTTCTTTTCTCATTCGGCCATAGATCCCACCACTCATTTTTCCTTTTTTTACCAGATAGGTAAGAATAGCTGTAAAACTCAGGTGGGTCGCGTCAGAAATAACTTTAATCTCGTCAAAGGAATAGTCATTGGCCTTTCCTATTTCCGGCAATTGGTCTAGGGCATCTAGTTTTTCCCCAGCCAGGAAGGCAAAGGCAAACGAATTACACCAGGACTCAACCTTGGAAGTAGTCCCTAGAGCCAAGTGATCGTAATCCATGGATTCCACTTCCTCCTGATTGAGCAAGTAGTGTCCCAGTTCATGTGCCAGGGTAAAGATTTCACGTTTGAAATAATCCTGATTTCTCCGAAGAACGATGACGTTGGGCTGCAGGTAAAAGCCATCTATATTGACTTTTTGCTTTAAGGAAGTATGCTCCACAAATTCAAATACCAAAATATTGGCGTCGGCAAACTTGTCGATCAGGGCTTCCAGAAATTTCTTGGAATCTTTTTTAAGCTTCGGATAGAGGATTCCTCGGAGTTCCTTAGCAACTCCCTTTGCTTCCTGATTGACAGAATAAATAGGCAGTGTCCTATCCATCTTCAAGTCAGACATCTTGGCTAAGCCAGACAAAGAAAGCTTCATCTCCTCAAACTGGCTGACAATTTTTTTGGAAGCAAGGTTTAGGTCCGTTCCAAACTTTTCCTTTCTGAAAAAAATGCTGGAATCTCTGGAGTGGATGGGAGGAGCAGGATCGAGGTAATAGGAAAGTCCTTTACTGAAGATCTTGTCAATCCTTTTTAGATGACTGATTTGGATTTCCTCCCTGAATATATCCTCCCACTGAAGTTTGTTTTTCAACCCTTCGTTGACCAAATCCACAAATTCTTCCTTCTCCAATCGAAATTGACGGATCAACAGGTTTATTCTGCCAATATTGTAGGGAGTGGTGTTCAATGCTGTGGGCTAATTTTTACTAAAAGAACGCAAAAATACGGTAATTAATCCGTTTTGAATTTAATCACTTCCCTATCAACTTCTCCAGCCTCGCCATCATCTCGTCCTTCTCCTTCAGCATTCGCTCATACAGCACGATTTTTTCTTCGTGGAGTTTGAGAATCTTATCAACTGGATCAAAAGTAGGATTGAAGTTCATTACCGAAGCATTATCCTTAAAATCAGAACAGGTAAAAGTATTTGATATAATATTCACCGCCTGTTCCTCATCGAAATTCTGAAAAGCTTCTACGGGTAGCTTAAGCACATCGGCGATCTGGGCAAGCAGGCTGGCTTCGATCTCTTCTTTTTGCTCGAGCAGGGAGATTTTCTTTTGGTTCCAGTCCTCTCCCAGTTCGTAAGCAAGAGCCTCCTGCTTGATGCCGAGCATTTCCCGGAAGCGTTTCACATTTCGGCCTTGGTGGATGGATTTGGATGGGGATTCGGTCATGGTTTAAAGTTTAATTTCGGTATTTGGTGATGAATATGGACAACTCTTCTACTCTTGTCACACTGAGCGAAGTCGAAGTGTCAGGGCGACAATTTTAAGAGGTAGGTCATTTATTTCGGTCTGTGGAGACACAGACCGGGGCGGAACAATCAGCTGTCTATCAAATTTAAAACTTTTAGCCAATTCTGGGAGCTGTGGGATATTTAAATCTTAGGTAAAATAGTGGTTTGAGAGGATATTTATCCAGAATGTATATCCGCTATGGCACACCCAAAGATGAAAACAGAGTAAGGTTTGGAAAGTCGCTAATTCTACAAGAAATCAAATCGACTTCCTGTGTAGCTCCGAAGGAGCCTAACCATTCATGACCCTGTACGAATTGCAGGGTGACCATTGAATCCTCTTTCTTTGAGCCCTGAAAGGGTGAAACTTCTAAGTATCACCCCTTCGGGGCTATCTTTTCTATTGTGGTGGCTTTCCCCCGGCTACATCGGGGGTTATGAATAGTTTCGATCCTTCGGATCTAAGACTTCCAAACTTTGACCTACATATCGACTACTTCGGGTAAAGCCTTTCCAGTGTAAATATCCTCAAGACTAATTCAAGCGCCGCATTTCGTAAATCCCTACACCTTCATCGTCTTCCATTTTCCTTTTCGGAAGAAATACAGGGAAACCAAGGCATGAAAAGAGTGGCAAAAGGCGATGGCAATAAAGATTCCCAAGTATTCCATGCCCATCGGGAAAGCGAGAAAATAAGCCAAAGGAACCTCCATACAAAGTAATACCCCGATGTTGATCCAAGCGGGAGTTTTGGTATCCCCTGCCCCGTTAAACGCCTGTGTTAGCACCATCCCGATTGCAAAAAAGACATATCCTAGGACAATCACCCAAAGTCCCTGAGCGGCCACGTCTCTGACTTCTGGGATATCGGTAAAGAACCCCGCGAGTTGCTGATTGAAAAGCAAGTAAATCCCCGTGACAGAGGCCATGAAGATCACATTGTAGCGGGCAGTCAGCCAGACGGCTTTCTCTGCCCGGTCTACTTCCCCGGCTCCGAGATTTTGCCCAACCAAAGTCGCCGCCGCCCCGGAAAGCCCCCAAGCCGGCAAAATCGTAAATATCAATACCCGAAACGCAATCGTGTACCCCGCCAATGCCGCGGATCCAAACTCTGCATTCATCCGGGTCAGCGCGACCCACGAAACCGAATCGATGAGGAACTGTCCCATCCCGCCGAGTGAAAGGTCAATGATCTTGCGGATGGTTTCCCATTTGACATGCAGGTTTCTGCGAAGGACTTTTAGCTTATGCTTGCCGTTCATCAGGTGATACACCTGATAGACCACTCCCATACTTCTCCCAAAGGTCGTTGCGATTGCCGCGCCATCCAGACCGTATCCATCCCAAGTTCCGATTCCGAAGATCAAAATCGGATCAAGAATAATATTCAAGCCGTTGGCAATCCAGAGACTGCGCATAGCGAGATGTGCCTGTCCCGCTCCGCGAAAGGCTCCATTTATCAAAAAGAGCAGCATGATGGCCGTATTTCCGGCAAAGACGATCTTGGCGTAGTTGGCACCGGAAACGACGACGGACTCCTCAGCGCCCATCAACCGAAGTAGATCGGCAGCAAAGACCCACCCCCCGACGCCGATAAAAAGGGAAACAATCCCCCCTACCACTATCAACTGAAAGGTGGCAGTTCCGGCTTCATCGTATTCTTTCTCACCAAATCTCCTGGATATCAAAGCTGTGGCGGCCATGCTGATCCCAAATCCAATGGCATAGGTAAACACAATCACCGCCTCTGTCAAGCCCACCGTTGCGACTGCATACTCGCCCAATTTTGCCACGAAAAAGATGTCCACGATGGCAAACGCCGACTCCATCATCATCTCCAGGATCATGGGAATCGCCAATACAAAGATCGCGGTCTTCAGAGGTAAGCTGGTAAAATCTTGCTCTTTGCC
>Ga0307414_10001576_pt1 | contig 11847 bp, 13 predicted proteins | sample DK1Ometagenome_FD_203804 | JGI IMG/M metagenome (GOLD analysis project Ga0307414, IMG submission 203804) | Maize rhizosphere microbial communities from greenhouse at UC Davis, California, United States - DK15-O-3 | ecosystem: Host-associated > Plants > Roots > Rhizosphere > Soil | place: USA...
CCGGCGCGCTTGAAGTCTGCCTTGACCGTCGCTGGATCGATGCGGTGGAGCTTGTCGACCGTCGCCCGCGTGTCGCCCGGGTTGGCGACATGATCGACCACGCCGATCACGCCGCCCGGCTTCATCGCGTCATAAACGACCTTCAGCCAGGCATCGGGATCCATGCGGGGGATCTTGCGCTCCGCATCCTCCCAATAGACGTCATGGTAATCGAGGTTGATCAGCATGAAGTCATAAGTATTGGCTGGGATGTCGGGCGCTTCGAAAGGGCTGACCCGCCAGAAGACGTTCGGCTGCTTTTCGTGGAAGGCAAGGAGCCTGTCGTAACTCTTCTGGCCGTAGAATTGCTGCGGTTGCCAGATGGTCACCCGGCCCTTCGGACCGATCGCCGGCCCGAAAATTTCCGACCAGTAGAGATTCGCGCCGAACATATCGGCGACCCGGTCGCCCTTCTTCAGACCGAGGAAGGTCAGCAGCTTCTCCGGCTTACGCCCGGCGTCCAGCTTGACGTTGTCCTCGCCTCGGGAAGCGGTCGCCGCGACGCTGGCCTTCACGTCCGCGGGCGCCGCAAATGCGGGCGCTGCCGCCATCGAAATCATCGCTGCCAAGATCAGTGCACGCATTGGGCAATCCTCCTGCTGGATGACAGGCTTATCGTGACAGTTTGCGGCGCGCCAGTGGGCGAATTTGGCGACCGGCTGGCCGCGTTTCGGGCCGGAGCACGCATCGCTCGGCGCGTTAATTCGTTATGGGGACGTGTCCTTGCCGCTCGATCGTTCCCGGCAAGGCATGGGGCGGCGGCCCGCCAGCGCCGCCGCCCCGTTTCTATTCGCAAAACTCGCTGAAATACGCAGAGCATCGCCGAGCGATGCCGGGTCGTTCGCCCAAACAGAAATGGGGGCCGGCATTGCTGCCAGCCCCCACCTGCACCGAGCTAAGGATCTGCCGGTGTTCGCTAGCTTGGTGGCTTTCGCCCCCCGCTCTTCGATCCTGGCTCACCAGCTCAGGCGTCGCTTCCGATGGTGGTCCAGCCCGAAGGCTGGTTCAGTCATCTTCCGCGGCCCTTCTTGGGTTGGTCCCTTCGCGTCGCCTGTCCCCAGGGGGGACCGCGAACTGCGACTGGAAGACCAACTCTTCCGGCGCCTCTTCCGGTGGTCCGACTTGAGCCGAAGCTCTCCTCATCGCCATCCGGTGGAGATCGGTCCTTCCGTCACCTGCCGCACCTTCCTGCCGTTGCCGGCTCTCCGATGAGGCGGGGACTTCCGTCCCGATCACCCATGTAAGCTGCACTTCTTTTTCGAGTCGGGGAAGCGAAAAAAACGAGTCATTGCCTGTGGATAACGGGGATATCGTGCACAACTCGTCGCAAGCGAAACGAGTCGATGGCGCGGTTGCCGATTCGTTCGCGTCGACCTAACTGCAATGGGTGCCCGAGTCCGCCGTCCCCTCCCCCGAGCCCGCTTATCTGCAGGGCCTGAACGAGCCGCAGCGGCAGGCGGTGCTGACGACCGAAGGACCAGTGTTGATGCTGGCCGGCGCGGGCACGGGAAAGACCGCCGCGCTGACCGCCCGGCTTGCCCACATCATCGCGACTCGCCGCGCCTGGCCGAGCCAGATCCTGGCGGTGACCTTCACCAACAAGGCGGCGCGGGAAATGAAGGAGCGGGTTTCCGCGATCTCGGGAGGAGCGATCGAGGGAATGCCGTGGCTCGGCACCTTCCACAGCGTCGCGGCGAGGATGCTTCGGAGCCATGCCGAGCTGGTCGGGCTGCAAAGCAATTTCACGATCCTGGATACGGATGACCAGCTGCGCCTGATGAAGCAGCTGATCGTCGCATCGAACCTCGACGAGAAGCGCTGGCCGGCGCGCCAGCTTGCGGGGGTCATCGACCGCTGGAAGAACCGCGGCTGGACTCCGGCCCATATCGATGCGGCCGAGTCCGAAGCCTTCGGCGGGGGACGCGGACAGGAGCTTTACGCGGCTTATCAGGAGCGACTTCGTACGCTGAATGCGTGCGACTTCGGTGACCTGCTGTTGCACATGCTGACCATCTTCAAGGCGCATGCGGACGTGCTGGAAGGCTATCGCGACCGCTTCCGCTACATCCTGGTCGACGAATATCAGGACACCAATGCCAGCCAGTATGAATGGCTGAGGCTGCTGGCCGAGCCGCGCCGCAACATCTGCGTGGTCGGAGACGACGACCAGTCAATTTACTCATGGCGCGGGGCGGAGGTCGCCAACATCCTGCGCTTCGAAAGCGACTTTCCCGGCGCAGTGGTCATCCGGCTAGAGCAGAATTACCGCTCGACTCCGCACATCCTCGGCGCCGCCACTGGCCTGATCGCCAACAACGCCGGCCGGCTCGGCAAGACGCTGTGGACCGAACGCAACGAGGGCGATCGCGTGAAGGTCGTCGGCGTGTGGGACGGGCCGGAGGAAGCGCGCCGGGTCGGAGAAGAGATCGAAACCCACCAGGCCGGGGGCGGATCACTCAACGACGCCGCGATCCTCGTCCGTGCCCAATTCCAGACGCGCGAGTTCGAGGAGCGATTCATCGCCATCGGCCTCGCCTATCAGATCGTCGGCGGCTTCCGCTTCTACGAACGCGCCGAAATCCGTGACGCGCTGGCCTACCTCCGCCTGATCGCCCAGCCGGCCGATGACCTCGCCTTTGAGCGGATCATCAACGTTCCCAAGCGCGGCCTCGGCGACAAGGCGGTGGCCAGCATCCACAAATTCGCCCGCGCGACGCAGCAGCCGCTGCTGATCGCCGCAGCGCAAATGCTCGACAGCGACGAGCTCCAGTCTCGCGCCCGCAACAGCCTCGCCCGCTTTGTCGCCGACATCGCCCGCTGGCGGACCATGGCGTCGGAGCTTCCCCATCCCGAACTCGCGCGGATCATGCTGGATGAAAGCGGCTATACAGCCGTCCTCCAGAACGAACGCAGCGCGGAAGCCGCCGGGCGCCTCGAAAACCTCGCCGAGCTGGCCCGCGCGATGGAGGAATATGATACGCTCGGCGCCTTCCTCGAGCATGTCAGCCTGGTGATGGACAATGACGCGGTGAAGCAGGGCGAGAAGGTCACCATCATGACCATCCATGCCGCCAAAGGCCTGGAATTCCCGATGGTCTTCCTCGCCGGCTGGGAGGAAGGCGTCTTCCCCTCGCAGCGCGCGCTCGACGAGGGCGGGCTCGCCAGCCTCGAGGAAGAACGCCGCCTCGCCTACGTTGCTTTGACGCGCGCGCGCGCGAGGGCGACGATCCTCCACGCCGCCAACCGCCGCATCTATGGCCAGTGGACCAGCAGCATCCCCTCGCGGTTCGTGGCCGAATTGCCCAAGGAGCATATCGAGGAAGAGACGACGATGAGCGGCGGCGAAAGCCTCTGGCGCGCCCAATGGAGCGAGCGCACCGACCCCTTCGCGCACCTGGGACCGGCGCAGGCGATGCGCTCCGCAACCCGCGGCCCCGGCTGGCAGCGAGCGGCCGGCGGCAACTTCAACGCCCAACCCCAGCGCGTCGTCGAAGCCCGCGCCTCGGCGGTGTCGCTAGGCAACAAGGGCCGCGACGACCTCAGCGTCGGCCAGCGCGTCTTCCACGGCAAGTTCGGCTACGGCACGATCCAGGAAATCGAGGGAAACAAGCTGGAGATCGATTTCGAAAAGGCCGGCCGCAAGCGGGTGCTCGACAGCTTTGTGAGTCTAGAGTGACCCCTACTCCGCTGCTTCGGCGGTAGGCTGTGCCGTACCTTCTTCCACGACCGGGTATACTCCCCGAAGCACATCGTCGAAGTGGCGGCGGACACTCTCGTTGCAGGCGCAGGCCAACCCGTTCAGCCGATCGAGGTCACGCACCAGCATCCGCCCGCGCCTGGTCTCCAGGACCCCGCGCATCTTCAGCGATTGCAGCACCCGGCTGATGTAGCTTCGGCCCACGCCCAGCATCGAGGCGAGCTGCTCCTGCGTCAGCGGAACCTCATGGTCGCCGGTGCGCACCATCGCCGCCAGCAGCCACTTGGCCGTACGCTGTTCTATCGTGTGCGCGGCGTTGCAGGCGACGGCCTGGAAAACCTGCGCCATGACGCAATCGGCATAGCGGGCGAACAAATGCCGCAGGGTCACCGACTTCGTCTTGACCTCTTCCAGCGCTGCGGACTCGATTTTCAGGAATGTGCCCGGAAACTGGATCTCGGCTCGCGAGTAGGATGGGAGCCTGCCCTGGCTGACGATTCCGCCGACTGCCCCCTCCCGGCCGATCAGAGCGGTTTCGACGGCCCGGCCATCCTCCAGCACGACCAGGAAGGAGATCAGGCTGGACCCACAAGGGAAGTAAACGTGGCGAACCGTGTCGCCCGGCTCGTATAAGATGGTGCCGCATTCCCCATCCCATTCCTGCATCAACGGCTGCAACAACTCCAGGTCGGAAGCGCGCAAGGCGCGAAGCAAATTATTGCCGGTTCCGTCACTGGCATGTTCCTCGGCGGACCATTGCTGCCCGCTATTCAGCCTCCCGTGCATTTGCCCTCCGTCTGATCATTCCACCTGCTCAACGCAGAATGTGGTCAACTGTTCACTTGTGCGCAGACAGTCCGTGCGACTCCTGTCTACTAGGCAACATAATGCCACCCATTGCAGCCCTGCGTCCTTGGGGCCGGCGGCTCGTAAAGGATTAGCGTATGGCGTCCGAAGTCCCGGAAATTCCGAACGATTCAGCCAATGTCGAAATATTGCATGCGGCAGTGGAGGCCTTCCAGCGACGCGAAGTCACCTATCGCGATATGCTGGAGGATCTGCCGGCCGCCATCTACACGATCGATGCCGAGGGACGGCTGACCTATTTCAACAAGGCCTGCATCGAATTGTCCGGCCGCATGCCCGAGCTTGGCGATGATCGCTGGTGCGTGATGTGGAAGCTTTTCACGGCAGAAGGCGTCGCGGTGCCGCACGAGAATTGCACCATGGCCCATGTCGTGGCCGACGGGATCGCCCAGCATGGGGCCGAGGCAATCGCCGAACGGCCGGACGGATCACGCGTCCATCTGATGGCCTATCCCACGCCGATGCTCGATTCCGCGGGCGAATGTCTGGGTGCGGTCAACATGCTGGTTGACATCACGGAACAGAAACAGGCGCACGAGCGCATGCTTCTGCTGGCACGCGAAGTCGATCACCGATCCAACAATCTGCTGAGCCTGGTCCAGAGCCTGGTGCACCTGACCAAGGCGGACAGTGTCGAAGATTATCGAACCGCGATCGAGCAGCGGCTGACCGCGCTCGCCGGCGCCAACCGGCTGATTTCGAAGGCTCGCTGGGAAAATGTCGACCTGCGCTCGCTGGTCGAGATCGAGCTCGGCCCCTACGCCGATCGGCAGGTGACGATCCGCGGCAAGGCCATTTCGCTCAGCCCGCCGTCCGCGCAGTATCTGGGAATGCTGGTGCATGAGCTTTGCACCAACGCCGTTAAATATGGCGCCTTGTCGGTCGAAGAGGGGCGCGTTCAGCTAAAATGGTCGGTCGACGACAATGGCAGCCTGATGCTGGTCTGGAACGAGGAAGGCGGCCCTCGGGTGGTCGAGCCGGTTCGCAAGAATACCGGAAGCGCCGTCATCGAAGGCGCGGTTCGCCACCTCAAGGCGGAAATCTTCCGCGAATGGCGCGAGGAAGGCCTTCGCTGCACCCTGCTGTGCAACGCTTCCGCGCTCTAGCGCGACTGATACAAGCGTTGATTCAGCCTATGCCGTCAAGGCGTAGGCGATCGCTCCTCCGACTACCATGACTGTCATCATCAGCGCCATTAGCTGCGCCTTGCGGTTGCCCTCGGCTTCAAATTCCATGTCGCTTCCCCTCGCATGGGCGAACTCTCGCCCGCGCCAGCATCATATCATTCGGAGCGACCGCTGACTCGGTGAGATATTCGACAAAAGCGAGGCAATTGAACGGCTTGAGCCACCTCAGGAACGACGCCCGAAAAATGATCGGTCGGCGGCGATCGCGAGGACTGCGACAAATGCGAAAACCGCCAGGACGCCGAGCATGCCAAGGACAAGATGGCCGAAGTTTTGGCTGGACGGATCGAGAAACCAATAGGCATACCAGCCATCCAAAGCTCCCCTGGCCAGCGCATAGGCAAGATAGAGCGCGGGCGGCAGCAGTGCCCATTTCAGGTCGCTCCATCTCAGCGCGCCATGCGGCATGACTGCCCAGAGGATCAGGAACAGGATCGGCGTCACGTCGTGAAGGACCATGTCCGCGGCCTTCTGCCAGCCTTGCGGACTCCACAGTGACCTCAGGAGCAGCGAATAGACGATGCCGACGGTGGCGATCGACGTTAACCCCATCAGCCGTGCTAGCTGGCCCGCAAGCCAAGCCGGGCCGCCAAAAATGATTGCGCTCGCTATGGCGGCGACGCCGAGGTTGGCGAGAATGGTGAAAAAGCCCACGAAACGCCACAGGCCAAGCGCGAGACCGAGATTGTCGATGATCAGGACGAGTTGCAGGGCCAACCCGAACCATCCCACGATCGCACCAGCCGCCGCTAAGGACTTCGTCCAGTTCATTGCTGCCCCCGCTTCATGACTGTCCCTCCGCTGCATTATCTGGCCATAAGGACGAATGAAGACAATCGCCCTTGTTCGCGCGGTCAATGTCGGCGGGACCGGCAAGCTGCCAATGGCCGAGCTCAAGGCGATGGCCGAGGAGCTCGGCTTTGAAGACGCGCGCACCTACATCGCCAGCGGCAATTTGCTGTTCGAAACCGGGCTTAGGGAACCGACGGTCAAGTCGAAGCTGGAGAAACGGCTGAAGGATTATGCCGGCAAGCCCGTCGGCGTCCTCGTCCGGACTGCTGCGGAGATGGCGGAGATCGTCGCGGACAACCCGTTCGCCGACGAGCCCGGCAACCGCGTCGTCGCAATCTTCCTCGACGAAGCGCCGCCCAAGTCGGCCCTGACAGAGCATAAGGGCCTGAAAGACGAACGCATCGCGCTCGGCCGCCGGGAGATATATGTCCACTACCCAAGCGGACAGGGCGACAGCCGACTCGTCATCCCGGCGGCCAAGGCGGGCACTGCGCGCAACATGAACACGGTGGCCAAGCTCGCCGCGATGGCAGCCGACTAGTTCATATGCGCGTGCGGCTTGGCGTGGCCGTGCGTGCGCAGATATTTATGGTCGAGCTCGTCGATCAGTTTATCGCCGTCGGGCAGCCGCTTCAGCAGTTCGTCGATCTTGGCCTCCATCCGGTCGTCATTTTCCTTTGAAGAAGGCGATCCGACGTAGAGGAAATAGGCGAGGCCCACGACTTGCCACAGCAATTGGAGGAATTCCGACTGCCAGTTTTCGAACGTGTCGCGGCTCATCTGGACCAGATACTGGTTGACCTCCGCCGCCTGGCCATGGGCTTGCGCCTCATCGACGAAAGCCTTCCAGCCGAAGAACCAGTGAAGCCCGAACGAAACGATGAAGAAACCCAGAGTAATCCAGGCATAGGCGTATTTGCGCATGGCCCTATCTCCGTCCCGCGGGGATCAGACGCTAACATCCTCCATCGTCGTCAGCTTGGGCGTCGGGATGCCACTGGTCTTGAACTGCTCGGTCAGCTCGGCCTTGCGCGCCGCCAACTGGTCGCCGAGCGCATCCATGTCGAGGCCGGCCTTGCGGGCCTGGGCGAACAGGCCTTCCATCCGCTTTTCCTCTTCCTGGACATGGTGCTCTATCTCCTCGCTCAGCACCTTGACCTTGCTGTCGTAGAATTCGTCGCTGGGCTCGCCGCCGAGAATTTCCGCGATCAGCACCTTGGCGCCGTCATGCTCGACATAGCTCTCCTTCAGGAGGTCCTCGTCGACCTTGCCCTCGCAAGCCGGATAGAAAATCTCTTCCTCGATCTGCGCATGAACCGACAGGTCGAGGCAGATTTCCATGGCCAGCTTCTGCTTACGGCCGTCGCCGCTCGCCTTCTCATAGTCGGCGAACAAATCCTCCACCGTGCGATGGTCCTTCTTGAGCAACGCGATCGCGTCCAGTTTCTCGGTCTCAGCCATGACGAACCTCTTTCGTTACCGTGCGTTGGCAAAGCGCCTGTGGAAAGCGAAAGGTTCCTGACTTCATGGGATTGCGGCGATGGACCTGAAGGGGCTCGGCTATCTGATTTCGACAGTCAGCGTCCTTGTCCTCGGTGCCCTCGCCTGGCCATCGCCGGAGGAGCCTCGATGGAAGATATGGGCGTTGATCATCGGCATGGCGACATCGATCGCGGGCATGGCGAGCCGCTTCCTATCACATCAGCAGGATCGGCGGGACATCAAGCGGGCGGCCCATGACGAGCCGCCGCATCATTGATTATTGGGTACCCTCGGTAGCAGGTATTGGAAGATCGATTCTTCGCGCCTCGGCCTCATGAAACTCCGCCAGCTCGACATGAAGCTGGCGCACGGCAGGGTCGCTCGACTCAACGGCCATCCGGCGGCACTGCTCGGCGCGCTCGAGATGGAAAAGCCGGTCTTCCTCGGCAGTCATGGCCACGCCCCTTTCGCCCCGGCGGCCGCGTTCGAACCGCCCGCCCAGCATCCCGTGGATTAGATGCGGGATCGAAACCGGTTATAGCATGGATTCGTTTCGGCCACCTAATGTCACGCGTCGCGTCTGCGCTCCTTTCGCGCAGCCATGTTGGACGGTTCGGCCGAAGGACCGCCGCGCTTGTCCAACTCCATCCAGTCCCGGAAATCGAGACCGTAGAGCATGTCCATGACTTCGAATTCCAGGCCGCCCGGCTGCCAGGTGTTGCTGTTCCACAGGGCGACGACGCCGCTCTTCATTTTCGGGTCGAACAGGATCAGCGAACGGTAGCCGTCGACCCCGCCGCGATGGCCGATGATATGGTGGCCGGCGTATTCATAGCTTCGCCAGCCATAGCCGTAATCGGCCTCTCCAAGCCGCTCGAGAATCTTGCGCATTCGCCGGCGCTCACCGGGCGTCTTCACGCGCGGGGCATGGATCGTCTCGAGCAATTGCGGGCTCAGCACCTGCGGCATCTCGCCCATCTGGGCGAGCATCCACAAGGACATGTCCTTGATGTTGCTATTGACCCCGCCGGCGGCAGGCACCCGGTAATAATTGTCGTTCACTTCCAGGACGCGCCGGCCGATGCTGTGCGGCCGGGCCCAGCTCCTGGCGTCGACCAGCCCTGCGCGATTCACGGTGGCCGAGGTCATGCCAAGCGGCCGGAACAGGTCGCGCTTGACCAGTTCCTGGTAGCGTACGCCTGTGACCTTCGCCGCCATTTCGCTCGCCGCGTCATAGGCGACATTTTGATAGCTCCAGCAGGTGCCCGGCGGGCAGATGCTGTTGAGCGTCGCCAGCGTTCCGCGCAGGAACTTCGCGTCCTGGCCTTCCTCAAGCTTGTTGTCGAACGCGTTGCGGTAGAGTCCGAGGCGATGGCTGAGGACATCACCGACCGTCGCCACCATTTCGTTGCGGCCCGGCAGGTGAAGCGACGGGGCCACGGTCGCGACCGGCTGATCGAAACTCAGCTTGCCCTCCTCGGCCAGCTTCGCGACCATCGTTGCGGCGACGCCCTTCGACACCGACGCCCAGCGGAAGACAGTCTCCGGCGTCACCTTCTCGCCCGACCCTTCCATCGTTTCGCCATAGCCGTTGAGGAAGGTGATGCGTCCATTCTCGACGATCCCGACGGCCATTCCGACCATCGTGGGTTTCTCGACCATTCGCTGAAGCCGCGTATCGAGCCGGCCATAATCGATCCGGCTGCGGCTGGCCGGCTCTACCAGCGACAAGCGAGCCGTCGTCTGGGCAAGGACGCGCGCTTGCGCCGCCTCGGCCGAACTATGTTTCGTGTCCCCAAACGGCTGCGCCAGCGCAAGCGCACCTATCCCAAGCGCGAATGCGCCCAATCCGAGCTTATATTGACGTTCCAATGGCTAACGCGACCTCCCCATGACTGGTGTGGCGCTATGCGCTGCAACGCTCAACTCCCCCAAGAATCTCCCTGCGGCGAGCCGAAGCGGTGGAGCGGCGAACGGCTAGCCAGTTCCGGCGCGCTCGCCTAAAGGCCCTTCCCGGGGAGTCGCGATGCATTTCTTGAGGACGTTGTTTTGGGTGGTGGTCGCGGTTTCGCTCGCCATCTTCGCCAACCGCAACTGGGGCGATGTGACGGTCAATCTGTGGGGAGACCTCCAGGCCGACATCAAGCTTCCGATCCTCCTGATCATCACATTCCTGATCGGCTTCCTCCCGCCTTACCTGATCCTTCGCGGCAGGATCTGGGGCTTGAAGCGCCGGTTGATGGTCGCGGAGCGGCCGCCGGTCCCCGCCGCCCACTCGCCAACGCCCGACGCCGAAGAGGCGGCGATATGACCAGCCCCATCTTTGTCGCCATCGACACACCCGACATGGAGCGGGCGCGATCGATCGCGGCGGCAGTGAAGCGCCACGCGGGCGGCCTGAAGCTCGGCCTGGAATTCTTCTGCCACAACGGCCGGACGGGAGTGATGGAGCTGGCGGAGCTGGGTCTCCCGATCTTCCTCGACCTCAAGCTTCACGACATTCCTAATACGGTCGCCAAGGCCGTGCAGGCGCTGTCGCCGATAACGCCCGCGGTACTGACGGTTCATGCCGCGGGCGGACGCGCCATGCTGGAGGATGCCAAGGCCGCGGCGCCCGCCGGAACCAAGGTCGTCGCGGTGACGGTGCTGACCAGCCTCGACGCAGACGATCTCAGTTCCATCGGCGTCGCCAATGACAGCCATAAGCAGGTCGAGCGTCTCGCCGGCCTGGCGCGAGAAGCGGGGCTGGACGGGATCGTCTGCTCGGGCAACGAAGTCGCCGCCGCGCGCAAGAAATGGAAGGACGGGTTCTTCGTCGTCCCCGGCATTCGCCCGGCCAACGCGGCAGCCGGCGACCAGAAGCGGGTCATGACCCCGCGCAAGGCGATCGACGCGGGCGCCTCGATCCTCGTCATCGGCCGCCCCGTCACCGCCGCCGAGGATCCGGCAACAGCCCTGAGGGAAATCGCGGGCACGCTTTAGTGGACATCGAAGGGGCCGAGGCCTACCTCGCGCGCCGGGACTCATGAGGTTTTTATAGATGAGCTGGCTGAGCCGAGTTCGTAACGGCATCCAATCGCTGACCAAGCGGCAGAGCGCCGACAATCTTTGGCATAAGTGCCGCAAGTGCGAATCCATGGTCTTCACCAAGGAATGGGAAGACAATGGCTATGTCTGCCCGCGCTGCGACCATCACGACCGGGTCGGGCCGAAGGTGCGTTTCGACACGCTGTTCGACCGGAAGAAATATGAGTTGCTCGACAGCCCGGAGGTCAAGGAAGACCCGCTCAAGTTCCGCGACACCAAGCGCTATACGGACCGGGTCAAGGCGGCCCGCGCCTCGACCGGAGAGCGCGACGCATTGCTCAATGCGGTTGGCAAGATCGAGGGCCATTGGGCCGTCGTCGGAGTCCAGGATTTCGCCTTCATGGGCGGATCGATGGGCGTTGCGGTCGGCGCTGCCTTCGTCATCGGCGTCGAGCAGGCGATCAAGAGGCGCTGTCCCTATGTCTTGTTCACGGCCGCCGGCGGCGCGCGGATGCAGGAAGGCATATTGTCGCTGATGCAGATGCCGCGCACCACGGTGGCGCTGGCAAAGCTGCGCGAGGCGGGCCTGCCCTACATCGTCGTGCTGACCGACCCGACCACCGGCGGCGTGACGGCGAGCTATGCAATGCTCGGCGACGTGCAGATCGCCGAGCCCGGCGCGCTCATCGGCTTCGCCGGCCAGCGCGTCATCGAGCAGACCATCCGCGAGAAGCTGCCGGAAGGTTTCCAGCGAGC
>Ga0307414_10001577_pt1 | contig 11840 bp, 12 predicted proteins | sample DK1Ometagenome_FD_203804 | JGI IMG/M metagenome (GOLD analysis project Ga0307414, IMG submission 203804) | Maize rhizosphere microbial communities from greenhouse at UC Davis, California, United States - DK15-O-3 | ecosystem: Host-associated > Plants > Roots > Rhizosphere > Soil | place: USA...
TCCATAAATAGAGTGATCTTCAATGCCCTCAGCGCCTTCCGCATCTTTTTTCCTCGCCTGCTCTACCACATCAGGATTGAGAGCTATTATTGCATTGAGGGCCATTTTATTGTCACTTTCGAATTTGCGGATCCGGTAGAGATAAAAAAGGGTGAGGTCGGTATATGTCAAATCCCCTGACTTTATTGACTGTTGCAGGGTTGGGATATCCTGTTCCAGGATCAGGGGTTTCAGCTCATCGTATCTACTTTCAGGAAATGCGGCTAGATCTTCAGAAAAAAGCGCCCAGATCTCATTTTTATCAGAATAGCTGGAGTTGATCAGTTTGAAGCGAAGCCTCGGATTTTCATTATCAGCCTGCTCCTCCAGTTCTGCTGTCTCGTCATAAGGCTCCCAGAGCACCTCTGATGCCACAACAGGAGTTTCGGGAGTTGACTTACAGGAAACGAAAGTAATGAGCAGCAGCGGCAGGAGAAGCAGTTTTTTCATATCAAAATGAGGATTGCCAGAATTATTTAAAGAAAGAGTCTACAAATTCATATTTGTTGAACACCTGAAGGTCCTCGATCCCTTCTCCAACTCCGATGTATTTCACCGGAATCTGGAACTGGTCACTTATCCCGATCACCACTCCCCCTTTTGCTGTTCCATCGAGTTTGGTCACAGCAAGAGAAGTCACCTCGGTAGCGGCGGTGAATTGTTTGGCCTGTTCAAAGGCATTCTGTCCGGTTGACCCATCAAGGACCAGTAGTACCTCGTGCGGAGCAGCATCCACCACTTTCTGCATTACGCGCTTCACCTTGGTAAGTTCATTCATCAGGTTGACCTTGTTGTGAAGTCTTCCCGCTGTATCAATAATCACCACATCGGCATTCTGTTTAACTGCACTCTGAACCGTATCGTAAGCTACAGAAGCTGGATCGCTGCCCATACTCTGTTTTACAATAGGCACATCTACCCTGTCTGCCCATATTTGAAGCTGATCTATTGCAGCTGCCCTGAAAGTATCGGCTGCCCCTAAGACAACTTTTTTGCCTTCTTTCTTGAACTGGTAGGCAAGTTTTCCAATTGTGGTTGTTTTTCCAACCCCGTTGACGCCCACTACCATAATCACGTATGGCTTTTTATCTGAAGGCACATAAAAATCTGAAGCTTCTCCTGAATTGGTTTGGGCAAGCAAGGCTGCGATCTCTTCCCTTAGGATGCCGTTAAGTTCCTCGGTGCCCAGGAATTTGTCCCGCGCCACCCTTTCTTCAATCCTGTTGATGATCTTAACGGTAGTAGCTACGCCCACATCGCTGCTCACCAGTACATTTTCAAGTTCGTCGAGAACCTCCTCATCGACCTTGGATTTCCCGGCTACGGCCTTTCCCAACTTGGACAGGAAATTGGTCTTTGTTTTCTCCAATCCCTTGTCTAATGTCTCCTTTTTCTCCTTCGAGAAGAATTTTTTGAATAAACTCATCCTATAAGTGAACTTAACTGTTGAAAATTAAAGAAAAACCACCAGGAGGGGTTTTTCAGAGGTAAATATACGTAAAAAGAAAAACCGTCCCGATTGCTATCGGGACGGCTTCTGATATTTTTGAAATAACTTATTTTTTGTTCAAAAAGTCATTAACCAATTCGGGAGCCATGATCTGCTCTACGAAAGTATAGGCGCCGGTTTTAGGAGATCTCACCATTTTAATAGCTTTGGTTAACCTCTTTGATCCTGTCTGTAATGATGCTACTGATTTCTTTGCCATGACTTAATTATTTTATTTCTTTATGAACCGTCATTTTTTTCAGAACAGGATTGAATTTCTTCAGCTCCATTCTGTCTGGCGTGTTCTTTTTGTTTTTTGTGGTGATGTATCTTGAAGTACCTGGTTGCCCCGAAGCTTTATGCTCTGTACATTCTAATATAACCTGTACTCTGTTGCCTTTCTTTGCCATTTTTCTACGTCTTTTGTGAGAATTACTACTTGGTTAAAAATCCTTTTTCCCTTGCGTCTTTTATAACAGCAGAAATTCCTTTTTTATTAATGGTTTTAATTGCAGAAGTAGATACCCTTAAGGTTACCCATTTATCTTCTTCAGGAATATAAAAACGTTTCTTCACCAGGTTGGCTTCGAATTTACGTTTTGTCTTGTTCATCGCGTGGGAAACATTGTTTCCTACCATCGCTTTTTTACCTGTAAGTTCACAAACTCTTGACATTGCTCTATTCTTTATCTCGTTATTTCAAAACAGGATGCAAATTAACGCTTTTTTTACCTAATAGCCAAGACTACCGGAAAATATTTTTTTCCATTCTTCCTCCTGATTTTTTTCGCTTCTCCCCAAGGAAATCAACATTTACGGAATTACAACTAAAGCAGCTGTGATGTTAATAATTTCTTACTGTTTTCGTCATTCCAGGGAAAAGACGTCAAATTGGCCGGGTAAGGCAGATAAAAATCCTTGAAAATACCACTACTATTCGTTCGTGATCTCCCTCAGGATCATCTCATAAGCTTTATTCACGGCACTCTCCACTACCTGATCCCTGTTGCTTCCAAAAAAGTACTTTTTGGAATATACTTTTTCGGGAGTGGCAAGGCCAATAAAAACAGTTCCTACCTCCGCATCGCTGTCCCCTTTTGTTGGTCCTGCGTTCCCTGTTGTGGCGAGCGCATAATCTGTCTGAAACATCTTTCTGGCGTTTTCAGCCATTTTCTCCGCTACTTCGGCACTCACAACACTATATTCCTCAATGATCTCCTCAGGCACATTTAACACCTCCGATTTGCTGCTGGTGGCATAGGTGACGATTCCTCCCTTGAAGCAGCTGGAAGCCCCGGGATGGGTTGTGAATGCTGCTGCCAGCGCTCCCCCGGTACAGCTCTCGGCTGCGGAAAGGGACTTTTTTCCTGCGGTAAGGATCTTGTTGATCTGAACCACGATCTTTTCATCCTCGTCTTGCTCCACACAAACATAGCCCTTCAGGATCTCATATAACTTCTCACTTTGCCTTTCCACCTCTCTCTTGAGTTCTGTCTCGTCATTGCTTTTACCTGAAATACGGAGTCTAACGGTTCCGAGATTCGGCAGATATGCAAATTTTAAAAAAGAGGGAAGGGCTTCCTCCCAGTCACTGAGCTTTTCCGCAATTACACTTTCGGGGAGACCTTTGGTAAGTATGGTCTTATGATAAATAAACGGCCGGTTGAATTTCTTCTGAAGCGCAGGAATTACCTGCTTCTCCATCAGATTCCTCATTTCATAAGGCACTCCGGGCATCGCTACGTAAACCCTGTTGTTCCTCTCAAGCCATAACCCAGGGGCAGTTCCAAATTCATTATGCAAAACGATGGCTTTTGAAGGGACCATCGCCTGTTCTTTGTTCAACTGGGAAAGTGGAGAATTTTCGTATTTTGAAAAGAGCTTCTCAATATGCCTCAGCACATTATCATCGCGCACCAACTGATCTGAAAAATATTCGCAAAGGGTGTATTTGGTCACATCATCCTTGGTGGGACCGAGACCTCCGGTTATGATTACAATCTGGGCCCGCTGGGAAGCTTCCTGAAGGCTGGTGAGAATTTGCTGTTTGTCATCTGAAATAGAAGTGATTTGGAGTACAGAAATTCCTATTTCATCCAGTTCTTTGGCAATATGGGCAGAGTTGGTATCTACAATCTGACCAATAAGGATCTCATCTCCAATGGTAATTACCTCGGCTGTCATTCCAGGTCAAAATCGTGCGTAAGTTCTTCCAGTGCTATTTTCACCTTTGCGGTAATAATGGCTGCCGCAGCCTCCACTTCTGCCCTTGGCTTGCTGGATTTAGCCCATTCTTCAATGGTTTTGATCTGCGGCATAAGTTCAAGACCGAACATCTGGAGGTTCGGCTTCATTTTATGGGCATATTGATAAGAAAGACCTGGGTTGTTCTCCATTAAAGCCTCATTCATAGCACGCAGGTCCGGGGGGATCTCTTCCACAAAAGTCTGCACCACGACTTTAACGAAATCATCGTCTCCGCCCGCCATTTCTATGACACTTGCTAAGTTGTAATTGCTCATTATTTTACCTGTATTGAAAAAATTTGCTCGTCCTCTATAAACCCCGTCAGTTGATCATTAATGGCTACCGGCCCAACACCTGCCGGGGTCCCTGTAAATATAATATCTCCTATCTTAAGAGTGAAATATTTGGAAACATATTCTATAAGCTCATCTATTTTCCAGAGCATAAGAGAAGTATTGCCCTTTTGCACAGTTTCCCCGTTCTTCTGCAACGAAAAATTGATGTCATTTATACTGCCAAATTTCTCTTTTGGCAACCAGTTTTCTCCTATTACCGCAGCGCCATCAAAGGATTTGGCTTTTTCCCACGGGAGACCCTTTTCCTTTAACTGCTGCTGAAGGTCTCTAGCGGTAAAATCAATTCCCAGTCCTAATTCCCTGTAATATTTATTCGCAAATCTCTTCTGAATATGCTTTCCTACCTTATTTATCCGCACCAGCACCTCCACCTCGAAATGGACATCGGTGGAAAAATCAGGGATGAAAAAAGGCTGTTTCTTGAGAAGGACTGCTGTGTCTGGCTTAAGAAATAGAACAGGATCCTTCGGTTTTTCATTATGAAGTTCAGCTATATGATCTGTATAGTTCCTGCCAATGCAAATTATTTTCATCTTGCTTTATAGATAACGGATAAACTTCGATTATCTGACTTTAGTATTCAGCTTTCGCAATTTTATGGCGGTAAAGACTTTTTTGGAATACTCCGGAAAGTCTGCCGTCTGGATCCAGCTGAAGTACCCGGGTTCCTGATCGAAAATATCTTCCACACATTTCCCTTTGTACTTCCCGAAGGTGAAGATCTCCCTCCCAGCCTTGTCGAAGGCGATCAGGCCTGCCACATCGGCACATGGTACCCTTTCGCTGAAGGCCGCAAGCCATTTGGCATCGTTCTCTAGGTCGGAGTATCTGTCCAGTTGCGATTTCAGGACCTCATAAGTAGCCATGGTATCTGCTTCTGCGCTATGGGCATCAAAAAGATCCTTCCCGCAGTAAAACTTATAGGCTGCAGCCAAGGTTCTCTGTTCCATTTTGTGGAAGATGGTCTGCACGTCGATAGCCAGTGTGTTCCGCAGATCGAAATCTATTCCTGCTCTCAGCATTTCCTCTGCAAGCAGGGGAATATCAAAACGATTGGAATTATACCCAGCCAGATCGCAGCCTGAGATCATCTCGTTTATAGTGGGTGCCAGTTGTTTAAAAGTAGGTTCATTCGCCACCTTTTCGTTGCTGATCTTATGCACCGCCTCGGCTTCTTTAGGGATTTTCATCTCGGGATTTACCAGCCAGGTTCGGCTTTCCCTGTTTCCGTTAGGATAGACTTTCAGGATGGCAATTTCGACAATTCGATCTTTAGCTACATTGGTACCCGTCGTTTCAAGATCAAAGAAACAAAGGGGGCGGGTGAGGTTCAACTCCATGGATTCTATAACATTTTCTGTAAAGATAGCATAATTTACGAGCCTGATCAGATTTTGAAATGCGGAAAGGCCTGATACAGCCTCAGCGAATTCCCGCCGATGCTGATATGTTAAAAGCCACAGAACACAAAGAGCCTGTATGTGTCCTGTGGCTTTAAATTTTCAGACTGTTCTTTTAATAATCCCTATTCTTTTCGAAACTCTCCAGATACTGGGCCACTCGCTGAACAAATTGCCCGCCCAGGGCACCATTCACTACCCGGTGGTCATAACTGTGCGACAGGAACATCTTGTAACGGATTCCAATAAAGTCGCCCTCAGGGGTTTCAATTACTGCAGGAACCTTCCTGATCGCTCCCAGAGCCAGTATTGCCACCTGCGGCTGATTGATAATGGGGGTACCCATAATACTTCCGAAAGTACCGACATTTGTTACGGTATAAGTACCGCCCTGAATATCGTCGGGCTTCAGTTTGTTGGCTCTGGCGCGGTTGGCGAGATCATTTACCGCTCTGGCCATTCCGACCAGGTTCAGCTGATCTGCGTTCTTGATCACCGGAACTATCAGATTCCCATCAGGAAGGGCTGCCGCCATTCCCAGGTTGATATTCTTCCGCTTTATGATCCTGTCCCCGTCAATGGAAACATTTATCATTGGGAAATCTTTAATTGCCTTGGCTACGGCTTCCATAAAAATTGGAGTGAAGGTCAGCTTTTCTCCCTCCCGCTTCTCGAAAGCATCCTTGTTCTTTTTACGCCAGTTCCAGATGTTGGTGACATCAACTTCGATGAAAGACTGTACATGCGCCGAGGTTTGTACACTTTCCACCATGTGGTGTGCGATCATTTTACCCATGCGGGTCATTTCAATGATCTCATCCTCTCCGCTCACACTGAGCGCAGGTTTAGCCTGATCTGCCATCGGAGCAGTTGCGGCAGGTCGTGCATCCTCTTTTTTCTGTTGCTGCGGGGCTCCGGCGGAACGATTCTGAAGGTATCCCAAAATGTCAGTCTTGGTAACTCTTCCATCTTTTCCGGTTCCTTCTATGGTTTCAAGTTCTTCAAAACCTATCCCTTCTTCCCTTGCAATATTTTTTACTAATGGAGAATAGAACCTGGCGCTGTCAGAATAATCGGTGGAGGTGATCCCTTTAGCCGCCTCTACTCTTTCTTCCGCTACTTGTGCGGCACTTCGTATTTCCTGGTCAGCCTCTTCTTCCGAAGCTTCGGCTTTCTCTTCTCCCTCCCCCTTTATTTCAATAATGGCAACTGTCTGGCCTACTTTCACTACATCATCCGCCACGAACAGTTTTTCAACAAGAACCCCTTCCACCTCACTGGGCACCTCGCTGTCCACCTTATCGGTGGCAATTTCAAAAACTGCTTCATCAACTTCTATATGGTCGCCAACTTCTTTCAGCCAGTTGGTAATGGTTGCTTCTGCAACACTTTCCCCCATTTTGGGTAATTTCAGTTCAAACTTTGCCATATTGTTATACAGGAACTTTATTAATTTCTTTCGGTTGCGAATTTACTAAAAATCCATAGCTTTTACAGGGATTTTTTCACAGCACAGGATAATTTCCTAGCCTGGGTAAAATTGCGCAGTAGGGTAAAATTACAATAACGAAAAGGATGGAGAAAGTTTTTACCGAATTTTTAAAATGCTAAGGGAAAAAGCCGGATTAGTACCCTAAGCCTTAAGAGAATTCTCAAAAGGGATCCTATTGGTTATACTGCGCCCCAGGGTAACCTCATCTGCAAACTCCAGTTCATCCCCGACTGCAATTCCGCGGGCAATGGTGCTGGTCTTTATATTTATCCCTTCCAGCTTTTTGAAAATATAAAAGTTGGTGGTGTCGCCTTCAAGAGTGCTGCTCAAGGCAAAGATGATCTCCTGAATTTCCCCCGATTTTGCCTTCTCCACCAGGGAAGAGATGGTCAGATGTGACGGCCCTATCCCATCCATCGGACTTATTTTTCCTCCCAGGACATGATAAAGCCCTCTGTACTGGCTGGTATTTTCGATAGCCATGACATCGCGGATATCCTCCACTACACAAACTATATCATGAATTCTGTTGCTGTTACGGCAGATCTCGCAAAGTTCAGAATCACTGATGTTATGGCAATTCCTGCAGAATTTAACCTCCGTTTTAAGGTCCACCAGGGCTTTAGAAAGCGCAACAGTCTGGGATTCCGGCTGTTTCAACAGGTGCAGGACCAGCCGCAGCGCCGTTCTCTTGCCTATTCCCGGAAGCTGTGACATTTCATTCACGGCCTGTTCCAATAATTTAGAAGAAAAGTCCATAGGTACAAAAGTAAGGATTTTGACCCGAAAGTTGACTCAATTTTATAAGTTAGCGCCGCCAAAAGGAAGTAGTCCTTTTGGAATTTCAAAACTCTCCTGATGGAACCAGTATATATTCTCCTTCTCATTTTAGCCTACTTCGGGCTTTTGATCCTTATCTCTTATTTCACCGGAAAGGGTTCCGATACCAATGATGCCTTTTTTAAGGCAAATAAAAATTCACCCTGGTACCTCGTCGCCTTTGGGATGATTGGGGCTTCCCTTAGCGGGGTAACTTTCATTTCGGTTCCGGGATGGGTGGAAGCCAGCCAGTTCAGCTATTTTCAGTTCGTGCTCGGTTTCACTTTGGGGTACCTGGTGGTGGCCCTTGTCCTGCTGCCGTTGTATTATCGCCTGAATCTCACCTCCATTTATACCTATCTGGATCAGCGATTCGGAAATTATTCCTATAAGACCGGTGCTTCCTTTTTCCTTTTATCACGGATAGTAGGTTCCAGTTTCAGACTCTTCTTAGTCGCAAACGTATTGCAGGTCATCATTTTTGATGCTCTTGGAATCCCCTTCTGGGCCACCGTTACCATTACCATCCTCCTCATCTGGCTATATACTTTTAAATCGGGAATAAAGACCATTGTCTGGACCGATACTTTTCAAACTCTTTTTATGTTGCTCGCGGTAGGAGTCAGTATATACTACATCTCACAGGAACTGGGAATTGAAAGCAGCAACATCATCTCGCATATCACCAATAGCGAATTTTCACGGATCTTCTTCTTTGACGATTTCAGAAGTGCCGAATACTTCTGGAAACAATTCTTTGCCGGAGCATTTATCGTGATCGTGATGACAGGCCTCGACCAGGATATGATGCAGAAAAACCTTACCTGTAGAAACCTGAAGGAAGCACAGAAAAACATGTTCTGGTTTACCATAGTCATTGTTCTGGTGAATCTCATCTTCCTTAGCTTAGGAGTGCTTTTACTTGAATATGCAGCTGCAAACGGAATTACCGCCCGCAAAGATGATCTGTTCCCTGTTATTGCCACCCAGAGCGGACTGGGAATGGGGATTGCGATCGTTTTTGTTCTTGGACTGGTTGCTGCCGCCTACAGTAGTGCTGATAGCGCTTTAACTGCGTTAACCACCTCTTTCAGTATCGACATTCTGGATATTGAGAAGAAATACTCTCCTGAGAAACAAAAAACAATGCGGAAGAGGATCCACATCGGAATCTCTGTTGTGCTAATCCTGGTGATCATCGCCTTCAAATATTTAATCAAGGATGAAAGCGTGATCGCCAAACTCTATGTCTTTGCCGGATATACCTACGGCCCATTACTGGGGCTCTACAGTTTTGGCCTCTTCACCAATTTCAGCATCCGGGACAAATGGGTGCCAATAATCTGCCTTTTATCCCCCATCCTGTCATACATCGTGGATGTGAACAGCTCGATCTGGTTAGGATTTGAATTCGGATTTTTCATTCTTATTCTGAATGGGTTCATCACTTTCCTGGGGCTGGCTCTTTTGATCAGGCGATAGACCTAACAGGTCTTTAAGACCTGTTAGGTCTTATTACGGCAAAACCTAACAGGTCTTTGAGACCTGTTAGGTTTTTCGTTAGGCCTGGTTAGTACTGGCGGGTGGAAAGCATCACGAGGGTGCACGCAACTTCGATTTCAATTCCTTTCTCCCGAAGGAGTTTATAAAATTCCGGGTTTTCGGTCCCCGGGTTAAATATAACCCGTCGGGGATTCAGGGAGAGGATGTAATCATAATATTCAACCTGCCGCGGAGGGCCCAGATATAAGGTTACAGTGTGAATATCGGGAAAAGGAAATTTCTCTGTTTTAATCTCTACCCCTGCAACTATTCCCTTGCGCAGACCTATAGCAACAGTGGGCTCGTTGTGAGCGACAAGTCGGTTTATTGCAATATTGGCATACCGGCTGGGATTCTCTGAAGCTCCCAAGACCATAGTTTTTTTCTGTTCCATAATAAAAAATTCAAGAGTGTAACAAATAGCGTATCCTGAAGTCCTTAAGATAAGAAATATTTCCCGCACTGCAGGCTTCATTAATGGTTAGTGTCAGCTTTGTAGTGCAAAAACCCATATCGGCCGGTATGGGTTTTTATTTTTTTCAGATTTCGTTGTAACATATCTACCATTTGGTAGTCTTTTATAGAGGGAATCAATTTAGTGGGGTTCTCTTTTTTAAATAGTATGTATAACAAGGTATTTTTCATAACACTAATCATCAAATCAATCAAAAAATGAAACAGTTAATTTTAATCTTTGTATTTATCACGGCGCCCATGTTTGGCAGCACCGATCCAGACCCTTCAGTTTTGGGAACGGTAACAGGAACGATCCTGGACAAGGAATTTCAGGAACCTATCCCTTATGCCACCATTTCTGTTACCAATCCTGCGGGAGAACTCGTCACAGGAACCGTAAGTTCGCCTGAAGGGACTTTCAGCCTTGAAAAATTACCCGAAGGGAAGTATTTCTTCAAGATCCAGTATATGGGTTATAACACCTTTACCCAGGACATGGAGATCTCCACGACAAGGCAAAAAATAGATATGGGCATTATTTACCTTGAAGCCGCTGTGGCCGAACTGGATGATGTGACCATAGTCGCCGAAGTATCAACCATCGAACAGCGCATTGACCGAAAGGTTGTGAATGTTGGAAAGGATCTAACCACCGCAGGGGCTTCGGCAGCCGACATTATGAACAACATCCCTTCTGTGAGTGTAGACCAGGATGGGAATATTTCCCTGCGCGGCAACCCGAACGTCAGGATCCTCATCGACGGAAAACCCAGCAATATGGATGCTGCCACCGTTCTGAAAACCATTCCCTCTACCTCCATCAAACAAATCGAGCTGATAACCAATCCCTCGGCTAAATATAATCCTGAAGGGATGAGCGGGATCATCAACATCATCCTTCACAAAAATTCCAACATGGGCTTCAATGGAGACCTGAGCGGAGGCTTAACAATAGGAAAAAGGACCGGTTCAAACGGATCCCTGAACATGAACTACCGAAAAGGCAAGTTCAATGTATATACGAACCTTGGGGCAGTAGACCGAAAAAATACCCTCGAAGCTCATATTCTTAATCTCGAAGACAATTCCGGGGAATTCCTCGACTTCGATATGGAAAACCAGGGGTACATGGCAAAGCTGGGAGTCGATTTTTTCCTGGACGACAGGAATGTCTTCTCGGCATACACCAATCAGAGTCTCTCTTATGAAGAGATGGATGGAACTTCTGCAATCAGGTTTTCCGAAGATCCATCACAGAACTTCGAGCAACTTACCCATGTAGACGACGTCAACAGGGCACAGACCTACAACTTTGACTATAGGCATTACTTCGATGAGGAGGGCCACGAAATAGAACTGGAGGTGGATTACAATCTTTATTCCAATGAAGATGACGCCTACTTCTCCTTCACCGGGCAGGATCCTTCTTTGAGTTCCTACCGTGATGACGTTACCAAAGATTACGACAACACCACTATCAACCTTGATTACGTGAATCCATTATCTGAAACTGCGAAACTGGAGTTGGGGGCAGAGTCCAGGATCAGGAAAACCGAAAATACCTATATGTCTTCCAGGGCAGGCAGCGACGATACTTTTTTTGATTACGACAACAACATCCACTCCCTATACGCCACCTTTGGACAGAACTTTGAGATCTGGAGCTACCAGCTGGGCGCCAGACTGGAAAGTTTTGATGTAGAAGCCGAGCAGAATGGCCAAAAGATCTATAGCGACGACTACCTTACCTTATATCCTTCGGCATTTGTGACCTATACCCCGGGTGAAAAGAACTCTTTCCAGGTGAGTTATAGCCGAAGAGTGGATCGCCCTTCCAACAACCAGGTGAACCCGGTAAGGCAGATCTCCACTCCCAGGATGACCATCGCCGGAAATCCCAGCCTGAAGCCTCAGTTCACGAATTCCATTGAAGGAAACTATACCAGGAAAATGGGCAAGAATTCCATTACCGGAGGAGTCTTCTACCGCATTATCAATGA
>Ga0307414_10001578_pt1 | contig 11839 bp, 8 predicted proteins | sample DK1Ometagenome_FD_203804 | JGI IMG/M metagenome (GOLD analysis project Ga0307414, IMG submission 203804) | Maize rhizosphere microbial communities from greenhouse at UC Davis, California, United States - DK15-O-3 | ecosystem: Host-associated > Plants > Roots > Rhizosphere > Soil | place: USA...
TCTTTATCACGCCGCGCCATGATGTAGAGCATCACCGCAATGACGGACCCGACGATGACGAGCAGAACGACCGTTAGTTTTGCCAGCGTTTTGAAAAGTTTCTTTTTCGTCGTGCCGTTCATTACAACTCCGAAAATACGCCGCGGCTGTTCGCGGATTTCAGCCACGGATTGACGTTGAAAGCGTTGGTGGCCTCTGGATGCTGGCCGGTAATTCTTCGGGCGACCTGCATGGCGGAGACGATTACGGGCGTGATGCCGCCGCCGGGTTGTGTCCAATGGCCCACGAAATACAAATTCTTCAATATCCCGTTCAGCGCCGGACGATACTCGCCAAGTTGATCGGGCGACATCTCCCAGCCGAGCATCGCGCCTTTATGATTAAGCGTGTAACGGTGCGAAGTCAGAGCTGAAGCACTCAGCTTGACAACAACTTTCTCCGTAAACCTGGGCATCACACGTTCAAGGTTCTCCATGATGTAGGCTTCAACACTTGCTTTGTGCGTGGCCCAATCGTCGACCGCGTCGTAATCAATAGCAGTCAATTTCTGCACGATGACGATATGTCCTCCGGGCGGAGCCATCGCCGGTTCATACAACGTAGGCACGAAGATCTTGAAGGAGTTAGTTGCGACGCGATCTGAATCCCATGAGTCCCAGTGATAGCCATGCGCGGCGCGCAACACTTCCGCAGGCATATCTTTGAGACCGACATGGACCAGGAAACACGGGTGCGTAGGCCGTAGCCTGCGAATGGAAGCGACTCGATCGCGATCGACATGGTTTGGCTCAATCAACCGCTCGAGTGTCAGCAGCAGATCGGCATTCGAAACGACTACGCCGGCATCGACCTGATGCGTCTGCGACGACTGAGCAATCTCCACACCGCAGGCATTCTTGTTTTTGACGACTATCCGCCGCACGTTTGCGCTCGTCAGGATGTGACCGCCGAGTTCTTCGAAGCGCAGCGCCAACTCATCGGCGAAAGCCTGTGAGCCGCCGCGCGGATAATAGTTGCCCAGAAAGTAGGAGAGCCTGAGCATGGAATCGAAGACGAACGAAGTGCGAGACGGTGGAGATCCCCAGTGGCCGCAATCGGCGGCGAGCAGGAGTTTGAGTTTCGGATCGCGAAAATGCTGGTCCAACGCCTGGCGGACGGTCATCTCAGAGTGCTGAGCGAGCCGATCTGTTTCGCGCCAGCGGAAATACGTGAGCAGCCCTGACAAATAGAGTTCGTGGACGACAGCAAAAAATCGATCCATGCTTTCGGCTTCGTGCGGGAACTCTAGTTTCAGTCTGCTGAGGTAAGTATCGAAGTCGGCAGGCACGGCGAAAGTGGAACCATCGGGAAAATGAAAATGATCGACCGGATCCATCTTCACCCACCCGTTCGTCACACCGAGATCACGCAACAACTTGCCCGTAATCGTGGCCGGGTTACCGAGCAACGGATAAAAATGAGTTGCTGCGTCAAATGTAAAACCCTTGCGCCGGAAGGTGCTGCAATAACCACCAACCATGTAGTGCTGCTCGACGAGCAACACGCGCAGTTGTTCACGTGCCAAAAGGTTTGCGCAGATCAGGCCGCCGATACCGGCGCCGATAATCACGGCATCGTAAGATCTTTCAGGCGGCTTGCCGCGCAATCCTCTGAAAAGCCTTTTCATAACACACTCAACTTCGGTCTGTTCCGCCCATACGTTTCATGGGCAGCGACAAACTCGCCGCTCGCGATGGCCGCACCCATCGAGAGCTCTCCGGCGAGCAACGCGGCGCAAATGATCTCCGCGAACTTGCCGGCCTTGCCGCTACCCGCACAGCCGAGAATTTCCAGGCACTCACGGCTGGTACCCAACGCAGTGCCACCACCGACAGTCGCCACTGTCAGCGACGGCAGCGTGACGCTCGCGTAGAGATCTCCATTGTGGTCCAACTCAAAATTCGTTATGCCGACTGCCGAATTCACGATATTGGCGACGTCCTGTCCGCACGCGATAAAGATGGCGGCCAACCCGTTAGCAAACTGACCGTTGTATCCGATCGCGTTGGACTGCAAGTGGCCCAGCATCGTGTGCTGTCGCATCTCGAGGAGGTCCTCAGGCGTGACGTGTAAGTAAGACTTGACGATATGTTTCGGCAGCAGAGCGCCCGCTGTCACCTTCTTTCCCTTGCCGCCGGCCAGCAGCGATCCGCTCGCGCGCTTTTCGGAACTGAAGCCGCTGAAGACGTAGTAGTGAAGCGCGTCGCAATGGTCCATGATCCATCTGCACGCGTGGTCAGTGGCTTTAACGATCATGTTCATTCCGTGGGCGTCGCCGGTGAAGTAGCAGAAGTTGACGATCGCTTCTCGTCCGAGTGCGTGACACTCGATGCGCTGTAGTTTGCCGTGACGCGTAGTGGATTCAGCTTCGGCACGAATCGCTTCAAACTGGCCCGGTAGAGTGATGGCGAACTCATGCGCACGATCGACGCTTTCGAAGAGAAACACAGGGGAAACGCGATTCTCATCGGTGTAAACGCGTGTAGTGGCACCGCCTGCGCGAGTCAGCGCGACCATGCCGCGCTCGTACGAACGGACGAGTGCGCCTTCAGTCGTCGCCAGGGGGACGTAAAAAACGCCCTGCGCATTTGTCCCTTTGATCAACAATGGACCAGCCACGCCCAAAGGCATCTGCGCTGCACCGACAGGGTTCTCGATATTGCCGCGCATCTCATCGCTCGGTATCGAGTACGCTCCGATATGCGTCAACCGGCAGCCTGTTTTCTGTTCCAACCACTGACGCCGGCGTTGGACGTAAGGCTGCGCGTAGCCCTGCTGCTTCATTCTTGGCACCAGGTGGAGCGGAGCGGAGGTTATGTTTGGTTCAGTTCTCATTGCACCTTTGCCAGCACAAGCGAGCAGCAGTGACCATCAAAGCCGACTGAGTTAATCAGCGCTTCTTCGAGATCGATTTCACTGTTATCGGAACTAATCATGTCGAACGCAAGATCGTCCTCAACCTGCTCCAGACCATTAATTCCGGGGAGCACTCCGTCGCGCATCGTTTCCAATACGGCAATAGTCTGCATTGGACCAGAAGCGCCAAGTGTTTCTCCGAGCATTGACTTGATGGCTGTTACCGGGAGTTTGCGAGTTTGGCCGTTGAGACCGGTGCGGATTCCTTTAGCTTCGTGACGATCGCCGGCGTAACTGCCGTTGGCAGACGCGCTGAGACAATCAATTTCATGAGGACCAGTGAAGGCGTCGTTGAGCGCACGTCGAACTGAAAGCGCAATTGCATTTACAGCCGACTCCTCGTCTTCACCGTGCGAACAGTCATAAGCGCAGCCGTGACCTGTGATCTCTGCGAGTACGCGCGCGCCTCTCTCACGAGCGGAGTGAGCGTCCTCGATCATCAACAATGCGGCGCCTTCGCCAAGCGCAAACCCGTTGCGCCGTTTGTCGAATGGAATCGGAAAATCACCGGCGCTTTCATCTGAGCGGCACAACAGTCCGGCGCGATCGAAGCCATAGAACGACTCAAAACACATTTCATCAGCGCCGCCGGCCAGAATGGCGCGAGCACGACCACTGCGAATGACTTCAGTCGCATAAGCGATCGCTTGCAGTCCTGAAGTTATGCCCGTAGAGATAGTTGAGTTAATACCGCGCAGGTTGTGCAGGATGGCCGTTTGTCCGGCGGCGGCATTGATTACCGTGTTGGAGAAGTCCATCGGGCTGGCATATCCTGGTCCAACTTCAACTGCGCGCCGATCAAACTCCGAGATCGTGTGTACACTGCAAAACATCGTTCCGAGCACTAATCCGACTTCCTGCTGCTTCCTCATCGACTCGGACCAGCCGCTGTCGTCCAGGGCCATCTGCGCTGCGGAAGCAACGAGTCGTGAAGTGCGGTCCAACGGGCGCAGATTTCTGCGACCGAGATACTTTTTCGCGTCGAAGGAAGGGATTTCACCGCCGAGTGGACAGCCAAGACCCGCCGTGCTGAAGAGCTCGACGGGTTTGACTGCACGGCGGCCGGAGCAAAGCGAGAGCTGTAAGCTGCTGGAGGAATCACCCAGCGAAGAAATAACACCCGCCCCAGTGATGACAACTCTGTTTCTCATCAGTTCAAGGACTCACACTTTCTGAGAATCAGCGAGGCGTTATTGCCGCCGAAGGCGTAAGCGTTGTTCATCGCAACTCGAACCTCGTGCTCGCGCGCGCAATTGGGAACGTAGTCCAAATCACACTCCGGATCCCGCTCTTTCAAATTGATCGTCGGGGGAATGCGATCGTGATAGACCGCGAGTGCGCAAGCCGCAGCTTCAATCGCCGACGCAGCGCCCATCGTGTGACCAAGCATTGACTTGATTGAACTCATCGGGATGCGATATGCAGAGCCGGCAAAGAGTTGTTTGACAGCTATGGTTTCAAGGCGATCGTTTGTGGCCGTGCCAGTGCCATGCGCACTGATGTAACTGACTTCTTCCGGATTCGTTCCGCTCTGCTCCAGTGCTTGTTTCATGGCGCGCACAGCACCTTCACCGTTGGGGTGTGCGGCCGTCATGTGATGGGCATCGCACGACAAGCCGTAACCAGCAATCTCCGCGTAGATGCGTGCGCCACGATGCTTTGCGGACGATAGTGGCTCAAGCACGATCACGCCTGCGCCCTCACCCGGAATCATTCCCTTGCGGTATCGATCAAACGGCTGACAAACTTCCGGTGCGATCGCTCCCAGTTGAGCGAAGCCCGTGTAAGTAATGCGGGAAAAAGAATCTGAGCCACCGGCGAGCATCAAATCAGCACGACCTGCTCGCAACACGTCGAAGGCGTGAGCGATCGCATAGTTTCCTGCTGCACAGGCGGTCGGAATCATGATGTTTATGCCGGCGAATCGCAGTTCGCGCGCGATGTGGGCGGCAATAACGTGACTCGGGTAGAGTCCCAAAAATTCCGGCCCAACGCGCTCCAACTTTTTGCCAATGAACAAATCGTCAAAACGTTCTACCTCGCGTGGCTCACCTGAGGTCGTCCCCATTGAAACTCCAGCCCGCTCGAGATCAAGGGAAGCAATTTCCACATTGGCATCCGCCAGTGCTAAACGGGCGGCGGCAATTGCAAATTGCGATGCGCGCCCCAGGTGAGCCGCGTCGAGATTCGAAAGGTAGTTCTCCACTGCAAAGCCATGCACTTCAGCGCCACGATGAACGCTGTAAGCACTCGTGTCGAAAGACCTGACTGGTCCAATTCCGGATCGACCTTCGAGCAGATTGGTCCAGAAGCGCTCGCGACCGGTACCGATCGGAGTAACTACACCGATACCTGTAACGACCACACGACGCTGTTTCATCAAGCCACCGCCAGCTCGAGGTGTTGCTGGACGACTCTCACCGTATCGTCCACGGTTCGAATCTCCGAGAGAACTTCGTCGGGAATTTTGACTTGAAACTGGTACTCGGCATCCACCGTTATTTCCAGAATGGTGAGCGAGTCGAGTTGCAGGTCGTCCTTGTACGACGCTGTGTCGGTGATCTCTTCGGGACTCAAGCTGGTGATCGTGGCGATTGACTTTTTGATTCTCGCCCTGATCTCGTCCGTGCTCATCGTTATTTCTCCTGTCGCGAGGTAGCTATGTATTTCGCATTGGAGCGAGATTTTTTCTATCGGGGCGATGAGAAAGGATGGTCAGGGAACTCCAAGAGTAGTCGGGGAATTCCCTGATCGCAGATGCCACGGGGCTTCTAGTTTTCAAGCAAAGGCGCAAAGAAGGACGCGAAGGCGCAAAAGAAAGACCTCTTCGCGACTTTGCGTCCTGCCTTTGCGCCTTTGCGTGAAACTTCTCTACGTGGCGCGGAGCCAGCCCTGGCGGAGGGCGTAGCGGACCATTTCGACGCGGCTCTTGAGATCGAGCTTCTGCATTATGTTGGCTTTGTGAGTCTCTACCGTCTTAACACTGATTCGGAGATAGGCTGCTACTTCCTTGTTCGTGTATCCCCAGGCAACGAGTCGCAGAACTTCCGTCTCACGCTCACTTAAGTCGTTGCTCTGCGGCTTGCCTCCGAGCCGGCGATTATTCAGATATCCGCCGACGACTTTGCCCGCCAGTGAAGGATCGAGGTAAACACCACCGGCAGCAACCACGCGGATCGCATTGATTAACTCTTCAGCCGCAGCTTTCTTCAGTACATAACCTGACGCGCCGACTTCGAGCAACTGTCGCAGATAACCGTTGTCGTCGTGGGCGGTCAAAACAAGCACCGTGACTTTTTGGCACGTTCGTTTGAGACGCTCGGTTACCTGGATTCCATTCAAATCCGGCATCGAGACGTCGAGGATAATTACATCCGGTTGCAGTTCCCTGGCCCTTTGCAAAGCCGCCCTGCCGTTATCAGCTTCACCAACTACGTCCATATCTGCCTGCGCGTTAACAAGCGACTTCAATCCTGCGCGCATGACCGTATGATCATCGGCTAAGAAAATGCGGAGTGAGTTCATGTGCAAAAGTCTTCTCTTGAACGGCCGCTGTGGCCGGAATTCGAATGGCAAGCGTGGTTCCCAAACCAGGCGCGGACTCAATATTTACTTTGCCGCCGACCAGCGCGACGCGTTCGTTTATGCCGATAATTCCAAGTCCGTCAGTTTCGACTTCCGATTGAAATCCGCGGCCATTGTCTTCCACGATCACCAGCAACTCGTCATAGCGATATTCGAGCATTACGCTGACGCGACTTGCATGTGCATGCTTTAAAACATTAGTGAGCGCTTCCTGCACGATGCGGAAAACGGCAGTTTCGACCTGCGACGAGAGTCGAAGCTTATTCAAGCCACTATGAAAATCGAGTGCGATCGAGTTTCGCTCGGACCACTTTTCCACGTAGTTCGAGAGTGCGGTATCGAGTCCTAAATCATCGAGAGCCGCCGGTCGCAAATCCCAGGCGAGGTGATGGGTCTTCTCAATGAGGCGCTCCGTCAGCTTCTGTAATTGTGAGAGGCTTTTGTGCAGCGGCGCTGATTGATTATCCGCTGAGTTGTTCAATGTCTTGAGTGCGAGAAGCAACGCAGCCAGATGTTGTCCCGTCTGATCGTGCAACTCACGGGAGATACGGCGCCGCTCCTCTTCCTGTGCCGTAACAAGGCGTCGTAGTAACTGCAAACGTGCGGCTTCGGATTCCTTATGTTTGACGATCTCAGTTTGGAGATTCTCATTGACTATCGATAGTTCCCTGGTCCGCTCCTCGACTCGCTGCTCCAGATCGCAATAGGCATCACGCAACGCATCCTCGGCCTGTTTTCTTTTTCCATCGAGCCGGTGAAGTGCTTTGGCGTTGCGCCAGATGAGCGTCGTGAGGACGAGAATGCTGGCCACTACACACAGTGGCACCGCAAAAGCCATATCGTACAAACCGGTGCGCGCACCGAATATGATCAGACCGCCGACAACAATGGGAATCCCGATACTTGCCGGCAAAAGACGCCGCACCATCATTCCACCTGCGGTGTCGCTCAGGATAAATAACATCAACTGCTGTTCCGGATGGATGAAGAGTATTCCCAGACTGAGAGCGATAAAGATCAGCGCCGTATGTAGCGCCATTCCAGTATGCGAACTGATGCTGTAAAGGAAAGCGACGTCGTAGATGTATCCCACCAAAGCCAGCGAAGCGATCAATGCCGCTGTCAACGCCGCACCCTGCGCCATGCGATAAGCTCTGCCCGTTCTCCTCGATAACAGCAGCGCACTGCCGATCAGTAATAGATCTATTGCAGTGTGAGGAGAAGGACGTCCGGGGAAGGATCGATCAGTGATCTCGAACCGGCGACTGAATAGAAGGTTGTCAAAACCAAGATCGAACCTGCCGGCATACTCACTAATGATGAGTATGGCAATCAGAATAACAGCGAGCGCACAAAGTCCGGACACAATCACTTTGTTCTTCAGCGTCACGAGAGACAGACTCGCCAGGATAAAAGCGATCGCAGTGAGCGGGACCATCTGCGGTTGTCCAAGCAGAATGCTTTGCAGAATCGGAAGATTAAGTGTCCAGCCCAGCAATACCAGGCTCGAAACAAAAATCCCGAAACCGCTCACCGCCTTCGGAATGAATACGAAGGGAGCGGTGAAGTGTGGTTCGGGAAGACTCTGTGACATGACAATTCAGGAGTTATCTCTGCGGTCTCTGCGTTTCTCTGCTGCGCGGTGCGTCGAAACCGACTTTTAACGCAGAGAACACAGAGAAACGCAGAGAGATACCGGCTTTGTTAAAACGATAATCGCACGCCAAACTGGATCTCACGACCGGGTGTAGCAGCTTCCGTGATCGTTCCAAACTGCGGCGTGTTGACGAAGCGATTCGGTGTGCCGAGATTCGCGTGATTGAGTGCGTTGAAGGCCTCAGCGCGCACCTGAAACTTAACCTGCTCAGTGACGGAAAACTCACGTTGCAATGCCAGATCGAGAGTCTGACGCCCGGGACCATAAACTGTGTTTCGTCCCACGTTACCGAAAGTGAAAGCGGCGGGCGTTGTGAATGCGGCTGGATTGAACCAATGATCGGCTGTTCTCGTGCCTGGTCCAAAAACCGGCGCTCCTGTGTAATTGGCCCGAATCGGATTTTCACCAAGCAACGTTCCCGCATTCGCCGTATCGCCGAAGACCGAAATCGTAAACGGAAATCCGCTCTGCAACTGGTAGATCGCGGAGAGGTGCCAGTCTTTCGTGAGTTTGTTGATGAAGTTGTCGCGGCCCAACGACGGTAAAGCATAAACCGTACTAAACGCGAAGCGGTGGCGAATGTCACACGCCGGTCCCTTCTCCGCCGCCAGATTCGAATTATTCTGTGGCGCTGCCGATTCAAACATCGGCGACCGGAAGTCAGGAGCGTCGCTGAGATTCTTGGAATAGGTGTAATTCGCAAGGAAGGTCCAGCCGCGAGCAAAACGTCTGCGAACGTTGACGTAACCGGCCTGATACCAACTCTGCGCCGAGTTCTCCAGCAGATTGATGCCGCTCACTGGAAAAGTCGTATTAACAACCGCCACGTCTTCGGGCAGGACCATTCCTGGCAGGAAACTCAAAGTTCTAAACGGCCGGCGCGGGCCAATGGCTCCGGGACCGGGCTGCGCATTGTTAATCAGACGCGATCGTTGCAGGTGTACTCCATGCGAGCCGAGATAGCCCAACTCCAGCGTAGTCTCCGCCCCTAAACTCTTCTCGACCGAGCCGCTCCACTGTTGAATATATTGCGGCGGCGCATCCAGCTCGAACGACGCAAAGCTCACCGTAGTGACACCCAATACGGCTGGTCCAAAGTTTAAGTGAGTAGCAACGACGCCCGGCGCGGGAATGAAGTTATCGCTTTGCTGCGTCTCTGGAAATACATACGGAACGTTGTGACGCTGGTTGCACCACGTGTTCATATCCACTGGTGTAAAGAAGATCCCGAACGCGCCGTGCAGCACGATTCCGTGCTGGTGAAGGTTGTGCGAGATCCCGATGCGAGGCGCAAAATTGAGCTTGTTGGAGTAAGTCAGTCCTTCGGGAAATCCCTGTTGCCCGCCAACAAAAACTGACGGAACGCCGTTGTTGAAAACAAGATTCGTGTTGGTGTAACGAATGTCGACCAGCGGACTCATGTACTCATAACGCAATCCGATTTGGACCGTAGTATTGCGAGCCATTTGAAAGCTGTCCTGGATGAACGCGTCGGCGTACCACTGCCGCAGTTGCATCTGTGGAATGCCGGCCTGACGTTGCTTAACCGCGGGCAGGCCAAGAAGGAAACTCGCGAGCGCGGAGCCGGTGCCGTCGTTCGTGGCGGTTTGAGTCGTGAAGCCGTTGGTGAACTGGTAGTAACCGCGGTTCTGAAAGAACCCCCACATGGGCCAGATGAAGTGACGATAGCTGCCGCCGAATTTCAGACTGTGGCGGCCCAATTGCCAGTTCAGGGCGTCTCTGACCTCGAGGATCGTGTCCCAGGCATGCATCGGAGTGGCGATATAGGTGTCGCCCATTCCGGAAAAACCCTGCACGTTGAACCAGGGCGCACCCCATGCGCCCTTGCCCCCGAAACCAACTCCAGTGATTCCCAATTCAGAGACTATGTCGTTCGTGAAGCTGTTCTCAGACGTGCGATGCATCGCCAGTCGCGAGAAAGTAATGCTGGCGATATTTACCAGCGTGGGACTGATGAGTCTGGTCCAACTGACCGTGCCGTTCTGAGATAAGTTGTCGTGCAGCGCCCCAAAACCCCGCAGATTTTGTGGCATGAAACCTTTTTCACTACTGAATGAGTAGCGTGCGAGGAGAGCGTCGCCTCTGGCAAATGTTTGATCGACTCGGATGGTGGCCTGATCGGTTTGATGATGTGCGTTACCGACGTCGAGAAAGTTATTGCAATCCATGCCGGCGCCGGTTACCTGTGGGATGCCCATCATCGTCATGCCGCACCCCATCATTCCCATTTCCATGTTGGGGCGCGGAATATACTTGCGTAAGAACAACTGAACCTTCGGATCGATCAGTTGCTGCGGGATAACGTTTCCTGGAAACGGGTCGCGAATAATTTGTGGATTGAGCGGGCTGATGGGTTTTGTCGGATCGAAACCGGGATTGGGCCGCGAGCTGAAGGGGTTGTAGATCGTGGCGCCACTCATGCTGAAGTCGCCGTTGATCTCGTCTTCAGTCGGCACAGTCTCAATCATCGTGTCCGACTTTGTGTGCCGCAGTCCTTCATAGTTAAAGAAAAAGAAAAGCTTGTTGCGGATGATTGGACCACCCAGCGACCCGCCGAAGTTGTTGCGGACGAGATGATTGTCTGAATCCATCTCGGTGAAGGTGCGGGCGTCGAATATGTCGTTACGCAGAAACTCATAGCCTGTGCCGTGAAAGTCGTTCGAGCCGGTCCGCGTGACGATGTTGATCTGACCACCGCCTGCGCCGCCCATCTCTGCGTTGTAACTTCCGGTCTGAACTTTGAATTCCTGCACGCTGTCGGGAGAGGGGCTGAGGTTGAGCGTATTGAATGTCGGGTCGGTATTAGTTGCGCCGTCCAAAAGAAAGTAATTCGCGTTTGGCCGGTTACCACCAATGCTCACTGCGGATCGCTGTCCGGGCCGCCAGTATAACGGGCTCATATCGCCTGTCTGCGCGCCATGACTCTCATGCGAGCCAGGAGTGGTGAGTACCAGGTCGATTAACATGCGCCCGTTGAGTGGAAGGTTGCGGATAGCGGTTGGTTCGACTACTTCGCCCACGCTCGCGTCATTGGTACGCAGCACCGCGGCCTGGTTTTCAACCTGGACCACACCACTCACGGAAGAAACGGTGAGTGTTACGTCACATTTCATCTGCTGCCCGACTTCGAGGCTCATCGTGTGGTTCCAGACAGCAAACCCCGTGGCCTCCGCCGTTAGTTTGTATTCACCCGGCAGCAGACCCGTGATCTGATAGAAGCCGTGATCGTTACTCACAACCTGACGAGTCGCCTCGGTGCTCACCGAGATCAAGCGCAATGACGCACCCGGGACCACCTGTTGTTGCGGATCGAAAACAGTGCCGTTCACGCTCCCGTAGTTACTCTGCCCGAAGCAAAGTAGCGGAGTGAGAAACAACATCGCGATGACGCACAGAATTCTGGCGATGAATAGTTGCTTCATAAAATAATCTCCAGCTTGGACACAGTCAGTACCGGAAGCGATAGCGACCGAGTCAGCGCAACAACGTCTAAATTCGTGCTTGGAGGAGGTCAGTACCACCTGCGGTAGCGGGTGGGTCAGCTATACGGATCAAAAATCCTTAGCAATATTCATCCTGATCCTCGACCCACCCGCTACCGCAGGGGGTACTGACCTCCTC
>Ga0307414_10001579_pt1 | contig 11830 bp, 10 predicted proteins | sample DK1Ometagenome_FD_203804 | JGI IMG/M metagenome (GOLD analysis project Ga0307414, IMG submission 203804) | Maize rhizosphere microbial communities from greenhouse at UC Davis, California, United States - DK15-O-3 | ecosystem: Host-associated > Plants > Roots > Rhizosphere > Soil | place: USA...
GGTTGCGCCAAGGCCACAAGGGCTGTGTTCAGCCGCCTGGCGCGGCAGCGGAGCTCTCCGGTCGCCGTGGCCGGAGAGCGGATGTTGCGGCGGCAAAGGAAGCATTTTGTTAGCACTAAAAAGAATAAATAAATCGTTATTTATTCTTTTTGTTATTTTATTTTCCTGAGCATAGTGAGCGCCACGCCATCCCATACCTGATTCCAAAGGAGTGACAGCATGAGCATCCGCCTTGGCGATATCGCCCCCGATTTTGAACAGGATTCCAGCGAAGGCCGTATTCGTTTCCACGAGTGGCTGGGCAACAGCTGGGGTGTGCTGTTTTCCCATCCCGCCGACTTCACCCCGGTGTGCACCACCGAACTGGGCTTTACCGCCAAGCTCAAGGACGAGTTCGCCAAGCGCGGCGTCAAAGCTATCGCGCTGTCGGTCGACCCGGTCGATTCCCACCTGAAATGGATCGACGACATCAACGAAACCCAGGGCACCCAGGTGAATTTTCCGATCATTGCCGACGCCGATCGCAAGGTGTCCGGGCTGTATGACCTGATCCACCCCAACGCCAGCGACACCCTGACCGTGCGTTCGCTGTTCGTCATCGACCCGAACAAGAAGGTGCGCCTGACCATCACCTACCCGGCGAGCACCGGGCGTAACTTCAACGAAATCTTGCGGGTGATCGATTCGCTGCAACTGACTGACAACCACAAGGTGGCCACGCCAGCCAACTGGCAGGACGGCGATGAGGTGGTGATCGTACCGTCACTCAAGGACGAGGCGGAGATCAAGCAGCGTTTCCCTCTGGGTTACCGCGCCGTTAAACCCTACCTGCGCCTGACCCCGCAGCCGAACAAGTAAGGATTTGCCATGAGGGTGGTTTCACTGGGTGGCAGCCCGAGCCAGAAGTCGCGCTCCAACGTCCTGCTCGACCGCGCCCGGCACTGGCTGCAACGGCATGGTGTGGACGTGGTGAGTTACCAGGTGCGCGATTTCACCGCCGAAGACCTGCTGTTCGCACGTTTCGAGAGCCCTCAGGTCCAGGCCCTGCAGGCCCATATCGCCCAGGCGGATGGGCTGCTGATCGCGACGCCGGTGTACAAGGCGTCGTTTTCCGGGGCGCTGAAAACCCTGCTCGATGTGCTGCCTGAGCGGGCCCTGAATCACAAGGTGGTACTGCCGATCGCCACAGGCGGAAGCAGTGCCCACATGCTGGCCGTGGACTACGCACTGAAACCGGTGCTGGCCTCGTTGAAAGCCCAGGAGATGCTGCACGGCGTGTTCGCCGATGACAGTCAGATCGCCTACACCGACCACGGCGCGCAACTGGCACCCGCATTGGAGCAGCGCTTGGACGATGCCTTGCAACACTTTCACCAGGCCCTGAGCCGGCGTCCGCGCCCGATCGAGCCGGGCGTATTGAATGACCGCCTGATCAGCGGTCGCTGGAGCGCCTGAACTGTTGAACCCGACGGGGGGCGACAACTCCGCCCGCCGGTTTGATGCACACCCCCGCCTTACTCGCCCGCCAACGGGCAAGCAGGTCACCCATCACTCAATGCAAAGGAGCGTGCCATGCGCACCATTACTTTGCGTCGGAGTCTGGCCGCCCTGTTTGTCGCGGCCATTGCCTTCGGCGCCATCACCCAAGCCCACGCTGCTTCTCAGGATAAAAGCGTCCTGCGGATCGGTTACCAGAAGTACGGCACCCTGGTGCTGCTCAAGGCCAACGGCTCGCTGGAGAAGCGCCTGGCCGGGCGCGGTATCGAGGTCAAGTGGACCGAGTTCCCCGGCGGCCCGCAACTGCTCGAAGGGTTGAACGTCGGTTCGGTGGATTTCGGAACCACCGGCGAGACGCCTCCGGTGTTCGCCCAGGCCGCCGGCGCCGACCTGTTGTATGTCGCCTACGAGCCACCGGCGCCCACCAGCGAGGCGATCCTGGTGCCCAAGGACTCGCCGCTCACCTCGGTTGCCGACCTAAAGGGCAAGAAAATTGCTCTGAACAAAGGTTCCAACGTGCACTACCTGCTGGTGCGCGCTCTGGAAGACGCCGGCCTGACATACAGTGACATCCAGCCGGTGTACCTGCCGCCGGCCGACGCCCGCGCCGCCTTCGAGCGCGGCAGCGTCGACGCCTGGGTGATCTGGGACCCCTTCCAGGCCGCCGCCGAGGACCAGCTGCAAGCGCGCACCCTGCGTGACGGTCAAGGCCTGGTCAGCAACCACCAGTTTTATTTGGCGACCAAGCCTTACGCCGAAAAGAACCCGGACGTGGTCGAGATTCTGGTCGAGGAAATCCGCGGTATCGGGGAATGGACCCAGGCCAACACCGAAGCGGCCACTGCCCAGGTCGCGCCGCTGCTTGGCCTGTCGCCAGCCATCACCCGTGTCGCGGTCGAGCGACAGAGCTACGGCGCCCAGTTGATCACCCCGCACGTGGTGGATGCGCAGCAGAAGATCGCCGACACCTTCACCGACCTGAAGCTGATCCCCAAACGCTTGGTGATCAAAGACGTGATCTGGCAACGCCCGGCAGCCAACTCCCAGGCCAGCACCGCGCAGTGACAACCCTGCCCCTGCGGTGGCAGGGGCGCAATCAAGGAGATGACTCCATGAGTCTGAATATTTTCTGGTTTCTGCCCACACACGGTGACGGTCACTACCTGGGCACCGCCGAAGGCGCCCGCGCCGTCGACCATGGCTACCTGCAACAGATTGCCCAGGCGGCGGACCGCCTGGGTTTTGGTGGAGTGCTGATTCCCACCGGGCGCTCCTGCGAGGACTCCTGGCTGGTGGCGGCATCGCTGATTCCGGTGACCCAGCGCTTGAGGTTCCTGGTTGCTTTGCGCCCGGGGATCATTTCCCCGACGGTCGCGGCGCGCCAGGCCGCCACGCTCGATCGCCTCTCGGGTGGGCGGGCGCTGTTCAATCTGGTTACCGGCGGTGACCCCGACGAACTGGCCGGCGATGGCCTGAACCTGTCCCACGCCGAGCGCTACGAGGCCTCGGTGGAGTTCACCCGCATCTGGCGCCGCGTGCTGGAAGGCGAGGTGGTCGACTACAACGGCAAGCATATCCAGGTGAAGGGCGCCAAGTTGCTCTACCCGCCGCTGCAGCAACCGCGCCCACCACTGTATTTCGGTGGTTCCTCCGAAGCCGCGCAAGACCTGGCGGCCGAGCAGGTCGAGCTGTACCTCACCTGGGGTGAGCCGCCCGCTGCCGTGGCCGAGAAAATCGCCCAGGTGCGCGAGAAAGCGGCTGCCCAGGGTCGTGAGGTGCGCTTCGGCATCCGCCTGCACGTGATCGTTCGTGAAACCAACGAAGAGGCCTGGAAAGCCGCCGACAAGCTGATCGCCCATGTCGACGACGACACCATTGCCCGTGCCCAGGCCTCCCTGGCGCGCTTCGACTCGGTCGGCCAGCAACGCATGGCGGCCCTGCACGGCGGCAGCAAGGACAACCTGGAAGTCAGCCCCAATCTCTGGGCGGGTGTCGGCCTGGTGCGTGGTGGCGCCGGTACGGCACTGGTCGGCGATGGCCCGACCGTGGCGGCGCGGGTCAAGGAATATGCAGCGCTGGGCATCGATACGTTCATCTTCTCCGGTTACCCGCACCTGGAGGAGTCCTACCGGGTTGCCGAGCTGCTGTTCCCGCACCTCGAGGTGAACCGGCCGCAGGCAGCTGAGGGGAGCGGATATGTCAGCCCGTTTGGCGAAATGATCTCCAGCGACATCCTGCCCAAGGCAGCGTCGGCAAGCTGAACGAATGCATAGGAAGGCTGAGCCTGATGGGGATCGCTTCGCTCAACCCATCCTCCGGCATCGGCCAGTTAAAGGAACACCCAGCGGCGGTGAACGACGATTTTCGAGGTATGCAATGAGTGCAGCATCAATCAATAGCCTGGCCCTGCGCTTGGCGCCCTGGCTCCTGCCAGTGGTATTGCTGGCCGCCTGGCAGGGGGCTGTGGTCGCGGGGCTGTTGTCCACGCGCATCCTGCCGGCACCCAGTGCGGTGGTGGAAGCCGGCTGGACCCTGATCGGCAGCGGCGAGATCTGGACGCACCTGGCCATCAGCGGATGGCGTGCCGGTATTGGCTTCGCCATTGGCGGTGGTCTCGGCTTGCTGCTCGGCTTCATCACCGGCCTGTCGACGTGGGGTGAACGCCTGCTCGACAGCTCGGTGCAGATGATTCGCAACGTGCCGCACCTGGCGCTGATCCCGCTGGTGATCCTGTGGTTCGGCATCGACGAAAGCGCGAAGATCTTCCTGGTCGCCCTTGGCACGCTGTTCCCGATCTACCTGAACACGTACCACGGCATTCGTAACGTCGATCCGGCCCTGGTGGAAATGGCGCGCAGCTATGGCCTGTCCGGTTTCAGCCTGTTCCGGCAGGTCATCCTGCCGGGTGCGCTGCCCTCGATCCTGGTGGGGGTGCGGTTCGCCCTGGGCTTCATGTGGCTGACGCTGATCGTGGCGGAAACCATCTCTGCCAGCGCCGGCATCGGTTACCTGGCGATGAATGCCCGTGAGTTCCTGCAGACCGACGTCGTCGTGCTGGCGATTCTCCTGTACGCGGTGCTCGGCAAGCTCGCCGACCTGGCGGCCCGAGGGCTCGAACGGGTCTGGCTACGCTGGCACCCGGCCTACCAGGCCAAGGCAGGTGGCCAATGACCGCACTGCACAGCCTGAAACGTGGGGTTTTGTCGAGCGGCACTCCGCTGGGCGGCATACCGTCGAGCGGCACTCCGCTGTCGATCGAGGGCATCCACAAGGCCTTTGGCGAGCGTGAGGTGCTCAAGCAGATCGACCTGCGCATTCCTTCGGGCCAGTTCGTCGCGGTGGTGGGCCGCAGTGGTTGCGGCAAAAGCACCCTGCTGCGTCTGCTGGCCGGTCTCGACCAGCCCACCCAGGGCCGGCTCAACGTCGGCAACGGTTCGCTGACCGAGGCCCGTGAAGACATTCGCCTGATGTTCCAGGACGCCCGGCTGCTGCCCTGGAAGCGGGTAATCGACAACGTGGGCCTGGGCTTGTCCGGTGACTGGCGGCCCAGGGCGCTTCAAGCCTTGGCCGCGGTTGGCCTGGCCGACCGCGCCCATGAATGGCCAGCGGCCCTGTCCGGCGGGCAGAAGCAACGCGTGGCACTGGCGCGTGCGCTGATTCACCAACCGCGCCTGCTGTTGCTCGACGAGCCGCTGGGCGCGCTGGATGCGTTGACACGCATCGAAATGCAGCAATTGATCGAGCGCCTCTGGCAACAGCAGGGCTTCACCGTGCTGCTGGTTACCCATGATGTCAGCGAAGCGGTGGCCATTGCCGATCGGGTGATCCTGATTGAAGACGGCCGGGTCGGCTTGGACCTGATCGTCGACCTGCCGCGTCCCCGCGCACGCGCCTCGGCGCCGCTGGCTGCGCTGGAGGCCCAGGTGCTCAACCGTGTGCTGGCGTTGCCGGCGCTGCCACCCCAGGCAGAACCCCTTTCACCCTTGCCCACGCAGTTGCGTTGGGCGCTCTGAACCCAGGAGAAACACCATGACGATCAAAGCCATCAACGTACGCAACCAGTTCAAAGGCACCATCAAGGAAATCGTCGAGGGCGATGTGCTCTCGGAAATCGATGTACAGACCGCCGCGGGCGTCGTCACCTCGGTGATTACCACCCGCTCGGTGCGGGAGCTCGAGTTGGGCGTGGGCAGCGAAGTGATCGCCTTCGTCAAATCTACCGAAGTGTCGATCGCCAAGCTCTGAGGCGGATGTGTGGACAAGCTGGCCTGCGCGCCGGCTTTTTCATGCCCCGCCGTGCGGTGCAGGGCCATGCCGGGCAACGTTTATTGCCTGGTCGTCCGCATGAGGTACCGGGACCAGCGGCAACAGATGCGCCGGTTGCGGGTGGCCGAAATAATAGCCCTGGGCGTAGTCGCAATCATGCAGCCGAAGAAACTCGGCCTGTTCGGGCCGCTCGATGCCTTCGGCCAGGATCGTCAGGTCCAGGCTGTGGCCGAGGGCAATCACCGCACGGGTAATCGCCGCGTCGTTGCTGTCGTGAGGCAGGCCGCGGACAAAGCTCTGGTCGAGCTTGAGCTTGTGTACGGGTAGGCGCTTGAGGCGGGCAAGGGAGCTGTAGCCGGTGCCGAAATCGTCGATAGCCAGGCCAATGCCGAGGTCTCGCAGGCGCTCGAGCACGGCTTGGGCGGCATCAGGGTTATCCATGACCGTGCTTTCCGTGACTTCCAGCTCCAGGCAGGCCGGGTCGAGCCCTGTTTGCGCCAGCACTTGGGCGACCCGCTCTTCCAGCCCGCCGCGGCTGAACAAACGGCTGGAGACGTTGACCGAGACGAACTGCAACGGGCTGCCGGCAGCGCGCCAGGCGACCATTTGCTGGCAGGCCTGCTCCAGCACCCAGGCATCGATGGCGCCGATCAGCCCGCTGTCCTCGGCGACCGGGATGAAATCGCCGGGCGGTACCAGGCCGCGCTGTGGGTGTTGCCAGCGTACCAGCGCCTCCACGCCAAGCAGGGCGCCGTTGCTCAGGCTGTGCAGTGGCTGGTAGTAAACAAGCAGCTCGTTGCCTTCCAGGGCATGACGCAATGCACTGGCCAGCTCGACGCGCTGGCGGGCGTATTCGGTCAGCTCCTGGGCGTAAAACGCGAAGCCCTCACGGCCGCTGCTCTTGGCCTTGAACAGCGCTGAGTCCGCGTTGCGCAGCACTTGTTCGACGTTCTGTGCATCACCGGGGAACAGGCTGATGCCGATGCTGGCGGCGATGAACAGTTCCTGGTGATTCAATTGGAACGGCGCGCGCAGGCTGTTCAGCAGGCGTTGGGCGAGGGCGGCGGCCTGTTCGGCCTGCACGCAGTCCTCGCAGAGCAAGCCGAACTCGTCGCCGCCCAGCCTCGCCAGGGTCATGCCCTTGTCCTGCAGCTTGCCCAGGCGCTCGCCAATGGCCTTGAGCAACAGGTCGCCAACGTTATGCCCCAGGCTTTCGTTGATGTGCTTGAAGTGGTCGAGATCGATCAACAGCACGGCGCCGCTGCGCTGCTCGCGCCGGGAACGTTCCAGGGCATGCTCCACGCGTTCGGTGAACAGGAGACGGTTAGGCAGGTTGGTCAACGGGTCGTGATGCGCCAGGTAATCCAGCTCGCGCTGGGAACGTTTGAGCGCGGTGATATCGGAAAACACGGCGACGTAGTGGCTGATCGCTCCCGTGTCATTGTGAATGGCGCGGATGCATTGCCACTGCGGGTAGATTTCGCCGTTCTTGCGCCGGTTCCAGATCTCGCCGCTCCAGGCGCCCATGCTGCGCAGGGCCTGCCACATGTTCTGGTAGAAGATGGTGTCGTGCCGGCCTGATTTGAGCATGCTCGGCTGCTGGCCGATGATTTCCGCTTCGCTGTAGCCGGTGATACGGCTGAATGCCGGGTTGACGTGCACGATGATCTGGTTGGCGTCGCTGACCAGGACGCCTTCCTGGGTGGCCTCGAAGACCGCTGCGGCCTGGCGCAGGCTGTCCTCGTCCCTGCGCTGCTGGGTGACGTCGCTGACCGTACCGATAAAGCGCTCGGGCTGTCCCAGGGGGTCAAGCAGCAAGCGCCCCCGCGAGCGGATCCAGCGGTAATCGCCGTCGGCGTGGCGCAGGCGATAGGTGTTCTCGTAAGGCGCCGTATTGGCGCTCTGCAGGTGCTGGCGGATGGTCTCGTCGTAAAGGGGCCGGTCGTCCGGGTGCAAGCGCGTCAGCCAGCGCTCGCGGTCACGGCCCAGCGCATCGGCGGTCAGGCCCAGCATGGCTGCGTAGCGCGTCGAATAGAAAACCTGCTCGGTGTGCAGGTTCCAGTCCCACAAGCCGTCCTGCGCGGCATCCAGCGCCAGGCTCAGGCGTTTTTCACTGGCGCGCAGCGCGCGGCGAATGCGGCGCTGGCTGCGCTGGTGGGCGCGCAGGATCAGATACAGCAGCACACCGGTGAGCAGGACAAAGGCGATGCCCTTGCACAGTTGCAGGCGCTCCAGCTGTTGCGTGGACAACCCCAGCACAGCGAGCAGCCCGTCGCTGAAAAATATCCATGATCCCGCTGCCAGCATGTAGAGCGTTGTCAGACGCAAGGGGCCTCGGCGGCTAGTCATCGGGTGCTGATCGCTCCTGGTGGGTGCCGCGCAGTATAGCGAGCGACGCAGCCGTAACATTCTCATCCAAAAGACCAACTGGTTTTCTGGTCGGGGTCAAGCATAATGGGGTGCGGCCTTGCTCTGTAGGAAAAGTCGCGCTTTCACTTCCAAGAGGCACACGACCCCATGTGGTACAACGGTTTTCTCGACCTGTCGGTCTGGCAGCTGATCGCGGTCACCCTGCTGATGACGCACGTGACCATCGTCAGCGTCACGGTGTATCTGCACCGCTACTCCGCGCACCGCGCGCTGGAGCTGCACCCCGCACTCAAGCACTTCTTCCGTTTCTGGCTGTGGCTGACCACGGCGCAGAACACCCGTGAGTGGACAGCCATCCACCGCAAGCACCATGCCAAATGCGAAACCGTCGACGACCCGCACAGTCCGGTGATCAAAGGGCTGAGTACCGTGCTGCGCAAAGGCGCGGAACTCTACGCCGAAGAAGCCAAGAACGAAGAAACGCTGCGCATCTATGGCAAGAACTGCCCGGATGACTGGATCGAGCGCAATGTCTATTCGCGTTTCCCGGTTGCTGGCGTGGCCTTGATGGCGATCATCGACCTGGCATTGTTCGGGGCTGCCGGTATCACCATCTGGGCCGTGCAGATGATGTGGATACCCGTATGGGCAGCCGGTGTGATCAACGGCCTTGGCCATGCCGTTGGCTATCGCAATTTCGAATGCCGTGACGCTGCAACCAACCTGGTGCCCTGGGGCATCCTGATTGGCGGCGAAGAGCTGCACAACAATCACCATACCTACCCCAACTCGGCCAAGCTCTCGGTACGCAAGTGGGAGTTCGACATGGGCTGGGCCTGGATCAGGCTGTTCAGCCTGCTGCGCCTGGCCAAGGTCCAGCGTGTTGCCCCCATCGCCCACCGGGTCGAAGGTAAGCACCATCTGGACATGGATACGGCGATGGCGATCCTCAACAACCGCTTTCAGATCATGGCGCAGTACCGCAAGCTGGTGATCGGGCCACTGGTCAAGCAGGAATTGGCCAGGGCCGACGCGTCGGTTCGCCACCAGTTCCACCGCGCCAAGCGCCTGCTGTCGCGCGAGCCGAGCCTGTTGCATGACCAGCAGCAACTGCGCATCGACGCCATGCTGGCGCAGAGCCAGGCGCTGAAGGTGATCTACGAGAAGCGGCTGGCCTTGCAGCAGATCTGGGCCAGGACCAGCTCCAACGGCCACGAGATGCTCGAAGCCATCAAGCAATGGGTCCATGAAGCCGAGGCCAGTGGCATCCAGTCGCTGCGGGACTTTGCCCAGCAACTGAAGACCTATTCGTTGCGTCCTGCCACAGCGGTATGACGGCGCTGGATTGAACCCATCGCTGTTCCGTTGGTCTCTACGTCACCGATTGAATAAAAAAGCCCGCCGTTCGGCGGGCTTTTTATATCCCCGGACTGCGGCGCACTATGCTGCGCATATCGCCCATGCATTCATCAGGACGGCGGTTTTATGGACGAGAACAGCGGGTTTCCCAGCGAATTGGAAGAGTTGACCCTGGCCCTTCTGCACAGCCGTGCCGAAGTCACGCGCCTGCGCGAGCGCGAACAGTTGATCAGTACCTTGCTGGGCAGCGTCAACGCGGTGCTCTGGGCCTTCGACTGGGAGACGCAACGCGTGATCTACGTCAGCCCGGCGTACGAGACCGTATTCGGGCGTTCGGCTGCATTGCTGATGGCTGACTATGGCCAATGGCGCAACAGTATCTACCCCGATGATGTGGAGTACGCCGCCGAAAGTTTCGCCAAGGTATTGGAAAGCGGCGCGCAGACCCGCGAGTACCGGATCATTCGGGCCGACGGGCAGCTGCGCTGGCTCAGCGACAAGTGTTTCGTCAGCCAGCAGAACGAGGCGGATGCGTCACCGCTGATCGTTGGCATTACCGAAGACATCACCGAAAAGAAACAACTGGAAGGCGAACTGCACCGCCTGGCCACCACCGACGTGTTGACCCAGAGCAGCAACCGCCGGCACTTCTTCGATTGTGCCCGGCGCGAATTCGACCATGCGCGGCAGTATGGCAGCCCCCTGGCCTTCCTGCTGCTGGACCTCGATGACTTCAAGCAGATCAATGACCGGTACGGCCACCAGATGGGCGACCAGGTCCTGCAACGCCTGGCGCGCTGCGGTACGTCGGTGCTGCGTCGAGGGGACCTGTTCGGGCGAATTGGCGGTGAGGAGTTTGCGGCGGTGTTCCCGGGTTGCGAACTGGCCGTTGCCGAGCAGGTCGCCGAGCGCCTTCAGCGCGAGGTCCAGCGCTTGAGCTTTGAATCCGAAGGCATGCAGTTCGGCATCACCGTGAGCCAGGGGCTGACCAACATGCGCGGCAACGATGCCAGCCTGGACACCATGTTCGCCCGCGCCGATGCGGCCATGTACGTGGCCAAGCGCCAGGGCAAGAACCAGATCGTTCTCGGCTGACTGGCGGCAAACCGCCGTCAGGAAATCAACCATCGGCAATAAACCGCTTGTTTTACCCGGGGCGGTGGCCGTATGTGCGCGAAACCGTGCCTGCACCCCCCCGACTTACAGCGTATAGACCGGTTTCGCCAGTAGCTGGCACAGTATCTGCGTAGTGCTGGCAACAGCAAGGACCAGCCTCAAGGCTGGCACAATAAAAAATAGAGACCTGTGCCCATGAAACGCATCTGCTTTCCCTGCATCATGCCAGGCTGTCGTTCGGACAAGGTTCCGTACGAGGCTGCGCAAACCTGAATTTACTTTCCCGCCGTCTGCTCGACGCCCTGGTGCCTTTGTCGCCTGGCGGGTGAGTGCGGCGTGGCGAGTCGCTGAATTCGGCCTGCACCAGCCTCCTAGCCGAGCCCTGTGCGCAAGCTGAAGTGTCACCCATAAAAACACTGGAGAAGACCATAATGAAAAAGACCTCCCTGGCGCTGGCCGTCGCTGCCAGCACCCTGGGCTTGTCCCTGAGCCAAGTCGCCACCGCTGCCTTCCTGGAAGACAGCAAGGCCAGCATCGAAGCGCGCAACTTCTACTTCAACCGTGACTTCCGTGAAGACGCGGGTCAGAACAAGCAGGACGAGTGGGCGCAGGGTTTCATCCTGCGCGCCGAGTCCGGCTACACCGAGGGCACCGTAGGCTTCGGCCTGGATGCGATCGGCATGCTCGGTTTCAAACTGGATTCCGGCGGCGGTAGCGGCGGCAGCGGCCTGCTGACTCCGGATGGTTCTTCGGGTGGCTCTCAGGACTATTCGTCCGATCTGGCAGTCGCGGCCAAGGCCAAGATCTCCAAGAGCGTGCTGAAAGTCGGCAGCATGCAGTTCAAGAACATGGCCATCGCGTCCAGCGACAGCCGCCTGACCCCGCAGGTGTTCTCGGGCGGTCAACTGGTTTCCCAGGAAATCGACGGTCTGACCCTGGATGCGGCTCGTATCCGCGAAGTGAACCACCGCAACTCCGGTGATTACGAAGATATCGCTATCACCAGCGGTGGCCTGCGCGGCATCACTACCCCTGGCGGTGCGACTGCCGACAAGTTCACTTACCTGGGCGGTACCTACAAAGCCACCAAGGACCTGACTGCGGCTTATTACTACTCCGAGCTGGACGAGCTGTACAAGCAGAACTCGTTCAACCTGGTGCATGTGCTGCCGCTGGGTGACAAGCAGAGCCTGAAGACCGACGTGCGTTACGCGCGCTCCAC
>Ga0307414_10001582_pt1 | contig 11819 bp, 12 predicted proteins | sample DK1Ometagenome_FD_203804 | JGI IMG/M metagenome (GOLD analysis project Ga0307414, IMG submission 203804) | Maize rhizosphere microbial communities from greenhouse at UC Davis, California, United States - DK15-O-3 | ecosystem: Host-associated > Plants > Roots > Rhizosphere > Soil | place: USA...
AATCTGACGGCATCCGGAATCGGATTCTCAAGCGAGGGAATACTGCTGTCATCATAGTTCTGGCTCGCAATCAGCATCGCATAGTTCTTCCCTTCCTTTAACTGAACTGGAACAATTTCAGCGGTTGCAATAGCAACTTGTCTGCTTACTTCAAAAACCTGTTCAACAGAATTACCTGCCAGGTCGGTTGCAACAACGGTAACTTTATTGGTCCCATCTACCAGACTCACATTACCCCAAAAATCCCCTTCGTTCTTCGAATAGACCACCTGCCCATTTAACGTGACCCTCGCTATTCCTGCTGCGTCCGTCGCTTTTCCCCTCACCATAATATCGTTTCCGGACGCAGTAACTTTCAAGCCCCTGTGTAAAGCCGGCTCTGTAATGACAATCACAGGCGGGGTCTTGTCGGCCTTACGGTCAGTGGTCATCTTCCCTTCCAGCTTAGCGATGCCGTTCAGGGCGGGTTCAAAGGATGGATTATAAACCAGCGCCGCTTCATAGTCCTTCTTAGCCTGCAGCAGGTCGCCCAACCCCAAGTAAGCCTCGGCCCGCTTAGTGTAGTGTCTGTACTTTCCAACCGGTTCAACTCTATAATAGAGAAACATATAACCCTTAATTGCTTTACTCAGCCTGTCTATCGCCTCCTTATAATTCTTCTGATTTAATGCAATCTCCCCATACAGATATTGGAAATAACCATCGCCCACCAGTATGTTTGACTTCGACTTATCGATGGCGGCCAACGCTTTTTCATACTCTCCCATACTGGTATAAATTACGGGCAAAAGGCTCTTTGCGACCCCTTTCGAAAAAAGAAATCCACCTCCATTATCCATCACCGTCTGCACCCTGGTCAGAGCATTTTGATATTCCTTTCTCAGCAGCTGGAGATACACGTAACTCAGCAGCTCACCATACTCCCCGTTCTCTATTTGTGACGCTCTCTCATTCAGTCTAAGCAGTGCCTCCTCTTTTCCAAGCGCAAATGCCGCCTCACATGCCGAACTGTAGATGTTTTGAAAATAGGCCCTCTCTGTCTCAGTTACTTTGTCGCCCATCGATTCAACAAAGTCCAGGCTGGTCGAAATAGCGATTTCCGGATTACCAATCTTAAAATTGTTATCGATCTTTTCGAAGTAGTAAGCATTGAGTGAAGTCCGGTAAACCTGCGACTGACCTTTCACATACTCCGTCCGGTCTTTAATCATTACGTCGTAGATGGCGTTTGCGCCTTTGATATCACCAATATTGAACTTGTTTTTAGCCAATGGTGCCAAATGCCCCGGATTTCCATCTACCGCATATGCTTTTCTGTATAGTTTCTCCGATTCGACATATTCGCCCATTTTCCATAGCTTATCTGCCTCCTTTTGTAGCTTCCAGCCCTCTGTCCCCTGTGCGAAGGAAAAAGATGCAGTCAGCAAAAATACGATGCTGAGTAAAGTTGTTCTCATAGCTTATTCACTTAATATAATCAATATAATCACCTCATTTTTCTAACTCACCCCTACCGATGCTCCAGCTCCACCATCATACTCACCAGGGTTTTTCCATTACTGAATCCTTCGAAAGCGATCCTATCCTTTGAGAACTCAACATGCTTAGGATCTGCCATTTGAGTGCCAACAACCTTAAAAATGCGCTCACTGAATGTTCCCGCCTGACTACCAAGCTGTTTTATTATGTCATCTATATCCAGCTCTCTTTTACTGTAGAACACACAGAGAAAATCTTTCCCCGGTTTGTTGTCGAACTCGATAAAATGGTCTTCATCAGGTATGGCCACGTTATTCTTCTGATCGGTCAATGCGGCGCTGATACCATTTTCATAGGGAAATATTTTGGTCACCTCGTTGCTCAGATCAGAGCTGATAGCATAGACATAAGCCGGTTGGTTATTAGAAATATAGATCCGGAAACGTGTGCCTGAACTATATGGCTGACCGGTTTGATAAACGCTCAACGGGCCCGCAGCTGGCTTGGAAGGCACCACAGTCAACCCGCGTGTCGAAACTCTCAGATTCACCGGCATATCGCTGCCATCGGCAAGCGTAAGCCTGATCTCACCGGAAAGGTCAGCTACTTCAGGCTTCGGCTCAGGTAAATCAATAAATTCGTAAGCGTACCAGGTGAAGCGTGCAAAGTCGGCATATTTGATCCAAATGTAACCCTCATTGCCCCATTGCTGCCCCCAGCTGTTCTGCACTTCGAAAGATCCGCCATCTTTGCTATCATCATAACCAACGACACACATCGCGTGCCCTCCATAACTCTTATCTGGTTGCTCCGTGGGTTCCCATACTCCCCGGGCGCCCATAAAAGAGGGTGGGCAGACCATGCCGAACACAACCGGCTTCTTCTCAGAGATCGACTTTTTAACCGATTGAACTTTTATATTTTCCGCCGAGTTGATATCAAAAAGACGCATGTAATCTTTAATCTTCCCCTTTTCGGCAATGGCCATATGCGCTTCGGTAACCGCCGGAACACACGCTGATGAAAGATCGTTATATGTGACAAGGCCGGTAAGTTTCATCGATTCGAATGCCTTTGACACCGTTGATCCACCTGCACATTCCGGGTCGGAAGGCCTGATCAGGCGGAAGAGGAAGGCAGGTGAATAGGCGTTGGCGCTGATCAGCTTTTTGTCCGTCCAATTATTTTTCACAGCTTCCACGATCGTCCTTCCGCAATATGCGCTCGCCCAGGCTGTGCATGTACCATATATTCCCTGGTTTTCAGGGATAGGAGAATACTGTTTTAATGAAAAGGATCCGGGGACTGATTCTAGACTTCTTGTAAGTTTGGCTTTCTTTGGAATCCCGGCGTACGATTCGTCATCGAATTCCATACCGGTATTGTATTTAGTTTGTGCCATACCCGCCACAGAGGCAAGCATCAGAAGGATAAAGCAGTAGGTGCGTTTCATAGACGGTGAAAGTAGATACTAAATTTCAAATCCCGAACAGGATCACCAGGGTCATTACTAACAAGTTATTTTTTTTGATCAAAACGAGAAGCGGTATTACGGGAAATCCTGGCACAGGTTACAAAAACAAATGTCCTGGAAATATGAAACCCTGTTTTGAACAGGACTTTTTAAGAAGAGGCTTCTGGAAATTGGTGCTTTCCGCCATGGAGCGGTCAGCACCTTGTCTTAAACGCACTGAGCAGTCAGAGAGCTCAGCACGCGATCTGTTAAAACTAACTGCAAACCATCTCGCTGTCCAAAAGCATCCGTTCAGCGCAATAACTCTTATAAAGGAGATAGCCTCCCGAAAGATTGAATACGTTGTTTGTTAGTCGCTGGGCTACGATCCGCTGCGCCAGGTAACCTCTCATGCCCTGCTGGCAAAAAATATAGACAGTTCGTCCTTCAGGAATTTCATCCAGTCTTTCTCTCAACTCATCCAGGGGAATATTGACGGCGCCGGCTATTGTTCCGGCGTCGTATTCCGCTTCAGTCCGCACGTCCACTAAGATATCATCCTGATCGATGTTGGCGATGTCGGCACATTGAACAATGTTCAGCCGGCCGGTCAGGATATTGTCGGCGACGAAGCCGGCCATATTGGCCGGGTCCTTAGCCGACGAAAATGGAGGCGCATAGGCATGCTCGATCTCCATCAGGTCATAAACGGTACCTTGTCGTTTTATAACATTTGCCAGCAGATCGAGGCGTTTGTCAACTCCATCTTTACCAATCACCTGGGCACCTAATAGCCGACCGGTTTGAGGGCTGAAGGCGATCTGAATCGTCATTAACTGCGCGCCAGGGTAATAAGCTGCATGCGAATTCCCGTGAATGGTAGAAACAACATGGTCGATTCCGCTTCTCCGAAGGTGCTTTGACGCCATCCCCGCCACACCGACATTCAGGTCAAAAAGTTTGATTATGGCCGTATTTATCGAGCCTTCGTATGAATATCTGTTGCCGGAGGCTACATTGCCCGCGCAGATACGTCCCTGCTTATTTGCCGGACCGGCAAGCAAGGTTACCATGGGCTTACCGGATAACGGATTGTTAAATTGTATGGCATCCCCGACCGCATAAATATCCGGGTCGGAAGTTTGCAGAAAGTCATTGACGAGAATACCTCCGGCTGTTCCTATTTTCAGACCGGCAGATTCCGCAAGAAAAACGTCCGGTTTTACGCCGACGCATAAAATGATGATATCTGCTACCTGTGCTTCCTGTCCTTCAAGCTCGACAACAATATGTTCTCCTTCTCTTGCAAATCTTTCAACACGGGTATTCAACAACAGCTTGACTCCCTTTGACCGCAGATGCTGCTGGGCGAGGGCCGCAACAGGATAATCGACCGGGGTCAGTATCTGATCGCCCAATTCAATCACACTGACTTCCATCCCGAGGTTGCGCAGATTTTCAGCCATCTCAAGACCGACAAAACCCGCACCGATCACCACAGCTTTCTGTACCGAAAGCTTGTTAACATAAGCTTTGATATAATCGGTGTCGCTTACACTGCGAATTGTGAATATTCCATCGAGTTCTACGCCCGGGATTGGAGGGACCACAGGATTAGCTCCCGGTGACAAAATCAGCTTATCATAGTTTTCATAATATTCATCTCCGGTTCCAAGGTTTACCGCCCTGATGGTTTTTGCCGCAGCGTCAATAGCCGTCACTTCCGTACGCACACGCACATCGATCTTGAAACGTGTCGAAAAAGAAGCAGCTGTCTGGACAAACAATTTATTCCGATCCTCGATAACATCGCCAATATAGTAGGGAAGTCCACAATTAGCATACGATATATATTGCCCTCTTTCAAAGATCACAATCTCCGCATATTCATCCAATCGTCTTAATCTCGCGGCTGTACTGGCACCGCCTGCTACGGCTCCGATAATAATATATTTCAAGTTCTGAATTTTTAGTCCTGATCAAATAAAAGGACTTAAAAGCAGTGGCCGGGTGACCGTGGTCATATATTAAGGTGAGAGATGTTACAGAATCCCAAAAGGAAACCAGGTCGCAAATCTAACCACTGATCAAACAGATGAACGCGGATAAATACTTGCAGGAAAAGGCCGGCACATGATTCGAAATCTAATTTGTTATCGGTGTAATTGGCGGGAAAAAGCTACCCTATCAGATACGCTAACCCATGGGTCACGGGGTCGCAAAGGTCCCGTACCTTTTTTTCCCTGAATAAATTCTCCACGATGTCTCTTGCCTCTTTATATTCAAAGTGGATCGGGCAGGGGTGCAAAGCGTTGCACTGGCTTAATCCTAATCCGCATTCCTTGAAAACCTGCCGGCCTTCTATGGTTTCCACAATATCATAAACAGGACGATCCCGCTGCTCTATGCTGATAAAAAAGCCTCCGGACGGCCCTTTGACACTGTTGATCAAGCCCTGTCTCGCAAGCGTTTGAAGGATCTTACCAACAGTATGTTCGCTCGCATTGATCTGCTCAGCAACTTCCTTAATGCCGGCCTTCTCACCGCGAAGACTTTGCGTTGCCAGATAGATCACCGCTTTGATCGCTGTTTTGCAGGTAAAACTTAGCATCTGCTTATCCGTTTAAAAAAGCTTCACCCTCAGGTGAAAGAAACTCGTGACTCCACGCAGGGTCAAAAGTGAGAGTAATATTCACCGTGTAGTCTTTAAATGCAGAACTGATAGATTGCTTTACATCAGCTTGAATGCTCTCCCCCATGGGGCAAAACTGCGTGGTAAGCGTCATCACGGTCTCGATCTCTTTGCGCTCCTCATTAAAATTGATCCCATATATCAGGCCCAAATCAACTACATTCAATCCGATCTCCGGATCATATACATCATACAACCCTACCAATGCCTGGTTTAACCGGATATGATCATTCGTAATTATTTCCATTATTTTGAAGGTTGATGGAACAGGGTTTTAGCCACGTTCCAAACATAAAATATAGCGGAACCCAGTAAAGAAGCTGCTCCGCTTTTTAATAAAATATCGTTCAACAGAATAATCCCTGCCAGGAATAACAAAAATCCCAGGATATAAAGTAAAGCCATGGTCTGGAACAAACGCTCGCTGAATAATTCTTTCGGTGCAGGTGTCTTTCCACCAGCACGACTGCGGTACACCCTGTTCCATACAATAAAGGGTAAAGTCTTAAAGGTCATACCGAAGATAATAGCGGTAATCCAGCCGAAAAATATACAAAAGCCATAAAGAAGGACAATATTCGCCTGCTCAGCTATGGAAATGAAGTAAATAACCACTAACAATGCGATTAGAGGTAAGAACAATAAAGCCACCGATAATAAGGATACCTTCATCTGCTCGTCCACTTGCTTGCGGATCCGCAGCCGGTAAGCCTTCTTACATAGCCTCCCAAACAAAAGCAAGGCGACGAGCACCAGCAGAAACGGAGTGTAATAATACTGCGGAAAGGCTTTCATTGTCTTCAAAACGATAAAACCCAGCAACGCCACATTAATCAACGCATAGATCCACCAGAGAGTAACCGTACTGGTATATTTCGAAATCAGGAACATTGGTATAAGCCTGGAGGCCACCCCGATTACCAATAGCAGAAACCATCCTGCCAGGCCCATGTGTGCGTGAAGCGACAGGTATTCGACCGAATTATCCGGTAGCCAGGAGCGACTGAAGTTGAACACCAGCAGCAAACCAAAAAACACGGTGGCGAACAGCCAGAGAGAGGCTGTGGCAATAAACCAGGCATGTACGTCAAACTTTTTACTTTCGATGATGCTGGTGACAACATTCAGGAAATAGCAGATCACCGACCCGTTAATCAAAACAGCGCCCGTCTGCAGCACCCAGCCCGTGTTAAACTGGTAAAAACCTGTCACTAAAAACGGTATTCCGATGGCACCAAAAATAAAAGACAGATAGGCCAGAAGATCGCTGTCCAGCTCCCCTTCTATCAGCACCGGCAACAATTGATGACTGGCTCCGAGTATGATCATCGTTCCCCAGCCCAGCGCCATCAGATGGGTGATAGCCAGCGTTTGTGGCTGAAAATAATGTTGATGAACTACGCCGGTGTTGATCAGCAGGAGTACGCAAGCAACCAAAAAAGACAGTGCCCCGTAAATATAAAACGGCAAGACCACCTTATAGGAGGTAGTCTTTTGTAAACCGGTAGCAGAAGTTCCGAACATTAATTTTTAAAGATCAGTAAATATACTCCGCCATCACTAATCTCCCGGATGCGATAGTCAAAATTTCTTTCTTTTAACTCTGTCAGGAGAAATACCGGAATCCGTTTATGATGCACATACAACGCGGTGCCAGCACCTAATTTGTCCAGTGACTCCAGTATGGTCATCATCGGCATGGGCATTTCCATATGTCTGACATCGATCTTCTGCAGTTTCCCCTCATAACTTCTCACCAGCTGATCCCAGTCGCTACCCGACTCGTCGACCGCGACGGTGGAAATATCTGCTGCGCCGTCCGCTTTGCTGAAATAGGTTTCTATCCGGTCCTTCTCAACAACATCGGTGTATGCCTGGAAACCCTGTTTCTCCAGCAACTTGATCAGTGGCGTTGGTTCAAAAGTATTGACGATCTTCAAAACCTGCCCCGGCAACAGTTGTTTTACCGTCTGTTGTATATGCTTTAAGGGATCTGTCCCGCCGGCAAGCATCGCTCGGACATCCAGCGTCACGACATTTTCCGCTTCAAGTCGTTTGACAAAATCCGCAAGTGGCTTTTGCTCGGGCAGGTTTTCCACCGGTTCGGGAGCTGTATCCGCTTCAAAACCATAAGGCCTTAATACCTCGTAGAAGTCTTCGGGCTGGCAGCCACCAATCTTTGATGCCATAGAGATACTGGTCCGGCCAGCCATCAGCTTCCGCAAGATAGGGTTCCGCAGTTTCTTAAAATCCGGACTTAACGTCACAATGGCTTCCAGCGCATCCGGATGGTGCTTTAGCAGAGCTGCGATCTTAGTCTGTGAATTAATGAGCATATTCGAAGTACTCGTTAAATTTAGAAATGTTTATGCTTAGTTTTTCCGCAATAGGTTTCCCTTCCGCTGCTGTCGCCGCCTTTTCAAGCGCTTTTGCATCCGCCATCACGGGCTCCAGCCAGAGATGCAGCGCATCATGATCCGGGCCCTTCATCCTGCAGTCCCTCACTAAGTAGGCCAGCTCGTTCTGAAGGTCAGCGGCAAAAACCTGGTAGGTTTCATCATCGTTGTTTGTTTGCGCCCGAAAGTTCTCCACCAATGCATTCATATTGCTTGCATGCATATTCGTGTTTTCATCAGCCTGCCATTTCTTACCATTGTTTAACGTCAGGCTCGCCGCATCGGTTCCCTGTACTTCCGTTTGTTCTGCGTTAAATTCGGTTTCGTCTGCAGCCACCTGGCTGCTTTCATTATTACAGGAAAGAAGTGAAAACGCAATCAAGGCAGCAAGTAGAATTTTAGCTTTCATATTCTAATTTTAAGTTCTGAGAATTACAGGATCATGGCATGGTCGAAATTGATCCGGCCTTCAGGAGACAGTATGATGCATGAACTGAAATCTTCCAGTATCTCCATCTTATGCGGTTCGTTTGCTTTTATCAATAATGTTTCGCCCTGGGACAGGATTACCTGCCGGTCGCTAAAACTAATCCGGCCTTTTCCTTTTTTACCTATCAGAAAGGCATCGGAAGTAGCATGATGCAAAGGCATCGCTTCTCCGAGATTTAGAGTAACGCTCAGCACTTTGTAGCGATCGTTACTGTATACTTCTTTCATTTCCATTTTTTGTCTATTTGGAATATCAACTATATGCCGTTTAAACATTCCCATCCATTCTCCTGGTTGGCTTTGTTTACCGTCAAACTGCTTTTTATACTAATAACCATGGGAGTTACATCCGGCAGGGCCATCGGCTTTCTTTTCTCGGTTGGCCGGATGATCAGTCGCAGCGACTGATCATAGGTGATATACTGCCATATCCAGTTGATCAGAATCAACAGCCGGTTTTTCAGGCCAATCACCGATAACAGGTGTACGAGCATCCATATTAACCAGGCAGTTAAACCTCTGAACTTAATTCCACCGGTTTCGGCCACCGCGAGGTTCCTGCCTACAGTAGCCATACTTCCTTTGTCGCGATACGTAAAGTTCTTCATTTCATGCCCCGTCACCAGCCGCTTCAGATTTGCTGCCAGCAGTTCAGCCTGTTGCATGGCAACGGGCGCAACCTGCGGATGTCCTTTAGGTTGATGGTCGCTGATCATACAAGCTATATCGCCTAAGGCAAACATATTCTTTGTTCCTGCAATCCGGTTGTGAGAGTCCACCTTAATCCGTCTGCCAGCTAAAATGGCCTCGTCCGGAATACCTTCCATCACGGCGCCTTTAACTCCGGCAGCCCAAATCAGGCAGCGTGTTTTCAGGGTTGACTGATTGCTCAGAAAAACCGTTTTTCCGTCATAGTCACTTACAGCTGTTCCTGTAAGAACCTCCACACCCAATTTTTCTAAATAAACTTTTACGAGCACTGCCGAGGTGCTGCTCATGCTATTGATTAATCCCGGGGCGGCTTCCAGCAAATAAATTTTCATCGTACTGAAGTTCAGCTCAGGATAATCTTTTGGCAACAGCTTATTTTTCATCTCGGCAATCGCCCCTGCAAGCTCAACGCCTGTTGGCCCGCCCCCAACGATAACAATATTCAGTAAAGCCAGGCGCTCCTCTTCATCATCTGTGACTAACGCATGTTCGTAATTTTGTAACAGGGTATTTCGGATCAATAAAGCCTCGGATACAGACTTCATCGAGTAGCCATGATGATGCAGGTTCTCATTCCCAAAGAAGTTGCTCTCCGCGCCGTTTGCTAAAATGAGATAATCGTAAGGAATCGCTCCGATACTGGTTTTTATCTCATTACATTCAGAATTAACGTTCTTGACCTCAGCCACCCGGATAAAAATATGTTTCTGATCCTGAAACACTTTTCTCAGGGGAAAGCTGATACTGCTTGGTTCCAGGCCGCCGGTTGCTACCTGGTAAAGTAAGGGTTGAAACTGGTGGTAATTATTCCTGTCAACCAGCACCACCTGGAAGTACTTACCCGATAGTTTACGGGCTAACGTGAGTCCGGCAAAGCCGGCACCTACTATGACTACTCTTTTTTGTTTAAGGCCTGTTTCTGGAATATCCATTTGGATCTTATTTAAGGGTCATCCTAACCGACGACCCATCATTGCAAGTATATTTGGGAGCGATTTATGTACTGTGCTCGCTTATCAAACAAGCACAATACATTTTACCGGGGGAAATCAGAACTGAAATATCAGATCTCTTTCTCCATCTCCACCGCTTTCGGGAACAGGATATTATTTTCCAGGTGGATGTGGATGTGTAGATCGTCTTCAAACTCCTGGATCATTTTATATAAAAGCTTATAGCTTGCGCAACTGTCGGAAGGCAGGGCGTAACCATTGCTTAATAACCTGATCTTGTCGAGACACCGGCCTACATGATCGTGTTCGCTCTCCAGATCGTTGATCAACTGGGAAAGGTCTTTACCATCGTTTACCAGCGGCTGATTCATGTTTTTCGCAAAGACAATTTTTTTCACATAGGCGAATAACACTTGTTCCTCCTCTTCCATGTGGTCTGCAAGTTCCCCAGTGATCTCTAAAACAAGGTCTTTTATTTCCAGTAACTCCGGATGCAGATGCCCGTGAACCTGCTGCACTTTTCTGGCATAGGTATCCAGTTCCGGCGAATACTTCCGTACATAGCTGTGGTGGGTGTTAACAATGTAGTCGGCAAGGAAATCAATGTTCCAGTCATTATACGATATATTGCTGGCCTTACCTTCCGAACTCATTTGCTGCAATTCTGTTTCGATCTTGCTGGCATCAATATTCTTTTCCGCGCATACCTCTTTCAGTGTTTTCTTCCCGCCACAGCAAAAATCGATTCCATACTTCTTGAAAACTTCTGCCTTGCGAAGATCCTTCACTGCGATCTCTCCGATCGTCTCCTTATCTTCCTCACCACGCTTGGTTATCCTGACATCCCAAAAATCAGGACCCTCCTGCAAATACTGCCAGGTGAATACATCACCGCGTTCGCCCAGCAACTGGTAATAAACCGGCTTGGGATCATGGTCGTTGTGGATAGTAAGACTCTCCCCGCCTTCCAGCCCGTCAAAGACCTGGAAAATAGTGGGATGTTTTAATCTGGGTTCAATTGCTGTTACGTCAATAAAATTTTCTTGTAATGTGTCCATATCATTTGGGTTTTGTTAATGTTCAACAGGACAAATATAGCAATAAAAGTATTCAAGTACTTTTATACTTAATATATGACATTTGACTGAAGAATGCGTTTGAATAGCTTGTGGGTATAGCTATTGACTGTTATCTTACCTCTATTCCTGTGACTCAAACAGCAAGCCTGCCATACGCTTATCATGCCCGTAAACATCGTCGCGGAAATTAAGCAGACCTTCTTTATCAACCCATGTGGTGAAATAAGTGATCACTACCGGATTCGGAAATTTCACCTTCACCCAAATTTCTTCCGACCCATGCATGGCTTTCCGGATTCTCTCCCGGGTCCATGCCGGCTGATCCCGGAGAAGATAGGTTGCGAGCTGTTCCGGCGCCGCCAGACGTATGCAGCCATGACTAAATGCCCTGCTTTCTTCTGCAAACAGCGTTTTTGCCGGCGTGTCATGGAAGTATATATTGTAGTCGTTAGGAAAGATGAACTTCACCAGCCCTAAAGAGTTTCCCGTCCCCGGATTTTGCCGAACAACGGGTATTCCTCCGCTATAGCCCATCACCTCCATATTTTTTGAAGAAAGGTAATTGCT
>Ga0307414_10001584_pt1 | contig 11800 bp, 10 predicted proteins | sample DK1Ometagenome_FD_203804 | JGI IMG/M metagenome (GOLD analysis project Ga0307414, IMG submission 203804) | Maize rhizosphere microbial communities from greenhouse at UC Davis, California, United States - DK15-O-3 | ecosystem: Host-associated > Plants > Roots > Rhizosphere > Soil | place: USA...
CTTTGCTACCTCTGGCGCACGGACCGGGCGAAGCTGGAGGAATGGGTGCGGGAGTTCGTCCCGGGATTCTTCCCCGGCCGGTGCTATGCCCCGCTTCTTGAGCGGCTGAAGGCGCACCGGGACGCCGGCCATCTCACCGTGCTGGCATCCGCCAGTCCCGAGTTTTACGCGGCCGAGGTAGGGCGGGTCCTGGGCTTCGATCTAGCCCTGGGAACGCCGGTGGACAGCCGCGACGTGATGCCCCTGCTCCCGGAGCTGACCAATCACAAGGGCGGCGAGAAGGTGAGGCGCCTTGCCGAGATCCTCGGCACTCCCGCGGATGGCCGCTGGCCGCGCAGCCACGGTTACTCGGACAGCACCGCCGACCTGCCGATGCTGGAATGCTGTGAGGAGAACACGCTGGTGAATCCTTCGCCGCGTCTCGCGGCCATCGGCAGCAATCGCGGCTGGGAAATCCTGCGTCCCGAGAAGCCGTGGCGTAACCGCAAGGAACACGCGCTGGAAGTCCTGCGGCGGATCGCAGGACTCGGATAAGCTTGCTAGAAAAGGGGAGGACTTTCCGCCTTGGCCGCCGCCTTCACGGGCTTGGCCAGGATCGCGTCGATCCGGGTGAGAAGGTCCAGCGAAGGCGTTGCTTCTTCCTCCAGCACCTCGCGCAGGTAGGTGCTCCAGTGGCCGGCCGTGTTGCCTTCTTCCTTGGAGAGGATCCACGCCACCTCGCTCAGGCGTCCGCTGGCGGCAAGCTGCTTGCGCGTGCGGCGCAGCCAGCTTCCGAGATAGGGCCGCTCCGGCTTGGCATTGAACACATCCGCCTTCTAGCAGCCGAGGCACGCCGGCGGCAAGGCGGATCGGGTGCTGTTAGGCCCGTTCCACCTGCGCCACGGCCATCGCGGCCATCCCTTCGCGCCGACCGACGAAGCCCATCGTCTCGTTGGTCGTCGCCTTGATCCCCACGCGCGCGGGATCGAGTCCCAGGGCCGCGCCGATGTTCTCTTTCATCGCCATCCGGTGGGGCAGGATCTTCGGTGCTTCGGCGACCAAGGTGCTGTCGATGTTCACCAGCGCATAGCCCTCCTCGCGGCAGAGGGCTGCGGCTTTCTCCAGGATCTTCAGGGAGGAAATGTTCAGGCAGGCCGGATCTCCGGGCGGGAAATAGTGTCCGATATCCGGCAGCCCCAGCGCTCCCAGCACGGCGTCCGCGATGGCATGGCAGAGGACGTCGGCATCCGAGTGCCCGTCCAGCCCGTGGGTGTGCGGGATCTCGACGCCCCCCAAGATCAAAGGGCGCCCTTCCTTGAAGCAGTGAACGTCGTAGCCGAAACCGATCATGATGAGGAAAACGTCAGAGAATCTCTTCCACGGGGATCAATCCGTTGGTGGCCACGATTGCCCAGGCATCCTCGTGATTGATGGCGGGCTCCAGGGTCACCTTGCCGCCGGCCGCTTCCACGAGCAGCTTGCCGGCCGCGATGTCCCAGAGCGAAATGCGGGACTCGATGTAGCCGTCCAGCCGGCCGCTTGCGATATAGGCCAGGCCCAAGGCAGCACTGCCCATCATGCGCATCTTGCGGGCTTTCAGGGAAGCCTTGCGGAAGCGTTCCAGCCCCGTGCGCAGGGCCTCCTCGTCTTTGCCGCAGCCGATGTAGAGCGCGCACTCTTCCAGATTCTTGCGTCCGCTCACCTTGATCGGGCGGCCGTCGAGCATCGGCGTCCCGCCTTTCTCCACCGTCCACGTTTCGCCGACGATCGGATCGTGGATGACGCCCACGATCACTTCTCCCGCCACGCGGAGGGCGATAGACACGCAGAAATGGGGAATGCCGTAGTAGAAATTCACCGTCCCGTCGATGGGATCGACGATCCATTGGCGATCGCTATCGGGATCACCGCCGAGGCCTTCCTCGCCGTAGAGCGCGTCGCCCGGCCGCGCGCCGAGCAAGATGCTTTCGATCAGCGCCTGGGATTCCCGGTCGAGCGCCAGCTTGATGTCGTGGTGGGTCGCCTCGTCCACGGCCGCATCGAGGCCGAAGTTGGCTTTGAGCAGCTTGCCCGCTTCCTTCGCGGCGTGGACGGTGAGTTCGAGATCGGTCACGCGCGCAAGGTGAAGTCCCGGACCGGACGTGCCAAGTGCCAAGAAACGGCCTGCGTCCTAGGCACCGGCCTTTAGAGCGGCCAAACCTTCGATCTCCCTCACGATCCGCGGAGCCAGATGGTGTTTCTCATCCTCCGGCAGCGCTTCCGTGTGGTCCGGAAAAACCAGCAGCACCTCGTTGCGGTCTGAATCGAAGCCGATCCCCGGCTTCGACACATCGTTCGCGATCACCAGATCACAGCCCTTCCGCTTCAGCTTCTCCCGGGCGTTCACCTCGAGATCCCGCGTCTCCGCGGCAAATCCTACCAAGGTTCCACCGAAGCCGAACTCGCCGCGCACGGAGCCCAGGATGTCCGGTGTCCGGACCAACTCCAGGGTGAGGGCCTCGCCCGTCTTCTTGATCTTCTGATCCGAAACGACAGCCGGGCGATAATCCGCTACCGCTGCCGCGAAGACCGCGGCGTCCATCCGCCCGATGTGCCGCTTCACCGCCTCGAACATTTCCTCCGCGGACTCCACCGGCAAAAAATCGACGCCTTCGGGGACGTCAAGCGCCGTCGGCCCGGAGACCAGCAGCACGCGGTGCCCCGCCTTCACGAAAGCATCGGCCATCGCATAGCCCATCTTGCCGGAGGAGCGGTTGCTCAGGTAGCGGACCGGGTCGAGCGGTTCCCGCGTGGGGCCTGCGGTGACAAGTACGCGCATCGGAAAAGCAGGATAGTTGGATGTCGGGAGTGAAGCGGGAGGGATGGTATTCTCAACCCACAACTCCCCGCGCTCAACCCCGATTCACTTTTTCTCCGTCGCCGGGGCTTCCGTCGCCGGCTTTTCCTCCTTCGGCTTTTTCAATTCCTCGAGCTGCTTTTTGCCTTCCGCCAATTGCTTCTCGTCCAGCTTGCTGGTGATGTCGCCGAGCAAGGTCTTCGCTTCCTCGTCGCCGCGCTCGACTGCAAGCGACGCCAGCGCCCAGGATTTCGGCAAGTTCCGCTCGGTCCCCAGGCCGGCCGCGTGGAGACGCGCGAGACCGGCGGTGGCGGCGGCGTGGCCCTGATTCGCGGCCAGCGAGTAGAGCTGCCCGGCGTTGTTGTGGTCCATCGGCACGCCCATGCCCCGTTCGTAGAGGGTCGCCAGATTGTTCTGCGCGGCGGCGTGTCCCGCTTTCGCCGCGGTGGTGAACCACGCCGCACCGGCTGCGGGGTCGCTGAGGCCGAGATTCCCGGAGACGTAGAGCAGCCCGAGCTCGTTCTGAGCCACCGGAAGCCCCGCGTTCGCCGAGGAGAGCAGATATTTGTAAGCGGCCAAAAGATCCGGCTTCTCATCCTTTGAAATTCGGGACGCCAGCTCCAATCCCGCCAGCGGGCTACCGGCTTCCGCCGCCTTTGCCAGCCATTCGCGGCCTTTCTGCTCGCTCTTCTCCAGGCCTCCCTTGCCTTCCATGTGGAAAACCGCCACGCGCAGCATGCAGTCCGGCTGCTTCTCATCCGCACCCTTCTGATATTGGGCAAGCGCGGCCTTTTCGTTTTCCTTCACGTTCTCCTCGAAGTCGCCGAGCGCGAGGTAGGCGGTGAGTTGTTTCTTCTCGATCGCCTTGGCAAGCCAGTCCCGGCCCTCCTTCTCGTTGCGGAATCTTTCATCCCCGTTCAAGAGGCGGGAGCCGAGCGGAACGTAGGCGTTTTCGTCACCCAGGCCCGCCGCCTTGCGATAAAGGTCGAGCGATTTTTTTGCATCGGCCTTCTCTTTGAAGCCGAAGTTGCCTTCGTGGAGCCGGGCCAGGAGGAGGATCGATGGAGTGTCACCTGCTTCGGATGCGGAATTCCACCATTGGACCGCTTTGTCGAAGTCCGGCTTCTCGCTGAGCAGGCCGCGCAGCCATGCCTCGCCGAGGATGCGGCCCGCATTCGCCGGATCGGTCTTGGCGGCGGATTCCAGCGACTCGCGGGCTTCCTGGCGGTCCTTTTCCTCCTTGGAATTCAGGAGGATCAGGGCGCGGCGGTAAGTGGCGTCCTTGTGCCCGGCAGCGGCGGCCTTCTTGTAATTTTCCAGCGCCGCATCCCGGGAAGCGGCCAGCCCTTGGCCCGTCTCCGCGGCAAAGGCGAGCAGGAACAGCGCGTCCGCATTGCCCTTTGCCGCGAGAGGCTTGGCCAGCTCCACTCCCACGGAATGGCGGCCTTCGCGATAGGCATCCAGCGCGGCCTTCGCGGGTCCTTCCGCGACCGGCACGGTGGCTGGCGCATCGGTTCCCAGGCTGACGGCTGCCGGCGCGACGGTGGCGGTCGCGAGGGCCAGGGCGAAAAGGAGGGCTTTGGTGGTCACGCCGCCCATTTAGGGAGCTACGGGCGGAGAGCAAAGAGGAAAGAGCAGGTTAGCCGCGGTCCCGCCCTTACTCCACGGCCTGCCGCTTGCCCGCGCCCGCCGCATCGAAACAAATCTGAAGGAGATGGGATATTCCCGGAAGACCCGCCGCCCAGCCGAGGGAAGCGTATCCGAGATGGAGATGTTGCAATGCCATCGCGATGGCAGCCACGCCCGATTCCATGCGCCCCGAGGCCGGGTGCCGCCATGTCACCCGTTCCAAAGGGATGCCTTGCCACTCCGATGCTCTATGCAGCTCCAGTTGCGCGGGCTGGCGGTCTTCAAACCATTGCCGGATTTCGGAACAAGGTCCGCAAGAGTCATCGATCCACAGCTCGCAGGTCTCCCCGACGAGTGGCTTCCAGCGTGGGAACCACGGGCGGATCTCCCGGCGGTAGGTTGTCCATTTTTCCCCGAAACGCGCACGCATGTCTTCGTTCTCCGACCAGCGGGCGAATCCTTCCGAATAGACAATTCCCATGAGCGCCATGAGCGCCGGCCAAGGTGTGGCGAGCAGCAGCGCTTCGCCCATCAAAAGCAAGGTCATCGACAGCTGCATGGGATTTCTCACAAAGGCGTAGATCCCGTGCGTGACGAGTCGTTCCGGCGGATCCAGCGGTACCGGCGTGCCGCCCCCGCTGCGCGCCAGATCGCGCGCCGCGGTGAGGCCAGGCACCGAGAAAAGAAAGATGCCCGCAGGAATGAATGCCCGTGCCGGACCGGGTATCGCCTGCCAGCGCAAGATGACCCCCTCCAGGTCCCCGCAGACCAACAGCGCCGGCAAGCCCAGAAAAACCCCTCCGAAGGCCGCGGCTAGCAAGCCGCAGCGGATCTCCAGCTTCTCCCGGGAGACGGTCGTGCGAACGATGAAGAGGGAAGGCAGCAGCAAGATCGCCACGCAGGCGGCTTCCCCGAGCCACCACAGCGGGTGAAGCTCCAGCACCGGGGCCATTTCCGGCATGGTCCGGAGGTCGATCGCCACGAGCAGCGCTACGGCGATCCATGTCCGCCCGCCCATGGCCTTTGAAAGCAGCGGCGCACAGACTCCCCATGCGAGTATCCACCCGAAATAGAGGGACAGCGGCATTCCGCCCAGTGCGGCGCTTTGCGAACGGTAGCTCCATAGCCCTGCCGCGCGGGCCAGGGAATCCAGCCAGGGCAGCATGGCCGCATTCCACAAAAGAGCGAAGAGCAAGCCCGTGGCCAAGCGTTTCGACGGACGGACCCACCATGCCAGCAACGCGGCACCGGCCACGGGACCGTAAAGACATGCCAGATGGATGGCCGCCTCGCGGGTCATTGGCTTTTGTAGGTCTGGTCCAGGAAATATTCCCCGGCTTTCCTCACTCCATAGCGTTCGATCGGCTTGAAATACCAAGCGGGATCCAGCAGCCGGCGATAGCGCATCGTCAGCGTGACCCGCGATCCCCTGCCGCTCGGCTCGATCTTCCATTCCGCCTCCTGCCAATCGAGCCAGTGGGCAATGTGGCTGGTATCCGAAATGCGGGTGACACGGATGTGGCCGGAATCGCTCTCGGTCACTTCCGCCAGCAGATCGCCCGGTTTGCCCTCCCCGCCGGCAAAGTGTATGCGCCAGCGATCCCCGGTTTCGAGTCCGTCCCCTTCGATTTCGTGTGGCGCAGGAAAGCCCAGCTTTAGAAAGGGCGGGAGTTCGCCTAGAACGAACGCCGGGCCACCGGCGAGCTTTTCCCGGGCCGCACCCGGCGGGATGGGTAGTTCGCGGCTTACCGTGACCGCTTCATCCCGGGGAAAGGAGAGGAGGCCGGTCGTCCCTTCCATGCTCATCAGCACCAGTGCAGGAAGTACCACCAGCCGGAAGCGGCGGTCGAATTCCTTCCGGGCCCGTGCCTTGTCCACGAAGATTCCGATGATGAAGCCCACGGAATAGAAGAGAGGAGCGGCCATCAGAATACAGATGAATCCCTCGATAAAGAGGATGCCCAGAAGGAGCAGGAACAAGGTGATCCCCTTCATGATCATGCCGGTCGCGCTGGAAGAGCGGGGTAAAAGCGCGATCAGCACCGCCATGGCTGTCGGCAAGCCGATGAACATCATGGCACTTTGCTCTTTTTGGCCGAGCACCAGGACCCGGTACAAGACGGAAGCCGCTCCGGCTGCGAGCGACAACCAGATGAAGATGCCAACCTTGCGTGGCGGGAGATCCCGTGGGGGAGGCTCTGGAGTCGTGATCGGAGCGTCAGGCATGATTCAGTATTTTCAGTACTTTCTGAAAACACAATAACAATCGATCTGCCTAGAATTCTTCAATGACAGGGGAACCCTAGGGACCCGGAGCCGATCACCCCGTCGTCCGCAGGCCCGAAGCGATGGCGTTGATCGATAGCAGCATCTTCGGAAACATCGCCTCCGCTTCCGCTTCCTTCTCATCCGCCACCAGTCCGCGCCATTCGCGGAGGATGGCGATCTGCTGCCGGTGCAGCACCCGGAGCGGGGCCTCGCGGATTGCCAGGGTTTTTGCCATGCGCGGCCGACGGTTTTCCATGCCGCCCTTGTAGAGCCCTTCCAGCAGGTCCTGCGTCCGGTGGAACTCGGCCACGATCAAGTCCATGAACCGTTTCCGCAGCACTGGGTCCTCCACCAGCGAGGCATACTCGTTCATGAGCTCGAGATTGGCCGACGCAAGGTTGGTTTCCACGTTGGTCAGCACGTAGCCGAGGAAGGTGGATTGCCTCACGGCATCCCGCAGGGCCTCGAATTTCTCCGGCGAGGACGCCTGCATCGCCTCCAGCGCGGAGCCGACACCGAACCAGCCCGGCAGATAGAAGCGGGCCTGGGTCCAGGAGAAGACCCAGGGAATCGCGCGCAGGTCGGCAATCGAGTGACCCTTCTTTCCCGTGCGCCGCGCGGGACGCGAGCCGATGCGGGAATTCTCCAGCGCATCGATGGGGGTGACCTGCCGGTAGAAATCGATGAAGCCCTCCGTCTTCAGAAGCGCCTGATAGGCCGCTTGGCTTTTCTCCGCCAGAAAAGGGAGGAAAGGAAGCGCCTGATCCGCCTTCGGAGCCGTGTGGCGGTGGGTCGCCGTGGTGATCGCGGCCCCTGCAAGCAGGAGTTCCAGATTGTAGGTGGCGTTGGCGAGGTTCGCGTATTTCTGCGCGATGGTTTCCCCCTGCTCGGTCATGCGGAATTCCCCGCTCATCGAGCCGTGGGGGAGGGAGGCCATGAACCAATGGGTGGGGCCCGCGCCACGGGAAATCGTCCCGCCGCGCCCGTGGAAGAAGCAGAGCTTCACCGCGCGCTCGTTGCCGGCCAGACTCAGGCTTTCCTGCGCCTGGTGGAGCGCCCACTGGGCTGCCAGGATGCCGCAGTCCTTGTTGGAATCCGAATACCCGAGCATCACCTGCTGGCTCGGCTGTCCGCCCTCGGCGCGCATCTCGTTCGTCTTGCGGGTGAGCGGGTGATCCAGAAAGGCCCCCAGGATCCCGGGCGAACGATCGAGATCGTCCATCGTCTCGAAGAGAGGCACCACCTCCAGCGCGCACCACGAACCCTCCGGGCCGTGTTCCATCAGGCCCGCCTCACGGGCGAGGAGGAAAACCCCAAGGAGGTCGGAGAGCTCGCGCGTCATCGAGACGATCAGCGCCCCGAGCCCCGCGTCGCCCCATTCCTTGCGATGCTTCGCCAGCACCCGGTAGCAATCGAGCACCGCATCCGCCTCTTCCCCGATCCGGGCGGAGTCGTGGAGGAAGGGCCGCGGGGATTCCAGCTCCCGATTCAGGAAAGCAACCCGCTTTTCTTCGCTCCAGGAGCCGTAATTCTGCCCGTCCGGCACACCCGCGGCCGCGAGCAGCCGGGAGATGGCCTTGTCGTGGAATTCGGAGTTCTGGCGGACATCGAGCAATGCCAGATGGAAGCCGAAGATCTCCAGCTTCTGGCGGAGCGGGCGGATGTACTGCTCGTCGATCAAGGCGCAACCCACCCCGCGTATGCCGGTAGCCAGCAACGCGAGATCCGCATCGAGCGCGGCCGGCGACTTGTAGCCGGGATGGCCCTCGATCTGGCGCTGGAGGCGCGCCGCGATCAGGCGGGCAAGGTGCCGCCACGGTTCTTCGTGATAGCGGTCGTGAAGATCGTTCGAGACCTCCTCGTCGCCGAGCATGAAGGTCAGCTCGTCGATCCGCCGCTCCAGGACCTCGGGGATCTCGTTGAGCTGGCGGGAGAGGGTCAGCTGCCCGGCCACCTGCTCCAGTTCGCGCTTGAGAAGCTGGAAACACGCGCGGCGGAGCATCTCGAGCGCTTTGTCGGTGACCTCCGGGGTGACCAGGGGATGGCCATCGCGGTCGCCGCCGATCCAGGTGCCGAAGGAAAGCCGCGGGATATTCCCGGCGGCCCGCAGCATGTCCACGGGAAAGCCGGCATCCCGCCATGCCTCGGTGAAATGAAGATCCAGCCGGTTCAGGGCGGACGGGAAGAGGTCGCGCAGGTAGTGGATCGCGTCCCGCAGTTCGCGGTAGATATCCGGACGGACGAGGTGAATTTCTCCCGTACGCCAGAGGGTTTCCAGAGCCGTCACGATCCGCTCGCGGATGCGGCGGCGCTCGCGGTCGGTGTATTTCGGGTACTCGTTGCGGACGAGCTCCTCATAGAGCGCGCGGTGGCGCTCGCGCACCGAAGCGCGCTTGGCCTCCGTGGGATGCGCGGTGAGCACCGGCTGCACGTCGATATCCGCCAGCACGCCGAGGATTTCCTCCGGTCCGAGCCCGAGCGAGGACATGTCGCGGAGCGCCTGCGGCCAGAGCCCGCGGATCGATTGCGCGCCCAGCGCCTTCTCCCGCTCGCGGCGGATCGCGGCGGCCGCGCGCTCCTCCACCATGTTCAGGAGCTGGAAGCCGATGGAATAAAGCTGCTGCGTTCCTTCCGGCGGATGGCTTTCGGGAACCGTTCCCGACCAAGGCAGGTAGGGAATCAGTGAATCCTCGCCCAGACTTTTCAAGGCATCGCCGAGGCAACCCACGAGAAATGAGAGGGTTTCATCGATCAGTTCGAATCCTTCGAGGCGCAGTTGCTCTCGGGTGGGTGGGAGCTCGGTCATGGGCGCGGCCAGTGAAGCAGCCGGAGTGCCGTTGCGGGAAGCCGAATGCGCGTGCACGTTCACTCCACCACGCAGGGCAGCAGGACGGCGTCGCGCATGCCGTGGATCTTCTTCTTGTCCGCGGGTGCCAGGGTCGCCAGTGCGCCCGCGAGCGAGGTATGGCCTTGGTCGTCGGTGAAGTAGTAGGGGCACAGGCGTACCCGCCCTTTCATGATCTCGACGCTGCCGTCCTCACGGAAAACCGGATGTTCGATGATGCGGCCTTCACGGAATTCCTGCATGATCCACGGCTGTTGGTCGAAGTCCCCCATCGCTGCATGGACGCGGCCGGACCACTCGGATTGGGACATGTCGTGCCCGATGTGGACGCCGCGGGAGCCCCAGGCGGTTTCGTGAAAGCCGCTGATCTTGAGGACGAGCCGCCGCTCCTTTTGGCTGAAACGGGCGACTTCTTCCCATGAATTCACCCCCAGCACCGGCAGTGCCGCCTGCGGAGGCAGGGGGGAAGGGTCCACCACCCAGCCCTGCGGGACGATCTCCCTCACGCGCGCGAGGTGGCTGCCGCGCAGGGATTGCTCCCACACCTGCTTGAGGGCCGGGGTCCACAGCATTGCCAGCCACAGCTTGTCTTCGAGGTGCGGCTTGCAGGGCGGGGTCAGCGGGATCTCGCCGGCGGTGGACATTTCCGCCAGACGCCGGGCAGCGGGGATCGACTCCCAATCGAACCACTCGAAGAAACGGTAGAGCGCGCGCCCGTCGGGCACGTATTCCTCGGCGGCCTCCACGGTGCGGCCTCCGCCTGTCTCGCGGGCAAGCCATTCCATCTCGCGCCGGTAGTCGGCGGATTCGTCGGAAAGCAAAATCGCGCCATCCTCCGGCAGAACGGATGAGAAACCCGAGATCATCCCGTCGCGCCCGCCGATCACCGGGAATCCCGCGTCTGCATACACTCTGGAGAGCCAGGCCGTGATGCCGATGCCCCCGGGCACCGAGTCGAGCTCGGTGAGGGCGAATCCGCCCTCCGTGACCATCAGGTCCGGGCGGATCACGCGAGGGATGACGCCGCGGGATGCGGGCTCCCGTTGGAGCGCCACCATCCAAGCCGGCTTGCCGGTATCCAGCGTTTCAGCCATCCAGGCGGGAAGCTTGCCGGCGGCACTACGACGGTAGAGTTCGTCGCAGGCCGCTTGGAATTGGGCGAGAGGATGCCCCAGGGTGTTCAGGAACCGGCCCTCGGCCTTCGTGAGCTTCAGGGGCTCCGGCGAATAACGCCAGCCGCCATCGAAGAGCCCGCCCTCCGGCATGGCCGCCGTGATCTGCTGCAGGGTGAGGCTCATTGCAGGGATCGCAGCGCACCGCGGACAAGTTCCTCCACCGTGGAGCCGGGCTGATCGTCGAGCACCTTGCGGATCGCCTTCCGGGCTTCCACCTGCTTGTACCCGAGGGCCATCAACGCCAGCTCCGCGTCTGCCGAGGCAGGGGCCAGTTGCCCGCTTGCCGCCTCTTGCCAGGTATCGGCCACGCCCACCTTATCCTTCAGCTCGAGGACGATGCGCTCCGCGGTCTTCTTTCCCAGCCCCTTGATCTTGGAAAGCTCCGCGATGTCCCCGCCAACCACGCAGGATTTGAAGCGAGCCGAAGGCATCCCGTTCAGCACCGCCAGTGCCACCGACGGGCCCACGCCGCTGACCCGGTCGATCAAGAGCAGGAAAATGTCCCGCTCTTCCTCGGTCGCGAAGCCGTAGAGGGTATGGACCATGTCCCGAGGGCTGACATTGAGGTGGGTGCGCAAATCAACGGCCACACCCTCCGCCGCGTGCAGGCGGTCGAAGGTGGAAAGCGGCACGTGCACCTCGTAACCCACGCCCCCTGCCTCCACCACGAGGCGATTCGGATACGCCTCCAGAACCTTCCCGCGCAAGCGTGCGATCATCGTGCGGCCAGCTTGGACCGGCTCGGGGAACTGCCAAGGGCGAACTTCCGTCATCCCTGCGCTCCCGGGCTTGAAAGTGCGGCTTTTCCAGTCCCGAAAACCCCTCTTTACAAGGGGGGAACGGCTCATATAGTGCGCCCCCCATGATTGTTTCCGCCATCGATTGGCTCTCGATCAGCATCGACCTGCTGCTCGTCGTTTTCGTGATCGTCTGCGTTTTGATGAGCATGATCATCCTGATGCAGCGCCCGAAGAACGAGGGTCTCGGCGCGGCTTTCGGCTCGGGTGCCACGGATCAGCTTTTCGGCGCGCGTACCACCAACGTGCTGCAGAAGGCGACCGTCTATCT
>Ga0307414_10001585_pt1 | contig 11798 bp, 15 predicted proteins | sample DK1Ometagenome_FD_203804 | JGI IMG/M metagenome (GOLD analysis project Ga0307414, IMG submission 203804) | Maize rhizosphere microbial communities from greenhouse at UC Davis, California, United States - DK15-O-3 | ecosystem: Host-associated > Plants > Roots > Rhizosphere > Soil | place: USA...
CCAACCCGCAGCTGAAGCACATCGTTGGGTTGCTCTTGCTGACGGGAATGCGAAAAACTGAGTTGTTGCAAGCCAAGTGGTCCGACGTCGACCTCGAACGGAAGCAGCTCTATCTATCCGAAACCAAGAACGGAAAGTCTCGGCACGTGCCACTTTCCCAGGCTGCAATCGACATCCTGCAGCAGCTTCCTAGACTTCCGGGCTGCCCGTGGGTGGTACCCAATCTTGATACGGGCCGGCCGTTCGTCACGCTGAAGAAGGCATGGCAGGCAGCTCGGGATAAGGCCGACCTGCCCGGCCTGCGCATGCATGACCTGCGACACAGCGCGGCCAGCTTCATGATCAACGGCGGCATCGACCTCTATGCCGTCGGTCGCATCCTCGGTCACGCCGATCACAAATCGACCATGCGATACAGCCACTTGGCCAATGACACGCTGCTGCGTGCTGTCGAGGCAGGCGCTGCCAACCTCAAAACCGGGTGGGCTTCGAAGACCGTCTGAAGCCAAAACGCCTGCTCGCCATTGGCGCTCGCCGGGCGAACCCGTTGACTTAACCCTAAGGCCCCACAGTTCGTGCTGGCCAAAGCTAGAAAGAGAATACCTTGAATAACCCTAATACGACCGTTGTTTCGTCTTCTCCCACGTTATCGGAGATTCAGTTGGAAGCCTTCTTTGAGAGGGTCCAAAGCCTGATAGATCAGTGTGGCACCAACAAGAACGATCGAGCTATCCTGGCGATCAGTGCCTGCATCCTCGAGGGCATTGATACGAAGCTGCACATCCTCGGGATACTGAAGAGGCTCGACTTCGATACGGGTCACATCGTCATCATGCTTGCCGGCAGAAGTTACGACGTTCCGTGGGTTCTCGATAAAGCGACCGGCCGGTACCGCCTAACCAACTAGCCATTACAACATACTTGCCGGATCTGAGCACCTTTGAGGTGTTTGGGTTCGGCATTTTTTTGCTTTGTATTTTTTCAACCTGCCCCGACTACAGAGCGGACCCATGAGACCTCGTCCGGCCCCGATCTTGCTCGTCCTGCTTTGCTCCTCACCAGCGTTCGCCCAGGCGCCCGTTCACGGAACAGGCCAAGCGAAGGACGGCGACTCCCTGATGGTCGGAGACAAGGAGGTCCGGCTGTTTGGAATCGATGCGCCTGAGTTCGATCAGAGCTGCAAGCGGGGCGGCCAGGACTGGAACTGCGGCGCGTCAGCCGCTGACAGGCTCGCCCAGCTAGTCACCGGCAAAACCGTGGTCTGCTCGACAGTCGGCACAGACCAGCACGGGCGCCTGCTCGGCCGCTGCATGGTCGGAGCGACGGACGTCAACCGGGCCATGGTCGCGTCCGGGTACGCCGTGGCGTTCCGCCGCTACTCCTCCGACTACGTATCCGCAGAAGAGAGCGCGAAGGTCACCAAGCGCGGAATATGGGCGGGGACGTTCCAGATGCCTTCCGACTACCGCCACGCCGGAGACGCGCCCGTTCCCGTTCCAAGCAAGTCGGCGCAGAAGCGGAGCGCTCCCAGGGTTGTGTCGAGCAACGATTGGTCCGGCCGGGCCACGGGCGGCTGCAACATCAAGGGCAACCGCAACAGGAAGGGCCAGTGGATCTACCACGTTCCCGGGATGCCCTACTACGATGCCACCCGAGCGGAGGAGATCTTCTGCACCGAGGCGGAGGCCCGGGCGGCGGGCTACCGGCGAGCGATAGTCAGGTAGTAGTCGGACGTGAGATGAGAGCGCCGCGCACGAAGAGTTGATTGTCCGTTGAGCGGGGAGCGCGCGAAGCTAAGGCACTGAAGCTTAAGGCTCCGGTCGACCGAACTGGGGCATACTGATCGGCACTTTTAGCGCGATGGAGCGATATCTCTCTGATGATCGATGCCTTGCCCCCGCCGCCTCCGGCGGACACTATTATTGTCACTGGGCAGGCATTGTCGGACCCGGTGTCCGAACAGGCGTATCATGTGGACGTCATCACTGCGTCGGACTTGAGCAATGCGCCTGCGAATGAACTCGACGAGATTCTGAAGCGCGTCCCCGGGCTGCAGCTGTTCCGCCGCTCGGATTCCACCAGCGGCCATCCCACCAGCCAGGGCGTGACACTCCGTGCCCTGGGCGGAAATGCCTCGAGCCGCGCGCTGTTGATCCTGGACGGCGTCCCGCAAGCCGATCCGTTCGGCGGGTGGGTCAACTGGCCCGCCTATGATCCCGCTGGCTTGGCGGAGGTTCGCATCGTTCGCGGCGGCGGCAGCGTGCCGTACGGTCCAGGCGCAATTGCCGGCGTAATCGAAATGCGAGGCCTTACCGCGGAAGATTTCAACGCTTCATTGGAAGTCGGCTCACGAGCCTCGCTCCGTGGCCATGTCTTTGCGGGTCAGCGAATTGCAAGTAGCACCCTCACCCTTGATGCGCAGGGCGCAAGGAGCGACGGCTTCAGCCCCATCAGCTCCAGCACGCGCGGGGCGGCCGACCGCGAAGCTCCGTATGAAAACGCCAGCGTCCGCGCGAGGTGGATCGCACCCATCGGTGAGGAAATCGAAGCCCAGCTCAGCGGCCTGGCTTTCGTCGACAGCCGAGATCGCGGCGTGGAGTTCACCGGTAGCCGCACCCGCGCCGCCGACGCTTCCGTCCGCTTAGTGGGTCGCGGCCAATGGCAGTGGAGCACCGTCGCCTATACGCAGTGGCGAAACCTGCGCAGCAGCTTCGCAAGCGTGTCGGACGATCGCAGTTCCGCATCGCGCGTGTCCCTGCAGGACTCCGTGCCGTCCCGAAGCGTGGGCTTCAGCGCTGAGTTGCGATCACCGTCGTCGAGCTTGGTCGATCTCCGCATCGGCGCGAACATGCGGCTGACCAACGGAGAGTCGCGCGAGCTATATTCCTTCGTTGACGGTGGACCGACACGCAGGCGAATCTCGGGCGGCGACACTCGAACGGCGGGCTTGTTCGCCGAAGCGGCGATGCGGCGCGGAAAGCTAATGCTCAGCGGCGGAGTACGGATCGATCGCTGGATGGTCGACGATGGCCGCCTGCTCGAACGGCTTTTAGCGGGGGGGATCTTAAGGGATGATCGATACGCCCGCCGGGTGGGCTGGCTCCCAACCGCTCGGCTGAGTACGGCGATTGATGTGAACGAAAGCACGACGCTCCGTGCGAGCGGCTACCGCGGCTGGCGGATGCCAACGCTCAACGAACTGTTCCGTCCCTTTCGTGCGGGTGCGGATGCCACCGCTGCCAATCCCGAACTGAAGCCTGAGACATCGTTGGGTATCGAAGCCGGCGTCGACTTTCGGAAGGCCGGCTTCCATCTATCGGCAACGATTTTCGCAAACCGGCTGAAGGACGCAATCGGCAACGTTACACTGGGTCGGGGCCCAGGCAGCTTTCCGGGCGTGGGCTTTGTCGCCGGTGACTATCGACAGCGCCAGAACATCAAAGCTGTTGAGGTTTACGGCATCGAGGCAACCGGCCGACATGAAATCGGCCACTGGACATTCCGCGTGGGCGGAAGCCTCACCGATGCGAAAGTGATCGCCATCGGACTTGCGGCACCGCTCACTGGCCTGCGTCCTGCCCAAACGCCGCGCTTCAATGCCTTTACCAGCTTGGCGTGGGAGCAGAACTCCCGAATGTTCGCGATCGAAATGCGCCACGTTAGCTCGCAATTCGAAGACGATCTCAACGCCCGCAAGCTCCGCCCCGCAAGGACCGTAAATGCCTTCGCCGCCTGGCCTCTCTCGCGTACCCTCCAACTCATTGCTCGAGGTCAAAACCTGCTGAACGAGACGATTGAAGCGTCGATCAATGACGACGGCTCAATAGAGAGGGCCTCGCCGCGAACGATCTGGCTTGGCCTGCGGCTGAAAAATTAGCCTGTAACTTTTGTTGGACGCGAGCTTTCGACTTGAAACTCGAGGGAACCGCCATGTTCGGATCGCATTATGTACGACATACCGGCGAGTAGCGTGTGGGCCATTGGAGCACGGCAGCGTGGAGTGAGCGTCGACGTCGGCCGGCTAAGCTTGGAGTAGTGCCAGGTGGCGACTGCCTCTAATCAAACTTACGCGATCGCCATACATCCAGCACACGCGACGCTGCTTGCAGCCGCCTTGCCTCTTTTCATTGGCGGCTTGCTGAGCGATTTGGCTTACTCATCGAACTACCAGATTCAGTGGAGCAACTTCGCGGCCTGGTTAGTCGCGGGCGCGTTGGTCCTCAATGGCCTCGCCCTTGTGTGGGCCATCATCGATCTAGCGCGAAACCGACCCCGACAAAGAAGCCGACTTCTTTACCCGGCCGCACTAGCCGGCGTGTTCGTTGTCGGCCTGGTCGACTCGTTTGTTCATGCGCGGGATGCCTGGGCGGTAATGCCGGCAGGTCTGATCCTAACGGTCATCGTCACGCTCCTTGCCGTCGTTGCAACGTGGCTAGGTCTAGCTGTCGGGAAAGAGGAGACGGCACGATGAAACGCCGCCTGTGGCTTGCGGCGCCGATCCTTGTTGCGCTCGCAAGTTCCTGCGGACGGGCGCCTTCCGACGAACAGTATGGCCCCTCACCGAAACTGCCGGAGCCGCAGCGTGGGCTCCTGCCGTCCATGAAGATTGCGGAGCCCGCTTCCTGGGACGCTCGGCGACCAACAGTGCCTGCCGGCTATACCGTCACGGCGATAGCCACCGGTTTGGGGATTCCGCGGCAGATGCTCGTTCTGCCAAACGGCGACATCCTGATTGCCGAGGGACGCGGCGGAGCAGCGCCTGCACTAAGACCGAAGGATATCATTGCAAGCGTCATTAAGGCGAAGGGTACGACATCAGTGGCGAGCGGCAATCGCCTGACGCTGCTCAGGGACGCCGATGGCGATGGGGTGTACGAAGGCCGGGCGATCTTCGCCGCCGATCTTAATGCACCATACGGCTTGGCGCTGGCCAACGGTCAACTTTACGTCGCGAATCAGGACGCGCTCGTTCGCTTCGCTTACCGCCCAGGCCAGACACGCGCGGCGGGAGCGCCGATCAAGGTTACAAGCCTGCCGTCGGCCATAAACCACCACTGGACGAAGGCTCTCACGGTCAGTCCTGATGGGCGGTTCCTTTATGTCGGCATCGGCTCAAACAGCAACATCACGGAACGCGGTCTGCCTGCTGAGCAGGACCGCGCCATGGTTTGGGAGATAGACGCCCAATCTGGCGCCCATCGGCAGTATGCCACGGGCCTGCGCAATCCCACGGCGCTTGCGATCCAGCCGGGAACTGGCCGCCTCTGGGCGGTAGTCAACGAGCGTGACGAGATCGGCCCAAACCTTGTGCCGGACTATCTCACATCCGTGCGGGAAGGAGGCTTCTACGGGTGGCCTTACAGCTACTGGGGGCGCAACGTGGACACGCGAGTTCGTCCACAAAACCCGCAGTTGGTCGCCTCCGCGATCACGCCCGACTATGCGCTCGGTTCGCATGTGGCGGCGCTAGGGGTCGCTTTTTCCACCGCCGCAATGGGTAGTCAGTTTTCAGACGGTGTGTTCGTCGGTGAACACGGAAGCTGGAACCGTAATCCGCCGGTCGGATACAAGGTCGTTTTTGTGCCATTCCGGGCAGGTCGACCGGCCGGTCCACCGGTAGACTTCGTTACTGGCTTCCGTGGAGCAGATGGCAAGACTCGTGGACGTCCCGTCGGTGTGGCTGTCGATCCACGCGGCGCTCTGCTTATAGCGGACGATCTCTCGAATACGATTTGGCGGGTTACCCCGAACAACCGGCCGCCATCTGCCGAAGCACCGTCGTCAGGAGCTCAACGCGAGCAGGACCGGCAGCCCACTTCAACCCCGTACTAACAAGCGATCAGTCGGTTCAGAGATTGTCGACAGGGTAGCCGACGAAGAACTTAGGCTTACCCATCATCACGTGCGTGACAAGGCGATCTACGCCGATCTCAGCGCTCGTCAGTCCGTCGGCAAGCGCCGTCCACTGGGGCATGCCGCCCACCGCGACCTTCAACAGATAGTCGTAAGCGCCGGTTACATGGGATGCTTCTACGACCTGCGGCAGGGCCCGTATGTATTCCTCGAACGAACCATGTTCGGTGGGACTGTGCCCCTTCAGGGTCACCTCGACATACAGAACCAACCCGACATGCAGTCGGAGTGGATCGATGCGGGCGTGATAGCCCTGGATGATCCCAATTTGTTCGAGCCGTCGAACGCGCGCAAGACAGGCACTGGGTGACAGCGCAACCTGCTCGGACAACGCCTGATTCGTGAGGCGCGCGTCCGCCTGCAATGCCACGAGAATACGACGGTCTATCCGGTCAAGCGTAGGTTCTACTGCCATTGCCGCTAAAGACCGCAGAGTCTGCGGAGTTGGTCAAGACCTTCGATGCCACCTGCGGTGCTCATTCCGATACAAAGATCACGGCACCTCGGAAGTGATGGTGCCGAATGACAGGAGAGTGAGATGACCAGGAAACAGAAGTTCGAAGACCTCTTCTTCGCAGCAATTTTCATCGTGGGGCTGCCGGGGTTCGTGTTCTTAGCGGCATGGTTTTAGGGTCGTTAACATGAGAACCCGACTGATCCTTGAGGTCGCCAAATCGGGCGACCACCAAGCTCATCGCGAAAGGCAGCTTGACGACGCGCTGGCCGACACGTTCCCGGCGAGCGATCCCGTGAGCACCAGCACGGTCGACGTTGGCTCTGCTAGTCAGTGCTTGATTAAACCTGCCAATGAGCCACAGTACCGACATGGCTGAGCACCTTCAGTTTACGCGCTTTGCGCTCCATCCGGGTAGCAGCACCGCACGACTCTAGCGCCCTGAGCGCTGGAACACCCCAGGACTGCTCCGGGCCTTTCGCACCCAAACGGCAGCTGCCCGTCAGCGGCCTTCCCAAGAAACAAACCTGCGTGACGCTAGCGCGGCGCTGACCAGCGCACGCGTCCCGCGGACCCGAGGAGTGCAGAGCTTGATCAGCCAAAGATTTGCCGTGGAGTTCGATCGACGGACCGTCGGAGTCGCCGTGCGCGTACCGGGCGGCTTCATGTTTTACTCGTCCGACGATCGTTTCGACAAAATCGAAGGGCGCGTGTTTCCGCGTGCCAGATCGATCCAGCATCAATTGCAGCAGCTTTCCCCGCTCAAGAGCCGGAGAGCTCGGGCGGGCTATGCGCCCATTGCTGCCAAACCCATTCAATAGGAGCAAGAAGTGAACCCCTCACCTGCAAGCCATCAACGCCCGCCCATTCGCCTGCTCGCTGCCGAGTCCGACATGGTTGCTGCACTGGCATTGCACGTTGAAGAACGGCAGCCAGTCGTTGCGGCCATGTTGCTGGAAGAGATCGAACGCGCGGAACTGCACGAGCCCGACACCATGCCTGACGGGCACGCCAGGCTCAATTCAACCGTCACCTACGTCGACGAGAAGTCGCGTGAAGCTCGAGACGTGCAGCTCGTCCTCCCAGCTGCAGCCAACATCTCGGAAGGTCGGATCTCGATCCTCACACCCATGGGTGCAGCTCTTTACGGGCTCGCCGAAGGTCACGCGATTGATTGGCCAGATCTCCAAGGGAATGTCCGGCGTATCCGGATCAGCCGGGTCGTCCAGTCTGTGGGTCAAGCTGAAGAGGAGAGATCGTAATGCGCATCCTTGTCGCGACAGACTTCTCGCCTCAGTCGGACCGCGCACTGCGCCGAGCGCTACTGATCGCTCGTCAGTGCGATGCAGCAATTACCATTCTGCACGTGATCGAACGGGATCAGCCCATGCGCTTGATCGAACGTCAGCGCGCGATAGCGCACCATCACCTTGAAGCGACGGTCGAAACGCTCGGCGAAACCGACGGAATTCCAGCAAACTACTTGGTGGAGGTCGGAGATATTGCTCGCATGATCGATGGTGCCGCGGATCGTACTGGTTCGAGCTTGATCGTCATGGGTCCGCATCGCAAACAGTTCGGTGATCTCTTCGCGGGGACCATTGCGGATCGGACAATTCGGTCCAGTCGATTTCCTGTGCTCCTCGCGAACGCACCGCCCTCCGGACAGTACCGACAAAGCCTCTTGGCCGTGGACTTCGACGATGCCTCAAGCTCTGCGTTTGGTGCGGCGGAGGCACTTTCGTTCGTGAGGAAATCAAACCTGTCAGCCCTGCATCTGTTTGATGCTCCAGCTGCGGGCATGATGAAGCGGTCCATGCAACCTCCGGAAGCGGTGGATCGGTACGTCGACTATGAAGCCCACCGAGCGGCCGATCGCCTATTGTCACTCATCTCTGCAAATGGCGTTGCCCTTTCGCATCCAATCGTTCGGCCACATCACGGCTCACCCACGGCCGCCATCCTCTCTTGTGCTGACGATTTGGAGGCTGACCTCATCATAGTGGGAACGAACCAGCGTCTGGGCGTCCAACGTTTCGTCTTGGGCAGCATCGCTCGAGACGTGCTTCTCGCCTCGAAGCGCGACGTGCTGGTCGTGCCTGTCTCAGCTGAGCAGGTCCTGACCGGCTCGAAAAGGCTTCCGAGTGAACTAGAGTGCGTCCACTAGGTTAGAGTCAGAGAGCCAGAGCTCGTTATGACAATTGGGAGAGTGGCATAGCTACGCGTTTGCTCCAACATTGGCCTTGGCTCACGCCGGCAATCGCTTTGATGGTCGTTGCAGGAAGCCTCATCGGTTCGGTCCTGCCCCAATTTCTCGTTGCCGCGCTCATCGGCACGGTACTCGCAGCCGTTCACCATGCGGAAGTCGTGGCGCACAAAGTAGGGGAACCGTTCGGAACTCTCTTGCTGGCCCTAGCGGTCACCGTCATCGAGCTGGGGCTCATCATCACGCTGATGGCGGCGGCTGATGAGACGGCCGCGACGCTTGCTCGAGATACCGTATTCGCCGCTGTCATGATCATCTTGAACGGGCTGCTGGGCATTTGCATCCTGGTCGGCGCGATCAAGCATCGGGAACAGACGTTTCAGCAGACCGGAGTGAGCGCAAGCTTGGCAACCTTGTGCGCGCTCACTGTACTGACTTTGGTCCTCCCCAACTTCACGGTTAGCGAGCCCGGTCCTGTCTATTCGGCGTCCCAGCTGGCGTTCGTGGCCGTAGTTGCTCTGCTCCTGTACGCGACCTTTGTGTCGGTGCAGACCGTTCGCCACCGCGACTACTTCCTGCCGACTGGCAAGCCAGTGTTGGATGAGGAGGACCATGCCGATCCCCCTCCAACCGGCCGGGCGCTGCTCTCCGGTTTACTTCTGCTGGCGTGTCTTGGAGCCGTAGTGCTGCTGGCCAAAGGCTTGGGTCCGACGATCGAAAGCTGGGTTGCAAACGCCGGGGCACCAAGGGCACTGGTCGGCGTCGTTATCGCGGCGTTGGTGCTTCTCCCGGAAGGTGTAGCCGCAACACGCGCTGCCGCTCGAAACCGGCTGCAGACAAGTCTGAACTTGTGCTTAGGTTCTGCGCTGGCAACGATTGGACTGACGATCCCGGGCGTTGCGGCGCTTTCGCTAATCGTGGACCTGCCGATCGCACTTGGGCTGGATGCAAAGGGAACGGTCCTGCTGTTTCTAACGCTTCTGGTCTCGACACTCTCGCTCGCGACTGGTCGAACCACGATCCTGCAGGGCGTCGTGCACCTAGTGATCCTCGGAGTTTATCTATTCACCACGGTGGTGCCTTGATCCCCGTTCGCCAATCCGCCCTAAATATTCGACTGATCGGCCGGCACGCCGCTAGGTAATCCCGCAGCCCCGTCGGCCTTGAGGGCATCTAAATCGATGTCGACGTCCACACCGTAACAAGTCATCGAAATCGAGCCCATGGAATAGCCCCGAACCAGAGGGCTCATCGTCTTCCCCTCGTTCTCAGCCAAGCCGGCGAGGTACAAGAGCGGAATAAAATGGTCGGGTGTGGGCACAGCCATCTCGAAATCTTGATGCTCGAGCAGCCTGAGGATTTCTCCAGGTCGTTCGGCCAAGATTCGTACGGCTGCCTCGTCAAATCGGCGTGCCCAATCGAACGCCGCATCCGGCTTGTTCCACTGAACAAGGCGGAGATTGTGAACGACGTTTCCACTGGCGATGACCATCACCCCGCTTTCGCGTAGCGAAGCTAGGCGTCTGCCCAGATCCAGGTGGTAGTCGAGTGGCTTGAGAGCATTGATCGACAATTGAACAACGGGAACGTCGGCCTCTGGATAAAGGTGCGCCAAGACGCTCCAGGTGCCATGATCGAGACCCCACTGATCCAGGTCGAGACCGCACCACGTGGGTTTGACGGCCTCGACAATCTCTTGAGCCACGTCCGGTGCACCCGCAGCTGGATAGTCGAACTCAAAAAGCGCTGGCGGAAAGCCGTAGAAGTCATGGATCGTGCGGGGTTTTGGCATGGCCGTCACTGCCGTTGCGCCGAAGTACCAGTGCGCTGACACGACGAGTAAAGCTCTGGGCTTGGGCAGGTTTGCGCCAAGCGTCCGCCATGCATTTGTGAAGTCGTTTCGGTCGAGAGTGTTCATGGGGCTGCCGTGACCAATGAACAGTGCCGGCATCGTCGTCATTCGAGGTCTCCGGCAATGCTCAGACGTCTCACCAGAAGTCCGTTGCAGATGGTAACACATCTTGCATCCGTTGCCTTGCGACACACGACGAAACGCGACATGCGAAAGTCCTGCGGCTGATTGATTTTGGGTGCTGCCGTACCCATATCTACTGCATGACGCAGATCCGCTGCCTCGAACGACTTTCTCTTCATCCGGAGAGCAGCACCGCACGGCTTACGGCCCTGAGCTGGGCGAACTTCAGCGAGCCGTCGCCGGCCTAGGGCCTAAGTTCATGAGGTGAGAAGCGACCAACAAGTCAGCTTCGATCATACAGGCTTGCTCCCGAATTCCCGGAGAGCGAAATGTCTCAACGATTTGCCGAACACGGCTTCCCACGACCCGTACACCCAACAGCCGCTGAAGAAGCGGCTTTGTTGATCGCACGTTATCCCGAGCTGACGCGAAGAGAGCTGGACCGGCTACTTAGCATTTACCCAAAGGTTTCGACCGTCGAAGCCGCCCTCATGATTTCCGACGAGAAATTGGGGCCGAAGCTCGACCTCCTGTTCAAGCATCATCATGCTGAGCTCGCGACGCCTTTCCGGCAATATGCCGTGCTCGTCGCAATTGCCGTGGCTGGAATTCTTGTGGTGGCCTGGACTGTGGCGTTCGCCTCTTAATCTCAGCGGAAGGACGTCAAATGCGATCCCTTGTTCTCGGAGCACTTCTAGCGACCGGTTGCGTGAGCAACGGCCCGCCCTTGACTGAAGTGCGAAACACCTACCTCGTCTGTGGTTCGACGATCCGCCTCGACATCAGTCATGATGGACAGTCTGCGGTCGTTAGCACTCCTGGCGAAGCGCAAGCCGTCTTCAAACGTGTGCAGTCCGACCACGGTACGCGGTACGCTGGCGCCAACGGCTCAATTTTGAGGGCGGACGATACCTACATTTATACCGATCGTGAGGGGCATACGTCTGCCTGCGATCTTCTTCCACGCTAAGCAGTGCCAGCCTAATCCCGGCCGGCCTGTTCAGAGCTATGTGACGTCGGCCTAAAAGGACTATTCGAACGATGACCCCGCTGCTTGCTCAGAGGCTGATCGCCGCCCCGTTCCTGGTACTAGGAGCGTGGTGCCTCTTCATGCCTGAGATGGTGGAGCGACTTGGCGTCCGAGCGGAGCACTACCAGGGAACTCCGACTACCGCTCTGTTCATCGGCTGCTTTGGTGCCCAAGCAGTTCTCTCCGGGTTGTTCGCAGCGTTCAGCCGGTTCACGAAGAC
>Ga0307414_10001586_pt1 | contig 11797 bp, 10 predicted proteins | sample DK1Ometagenome_FD_203804 | JGI IMG/M metagenome (GOLD analysis project Ga0307414, IMG submission 203804) | Maize rhizosphere microbial communities from greenhouse at UC Davis, California, United States - DK15-O-3 | ecosystem: Host-associated > Plants > Roots > Rhizosphere > Soil | place: USA...
TATCCATAGGACTAATTATGGCATAAAGCTCAGACTGTGCTTCACTAATGACCTTTACATGTTTATCAACCTGGTGCTCTATATATTGACTGGCAAACTTTTCAGCCCTTTTTTTGATGTAATCCATATTAAATTTTTGTCTTTTAGACTTCTTTAACCTTATGTTTTATTGGTCTATAGCCCGTAATAATTTGCTAAAATGGTGGCCAAAAATCCACCAGCAGCACCTACACCTATTTGCCAAGTTCCATCTGCCGCTTTATTAAGCATTTTAATTATCCATGAGTTTACCTTTGAACTATAATTCCCCTTAGTTGCGGGAGGCTCTTGGTCGATAACTTCAAACAGTTCATCAATATCCAATTCTGTCACTTTTGCCTTAAGTAGTTCTTGGCGAAGATTATCTCTATCCCACTTAATAAAAGACGATTTAATTGTATTTGAATGGCCTGTATTAATTATTGCACCATCTCCCGTGTTGTTTATTATTGTGCTTGATTTTCCGAAAGTCGTGTGATCATCTAATTCTGAAAAATTGGACATAGAAAAAAATTTAATTCCAGGATCAGTAAGATCTACATATTGGTTATCATTAGGAAACTCTCCCAACCCTTTATGTCTTGTTGTAATATAACCGTGTGCTTTTCCAATTTTATAAAGGTGATCCGCTTTTCCCTTATTAATAGCCAATGAGGTATAAACTTTGTACCATGCTTGTTGCCCTTCATTGAAAAGCAACCGTAGAATCTTATCTAATTCTTCTTTATCGTTAGAATTCATATTAACTTATATAGCATTAATGTCGCCCGCTGCGCTTATTAAAACAATTAGTGTTCGTCACTTCGGATCTGTTATTTCAACGAAATAATTGTAACGACTCGAATCGCCTTCAATTCTTGATCGAAAAAGTAAATTACTATTTAAAAATTGCTGAGTAGTTCTGATGTGCGCTATATCCCTTATATTTCCAATCTTTAATTTTAATGGCTCTTGTACGGGAAAGTCAATCCATACTCTGAACTCCTTTTGATAATCAAGGTCTCTTCCTTTCTGCATTATATCTCTATCACCAGTATATTGACTAAAGTCTAAGTAATCGACAAATTTCATTCGATACGCAAGATTCTGATCTACTACGGCCGATTGAACCCTTTTAATAAATTCCCCTGGATTAGTAATGACTAATACATGGTCTCCTAGCCTTAAGCGTTCATCGTTAATTTGAAAGATTGTATTAAGGGGGTAATCATTAATTTTGAGGCTATATAAACAGAAAAGATTACCACAATGCTTTGTATGGTGTTGTGCTAATTTTAGATTTTCCGTAAACATCTCAATCGTTTGTTCAGGATCTCCCGGATTATCTACTGGCCCGAATTTTATGGAAGCCTCACCAAAATATTTAAGCTTAAAGATATTTTCCAGGTTATCGCCTCTATCAACGTTATCATCTAAGTTGGCAAAGTATTGAACTGTATTACAATACATCTCACCCTCATTAAGCAGAGATTTTAGATGATCTTCTTCACCAAATTTTAAAAAAAAGCCTAAAAATTCATTTTCCATTGTTGAGATTTTACTGCAGGACTTTTTAATCAGGGTATAAGGTAGTTCTGCAATATAATGAACTTTGATTTTGTAAACAATGGAGGTGTATTGCAAAAGCCGAGATTAAGGACCCGAAAGGCTTATTTTTAGGAATGTCATTTAAACAGCCGTTCACGTGCATGCCTATCACATCGGATCCACCCAACCGTACCCTTGCTAGTCTTATAAAAAATTTCTTATTCAGCTGGCTGCTCCAAGGGAGAATGATTCATCAGTGCTCCTGGTCCAGCAGCTTAAAGAAGCCGCGTGAAATATCCCAGAGAATGGTATGCAATTCTTTGTTTAAAATCTTTAAATAATAGTTCCAGCATTTCATGGTCAAACACCACCCCCAAAGGCCCAATGAAGCAAAAGAGCTACACCTACTTTAATCCTCAATATTTTTGATGTCTTAAGAGTTTTGCAGGTAAGATATGCTGGCATTGATGTACTTTCGATTTAACCTTAGATTACCACAAAATATGGAAGAATTTGATGACATCGATGATTCTAGTCACCAACAGGAAATAACTGATTTTATTCTCAAATATAACAAGTCCAGTCTGGTTAAGGCTGTATCAGCGTTACAACTTTCCCCAATAAACCAGGGAAAGGACCTGAGAATGGAAATGTTTATAAATGAAATTCTGTTTTTAGCAAGTACAAATGATGAAAAGGTTCCATATGATGCACTCCTGGACTTTTTCGCTCATAATTTCCAATCTGATTACATGGAAGACCCCATCTCTTCGCATTTTGCCGAGAACGTGGTCTATTACGGCGGGAATTATACGATTTTGCCGGGAATAAACTCTGACATTTCAGACAAATTAAAGGCTTTGTTGAATTCAATCTTTGGGACTGAGAACGAACTCAGCAGTGAGTTCAAGACAAGGGCTGATCAGTTTGCTACGCTCTTGCTCACTTGTAGCAGTCTGATTTTAAGTACAGCAGGAATAAAGCCCTATACGCTTTCAGAGGGTGAAGATGACGCTGTATTCATCCCCGAAGTCTCCTTGTTAGAACATTTTACCAATGCGGTAACCATTCAAAGGGTAGTATTAGAAACGATTTGCGAATCAAATCAGATACCGGTTGATACAATCGAGGAATTTTTGGTTATGGATGCTGATGTTGCTGAAGAATATAATCCCTATGATTCTATATACACGCTTAGGCCATTCTATAAGCATGAAGATGAGTTTATATGTTTAACTCCAGCCAACATCGGTTTTGCGCTATTTAGCAGAATCAGGAAGCTAGCCGTCGAGATGCAAGAGGAAGCCATATTACGAAAAGCCTTCCACAAATGGCAGAGCGATAAGATCATTGGGTACGCAAAGCGCGCAGGTTGGCGAAAGGTGGGGTTCGAGCTTCCAGAAAACACTCAAGATGATAGGATAATCGAGCAAATCTTCCAGATAGATAGCAATAAGCTGGCTTACATTTCACTGGTAACAGGATTGTCGTCCCAGGCTCAGGCTAGTTCAGAGCGAAATGCGCAGACGGTCTATGACAGGATAGATAAGGTTATAGACCATTTAAACCTGATGAACAATAGTAATACAAAGGTGCTGTCGATAATGATCGGCGGTTCGTTCGATGACCAAATGATGCTGATGTGGAAAAAGCCTAAAGTGGATAATCATAGCTTGGTCTTCAGTTTCAGTGATTTTGAAATAATTGTCCAGTCTGAAGATCCTGAGCCGCTGATGCTCTGGAAGTTTGCTAAGGCCCACAACCTTGCCGCAACACGTGTGGATATAGGTTTCGGTTCCGATACCGTTGATATGTTTGCCTTTTATAAAAGTAATAACGGCTCTCTTCTCCCATCCGACGATGCGCCAGGATATATAGTTTACATGGGTGCTGGAGCCAATTTTGTGCGCGAATTAGTTAGTTACAGGAATGAACATGCTGCAGCCCGTATCATAGATGACCGGCTAGCTGATGTTGTGGTGAGGAGAGCAAGGCCATTTGCACCATTATATAAGCCGGAACATATATCCCGACACAATTCGATGTTGATAGAAATTTTTAAATTTCCAATATGGGTTACCAGCTATCAAGAGAAAAGCCGGGCCGATTACTTAAAAATTGCCATTTATGTAGAAGCAGTGTCGTTTTGGATGTTCAGGCTCTCGGCTAAAATATCGGACTATCTCAACCAGCTTCGCAGTAAGCCGATCGAGATAAGATTGGCGTTCGACCCCAACCTGCTAACAAGATCAGAGTCCAGCGATTATTCCAATCTGGGAAAATTTGAAGAAGAACTAGAATTCACTGTTGAACAGCGCACTGTTGAACTTACCCTGCCATTTTCCATCTCTGGGCTATTGTCCGGTGATGACAATTCGGGCGAAAGACTGATGATGGAAACGATACTTCTAGGTTTCAACATCATCCTGAAAAAATCTTCCTGCGAACAAATGCCTCGAGATATGATTCGGGAAGCGATAGAAGAAGTTATGAGCCCTCCCATTGCAAAGATGATCCTGTTTTCGGACAGTTCTGAAAATCCTCTACTTGACAACCGGGACCTACCGCCTGCAAGATACCTTATGGATACCGAACGGGAACTTATCTTAGACCATTTGGTAGAGATGCTTAATCCAGCTAGTCCAATCCCAGCCAACATCGACAACCTTAAAGATAAACATAAACTTTGTATGGATCTTGTGGCTATGTTACTGGCGAGGGTGGAATCGAAGTTGGCACAATTCAACACACCAGATCTTTTGGAGTATCTGGTTACTTTGAATGAACGCCTTATTTTCCAATCTGAATACAATTCGTTGTTGCTGCCTGCAAAAATCGCTTGCTATAGTAATTTTAGGGCAGAAGTTGCGGACCTTAAAAAGAAAAACAAAAAACTGGTGCCAACCTCACTTGCAGTTCGCGGTGTGATAGAGTTTATTGTGGCCGGCCCTAATTTCGATGGTCAACCGGTCAATCTTGATGATATCGATGAAATTATTGCGCTTATGGACGAGGCAATTATGTGGGCAAACGTAGGAGATTCCATTACTTTGCTTGGAAACGATCCCGATATAGGGCTCCTACCCTCGGGGCGAGTTGGGATCTGGGATGATTTTTATAAAGAGGTTATTGCACCTTTCAACATTTCCAGGGTGGAAACTGAAGTTTTCTACTCTATCAATCCCGATCGGAGGAACGATGAATTCGACGAGGGAAAGGTGTTTGTAAACAATGACCAGACTGACGCTGCCTTCCTAGAAGAATGGGGAGCATCATTTACAACATTTACCTCCCTTTATGGAAGTATGCAGATGTTGGGACTACAAAGCGGAGACTCGTTCATGACCATGAAAGAAGACGAATTTTTGGCGGAGATCCCTAAGTTGTTCCGAAAGAAAGTCAGCAACGAAGAGTTAATGGCGGCAATAAATCTTTTAGTGCTTGATCAGAGAAAATCGGTCAAAAAAGCTCCTGACGGGTTTATTGCAAAAGATATATTGCCTTGGCGGTACAATAGGGCACTTAGCTTTGTCAGAAGGCCGCTTATCCGCCTGATCTATCCCGGCGATCAGCAGCCTACCTACCACTGGGGCTTCCGCCATATGATGAGATCATACATGGCACTTACCTCGCTAATATCCTCAAATAGACTCAAGGTGCTAGACCAGGGGCCGATAGCAAGCAAGGTTATGAGCATATTTGTCAAACATAATGGCCAGAAATATAGGAATGAAGTGTTTAACTGGTTAAAGCAATCAACAGTGCTCAGGATCACTGACTATGAGATTACCATTTCCGAACATGGACATCTTGTCGCCGATAAAAATTATGGTGATATTGATATCATGGCAATCGATGATCAGTTGAAGGTGATCTATGCTATCGAATGTAAAAATACCGCATCAGCTAGGGTAGTACATGAGATAAAGACAGAGCTAGACAGCTATATTGGACAGGATGGCAAGGGCGGACATATTTTAAAGCACCTGAATAGGCACAACTGGTTAAATCAGAATATGGAACAAATGGTAAAGTTCATCGACCATCCGAGAGAATATCAGCTGGTATCGTTTGTCCTAAGTTCCAATGTGATCCCTGTGGTTTATCTTGCGAAGAATAAGGCTGCACTACCGATAGTTTCATTTAGGGATATGGTGAGAAATGGGTTTGCAGAGGTAGTATCTCAATTTGGAGATTAAACAGGATAAATTAAATCTAAGAATGAGATCTACGAATATTAACATTAATAACGTTCGGACAATTGACGACCTGTATGAGATTCTAGAGCAGAAGGCACTTTTAATGACCCGCAATTGGGACATTACGGATGTGCTGGTGGCATATCGTAACCAGGCCGTAACTGACCAGGAAAAGCAGCTGGCACAATTGGAGTTAGAGTGTTTCCTTTTCACCATCCGCGGAAATTCGGTTTTTTCGTATTCCTATTCAACAGGACAAAATGTTGGGGAAGTCAAGCAGTTTCCCGAGCTAGACGCTTCTCAACAAGATGCTTTTGCGTATTTAAGAAAAAGGGCAATGGAAGCTCAAAACCCACTTCTGGTCGCCCGATATAATCATTTGCTATGGAAAGCTCCAAAAGGTATAAAAAGTAAAAACTATGCAGAAGCTGCCATTAAAGCCTATTTGTCCCTGATCCAGGATTTTATTGATCTCTTTGAGCTCGATGCCGATGGCGAAAATCACGCACAGGTTTCTCAAAAACTTGAAAACCTAATTGAGCTGGTGGCGGATGTCAAGGTTCAGCTATCGGAGGTGAAAGAATTGGTTGACCGGGTGCTTTACAAAATCCCAAATGTCCCTTTTTATGTTAAGCATTCGCTGCTCAAACATATGCTGGAAAGCAGCACAATCTTCAAACCTGCTGATTTTGAAAATGCACTGTCGATCTTTAGCTGCGCTTTAAAAAAAGGGAATGGAAAATCTGATAGTTTTTTGTGGCTTCACCATTATTTCAGTACGGCGATCCTGATTGCCAGGAAGATAAGCAGCGACGTAAAGGTCTGGTTCAACTTATTGGGCGATATGCATGCGCACATCGCCGAAGCTGAGGTAAAGCCTGACCGCATGTGGCTTAAGCTTAAAAGTCTGGCCTCTGCGGTAGAAGCTTATCAGAGTGCTGGAAACGCCCTGCGGAAGAAGGAAATAGAGCAGCTTATTTTTGAACTAAAGCCGCAAGTTCAACTTCCAACGATTCGGATAAGAAAAAGCGAGGAGGAAATCCAGGCTTTTGACGTCGTGAGCAAGTATATAAAGAATGAATGTGAACAGCTTTTACGAGAACCTCCTGAAGTAGTTTATGCGCACCTGATTAATGGATGGTTTTTTCCTTCGAAGGAAAAAATTGCAAAACAGACCGCACAGTTGAAGTCAAGCCTTGATTTTTTTACTGTAATCCAGTTTGACAGGAATAAAAATATTCGCAATGATAAGAATGATGTCAGCAAAAACAAACAGTTTTATGAGGGTTATCAGAGCTATCTACATCATATCACTTTGCAATATCTACATATGACTTTTATTCCTGGTATAAAATCGGGGCACCTTACATTTAAAAACTTTATAGCTTTTTTGGCCGAGAATACCTGGTTGGGCAAGCCATATCTTAAAACTGACCTTGGCGGTGGCAAACTGGAAATCAACTGGCTGTCGTTAATCAGCCCAGCTATTTGCGACTATTTCATGCAAGTTCAAAGTTGGATATTGAGCAGCGATTCTTCCTATACGCCTAACTTTGTGCTGTGTATTGATAGTCTTACGCTTAAGATGGAGGGGCTGTTTAGGAATTTTGCCGAGCGTTTGAACGTCTCAAGCACTGTGGGCGGTAAAAAAGGAACTCAGGAAGCTTATGTAAACCATGTTTTGGATCACGAGATTATTCAACAATATTTTGACGCCGACGATATCCAATTTTTCAAATATATGTTTGCAAATGAAGGGGGAATGAACTTGAGGAACAATGTGGCACATTGTTATTACAACTTTTTAGACTACGATCTGGATAAAATGCATCTTTTGCTTGCTGCTTTAATAAAACTGGCCAAGTACGATGTGACAGAAGTAAAATAAACCATCCTATTTGGGATACAAATCCCGATTGCGTGCGATTTCTCGCCTTGTCCGGAATTTTTTATTGTATAAGACGCTGCTAAGTAAAGATTAGCTGCTGATAATACCAAAGTACTTTATATAAGTTTTGCCAAATTTTTGGTTGAAAGCTAGTAGGTCAAAGGCATCTGTCAACCCAAAAGAGTATTAAAATGTCTAAGGAAATCCGGGCTATCTTATAAACCCTTTCACTTTCAAATCTTGAATTATTGGCTCTATAAGGGCTCTATAAGTCTTAAAAAGCTTTCTAAATGTTGAAAGTATTCCTGCTGAACGGTATGTTTAAAATGAAATATGAGGCTTTTCATACAAAAAATGATTCTGTGTTTCGGTCCTTATGTAAGTTTCTTATAGACAGATTAGCTTTTCAAAATGAACTTTAATACATTATTCAGTACTGGATGATGATCATTGACTCTCCAATTAAGGAACAGGTCAGTTTTAAACGGCAAGGTGATGAATCTAATGCCTGGATTTTCGTGGCACATATAAGAGTTAGGCAATACGGCTATACCTAGACCCTTTTTCACCAATGCAATAATTGCTGAACCAAACTCCGAATGTAAGTAGGCATCAGGCACAACATCATAAGTTCGGAATAACTGTTGAATAAGGTCACTATAGCTGCTTCCCTCATCCTTTATGGGTAAGATAAACTTCTGACTGAGAAGAGTTTCTTTATTAAGATCTTCTACGTTACGAAAAGGATGGTTCTCGGGCACTACAATAGATAGATAGTCGGTAGAAATCTTTTCTGAATTGATATCATCGGCATTATTAATATCCCTGGTGATCGCCAAGTCTATTTTGTAGTTTCGTAAGAAATCCTGCTGATCTTCATACCGTACCTGTACGAGTTCGATCTTGAGTTTTGGATAGGCTGAAGCAATACGGCTAAGCATTTCCGGCATGATGGACGCGGATATCGAATCGGGGTGCGCAATAATTATAGTACCACTTTCACCTAATTGTATCTGACGGGCGTGTTCATGGAAAAATTCCAACTCGTTTATCTGCACTTCCCACTTTTCTCTTAAGAATTGCCCTGCAGAAGTAAGTTTAACATTTCGTTTGTCACGCTCGAATAGCTGAACACCTAATTCACGTTCCAATGCTTGGATTTGACGGCTAAGAGCAGATTGAGTGATATGCATCGTTCCAGCTGTTTTCCAGAAGTGGAGTTCCTGGGCAAGAGCTAAAAAATATTTGATCCGTTGAATATGCATCAATGCAATTTAAGCATTAGTTCATGCTAATATAGCATTTTATTGCATTACAGGATAGTGTATTTTTGTAGCTATGGAACAATTAGCATACAAGATAAGACCCTGTAGCCCATTAGATTTAGATAAATTGATGGTGCTGATAGAAAAGCATGCCGAGTTTGAAAAGGCTGTCTTTATCAAAGAAGGAAAGCAGGCGAGCCTACAAACCGCTTTGTTTAGTGAACACGCACCACTGAACTGTATAGTTGTTGAAGTATCAGGTCAGGTAATTGGCTATGCGACCTATACTTTTGATTATTCCACATGGGATGCAGCATGGTTTATCTACCTGGACTGCCTTTACCTGGAAGATGATTTCCGGAGTTATGGGATCGGCCAGGTCCTTATGGAAAAGGTGAAGGAGAAGGGAGAAGCACGAGGCTGTGTGAATATGCAGTGGCAAACTCCTGACTTCAACGAAAGAGCAATCAAATTTTACAAGCGTATAGGTGGTATCGGAAAGAATAAAGTAAGGTTTACTTTACCACTATAAACCAGGTCACAAACTCATTAGCAGAAAACATGACGCCTATCCTTTCTCAATGAGCAAAGGCAGTAGCCCAGGCGTGTGTTAAAATAAATAGATAGAACAAATGAACTGGATACTTTTAATTATAGGTGGCTTGGCCGAGGTAGGCTTTGCCTTTTGTCTGGGAAAGGCAAAAGAATCTACTGGAAACGAAATGATAGGCTGGTATGCAGGGTTCGTGGTCATGCTTTGCCTGAGCATGGGGCTATTAATCAAAGCTACGCAGACCTTACCGATCGGTACCGCCTATGCCGTATGGACAGGGATTGGTGCCGTTGGTACCGTTCTAGTGGGCATACTGGTCTTTAAAGAACCTGCAACTTTGCTACGAATGCTTTTTATAATGTCGCTAATTGGTTCTATTATCGGCTTAAAAGCCATATCGCATTAATAAGACACAGTTAATTAATTTAAAATGGAAAACATAGAAATCAAGAAAGTTACTTTAAGAGATATTGAAGCCTTACAGCAAATAGGTAAGCAAACCTTCTCGGAAACCTTCTCAGCGGGTAATACAGAAGAAAATATGGTTAAATATCTCAAAGAGGGCTTTTCACTATTCAAACTGAAAGCTGAGCTGAGTGATGCATATTCACAGTTTTACCTTGCGGTTATTGATGGTGATGTTATTGGTTATTTAAAGCTTAACACTGGAAAGTCACAGACAGAACTAAAGGATGTTAACGCCGTTGAAATTGAACGAATATATGTTGTACAAGCCTACCATGGCAAAAAAGTTGGACAGCTTCTTTACGAAAAAGCCATGGAGATATCTCAGAAAGTAAATGCCGAGTATGTATGGCTGGGGGTTTGGGAAGAAAACCCTAGAGCCATCAGCTTTTATAAAAAAAATGGCTTTGTGGAGTTTGACAAACATGTTTTTAAACTAGGCGATGACGAACAAACCGACATCATGATGAAAAAAAGCCTAAAATAACACCTATAAATTGATGGACAGAAAGAATTTATTTCTAATGTTATTAATACTGGGTACGGCTTTTTGGGGTATATCGTTTCCAATAGTTAAATTAGCTATTGGTCAATTTTCTTCATCTACATTCTTGTTTTACCGCTTTCTAACCGCAAGCCTAGTACTATCATTAATTTTTGCCGGTCAGTTTAAGAAGACCGATTGGAAATCCGTTAAAGTCGGAATAAGCCTGGCAATACCACTTACATTTGGTATTTATATGCAAACTCTTGGCATCCGTCATACATCAGCTTCCCAGTGTGCTTTTGTTGCAGGGATGTGCGTAGTGATTGTTCCGGTGCTAAAGATGATTTTTTATAAAGACAATGTACCTATAAAGGTATGGCTTGCTGCTTTAGTCGCTCTGGCGGGTCTTTTTGTTATCTGCATCAAGGAGAACTTTTCAGTCAATATTGGGGACTTATATACCTTGACTGGTGCTTTAGGTTTTGCCATTTACTTAATTAAAGTGGAGCATCACTCGAAAAACCTTAATGTTATTACAACGATTGTGCCCATGTTTACTACCTGTACCTTAATTACAGCTTTCCTATCGATAATACATAGCAACGCTGACTGGATGCCTCAGAGCAATATTTTTTGGATGGGTATTGCCTATTGTGCTCTTTTCTCCACGGCATATATGTATACAATATCTAATCTTTGCCAGCGATACTTAAGTGCAGAAAGAGTGTCTATAATTTATTTATTCGAACCTATCTTCGGTGCTGTCGCTGCTTTCTTCATATTAGGGGAAATACTCTCCTGGCGGTTAGTACTTGGCGGCAGTCTGATCTTTGCAGCCACTCTTATATCGGAATTAAAGCTATCTAAGTTTTCGTTATTACTCAAACGAAGTTTATAGACATAGCAAGAGAAAGACAGTTCGCTTAGCATATCAGCTAGAATATTATCAAGAAACGGTGTGGTTTTCTAAAAGGCGCTAAAGCTTTATTAAAATAACCACATAATTTTGAAAGCTATAATAGAAATTAGAGAATCGTTTTTCTGATAATGTCAGTTATCGGTTCAATTCCAGACCGGTCAAGGTAATTTGAAGGAAAAAGTTGTCTATAGATCATGAAAATTGTCATTTTATAAAACCCTTTCCTTTCAAATCATCAATTTAGGTTCCATAAGCACTAAAAAGCGTTCTAGATGTTCAAAGTATTACTGCTCATGGGTACATACACATAACTCGACATTGTTTTCAAATTCCTCTTCAAGCTCCTAAACCAGCAATTCGCTTTAAGTCTATAATAAATTGGTTCGACAATAACCCTGTTGGGGGTACATGAAGCCCTCTTTACGTTGCGTAGAGAGGGCTTTACTTTTTAATGC
>Ga0307414_10001588_pt1 | contig 11789 bp, 6 predicted proteins | sample DK1Ometagenome_FD_203804 | JGI IMG/M metagenome (GOLD analysis project Ga0307414, IMG submission 203804) | Maize rhizosphere microbial communities from greenhouse at UC Davis, California, United States - DK15-O-3 | ecosystem: Host-associated > Plants > Roots > Rhizosphere > Soil | place: USA...
GGGAGATCTGGCCTGAACTGGTTGGTGATCAGCCGGACGGAAAGGAGCGTGGCGCAGCTTTTATCCTGGCGTAGCTTTTCGGCTACACGACTGGCATAGTTGGCAGTTGCTTCGGTAATCTCATTGAGATCACCGGTTAATTTACCAAAGGATTTGCTGCAGCAGATCCCTTTTTTGCGTTCGCGGTAGACGCCGAAAGCAATTCTCGGTCGCCCCCAGAGTTCATCCCACATGCGGACACCCTGAATGGTCATGTTGGTGCGGACCCATTCCATGGGCATTTGCCGCAGCTGGCCCGCGAATTCGAGTCCGTGGCTGTGAAGTTTTTTATAATATTGACTGCCGATTCCCCAGACATCGTTTAAAGGAAAGGCTTCTAAAGCGGCAGTGATCTTCTCGGGTGTATCCAGGAGAAAAACTCCGGAGCTTTTTTTGGCGAGTTTATTGGCAATCTTTGCCAGGGTCTTGCTTGGCGCCAGTCCGATGCTGACTGGGATACCGGTGTTGCGAATTACTGTGTTACGAATCAAATAGCCATATTCTTCCAAGTCATCGAAGCCGGTCAACTGGATAAAGCATTCGTCGATGCTATAAACTTCCACATCCGGAGTAAATCGGGCAATGTTGTTCATCACCCGTGCGCTCATGTCGGCATACAAGGTATAGTTGCTGCTGAACACATGAACATTGTTTTCCTTGATCAACTTCTCGATCTTATAAAAGACATCTCCCATCTTAATTCCCAGGTCTTTCGCTTCCTGGCTCCGGGCGATGGCGCAGCCATCGTTGTTGCTCAAGATGATGACTGGTTTATTCTCTAGTTCGGGCCGGAAAAGCCGTTCGCATGATGCATAGAAGTTATTGCAATCAATGAGGGCGAACATATTTCTTTACCTCCATTTGCGGGCAACAGCTCCAGGTAACCACGCCCCATATTAGAATGCCGGTAGTTGCATTAATTTCAACCACCTGATCGTCTTCTTTGCCGGTTGTGAGGTATTTTCTTTTCACATGTGTGACCAATTGGCGAACCAGCCATTCGCCGTTATGCCAGGCAATAACAATCATTCCGCCAGACGGATTCTTTGAGCGATCGACAACCAGGAGAGTGCCCGTTTTGATCCCAAAGAAATCCATTTCATCTGAAGCCGCTTCGAAATAATAGGTGTTTAGGGGATCAGTTACCAAACGCTGCAGAATATGCAAGCGGTCTTGTGTGTAATCCGCAGCGGGTGATTGAAAGCCGCTCACCTGACTGGGGTCTTCAATAGGCTCTAAATTGGGGTCTCTGGAGGATTTGTAAAGGCGTAGCATAAGGATGAATTATGCGATAAAATTACTAATATTTTTAGCATTGATGCATCTGGTTATTGTAGATTTTTAGAAGTGGTTGGCGGCGAGGGGGAAAGGTTTTTTAGGTGGGGCAGGATTTGGAAGTTGACAGAGGTGGGTTTGATGAACATCGTTAACATTTTTAAAAATTCCGTCCCAGTAGGTAATTTAATCTTTTGAAACCAGGTGCTGTAACTGCCGGTTATTTGATTGGATCAATTTTGCGTCGAACAGTTTTTGAATACGTCCCCTTTCTTTTCCAGTCTCTTTTTTATGGTATGAATGGTAAAAGGAGCATGATCAATCAATCCCATAACCGTCCCTCCAACGAAAGCTCTCCAGCCAAACTTCGTCGCGGAAAATGTGCTTTAGCAGCTTCTAAACTTTTCCTGAATTATTAGCCAAATAATTACTTGTTTTGAGCATTAATCAATTTTGACTATACTTTGTATTTCTATCAGCACTTTGAAGTTTACTAATGATCATTTGAAAACTAAAGTGGTAATACGTTAATCATGACAACAAATCGTTCAAAGGCTTCAATAGCAGGTCTGTTAATAGCATTAGGGATCATCTTTGGGGATATCGGCACTTCCCCTTTATATGTACTCAACGCAATAACAAAAGGAAAAGTAATTACAGAAGAGCTAATATTGGGTTCACTATCCTTGATAATTTGGACACTCACCCTTCAGACAACGGTTAAGTACGTCATACTTACGCTTCAGGCAGACAATAAAGGTGAAGGTGGAATATTTTCTTTGTATGCACTCATAAGGCGTTTTCGGGGTAAGTGGCTTATTTTTCCTGCGATGATTGGTGGGGCCGCATTACTGGCTGATGGAATGATCACACCAGCCATCTCCGTTACCTCCGCAATAGAAGGTCTTAAACATGTTCCTTTCCTTTCTGATATCAGCCAGACGACCATTGTGTATATTGTCATTTCGATACTGACCGTGCTTTTCTTTGCACAGCAATTCGGTACTGCTTTAATCGGCAGGTTCTTTGGACCGATGATGTCAATTTGGTTTGTGATGCTGGCAACGCTGGGTTTTATGCATATCTCGGATGATCTAAGTGTCTTCAGCTCGTTCAACCCATATTACGGAATTAAATTGTTGATTGAATATCCAAAAGGGTTTTACATCCTGGGCGGTGTTTTCTTGTGTACCACGGGCGCTGAAGCATTATATTCTGACCTTGGTCATTGCGGCAAATGGAACATTCGTTACTCATGGATATTTGTAAAAATCTGCCTTATACTTAATTACCTTGGGCAAGGTGCCTGGTTATTAAGTAACTATTCAGGAAAGTTAATTTCAGCGGAGATGATCGAGTCGGGCTTTAATCCGTTTTACTCCGTTATGCCTGAATGGTTTCTTTATATAGGGATTCTGATTGCAACAGCTGCTACAATCATCGCAAGTCAGGCATTGATCTCGGGATCTTTCACCTTAATCAGTGAAGCAATGAGGCTAAACATCTGGCCGAAATTCAGAATCAATTATCCAACAGAAGCACGCGGACAGGTTTATATTCCTGCAATAAATCTTCTCTTATTCATTGGTTGCATAGGTGTTGTGTTATACTTCGGTAAAGCATCAAATATGGAGGCTGCATACGGTCTGGCAATCACATTATGTATGATCGCGACTTCAATTCTTTTTGCGAACTATCTAATCATCAAACGCAAAAAGCCATTTCTAATCTATTTGTACCTCTTCGTCTATTTTGCAATAGAATTTAGTTTTTTGGTGGCCAATATGGACAAATTTTCACACGGCGGATATATCACATTGCTGATAGGTGGAATTCTTTTTTTTATTATGTACAATTGGTTTAAATCCAGGAAGATCAAGAACCGGTACGTTGAGTTTGTCCAACTTGACGATTACATATCTAAGCTAAAAGAACTAAGCAACGATGCTACTATCCCAAAATATGCCACTCACCTGGTTTATTTAACCAGCGCAGATAATCCCCGGGAAATAGAGCACAAGATCATGTATTCAATTTTATATAAGAAACCTAAACGAGCTGATATTTATTGGTTTATACATGTAGATACATTGGATGATCCTTATACCTGTGAATACATGGTTAACAATATTGTTTCAAACGATGTCGTTCGAGTCGAATTCAGACTTGGCTTCCGCGTGCAACCCAGAATCAACTTACTCTTCCGTAAGGTTGTTGAAGATATGGTGCGCAATGAGGAAGTAGATATCACAAGCCGCTATGAAAGCCTTGAAAGGAGTAAAGCAACTGGTGATTTTACCTTTGTTGTGATGGAGAAATATTTAAGTCCAGAGAATGAACTGACCTTTTGGGACCGTTTTATGATGAGAATGCATTTCACAGTTAAAAAATATAGTCTTTCTGAAGCTAAAGCGTTTGGGCTTGATACGAGCAATGTGGTGGTTGAAAAGTTTCCGCTTATCGTATCTCCGGCTCCTGACTTAAATTTGGTTAGGGTTAATAAGCCAGATCGGGTTCGTATTTAAGATTGGCAGGAAGGCGGAAGGTTTTGTCAAGGCGTAGCATAGGGATGAATTATGCGATAAAATTACTGGGTTTGATGAACATGGTATGAATTCTGGAAAAACCCGTGCGAGTATGTAATTTAATGTTTTGATGTCAAGTGCTGTAACTGCCGGTTGTTTGATTGGATGAATTTTGTGTCGAACAGAGGTTTAAATAGGTCCCCTATCTTTTCCAGTCTCTTTTTTAGGGTATGAATGGTAAAAGCAGCCGGATCAAGCGATGTTTTTATTTCTTTCCAATCCAAAGGGGTCGAAACAGCAGGGATCCGGTAAGGTCTTACTGAATAAGCCGATGCGATAGTATCCGCGAAGTCGTTCTGACTGTCATCCACATATAACAAATTCCCTCGTTTATCAACGCTTCGTTCCCGGGTGGTCATAGAGGGCAAGCGTCTTTGTATTTCGTCACAGATCAGGGAGCCGATAGTTCGTGCTTCCGGGAAATTGAACTCTGAACAGGGAATCAGAATATGCAGGCCGGTCTTACCGGAAGTCTTGACAAATGATTGCAGTTTATGTTCATCGAACAGTTCTTTGGCGGCTAATGCCGTTTGTATCGCTTTTGAAAAATCTTCGTCCGACGGATCCAGGTCAATAGTGATGTAATCCGGGTATTCGGATGATGCGGTTCTGGAGCTCCAGGGATTTAGATCAATGGCTCCCAGGTTGATGATATACAGCAGGGTTGCGGCGTTATTGCAGACCAGGTATTCAATGATGTCTCGCTTTCCTTTTTTCTTATGTTTTCGAGGCGTAATAAATACTTCTGCATAATCAGGCTTTCTTCCTTCCATATCCTTAATGTACAGGCCGGGTGCGGTCGGACTGATATGCTTGATATAAAGGGATAAGGGCCGGTCTTTCAGATAAGGCAGGATATAACCCGCCATTGAGCCGTAGTAAGCCATTAACGCGGCTTTACTGATGTGCTCGTCACTCCATAGAATCTTGTCGAGGTTATTCACCTTCACATGGAAGCCGTCTACGGGAAGTTCCCGTTCGTCTTCGCGAGGCAGCTCATCCAGATCTTTCCAGTTGCTGTCTTCGTTTGAGTAGGTATTTGTTGCCGGGCTTTTTTGTTTGGGCTTTTTATCTTCCGGAGGCCGGCCTTTCACTGAGGTTTCCGGAGGTCGTTCTTCGACTCCGCTCAGAATGACATTCCCTTCGACTTCAGTCAGGGTGACAGCATCTTCGCTCGGGATGACAGTATCTTCGCTCAGGGTGTCAGTGCTGGCGATCACCTGTTGTTCTTCTTCAGGTGAAAGTGCTTCTTCCGGGCAAACATCTTTCGGATCTTTATCGGTTCGCCAGCCTTTAAAAATGGCGGGTTTGCGGATATTGCCGGCGTTCGTCCAATCCGCATATTCAATGCTCGCCACCAGGTTAGGCTTGATCCAATGGGCTTTGGTGGGCGTTTGGAATTTGGCCGAAAAGGGGCTTCGGGAGGTTTCCTGCTTTTTGAGCTTTACCAGGATCTTCTGTCGCTGCTTTTCCGTGAAGCCGTGCGCCACATGGCCGACATAGGTTAATTTGCCATCAACGTAATAGCCGAAGAGCATGGAACGGAAGGCCTGGCCTGTTTCGGATTCTGTCCAGCCGCCAATCACAAATTCCTGTACTTTGATGACCGGAATTTTCAGCCAGTAGTAGGAGCGTTTTCCCGGCGAATAGAGACTGTCCCGGCGTTTGGCCATGATGCCTTCCAGGCCTTTGCCCTTTACGGCTTCAAACAACTGCACACCATCATCAAAATCACGACTGAAACTAATGACAGCGGATTCCGGAAGGATTTCCTGCAGGAGCTCACGCCTTTCTATCAACTCGAGCCGGGTGAGGTCGTAGCCATCCAGGTAAAGAAGGTCAAAGACATAATATTTGAGCTGTGCCCCCTTTTTATAATTCTGCAGCCTTTGAAAGTCAGGGAGGCCCCGGTCATTGAGGGCCACCACCTCGCCATCCAGAATTAAATCCCGATCTATTTCCGCCAATGCTTCGACCAGCAAGGGAAACTCTTTAGTGTAATCTACCTTACGGGATCTTAAAGTGATCTTGCCCTGATTTTTATAAGAAAGGATCCGGAAGCCGTCAAATTTCACTTCGAATAGCCAGTCTTCATCCGTAAAGGGTGCCCGAACGAGAGTAGAGAGCATGGGTTCGATTCTATCGGGAAATGGCTTTTTGATACCGGGTGGTTTATCGGTTCTCCCGGCTGCTTTGTTAGATGGCGGATCTGCAGTTCCCGCCCGGTTGCTGTTCCAGACATTCGCGCCGGAGTTTTCGGCCATCTGCTCGATGGTGAGCCCCGAAACCACCGATTTGTCTTTTAACGTGATATCGGTCTTGCTGGCATACCGATCGTCCGCTTTAGACAGCATCCAGCTGTGTTCGCCACGTTCTTTTTTGCGTTCAAGTAGGAATTCGCCTTTTAATTTTTTGCCGTTCAGTTTGATCCGAACGTTGTTCTTGTAGTAATTGGAAGTCATCCAGTGTTCCTGCTCTTTTTTGCCCCTAATCTTCTCCGCAGGTTCGTAAGTTCCCTGATCCCAGATAATCACTGTACCGCCGCCGTATTGCCCTTTGGGAATAATGCCTTCAAAATCTTTATAGTCAAACGGATGGTCTTCCACTTCCTGCGCCAGCCGGTGCTGGTCCGGATCCATACTGGGCCCTTTGGGAACTGCCCAGCTTTTTAAGACTCCTTTAACCTCGAGGCGGAAGTCGTAGTGGAGATGGGAGGCGGCATGTTTCTGAACGACGAATGCCAGTTTATCCATGTTGCTTTTGCCGCCGGTAGGTTCGGGAGTTTTAGTGAAGCTACGTTTCTCGCGGTATGTGTCCAGGGTGGCCATATGTATTAAATATGGAAAGTAGCGGTTTGGTTTTTGATCAGGGTCCTCCGCGAGAGACTCCAGTTAATAACTGATACTTTTGGTATAGAAAAGTAATAAATAGTTATATTTTTGAGGATACCTAGATGCTGCGCCCTCCCACAAAAGAACCAGATTCAATAGAACGGATAATAGATTTTCTCGGCATGAGAGCTTCTACCGTTTTTAAATGGTTGTTGGGCATAAGCACAAACAGAGCTGATTAGGTAGGACAGTGGTCTTTTTTTCATGATATATTTTAGAATGTTTGTTTCTATAAAGAAAGGTGTTCTACTTTAATTATGCTATGCGACGTTGAGAAAAACTACCCGAAGGTTTAGTACAACACTACCTTGCCATAAATGTGGGCTGAGGTGAAAGTAGCAACTAAAGTGCTTCTTACTAATTTTATCCGTAGGCGAAACTTTGGTGCTTTTAATCTAGCACTGCGGCAAGCCTTGAACCGTTAACAGTAATGCCCGAGACACAACGAAAATAACACCGGACAAGAACAGATGACTAAACAGACCAAAGTAATAATCCTCACCTTCTGCACTCTAAAATTGACACTTCATTTAATTGCAGACAGCCATTCAGGTTTTCAGGGAGACGAATTATTACATATTGAGGCAGGAAAAAATCTGGCTTTCGGATACATGGAGTTTCCTCCATTGATTGGGTTTTTGGCTTTCATCCAAAATCTATTTGGCAACAATTCTGTATATATCCATCATCTCTTTGCACACATCGCAAGTATCCTAAGCATCATCTATGTAGCAAAAACGACAATCGAATTAGGTGGAAAAAACACAGCTATTTTTCTAACTCTTTTGTGCATAATTATTGCACCGGGTTTCGGTCGTTCACAGCAACTCTTTCAACCTGTAGTTTTTAGTCAGCTATTTTGGGTGCTGGCTTTTTATCAGCTAACCAGGTTCATAAAATATCTTGAGAGAAAGAGTTTGTGGTATCTAACTTTATTTATTGTATTGGGATCTTCAGTAAAGTACGATGCTTTGTTTTTTATCTTCGGCTTATTAGCATTACTATTTTTCAAACGTACCAGAGAAGCTCTTTTGCAACAGAATTTTTGGCTCAACATTATTGTTGTTATTTTATCCCTGCTTCCCAATTTATTGTGGCAATATGCAAACGGCTTTCCTGTTTTACAAATGTTCAATAGACTTTATGAAACGCAACTAGACCATATTTCACGGGTGGAAACTTTAGGACGATTATTAATTGAAATTAATCCCATTTGTTCTTTACTTATTGTTTTGCCTGCTTTGATTTATATTTTCAAAAGTAATAAAACAGTAAATCTCCCTTTAGCAGTTTCTATCATCTTATCAATCGCTTTTTTATCGTTTAAAAATGGAAAGCCTTACTATTTCTATCCTATCATTTTAACAATTCTTCCTTTTGGCGGAATATTTTGGGAACAAACTATTTTGCAAAAAAAGAGATGGATTATCTATCCAATTACTGCCTTATTGTTACTGGCTGCTGTTTTAATTCCTTTTGGAATGCCTGTCTATACTTTCAACCATTATTTACAATCCGTTTACAAATATGAAAAGAAAGACATTGAAGGTGGCAAATATGCGGTAAAATATGACGAGTACTATACCAAAGAAAAATGGAAACAAACAATGCAACAATTAAAATCGGTTTACGATAGCTTGCCAACAAATGAAAAACAAAATTGTAAGATTTGGGGCAAACATTATGGACAGGCAGGTGCAGTAAATCTGTTGAGAGCTGAGTACAATTTGCCAAAAGCATTTTCGTATCACGGAAGTTTTTACAGTTGGACACCGAAAGCAAGAATGCCAACTGTTATTATTGCTTTAAGTTATCGGGTTGGTGATTTTTTTAGCCCTTATTTTGACGAAGTGAAGCTTGTAAGAACAATTTACAATCCTTATGCAGACAATGAGGAAGAACTTTATCAAAGAATTTATGTTTGTAGAAACCCAAAGCAAGACTTTGACAAATTGAAAGAACTTTTTAAGAACAGAATATTTGAATAAACAACAATTTTAGGAAAAAAGGAGCCCTATGAAGTCCCCGGAGGTTGTAGTTTTGGCATCGGTTCCTCAAAGCGGCCCTCTAACAAATCGTTTTCCTTCTCCATCCCGTGAGTTTTCCGTTTTCCGGAGGCCGAGACAGCATGCTTGTTAACAGACCTCCATCAACTTACCATACTCTTCCTCATCTCCGACCTTAATGATGGGCCAGGCATCTAAAAACTCGTCCGGCACAGGATTAAGCGCCTCCTCTTTTCTTTCCTGCCAGGAGAGGTTCTGATCCAACCACACTTTAGCTGTTTCTGAAGTAAGAAAAGCTGGCATGCGACCTTTGGTATTATGTATTCGTGCCATCAACGAATTCGCTGGCAGGGTGATCACCGTGCAACTCGGAATCATTTCACCAGTTTCTCTATCAGTCCAAACAGACCACAGACCTGCCATATAAGTGAACTTGCTGTTCTTTGCCCTGATCAGGTGAGGCTTGCTGTTCTTCTTTTTAATAGGGTCTTCATATTGCCACTCATAAAAACCTGACGTTATGATCACGCAATGCCTTTTACCTAATAAGGGTTTCCACATCTGGGACTCTTCAAGGCGCTCAATAGTCGCATTAAACGTACTCATCTTAAAATCCGGTTTACCCGTTTTAGAGAATGCAGGGATCAAGCTCCATGTGAAATATTGCAGATGATCCGGTTTGGTATTGGTGATCAAAGGAACTTTAAGAGTTGGAGGAAGATTGATATGAGCAGGCATAGGGTCCTGATCGTATTTAAGGGCAAGCTCTTTAACAATAGTTTTGGTTTCAGGGAGTGTGATTCTTCCGCACATAATTAGGTGGTTTTGTTTTACCGGAATTCAGGGGATTTGCTAACAAACATCTGCGTATCGCATCTTGAATTTTTTATTGTATCTGATTAAAGGCGGAAGTTTGTAGAAAGCAAATACAACAAATGAATAAACATTGTTCGGCCAATTATTACCTTTTGTTAAGCTCCCCAATAATAATTCTAAACACTATTTCAGGATTTATCCTTAACAAAGTACTTAAAGACATTATATCCTTGACAGAAAATTTTTCCGGATTGGAAAGTTTATCAATATATCTTCCGTGGTTAAGACCTAAGGCTTTTGTGATTTTTGTTGGGGATAATTTATGGATCTCATACATCCTTTTCACTTCTCCGTGCTCAAACATCGATTTGATCGAGCGAAGTACCGGATCGTCAATTTGATTTTCTTTATCCATTAGCGGATACAAGTTGCATCAGGAAGTACGTATAATATAGTTAAAAATACTTTTCGTAATTTTTAATTTACTATTGGTAAGTTAATTAATATTCCTTAATATTGTATATCAATGAATTAGATATAAAACGACTAAAACACTAATAAAGAAGTAATTTAGCGATCCTTCATACATACTTGAAGCATTCGCACTTAGAGTCTCGCTCTGGAAAACTGGTAATTTTCAACGGTAACGAGAAATAAGTGAAAGTGCTCACGCTATAGGCGTGGGCCCGCTTATTTGTTACCAGGTATACCAGTGCCTCCAGAGCAGTAAGTTGGGTTCCACGCCTTATTTTGCGTTTTTCTCTCTTAATAGACTCATTTATTTACGGTTATAAATACCTGAAAAATGAAGTCTGCATTTCTAAACATTTTGTCTGTAATTGTCTGCCCGCCCGATTGACATCATTGGTTGCTGGCGGCAGGGTTCAAGTTTAGTTGATTGATTATTTCCCTGCCTGCCTTCGGCCTTCAATATTCTACCCGGTCGCCCGTTCGTCCTTCGACTTCGCTCAGGATGACGGCTCAGGGTGACCCTGTGATTTCCTAACCCAACCACCCAATAAAATGAAAGCAAAAAATAGCTTAAGGGGCATGCTATGGCCTTTGATAAAGCAAATCATAAAGATAAAATACAGGCTTTTTAGTAGCAGGAAGCCTAAAAACCCAAATAAAAATCCGTTTAATATGGATCTTGAAAAAGTAGCCGCTGATGGCAAGCGCATTGCCGAAAAGCTGCGCGAAACCGAGCAGTTGGCGAAGCAGAGTAAGCTGGAAAATAAATCGCCTTCTACAACCCTCGATATAAATCCAAAGAAAGGCCAGGTTATGTTCCGCTGGCGGGAGGATGAGGACGACCGTTATACCGCACCGGAAAGGATTTGGAACAAATACCAGGAAGATAACCCGCCGGTCAAGAACCCGGAGATTATGCTTGCGGCTTTAAAAGCGTTGTTCCTGGCTGATCATGATGCCAGGCAGCTTGAGCAATACGAGTTGGAGAATAAGCCGCCGCGGCAGGAGGATGTGCAGAAGGCCGCCAATCATTTAAGTGCTTTTGTCAATACCGGGTTAAGGGTGCTGTTTACGTTTATTCTTATTGTTGGCGCTGGTTCAGGCAGGCTCAAAGCCCAGGAAGTTAAAGCATCGCAAGCCCTGAAAATAGGGGACCAGATGCCGGATATCACTATTCAGAATATCATCAATTACCCAAGCACTACAGCGAAGATCTCTGACTTTAAAGGTAAGCTGCTGATACTGGATTTTTGGGCCTCCTGGTGTTCGCCATGTGTTACGATGATTCCCAAGGCGGATAGCTTGCAAAAAGCATTTGCCGGGAAGCTCGCTTTTCTGCAAATCACCCATCAGAGTGAAAAAGAGATCCTCCCGTTTTTAAAGAGGATGAAATCATCCTGGGATCTTGAAGTAACTACCGCCGTAAATAACCGGCAGCTGGACAAGCTTTTTCCGCACAGGAACCTCCCGCATTATGTATGGATTGATGAAACGGGAGTAGTAAAAGCGATGACCGGTTATGAAGAGATCACCGCCGGCAATATCAGGAAACACCTGGAAGGGCAACAGCTTAGCCTGCGTATAAAAAAAGAGAAAACGACACCTTACGATGCTGATAAGCCCTTCCTGGTAGGAAACAATGGGGGCGACGGCTCCAATTTACTATACCATTCGGTGCTCACTTCTTATACAGACGGTATACCCGG
>Ga0307414_10001589_pt1 | contig 11785 bp, 10 predicted proteins | sample DK1Ometagenome_FD_203804 | JGI IMG/M metagenome (GOLD analysis project Ga0307414, IMG submission 203804) | Maize rhizosphere microbial communities from greenhouse at UC Davis, California, United States - DK15-O-3 | ecosystem: Host-associated > Plants > Roots > Rhizosphere > Soil | place: USA...
GATGGCCCGCACGCCCAGCCGATCGGACAATTGCTGCGCACCGGGTTGCCGATCGGGGTGACCGTGCTGATGGAAGGCGGCCTGTTCATCGCCACTGCGCTGCTGATCGCGCGCTTGGGCGCGGTGCCGGCGGCGGCGCACCAGATCGCGATCAACGTCTCCGCCCTTTGTTTCATGATTCCGATGGGCGTGGCCGAGGCGACCACCGTGCGCGTGGGCCATGCGCTGGGCATGGGCGACGCCCTTGGCGTGCGCCGCGCCGCGCACGCCGGCTACGCGATCGTGCTGGGCACCCAGGCGTTGTCTGCGACGGCGCTGCTGCTGGGCCACGACGCGGTGGTGGCGCTGTACACGCGCGACCTGGCGGTGGCCGGGCTGGCCGGCAGCCTGCTGCTGTACGCGGCGGCGTTCCAGTTTCCCGATGGCATCCAGGTGTTGTCGGCGGGCGCGCTGCGCGGGCTCAAGGACACGCGGGTGCCGATGTGGCTGGCGGCACTGTCCTACTGGGGCCTGGGCATGCCGCTCGGCGCCGGGCTCGGCCTGGGCCTGGGCTGGGGCCCGCAGGGGATGTGGCTGGGCCTGATCCTGGGCCTGACCGCGGCCGCGATATTGATGGGCGCGCGCTTCCAGCGCAGCAGCCGGCGCTTGCTGGCGACGCGTCCAGGCGGCCCAGTGACTTAAGGGGCATGTAAGCGTCTTGCCCAACCGGTAAGCTGGCGTCAGTTTCCCGGAGTCCAAACATGAATCAAGTCGTCCGTCGCGGTCCCATCGCCGCCTTTTTCGTCGGCCTGTGGGACGTGATGAATTTCACCCGCAGGCTGATCCTGAATTTCCTGTTCTTCGGCCTGCTGTTCCTGTGCCTGGCGCTGTTCCTGGTGGCGGTGGGCCGCGGCAACGGGGTGAAACCGACCCTCGAGCGCACTACCCTGGTGATCGCGCCGGAAGGCAGGCTGGTCGAGCAGTACAGCACCGACCCGGCGACGCGCGCGCTGGCCAAGGCCTTCGGCGACAAGAACGCCGAGGAAATCCAGCTGCGCGACCTGGTCCGGGCCATCGATGCGGCCAAGGACGACAAGAATATCGAGCGAGTGCTGTTGCGCGTGGACCAGCTGCAGCCCAGCGGTTACGCCTCGATGCGCGAAGTCGCGGCCGCGCTGGCGCGCCTGCGCGCTTCCGGCAAGCAGATCGTGTCCTTCGGCGAGAACCTGCAGCAGGCCCAGTACCTGCTGGCCGCGCAGGCCAACGAGGTCTATATCGACCCGATGGGCAGCATGATGCTGGAAGGGCTCGGCCGTTACCGCCAGTACTACCGCCAGGGCTTGCAGGACAAGCTTGGCGTGGACGTGCACCTGTTCCGCGTCGGCGAGTTCAAGTCGGCCGCGGAGCCCTACATCCTCGATGCCGCCTCCAAGGAGTCGAAGGAAGCCGACCTGTTCTGGATGAACGACATCTGGCAGCGTTACCTGGCGGACATCGCCAGGGCGCGCAAGCTGACCCCGGAACAGTTGGCATCCGGCATCGACACGCTGCCCGAAGGTATCGCCGCGGCCGGCGGCGACCTGGCCAAGTTCGCCCTGCAGCAGAAGCTGGTGGACGGGCTGAAGACCCAGGAGGAAGTGGAGACGTTGCTGGCCGAGCGCGGCGTGGCCGATGAAGACTCCGACAATGGCTTCCGCAGCGTTTCCCTGGCCGGCTATCTGGCCCAGATCGACGCCAAGCACCTGAAGATCGCCGACGAACGTCCGCAGGTCGCAGTGGTCGTGGCCGCCGGCGAGATCACCGACGGCGAACAGCCGCCTGGCACCATCGGCGGCAAGTCCACTTCGGCGCTGTTGCGCGAAGCGCGCGACGACGACGACGTGAAGGCCGTGGTGCTGCGCGTGGATTCGCCGGGCGGCGGCGTATATCCGTCGGAAGAGATCCGTCGCGAAGTCGCCGCGTTGAAAGCCGCCGGCAAGCCGGTGGTGGTGTCGATGGGCGACCTGGCCGCTTCCGGCGGTTACTGGATCTCGATGAATGCCGATCGCATCTACGCCGATCCTTCGACCATCACCGGATCGATCGGCATCTTCGGCCTGATCCCCAACATCACCCGCACCCTGGACAAGGTGGGCGTGCATACCGACGGCGTCGGCACCACGCGTTTCGCCGGTGCGTTCGATATCTCGCGCCCCTTGGATCCGGCAGTAGGTCGCGTGATCCAGTCGGTGATCGACAAGGGTTACGCGGACTTCACCGGCAAGGTCGCCGCCGCGCGCAAGAAGCCGGTGGAAGAGATCGATGCCATCGCCCGCGGCCGCGTGTGGAGCGGCGCGCAGGCGAAGGAGCGCGGCCTGGTCGACGAACTCGGCGGTTTCGATGCGGCCGTCGCCGACGCCGCGGCGCGGGCCAAGCTGGGCAAGCCCGACGCGTATCGCGTGCGCTACATCGAGAAGATGAATTCGCCGTTCCCGCAGTTCCTGGGCGGACTCGCCGGCAGCAGCATCGGCTCGGCGTGGTTGAAGGATTCCAGCTTCGCCCGCGCGTTGTTGCTGAAGACGATGCCGGAAACGGCGGCGCAGCTGCACTTCGTCGAGGACTCGATCAACAACCGCAACGGCGCGCCTGTGAAGGCGCTGGTGTATTGCTTCTGCGGGCTGTAGTTTTCCGGAAGGGCCGGGCAAGCCCACGCTGCGGACACTTCAGCAACTAACGGCGACCTCGGGGTCGCCGTTATCGTTTGCGATTGCAGGTGCAACCGTAGGACGGATCTCGCCCTGCCGTTCTGGAAGTCACGGGCCTTGGGTCATCGCACTCGATAACGCCTGACCGCTGATAATCCGCAAGCTCCGGCTTGACCCCTACCAGCCTCCCCTGCTGCGCAAGGGAGGAGCTTTCAGTTCGTCGCTGCGTCGATCGCCGCACGTTGCTTGTCGGCGGCTTCCTGGGTCGCGGTCTCCACTGCCTTGGCCTTGTCGATGGGGCGCTTGATCGCATCGCGCAATTCGATGGCGGTGGCCTTGGGTTCCGGTGGCTGCTCGAGTGGCGGTGGTTCGGGCTTGCAGGCGCTCAGGCCGGTAACCAGCAGAACCAGGCCGGCAGCGCGCAACATCGATGCATTCATGGCGGGACCTCCGCGAGGGCGTGGCGTTATGCTACGCGCATCGGTGCGAGGACGATGCATGACTCCCAATCGCTGGCGGCTGGACGGACAACTCGCACTGGTCACCGGCGCCAGCGCCGGCATCGGCCTGGCCATCACCCGCGAACTGCTCGGCTTCGGCGCCGACGTGATGCTGGTCGCGCGCGATGCCGATGCGCTTGAAACAGTGCGCGACGAACTGGCCGACGAATTCCCGGATCGCGTCGTCCACGCCATGGCCGCGGACGTGGCCGATGACGAGGATCGCCGTGAAATCCTCGACTGGGTCGAGGACCAGGACGATGGGCTCAACATCCTGGTCAACAACGCAGGCGGCAACCTGACCAAGGCCACGGTCGACTATACCGAGGACGAATGGCGCGGGATCTTCGAGATCAACCTGTTCTCCGCATTCGAGCTGTCGCGTTACGCGCATCCGCTGCTGACCCGGCATGCGGTGTCCAGCATCGTCAACGTCGGCAGCGTCTCCGGCATGACCGCGGTGCGCAGCGGCGCCCCGTACGGGATGACCAAGGCCGCGCTGCAGCAGCTCACCCGCAACCTGGCGGTGGAGTGGGCCGAGGACGGGGTGCGGGTCAACGCGGTCGCGCCCTGGTACATCCGCACGCGGCGCACCTCGGGCAAGCTGGCCGACGTGGATTACTACGAGGAAGTCATCGACCGCACGCCCATGCGCCGCATCGGCGAACCGGAAGAAGTCGCCGCCGCCGTGGGCTTCCTGTGCCTGCCGGCGGCCAGCTACATCACCGGCGAATGCATCGCGGTGGACGGCGGGTTCCTGCGCTACGGTTTTTGATTTTTTTGTGAAGCCGAGCGTACGGATGCTTCCACATCCAGGAGCAAAAGCAGCCGGGCGAGTTCGGCTCTACAAGTTCGTGGATCACTTGCCGCAGGTGCTCTGGTTCCAGATTTTCTGCGTGCGTTCGAATTCTTCCTTGTTCTTTTGCTCGTTGCCGGGCCGGGCGAAGCGCCAGGCCACTTCGGCCTGGCCGAGGCGCTTCTTCCATGCATCGCAGAGCGCGCCGTCGGCGACCCGCGCGCAGGTGTCGCGCATCATTTCGCAGGCCGCGCCCGCGCCGCCCTGCGGGTTGCCGTCGAGGCCGACGGTGCGCAGCGCTACGCAGCGCGGTTGCGGTTCCGCGTCCTCGGTGATGTAGCTGTCCTTGTCGTAGGTGATGCACTGGAACAGCACCGGTGGCGGTAACCGGTCGGTGTCGGCGACGGGCTCAGGCGGTGGGTCGCTGGGCAAGATGCCCGGGTCGGGGGCGGGCCCCGGCGGCGTCGCCGCAGGCGTGCCCGCAACGGTAGGCGTGGTGATTGCAGGCGCAAGCGCGTCCGTATGTCCGGGCGGTGGCGGGGAAACCGCGCCCATCGGCACGGTATTGACGCTCTGCATCACCTTCTTTTCCTGCTTGTCGCCTTTCGGGCATGGCATGTTCTGCAGGGTCAATGCGCCACCGGCATCGGTACAACGGTAGAACACCACTTCCTCGGCGGACGCGAAAGTCAGTGGCATCAGTAAAAGCAGCAGCAGGCAAATCATCTTCATCAGGGGTTTCCACAATCGTTGGACAGGCGCGCATCGATGCCGCGTTGTTCCAGCTCCAGCTGGCGTCGTTCGCCCTGCATCGCGCTGTTGTAGCGGCGGATGATTTCATAGCGGCGATCGGACAGGCGATCGCAGACTTCTTCCTGCGGCAAGGCGTGGCATTCGTCGCGGATCCAGGTCGTGCCCACGGGCAAGACCACGCCCGGACGGAGTGGTCGGCTGGAACCGGAATTTCCCGGGGGACCATGTGGCGCGGCAGGTCCGTGTCCGCCGTTGCGGTGGGACCACACCGGGTAGCCCAAGGTCCAGAGTGGAACCGCGCGCGGATTGCCTTCGCCATTGTCGCTGGTGTAACGCTCGCCATCGGCGGTCACGCATTCGTACATCGGCCGCGGCGGAGCGCGATGGACGACCTGCATTTCGCGCACGGGCGTGGCGACGGGCGGCGTGGGCGTCGCGACCGGTATGGTTCCAGGTGCGGGATCCCTCGGCCGCGCCATCGATCGCACCTGCTGGGCCTCGCCCTCCAGGCATGGCGAATCGCGCAGGGCCAGTTCGCCGCCGGGGCTGACGCAGCGATAGATGGTGACGTCCTCGGCGCAGGCTAACGACGACAGCGCCATCAATACAGGCATCAACAACAGCGACGGGACGCGGGGAAAGGCCATGCGCGCATCTTGCGCGCATCGATGCCCGTGGAAAAGTGCGGTCACTCTGCTGTTCAGGCTCTCAGGACTTGTCCGCTGAGGGCGTCGCGGATCGTCGTGGCCGAGGACAGGCCGCCGGTTTCGCCACCCATCACGCCGTCCACGGCGGTGACCAGCGCCGGATCCAGCGCGTCGCGCACAGAGGGTGCCGGCTGTCCGGCGCGATTGGCGCTGGTGGAGACAATCGCGCCGCCGAAGGCGTTGCAGAGTTCCACCACCTGCGGGTGCGCGCTGATGCGCGCGGCGACGCTGTCGTGGGCGCCGGTGATCCAGCGCGGCGCGGCGCTGGCGGCGGGCATGATCCAGGTGTGCGGACCGGGCCAGGTCGCCAGCACCTCGGCCAGGCGATCGGCGGGCAACGCGGTGATATCCAGGAAGGGGCGCAACTGCTCCAGTTGCGAGGCGACCAGGATCAGTCCCTTGTCGAGTTCGCGCTGCTTGATCGCAAGCAGGCGCTGCGCCGCGGCCTGGTTGCGTGGGTCGCAGCCCAGGCCCCACACCCCCTCGGTGGGATAGGCGATCACTCCGCCAGTACGCAGGGCGGTGGCGGCTTCGGCGAGGGAGAGGATGGGGGTGGCCATGGAGGAAGGATAGCGCCAACAAATCGTCATTCCCGCGAAGGCGGGAATCGCTCTTGGATTGATCGGTCACCCAGCGGGTTTGCTTTCCACGCCACTCGCAGAATGTCGCTGGATAATCGGCCTTCAGCCCCTGAAGAGCGATTCCCGCCTTAGCGGGAATGGCGAGCTGTTTCGGGGGAATGACGAGCTTTTGTGGGAAAGACGAGCTCTGAAGTTGCGATGGTGCGCAGCCTCAGCTTGCCGACTTCTTGATCAGCACCTTCTTGCCCGTGAACGGTTTTGGCGTAAGCAGTGCGGGCTCTGCGACGGGCTCCGCCGCGGCGACGGCTTTCTTCACCGCTTTCCCGGCGACTTTCGTGGCCGTTTTCTTCGTTGCCTTCTTCGCGGTCTTTTTCGCCGCTTTCTTGGCGGGCGCCTTCTTCACTGCCGCCTTTTTCGCCACGGGTTCCTTCTTCGCCGCCGTCTTCTTGCCGAAGCCCTTGCGCATCGGCTTGCCGGTTTCCTCCATCAGCTTGACCACTTCCTCCAGGGTCAGCGAAGCCGGTTCGCGGTCCTTGGGAATGCGGCCGTTGAGCTTGCCGTCGCTGATGTAGGGGCCGTAGCGGCCATTCAGCACCTGGATCTCGCTGCCGTCGAATTCCTTGATGATGCGGTTGCGCGCGATCTCTTCCTTCTCCTCGATCAGGAATACCGCCCGCGCCAGGTCGATGGTGTAGGGATCGTCCTCTTTCTTCAGCGAGGCGTACACGCTGCCGCGCTTGGCGAACGCGCCGAAGCGGCCGATGCCGACGCTGACTTCCTCGTCCTTGTCCTGGCCCAGCTTGCGCGGCAGCTTGAACAGCTCCAGCGCGTCTTCCAGGGAAATGGTGTGCATGCTCTGGCCGGGGCGCAGCGAGGCGAAGGTGGGTTTCTCCTCCTCTTCCTCGGCGGTGCTGCCTATCGCCGCGTACGGCCCGTAGCGGCCCAGGCGCACGCTGACCGGCTTGCCGGACTTGGGATCGGTGCCCAGTTCGCGCGCGCCGGTGGCCTGGCTGCGGTCCACCGATTCCATCTTGTCTTCGACCATCTGCTTGAACGGGGTCCAGAACCGTTCCATCAACGGCACCCATTCCTCCTCGCCGCGCGACACCGCATCCAGCTCGTCCTCGAGCTTGGCGGTGAAGTCGTAATCGACGTACTGGGTGAAATGCCCGCTGAGGAAGTTCGAGACCGCGCGACCCACGTCGGTGGGCTTGAAGCGGCGGCTGTCGAGTTCGACGTACTTGCGGAACAGCAGGGTGGCGATGATCGAGGCGTAGGTCGAGGGTCGGCCGATGCCGTATTCCTCCAGCGTCTTCACCAGCGAGGCTTCGGAGAAACGCGGCGGTGGCTCGGTGAAATGCTGGTCGGTATGGATGCGGTCGAGCGGGATGCGGTCGCCCGTCTTCATCGCCGGCAGCTTGCGGCCCTCGTCGTCCTCGTCGGCGTTCTTCGCGTCCTTGCCTTCCTCGTACACGGCCAGGAAGCCGGGATCGACCACGGTGGTGCCCGACACGCGGAAGCTGTGCTCGCTGCCGGCGGCCAGGTCGACCGAAACGGTGTTGAGCGTGGCCGGGACCATCTGCGAGGCGACCGCACGCTTCCAGATCAATTCGTACAGGCGGCGGCCGTCGTCGTCGAGGAAGCGCGAGACCTGCGCCGGCGTGCGCAACGCCGAAGTCGGGCGCACCGCTTCGTGGGCTTCCTGCGCGTTCTTGGACTTGGTCTGGTAGGTGTTGGGTTTGTCCGGCAAGGCGCCGGTGCCGTAATCGCGGGCGATCACGTCGCGGATCTCGCCGACCGCTTCGGCCGACAGGTTGACCGAGTCGGTGCGCATGTAGCTGATCAGGCCGACCGTGCCTTCCTCGCCGATGTCCACGCCTTCATAGAGTTTCTGCGCCACCTGCATGGTGCGCTTGGTGGTGAAGCCGAGCTTGCGCGCGGCCTCCTGCTGCAAGGTGGAAGTGGTGAACGGCGCGGCCGGGCGGCGCTTGCGTTCCTTGCTGGTGACGTCGGTGACGTGCAGCGCGCCCTGCGCGGCCTGCTGGATGCGCAGGCGCGCGGCTTCGGCGGTGTCGCCGTCGGTGATGGTGAACTGTTCGAACTTCCTGCCGTCGAGCTTGGTCAGGCGCGCGGTGAACGGTTGCGACGGATGCAGGCACTCGGCTTCGATCGACCAGTATTCGCGGGCGATGAAGGCTTCGATCTCCTCTTCGCGCTCGACGATCATGCGCAGCGCCGGCGACTGCACGCGGCCGGCGGACAGGCCGCGCTGGACCTTGCGCCACAGCACCGGCGACAGGTTGAAGCCGACCAGGTAGTCGAGTGCACGACGAGCCTGCTGCGCGTCGACCAGGTCGCCGGCGATCTGCCGTGGCTGGGCCATGGCTTCCTTGATCGCGCGCGGGGTGATCTCGGTGAACACCACCCGGTGCAGCGGCTTGTCCTTGAGCAGCCCGCGCTCCTTCAGGATTTCGGCGATGTGCCAGCTGATGGCTTCCCCCTCGCGGTCCGGGTCGGTGGCCAGGAAGATGTCGTCGGCGCCCTTGGCCGCCTTGGCGATGGCCTCGACGTGCTTCTCGTTCTTGTCGATCAGGTCGTAGCGCATGGCGAAGCCGCGCTCGGGGTCGACCGCGCCCTCCTTCGGCACCAGGTCGCGGACGTGGCCGTAGGAGGCCAGGACGGTGAAGTCCTTGCCGAGGTATTTGTTGATCGTCTTGGCCTTGGCGGGCGATTCGACGATGAGCAGGTGCTTGGGCATGTCCGTGGGTTCGAACGCCGGTCGGGCCGGCGAGTGTCCTTCAAATGGATGGGCCGAAGAAGCCAACGCCCGGGGTGTGGGCCCCGGGCGTTCAGGTTTCTTCTATTTATAGTGGAATCACGCCGGCCCCTGCCTGTCAAGCAGCAGCCTGCAAACCTCAGCGCATCGAGCCCGCTATCCCGACCAGGGCGAACGCCATGATCAGGCCGAACAACAGGAACAGGACTCCGAAAATGGCCAGGATGACCACGGTAACCGTGCCCAGCTCGCGTCTCTGCCATTCAGGATGAGCGGTGAATGCCCACTTATCCACCACCAGGGTGTCGCAGATCATGTCGTGCAGGCCCTGCTTGCGCTCGGTGAAGGCGGCCATGATCAGGCCGATGCACAGGATCAGCGAGCTCAGCAGGAAGGCGAAATAGCGGCCTATGCCGCGCGCCAGGCTGATCGCCTCGCCATCGGTGCGCACCACCTTGATGCCGATCGCCATCTTGCCCAGGGTGGCCTGGTTGGCCGACGAGTGGAACCAGGCGTAATAGCCGGCGGTGATCGCGATCGAGACCAGGTTGGTGACCAGCTGGATGGCGAGGAAGCCGCCGCCGCCCAGTCCGCCATTGAGGCCGAAGATCGCGCCGATTACCGCGCCGATGATCGCCCCGATGATCCCGCCGACGATGCCGACCACGAAGCTGTCGATGATATTGGCCGCGACCCGCTTCCAGAAACCGGCATGGACCACTTCGCCGCCATGGACCGCCGCATTGCCGGAAACCAGGGTCGCGCGCGGGGGTGCATAAGGCGAATCCGGCATGGCGGGTGCCGGCGTGGCGAAAGGATCGGCTTGCGCGGGCCGCGCTTCAGGCGATCGGGCTTCCACCGGGGTGTAGAAGGTTTCCGCCGGCGCCTGGTGCAGGGCCAGTTCCCGGGTGAAGTCGCGCAGCGGCTGCCATTCGGCCAGCCCGTCGCGCCAGACCAGCGTATCCAGGCGCAGCTTGCCCTGGTGGAAGAAACCGGCCAGTTCGGCCGAAGTATGCGGACCTTGTCGCTGCCGATCCGAATTGGCGAAATACCATTCACTCATGCTGCTTTCCGTACGTGGGATGGAAGGGTCTGGAACGAAGTCCAGCGAGTGCCGGCGGGTCGCTCAGCCATTGCGGCCGGCCATGGCCCCGACGAAACCCAGCAGCACGACATAGCCGACGACCAGCAAGGCCAGCAGCACGATCATCGCGATGGTCACCGCCCCCAGTTCGCGTCGCTGCCGTTCCGGGTGGGCGGTGAAAGCCCAGCGATCCACCACCAGGGTATCGGCCGCCATGTCATGCAAGGCCTGCTTGCGCAGGCCCAGGCCGACGGTGAATGCCGAAATCAGGCTGGTGATGCCGCAACTGAACAGGTGCATGAAGAAATAGCCTGCCCAGCGTCCCAGGCTGCGGCCGGTGCCGATGCGCTGGCCGTTGCCCTGCACGACCTTGATGCCAACCGCCCTCTTGCCCAGCGTGGCCTGGTGGCCGGAGGCATGCATCCAGGTGAAATAGATCGCCTGCAGCACGATCGGCACGCCATAGACGCCGAGGATGAAAAACCCGCCAATCGCGCCGCTGGCGAGGTCGTTGGCCACGGACTTCATGCCGATCCCCAGCAGCACGGCGCCGAGAGCCAGCACCATCACCAGCACGAGGGTCATCAGGATGCCATCGATGGTCGAGGCCGCCACGCGCTTCCAGAAACCGGCATGGACCACTTCGGCCCCGGCATGCACGGGCTCGAAGGAAACCAGCGCGGCGACGGGCGGCGCATAGGGCGAATTCCCGGCATCGCTGCCCAGAGGGGCTGCGGCGGTTGTCGCCACGCCGGCCTGCCCTGTTTCCACGGGCGTGTAGAAGACTTCGGCAGGCGTCCGCTGCAACTCGAGCTCATCGCTGAAATCGCGCAGCGGTTGCCATCCGGCCAGGCCGTCGCGCCAGACCAGCGTGTCCAGGCGCAGCTGGCCCTGATGGAAGCGCGAGGCGAGTGCTTCCGCCGACAGCGGTCCTTGCCGTTGCTGCCGGGCATCGGCGTAATACCAGTTGGACATCAGGTTCCCCCGTGGAAGCAGTGCGGACGTTAACGCATGCGGCGGGCGGGGCATAGACGGCGAGGGAAAGCGCCCGGGTTCGCCCTCGTGGGAGGGGCTTCAGCCCCGACGCCTTTCGCCAACAGCAATCGGGGCTGAAGCCCCTCCCACAGGTATGTTTATTCGCGGCAGGTGGTCGGCAGGTACTTGTCGTCGATTTCCGAACTGCATCCCCACGAGGCGTCGGAGGGGTCGTATTCCAGCCAGATCTTCTTGCCGTCCAGGCGATCGCTGCCGGCGTTGCGCAGGATCAGTTCCATGCCGCAGCGCTTGCTCTCGAAAGCACCGAGGGTGATCGAGGCGAGATGGGTGCCGGCATAGGCCTCGGGCGCACCGAAGTCGGCGTCGCCGTTGCTGGGACAGGCCGGATTCCCGGCCAGGTATCCGGCGATATCCGCCTTGAGTGGCGCCGCTTCCAGCAGCGCCGCACTTGTCCTGGCGCGCAAGGTGTAGTCCTGGTAAGCGGGGAGGGCGATCGCCGCCAGGATCGCGACCATGGGCACGGCCACGACCGCGGCCACGATCAACGCGATCATGCAGCCGGACAGGCCGGATTTCGGAGCGGCCTGCATGGGCGCGGCGTAGGCGGCCGGAGCAGGGCGGGAGGGGGGCAGCGGGGGCGGCAACGGCGTGCCGGCGCCGCTCGCCAGGCCAAGCTCGGCGGCGAACTCGCCCAAGGGCTGCCATTGCGCCTGGCCGTCGCGCCAGACCAGCGTGTCCAAACCGATGCGGCCATGGCGGAATTGGGCAACCAGGTCATCGCTGGAAAGCGGTCCCTGGCGCTGATCGTTGCCGGTGGAATAGTACCAGTCGCTCATGCGTTCCCTGCAAGGTTGGGATCAAAGGAGTGGATTCCCGGCCCGCCGCGGACAAGCGACAAGGCGAAGGCCTGTCCATGGTATTGCATGGAC
>Ga0307414_10001591_pt1 | contig 11781 bp, 10 predicted proteins | sample DK1Ometagenome_FD_203804 | JGI IMG/M metagenome (GOLD analysis project Ga0307414, IMG submission 203804) | Maize rhizosphere microbial communities from greenhouse at UC Davis, California, United States - DK15-O-3 | ecosystem: Host-associated > Plants > Roots > Rhizosphere > Soil | place: USA...
TAGCGGCGCCGCGACGTCGCCGCGCATATGCACCCCGACGCTGAAGCGGTCGGCGGCGTCGAGTTCGCTGACGGTCGGTTGACTGCGCTCGCGGCGCTGCGCATCGAAATTCGCGATCAGGTCTGCGAAGCGCGCGCCGTGGAGCCGCGCGATACTGCCGAGCTCGCCCTTGCCATAGGTGCCGCGGCCGGGGGCGACGACGAGCGCGGTCTTGCGCGCGCTTGCCATCATTCTCCCCTTTTCCGTTGGTGCTGAGCTTGTCGAAGCACTGTTCTTCCTTTGCAATGTTGGGAAACAAGAACGGCCCTTCGACATGCTCAGGGCGAACGGTGTGGAGATTCAGCCTTTGGCCAGAATCTCCCGGGCGGCGGCGGCAATCGAATCGCGGCTGGGCAGCGTCAGCGTCGCCGCTTTGCCGAGCGGAATGAAACTGTCCTGGGCGGCGATGCGTGCGAGTGCCTTGCCCGGCGTGCGTTCGACGAACAGCGCCATCAGCGCCTCGCTCTGCGACCCGGTGATGCGGCATTCGTCGACGATCAGGATGCGCTCCGCTTCGCCGACCGCGTCGACGAGTTTGTCCTCGTCGACCGGGCCGAGCCAGCGCAGGTCGATCACGCGTGCTTTCACGCCGTCGGCGGCGAGCAGCTTCTCGGCCTGCCGCGACAGATAATATCCATTGCCATAGGTGACGATGGCAAGGTCGGTGCCGTCGCCGTGAATGCCAACATCGCCGAAGTGGATCGGCGCGCCATCGCCGGGGGACTCATACACGCTGGTCCAAAGGCCGTCGCCCTCTTCGTGCAGGTCGCGCGTCATATAGAGCGCGATCGGTTCGACGAAGACGACGACGCGCTGTTCTTCGCGCGCCAGTCGCACGCATTCGCGCAGCATCTGCGTCGCATCGCGCCCGTTCGACGGCACCGCGAGGATGACACCGGGAATATCGCGGAAGACTGCAAGGCTGTTGTCGTTGTGGAAATGTCCGCCGAAGCCCTTCTGATAGCCGAGCCCCGCGATGCGGATGACCATCGGGTTGGTATATTGACCGTCGGAGAAAAAGCTGAGCGTCGCCGCCTCGCCGCGAATCTGGTCCTCGGCATTGTGGACATAGGCGAGGAACTGGATCTCGGGCATCGGGACGAAGCCGTTGTGCGCCATGCCGATCGCGAGCCCGAGGATCGCCTGTTCGTCGAGCAGGGTGTTGACGACGCGCGCCGATCCGAAGCGCTGATGAAGCTTGGCGGTGACATTGTAGACACCCCCCTTCGGCCCGACATCCTCGCCCGCGACGACGATTTCCTTGTGCGCGAGCATCAGGTCGGCGAGCGCCCAGCTGAGGAGCCGCGCCATATGCTGCGGCTTGTCCATCGCGCCCGCGTCGCTGCCGAACATCGTCTTGCGGTCGTCGTCCGCCGGGGTGTTGGACCGCGCGACCTCGCGCTTCGGCGGGATCAGGCTTTGCATCACATGCGCGGGCGTTATGATCTTGGGCCGCAGGATCGCCGCCTCGGCCTGCCGCGCCAAGGTCGCGCCGATATCCTCATAGGCATCGGCGATTTCGGCGGGCGTCATCCAGCCATGCCCGGCCATCAGCGCCGCGCCGGCGAGCAGCGGATCGCGCGCCTCGTCGGCCTCGATCAGCGCCTTGGGCAGATAGGCGCCCTGCACGTCGGAACCGGCATGACCGTAAAGCCGCACCGTCGCCATATGGAGGAAAACGGGCTTGCGATACCGCCGCGCATAATCGGCGGCTTCGGCGGCGCCGGCATAGGCCGAGACGAGGTCGGTGCCGTCGCATTTGATATAATGCAGCCCCGCGCGGTGGCGGAACTGCGCCTCGATCCAGCCCGTCGGCGTGCGCGTCGAAATGCCGATGCCATTATCCTCGCAGAGGAAGATGAGCGGCATCGGCGATCCCTGGAACGCCGCCCAGCCTGCGGTGTTGAACGCGCCTTGCGCGGTCGAATGGTTCGCCGAGGCGTCGCCGAAGCTCGTCAGCACGACCGCATCGTCGGGAAGCGGCAGCCCGGTCATGCCGAGCCGCCGCGCGATGCCGATCGAAAAGGCCGCGCCGACCGCTTTCGGCAGGTGCGAGGCGATCGTCGAGGTTTGTGGCGGGATATTGAGCGGCTTCGAGCCGATCACCTTGTGCCGCCCGCCCGAAATCGGATCCTCGGACGAGGCCGCGAAGCTCAGCAACATGTCCCATGTCGGCGTCTGTCCCGGCACCGACCGCGCGCGGTGAAGCTGGAACGCATTCGAACGATAATGGAGGAACGCCATATCGGTGACGCGGAGCGCCGCCGCGACCGCGGCGTTGCCCTCGTGCCCCGATGAGCCGATCGTGTAGAAACCTTCGCCGCGCGCCTGCAGATGGCGCGACAGCCGGTCCATCTGGCGGCTCGTTAGCTGCGACAGGAAGATATCGGTCGCGTCGCTGCGCGACAGCCCGGCGGTGGCGGGATCGGGCGCGTCGGCGCGATCGGGTAAATGTCCTCCGGCCAGTGCCGCGAGGAATTTTTCATGTACCGCCTGCGCCGCGTCCACCTGTCTCTCCTGTCGCGCGGCCCTTTGGTTACGATCGTAACCACACGGCCGTTTTGCCGCGCGCTAGAACGGGGCAGTCCGGCGCGCAAGCATCTCTTGCCTTGCTGCGCGCGCTCGCGCTACCAAGTTCGGCAATGACCGAGCGGGGCGAGATCATCTTTTCAACATGATATCCATTTGGATCGCCCAGGCGTCGACCGCTGCCGACCCATCGAGCCCCGACACGGGCGGGGGCTGGCTGCTCGATCCCGAACTCGTCGATCCGGGGTATAGCCAGACGATCGCCGGCGGCGAAATCCAGACCGCTTTCCCGCCGCCGCCCCCTCCGCCCCCGCCGACGCCCGAGTGGCTGAAGTCGCTGCTCAATGCGATCGGCAATTTCTTCGAGTGGAGCGCGCCCGCGGCCAAGCCGCTGATGTGGATCGCGGTCGCGCTCATCCTGCTGTTCCTCCTCTACCATTTCGTCCCCGCCTTCGCCCGGTGGGTCGACAATCTGCGCCTCCGCCGCAAGGCGCGCGGCGACGACGAAGCCGACCTCATCGGACAGGCCGAAGCCGGCGCGGCGCGCGCGCTGCTCGCCGAGGCCGACGCGCTCGCCGCCGAGGGCCGCTTCGCCGAAGCCGCGCATCTATTGCTCTATCGCAGCGTCGAGGACATCGAGGGCCGCCGTCCGGGCCTCGTCAAACCCGCGATGACCTCGCGCGATCTTGCCGAGGCGCACGACTTGCCGCCCGTCGCGCGCGGCGCGTTCAGCCGCATCGCGCGCGCGGTCGAGATCAGCCTGTTCGGCGGCCGGTCGATCGACGCCGGGGCGTGGGAGCAATGCCGCGCCGCCTATGCCGAACTGACGGTGCCGAAGAATTGGGCGCGCGGATGAACGACACCGCCGCCCCCCACGATCATGGCTTCAACCCGCGGTTGATCGCCGCCGTCGTCGCGATCGGCGTGATCGCTTTCATCGCGCTCTGGGCGCTGATCGCATTGGGGCCGCAATTGTCGAGCGGCAACGACGGCGGCGGCCATGCGCTGTCGAAGGCGGCGCCGGGCTATGCCGGCATCGTTGATCTTGCCGAGCGCGCCGGCGCCGAGGTCGAGCTCCGCCGCCGCGTCGAGACGGCGAGCTATGAGGAATATGAGCCGCTGCTGGTGCTGACCCCGACGCACCGCACCCGCGCGCCCGAGATCGCCGAGTTGGTCGATGCGCAGATCAGCGCGCCCGTGCTGATCGTGTTGCCCAAATGGCAGACGATGGCCGTGCCGGGCCAAACGCAGAAGCCGGGTTGGGTCAGTGTCGGTTTTCCCGCCCGCCCGCCGGTCGCGATGCTGCCGCCCGCGCATTTCGGGCAGGTCGCGATCGAGGCTGCTCCGGGCAAGAAGCAACAGGTGCCAGCGCGGCTTGCCGGGCACAGCTTCACCGCCTGGTTGCCGGACAATGTCCAGACGATTTCGGGCGACAATCTTGAAACGCTGATTGCCGGGCCGGGCGGCGGGGCGGTGCTGGCGCAGGTCGGCGACCGCGACCTCTATATCCTTGCCGACCCCGACCTTATCAACAATCTCGCCTTCGCCTCGCGCGACCGGGCGGTCGGCGGCGCGATACTGGTCGATGCGATCGCAGACTATGCCGATGCCGACGGGCTCGCTTTCGACGTCACGCTTAATGGTTTTGGCGGGCAGCGGTCGCTGCTCCGCTTCGCCTTCGTCCCGCCCTTCATCGGCATCACGCTCTGCCTGATCGCCGCCGGGCTGCTCGCGCTGTGGCAGGCGTGGATGCGCTTCGGTCCGGCGTTGAAGCCCGGCCGCGCGATCCCGGTGTCGAAGGCGGCGCTGATCGCGAACAGCGCCGACCTGATCCGGCAGGCGCGGCGCGAACTCGACGGCGCCGACGCCTATGTGAAGAGCCAACGCACCGCGATTGCACGGCGGCTGCACGCCCCCGGCGGACTCGACGATGCGGAGACCGATGTGTGGATCGACAAGCATCTGCGCGGCGGTGGCGATCTGTTTTCCTCGCTCGCGCGGCGCCTGCCGCTCGCGCGCAACACCCACGAATTCGTCGCGGACGCACAGGCGCTGCACGACATCAGGAAGGATTTACTCCGTGACAGCTAATCCAGTCGACAAAGGGGTCGAAAGCGTTCAGGCGCTCGGCGCCGCGATTGAGGGCGAGGTCGCCAAGGCCGTGTTCGGGCAAGGACCGTTGACGCGCATGGTAACGATCGCGCTGCTCGCGGGCGGCCATGTCCTGCTCGAAGGTCCGCCCGGGACTGCTAAGACGTTGCTCGCGCAGGCCTTTGCCCGCGCGACGGGGCTCGACTTCGGACGCATCCAGTTCACCCCCGACCTGATGCCCGGCGACATATTGGGGTCGAACCTGTTCAATTTCCAGACGTCGAGCTTCACCTTGACCAAGGGGCCGATCTTCACCGAGCTGCTGCTCGCTGACGAAATCAACCGCACTCCGCCGAAGACGCAAGCCGCGCTGCTCGAGGCGATGCAGGAGCGGCATGTGACGATCAATGGCGAGGCGCATGTGTTGAGCCCGCGCTTCACCGTGCTCGCGACGCAGAATCCGATCGAACAGCAGGGCGTCTATCCGCTGCCCGAGGCGCAGCTCGACCGTTTCCTCTTCAAACTGGTCGTCGATTATCCCGAGGCCGACGAGGAGCGGCGGATCGTCGCCGAGCATGGCGGGCGCTTCAAAAGCCCCGCGGTCGGCGACTTCGGCGTGACGCAGGTCGCCGACGCCAAGGCGGTCGGCGCAGCGATCGACATCATCGCGACCGTGCGGCTCGCCGAGGAGATCGTCGACTATATCGTCCGGCTGGTGCGCGCGACGCGCGAGAGCGCCGACCTCGAATGCGGCGCCAGCCCACGCGCGGCGACTTTGCTCGCGCGCGCGGCGTGCGCGGCGGCGGCGCTCGACGGACGCGACTATGTCATTCCCGACGACATCCAGCGCCTCGCCGCCGGGGTGCTTCGCCACCGCGTCATCCTGTCGGCGGCGGCCGAGATCGAGGGCCGGGGTGTCGAACAGGTCGTCGCGGCGCTGCTCGAACGCGAGGAAGTCCCGCGTTGAGCGGGAGTTTCGTTCGATCCTCCCTGTGGCGAAGCCATGGGGAGGGGGACCGCTTGCGAAGCAAGTGGTGGAGGGGCCGCGACGGTAGCGCCATTGCCCCTCCGTCAGCGCTTCGCGCTGCCACCTCCCCATCGCTGCGCGACAGGGAGGATCTTTCGCGATGATCTATCCCACCCGCCGGGCTATTTATCTGCTGCTCGCGGGCGCCCCGATGGCGCTGGCGCTCGGGCTGATCCGGCCCGAATTGTGGCTGGTCGCGCCCGGCTGGATCGGGGTCATCCTTGCCTGCCTGATCCTCGACACCGTCGCCGGCGCGAACCCGCGCCACCTGACGCTTGATGCGCGTTTCCCGCACCAGGTCGGCGTCGGCGATGCTTTCGAACTGTCGTTGACCGCGCGTGGGCGCAGCCTCCCGCAGCGCGCCGAACTCGCGCTCGCGCTCGACGAGAGGCTTGCCGCAGGCGGGCGGCTTGCAGACGACATGCGCCGTACCGGATCCGGCGAAACGCTGGTCCGCACCCTCTCGCTCACCGCCTCGCGGCGCGGGCAGGCGGGGGTCGAGGCGCTGTGGATCCGCTGGGTGGGGCCGCTCGGGCTCGTGTGGAAACAACGCCGGTTCGCGATCGACGGCGCGATCCATGTCGTGCCGAGCCTGCGCGCGGTGACTGAAGAGGGTAGCCGGCTGTTCCAGCGCAACAGCTGGTTCGGCCTGCGCCAGCAGCGTTTTCGCGGCGAAGGCACCGAATATGAATCGCTCGCCGAATATCAGCCGGGGATGGACCGGCGCGCGATCGACTGGAACGCCTCGGCGCGGCACGTCAAATTGCTCGCGAAGGAATATCGCGTCGAACGCGACAATCGCGTGGTGCTGGCCATCGACAGCGGGCGGACCATGGCCGAGCCCGTCGGCGGCATGCCACGCGTCGACCGCGCGGTGTCGGCGGCGCTGCTGCTCGCCTATGTCGGCCTCAAGCTGGGCGACCGGATCAGCTTCTTCTCCTTTGCCGCAAAGCCGCAGGCGCTGACCCCCGCCTATATGCACACGCAGGATTTCCCGGCGTTGCAACGCGCCGCGAGCCTGATCGACTATGCGCATGTCGAAAGCAATTTCACCCTCGCGCTGACCACCCTCAGCGCGCAGCTCAACCGCCGCTCGCTGATCATCCTCTTCACCGAATTCACCGACGCGACGAGCGCCGACCTGATGATCCGCGCCGCCGGGCGGCTGGCGCAAAAGCACCGCCTGCTGTTCGTCGTGATCCGCGACGAGGAGGTCGAGAGCGAGGAACGGCGGCGGCCCGAGACGGGCGCCGACGTCACGCGATCAAACGTCGCCGCGGCGATGCTGCGCGACCGCCAGCTGGTGATCGCGCGGCTCCAGCGTCTGGGGGCGGACGTCATCGAGGTGCCCGCCGACGCGATGGGGGCAAGCGCGGTCGAGGCCTATCTCGGCATCAAGAGGCAGGGCAGTTTGTGATCCCGCCCGCCGTTCCCGCACGCGCGATCGACGCGCCGAACTTCTCGACCAGCCGCTTTCGCGCCGAGCGCGAGGCCGACTGGATCGCCTTCGATCTGCTGCTCACCAAGCTCGAGAAGAAGGGCGCGAAGGCGCTGACCAGCGACGAATTGCTCCAGCTGCCTCTGCTCTATCGCGCGACGCTGTCGTCGCTGTCGATCGCGCGCGCGACGAGTCTCGACAAGGCGCTGCTGGGTCATCTCGAGGCGCTGTCGATCCGCGGCTATTTTCTCGTCTATGGCGTGCGCGAAAGCCGCTGGAATCGCCTCCGCCGTTTCTTTCTCTACGACTGGCCGGCCGCGGTGCGGTCGGTGTGGAAGGAGACGCTGATCATCGCGCTCGTCATCCTGCTCGGCGCGCTGACCAGCTATTCGCTCGTCTCAAACAACCCCGAATGGTATTTCAACTTCGTCGACGAGGAGATGTCGGGAGGCCGCGACCCGCGCGCGACCGCCGAATATCTCCAAACGACGCTGGGGCATGGCAAGGCCGCGGCAGAGAAAGGCGAAAGCGGGCTGCACGTCTTCGCGACCTATTTGTTCACGCACAACAGCCGCGTGTCGATCCTGTCCTACGCGCTCGGCTTCGCTTTCGGCGTGCCGACGCTGATGCTCGAATATTATCAGGGGATCGGGCTCGGCGCGATGATGGCGGTCTTTTCCGCCAAGGGGCTGGCCTTCGATTTCGGCGGCTGGCTGTTCATCCACGGCACCACCGAGCTGTTCGCCGCCGCGCTGTCGGGCGCCGCGGGCCTTCACATCGGCACCGCGGTCGTCTTTCCCGGCGCGCGCGGACGGTTGCAGGCGGCGTCGGAGGCGGGGCGGACGGCGGGCAAGGTGATGGTCGGCGTCATAATGATGCTGTTCGCCGCCGGGCTGCTCGAAGGCTTCGGGCGCCAGCTCATCACCGACACGATGCTGCGCTATGCGACGGGCACGCTGATGCTGCTCTTCTGGCTCGCCTATTATTACATCCCGCGGCGCGAGGATGTGACATGACCGCCGCCGCCAACGCCAAACAGCGCGCCGCGAAGGCGAAGAAGATCCGCCAATTCGTGACGCCCGAGGGTGTCGACCTCGAACTCAGGATCGCGAGCGCGGGGCTGCGCTTCGGCGCGCTGCTTGTTGATTTGATCCTGATCAATTTGGTGTTGCTGCTCTTTTGGCTGTTCACCGAATGGATCGGATTCGCGTCGAGATCCGATATTACGCAGGTCGTCTGGATGCTCGGCGCCTTCCTGCTGCGCACCTTCTGGTTCATCGGTTTCGAGCTCGGCTCGCGCGCCGCGACGCCGGGCAAAAGGCTGATGGGCATCCGCGTCGTCGCGCGCGACGGCGGCCGACTCACCGCCGATGCGGTGGTGGCGCGCAACCTGATTCGCGAGCTCGAGCTGTTCCTGCCGCTGATGATGCTCGGCGCAGGCGCGTCCGAGGATATGGTCTCGGGCTGGATCATGCTCGCGGGCGTGCTCTGGTCGCTGACGCTCAGCCTGTTCTTGCTGTTCAACCGCGACCGGATGCGGATGGGCGACCTGATCGCGGGGACGTGGGTGGTGATGGCGCAGCGCGCCAAACTCGACGCCGATATCGCGGTCGATGCCGCGGGCGGCGCGATGATTTTTACCGACGCCGAACTCGCCGTATACGGCATTTTCGAGCTGCAGGAGCTCGAACGCGTGCTCCGCGGCCGCGATCCGCGCGCGATGCGCGAGGTCGCCGACGCGATCCGCGCCAAAATCGGCCGCCCCATCGCCGAGGAGGATGACGCCTTCCTGCTTTCCTATTACCGCCAGTTGAAAGCCCGGCTCGAACGCGGACTGCTGTTCGGCAAGCGGCGAGAGGATAAATATGCCAGTGACTGACAAAAGCGTTACCGAGGCTTTGCACAAGCGCCGGTCGGTGCGCGCCTTTACGGGCCAGCCGGTCGATCCCGCGCTGCTGAAAGAGGTTTTCGCGGCGGCGCAGCGCGCGCCATCGGGCGGCAATTTGCAGCCCTGGCAGGTGACGCTACTGACCGGCGAACCGTGGCAGGCGGTGAAGGATGACGTCGCCGCGCGGATCGCGATGGGGCGCGGGGGGCAGCAGCCCGAATATGACATCTACCCCCGCGAACTGACCGAGCCCTGGACCGACCGCCGTTTCGGGGTCGGCGAGGCGCTGTATGCGTCGCTCGGCATCCCGCGCGAGGACAAGCGGGGGCGGCTCGCTCGGTTCATGGACAATTACCGGGGTTTCGACGCACCGGTGATGCTTTTCCTCCATTGCTCGCGCATCATGGGGCCGCCGCAATGGTCGGACATGGGCATGTGGCTGCAATCGGTGATGCTGCTGCTCGTCGAACATGGCCTCGCCAGCTGCCCGCAGGAATGCTGGGCGATATATGGCGAGACCGTGCGCCGCACGCTGGGGCTGGACGATGGCCAGATTTTGTTCACTGGGCTCGCGATCGGCTATGCCGATGCGGACGCGGCGGTGAACCGGTGGCCGGTGCCGCGCGCGCCACTGGATGAAGTGATCGATTGGCAGGGGTTTTGAGGATGCAAATGTCCGGGTTTCGCACTGCGCTGGCGGGAACGTTGATGCTGGTCGTCGCGGGCTGCGCCGCGATCCCCCAGCCCGCAGCGCCGCCCCCCGCGCCGCGGCCGGTCGCTCCCGCGCCGGCGCCCGCGCCGCTGCCGACCCCGACCGCCGGGTGGGAGGATCGCGCGATCGATCGCGGCGCGTGGCGTTACGACGCCGCCAGCCGGACCGCCGCTTTCGTGCCGACGGGCAGCGCCAACGCGCTGCTGACGATGGTGTGCAGCGGCGGCGGCATCCGCATGACCTCGGCGCTCGATGGCAATGTCAGCCTGCGCACGAGCGCGGGCACCGACCAGCTCCGCTTCGACGGCGGCAGCGCGACCCTTCCGACCCGCGACCCGCGGCTCGACCGCATCGCCTTCAGCCGCGGCCGCTTCGCGCTGGAGGCGCCCGGCGGCGGCGCGCTGACGCTGCCGGTGCAGTCGGAGATCGGCCGCGTGATCGAGGATTGCCGGGGATAATGGGCGTGGGCTTTCCCAACGGATTATAAGATACCAAGCGTCGCTCTTCGGCCCAAGCCGGTCGTCGGCGACCTCTCGCGCTCGGCCCTAACCGCCCAGCTGCACCGTCCCGCCCTTGATCCAGCCCCAGCGGCACGGACCCTGATATTCGCGCGGGTTCTGGACCGACTTGCCGACGCCGCACATGTCGGGGTCGGTGCCGGGCGCGGCGAAGACGATTCCGAACCAGGCGTCGTCTTCGGCCGCTTCGCACAGCGACACGCTCGCCCCGCCGGCGAGCTTCGCCTTGACCGCGCGGGTCTCGCCCGGCGCCCAATAGACGTCGGTGCCGCCCGTCTTGACGCGGCTGATGCTCGAACAGGCGGGCAGGCTCGGGCCTTCGGTGCCGATCATCACCGCGCGCGTCGCGATGGGTTCGCCCGCCACTTCAGGCGCGTTGTCGACGGGCGGCGCGGGCTGGCTGCACGCGGCGAGAGAGATGAGAAGAAGGGCGGCGAGGGGCGGAGCGATACGATGTTTCATGGATGTGAAACTAGCCGCCGCGGCGCGGGCGCGCAACGTTCGTGGCTCTACCCCCGAGAGCGGCATTTTCGCTTGGGTTTTGCCGCCTGCGACCCTATATAATCGATATGACGGACACCCCAGAAAATACGGCGCCGGTCGCGCCCGCCAACCAGCCCAACACCAACGCCTATGGCGCCGATTCGATCAAGGTTCTGAAGGGCCTCGACGCGGTGCGCAAACGGCCGGGCATGTATATCGGCGACACCGACGACGGGTCGGGCCTGCATCACATGGTGTTCGAGGTTTCGGACAATGCGATCGATGAGGCGCTCGCGGGACATTGCGACCTCGTGCTGATCACATTGAACAGCGACGGGTCGGTCAGCGTCGAGGATAATGGCCGCGGCATCCCGACGGGCATCCACGCCGAGGAAGGCATTTCGGCGGCCGAGGTCATTATGACCCAGCTTCACGCCGGGGGTAAGTTCGAGAATACCAGCGACGACAATGCCTATAAAGTGTCGGGCGGCTTGCACGGCGTCGGCGTTTCGGTGGTCAATGCCCTGTCCGAATGGCTCGAGCTCACGATCTGGCGCGACGGCGAAGAGCATTGGATGCGTTTCGAACATGGCGATTCGGTCGCGCCGCTGAAGGTCAACGGCCCGGCGCCAGCGGGCAAGAAGGGCACGCGCGTGACCTTCTGCGCCTCGACCGACACGTTCAAGAATGTCACCGAGTTCGATTTCGAGAAGCTCGAGCACCGCTATCGCGAGCTCGCCTTCCTCAACTCGGGCGTAAGGATCAAGCTCGTCGATGCGCGCCACGCCGAGCATGAGACGCACGACCTGTACTACGAGGGCGGCATCGGGGCGTTCGTCCGCTATCTCGACCGCAACAAGACAGCGCTGCTCCCGGACCCGATCGCGATCAGCAGCGAGCGCGACGGCATCGGCATCGATGTCGCGTTGGAGTGGAACGACAGCTATTATGAAAATGTCCTCTGCTTCACGAACAACATCCCGCAGCGCGACGGCGGCACGCACTTGGCGGCGTTCCGCGCCGCGCTGACGCGCACATTGAACGGCTATGGCGACA
>Ga0307414_10001592_pt1 | contig 11780 bp, 6 predicted proteins | sample DK1Ometagenome_FD_203804 | JGI IMG/M metagenome (GOLD analysis project Ga0307414, IMG submission 203804) | Maize rhizosphere microbial communities from greenhouse at UC Davis, California, United States - DK15-O-3 | ecosystem: Host-associated > Plants > Roots > Rhizosphere > Soil | place: USA...
TGTCGCGAACGCTCGCTCCCGGCGCCCGCCGGACGCACCGTGTAGAAACCCTGCTCGGTGAGCGCCAGTGCCGGCCGGCCCCCGCTCTCGCCGGGTCGCTCGCGTCGTCCCGACGGCGTCTCGACCACCCAGGGGGTAGCCGGCGCCTCGGCCGACGCTTGGTCATTGGCGAGGTCCACCGTCTCGCCGACCGTTCGCCAGGGGCGTCCCGGGTCGTGTCGCGACGCGTACGTCGCCATGCGGTGCACGAGCGGAACGAAGACGGGGCGGAGCGCGAGGTCGGTCCAGTAGCTGTCCAGCGTCGTCGCCCAGACGAGGACGCGCCCCGCGCCAAGCGCGTGCTCGACAAGCGCTGGCGCGCCGTCATCGAAGCGCGCCAGCGCGGGCGACGCGTCGGTCGCGGCGAGCGTGCGGTAGCGGAGGACGCGCGGCGCCGTAAGGTCGCCGCTACGTGGCGCGGCGAACGCCTCGAACACCGGGTGCGCGCGCTCGATCGCGGCGAGTCGCGCCCCGCCGTCGTCGCTTCGATCCACGACCCGCCCCGGCGTCGCCGGCAGGAGGGGCGCCGCCTCGGCGGGCCAGGCGGCGGGCGTGCTCTCCTCGCCGAGGGCGATGATCAGTCCGCCCCCGCGCCGCACGTGCTCGACGAGGACCCGCGCCGCCGACGCGGTGGGCGGCGCGTCGTTCAGCACGACGACGGTGTGGTCGGTCAGGTCGGCGGCGCGCAGCGTGCCGCACCGCCGCATCTCGACGCGGAACGGAGGCTCACCCCCGGCGCCGAAGGCGCGCCGCAGGTAGAGGCTCGAGCCGGGGCGGGCGTCACGCCCGTCGACGAGGAGGACGCGGACAGCGGCGTTGCGCTCGGTCGCGAAGTGGAAGACGTTGTCGGCGGGCAGGTCATCGGCGCCTGCCCGTACGCTGCCGCGCATCGGCCCATCGGGGAGCGCCACCGGCGCGAAGGCGACTGTCCCGGCGCCCCCCGCCGGCAGCCGCACGGGTCGCGACTCGACCGCCCGGCCGTTCACTTCGAGCGTCGCCGTGACGTCTCGCTCGGCGCCTCCGGCGGTGCTCGCCAGCCGTGCGACGGCGGTCACCCGCTCGCGTCCGCTTGCGACGTCCCGCCGTAGCTCGATGCCGGTCACCGACACGTTGGTCGGCGGCGTCCCACCGATGTCCACCGGCACGAGACGCGCGCCGCTCGGCAGACGTGCCTCCTCGTCCGGCGCCCATCCGACGCGCTGGAAGTCGGTGATCAGCACCGCCTCGCGAGTGCGCCGCGACGAGCGGGCGAGGATCTGCGCGGCGTAGGCGAGCGCCGGCGTGTAGCGGGTCGCGCCGGCGCTCGGGCGCGCCGAGTCCAGCGCGACGAGCAGCTCGGGCCGGTCGGCGCCCTCGGCCGTCGCCAAGCTCGGCACGGCGTCGAACAGTACGAGCGTCGCGCGGTCACCCTCGCCCAGCCCGCTCACGATTCGGCGCGCCGCGCCGCGCGCGCGCTCCCAACGGCCGGCGGCACTCATCGAATACGACCGGTCGAGCAGCAGCACGACCTCGCGGCCGCCACTGCCCGGCGGAGCGAGCCGGGCCTCCGCGCCGTCGGCGAACGGCCGCGCGAACGCCAGCACGACGAGGGCCAGCGCGAGACAGCGCACGAAGAGCAGCGGCCAGTGCCGGATGCGGCGGCGGCGGACCGAGGCGTGCGGTACCTCGCGCAGGAACATCAGCGACGGGATGGCCAGGGGCGGCGTGCGGTCGCGGCGCGTCAGGTGGACGACGATCGGAATCGCGAGAAGGGCGAGGCCGGCGAGGAACCCGGGGACGAGGAACGAGAGCGGCATCGCGTCCCTAACGACCGGATCGGCCGAGCCGCCGGCGGCCGGCGAGGTAGTGGAAGAGCGCGTGGTCGAGCGGCTTCGCCGTGTCGAACAAGGCGTAGTCCACTCGAGCGCGCCGTGCCAGTCGCTCGAGCTCGGCGACGTGCGCGGCGACGCGCGCGCGGAAGTCCTCACGCATGGCGTCCGGCACGATGGTCCTCCGCTCGCCGGTCTCGACGTCCTCGATCGTGCCCGGCGCGGTGAAGGGCAGCGCGAGCTCGGCCGGGTCGAGCACGTGAATCAGCAGCAGCTCGTTGCCGGCGTTGCGCAGGCGGAGCACCGCGTCGATCGCGGCGCGCGGCTCGCTGTAGAGGTCGGAAACGACGACGAGCACGCCGCGCCGCCGGAAGTGCTCCGCGACGCGCGCCAGCGGCGCCGCGAGCTCGCCGGCCTCGCCGGCCGTGGCGCGCTCGAGCGCGAGTAGGGTGTGCGGCAGGTGCTTGCCGGACGGCGGCACGAAGTCGCGGACGACCGAGTCGAACGTGACGAGCCCCACGCGGTCGCCCTGGCGCTGGGCGAGCCAGAGGAGCGACGCGGCCAGGAAGCGGGCGTAGTCGAGCTTCGTCGGGCGTCCGTCGCTCGCGTAGGCCATGGAGCGCGAGACGTCGAGCAGCACGGCGACGCCGGCGTTGGTGTCGGCTTCGAACTCCTTCACGTGGAGGCGGTCGGTTCGCGCGTAGAGGCGCCAGTCCACGCGGCGCGTGTCGTCGCCCGGCATGTAGCCCCTGTGCTCGGCGAAGTCGGTCGTCGCGCCCAGCGCCGGCGAGCGGTGCAGGCCGCTCACGAAGCCGTCCACGACCGTGCGCGCGATCAGCTCCAGGTTGCCGACACGCGCGAGCACCGCGGGGTCGATGAACGACCGCGGCACGCCGGCGGCGGGTACGGCCGGCTTTCCCGCGACGCCGCGCGCGGCCGGCGAGCGCGGCCCGTTGCGCCCGCGGAGAAGGCTCGCGAAGCGGTCCGCGAGGGGCGGCGTCGGCATCGCCTACATCCCCGACCGCGGCAACGGCACCGCGGCGAGCAGGCGCTCCACGATCTGGTCGGCGCTCACGCGCTCGGCCTGCGCGTGGAAGTTCGGCAGTACCCTGTGGCGGAGCACCGGCCGCGCGAGGGCGCGGACGTCCTCGAAGCCCACGTGATACCGCCCGTGCATCAGGGCGCGCGCCTTGCCGGCCAGGACGAGCTGCTGCGGAGCGCGGACGCTCGCCCCGTAGGAGACGTACTCGCGCACGAAGTCCGGCGCCGTGCTCGACGTCGGCCGGCTGGCGCGGGCGAGGCCCACGGCGTAGCGGGCCACGGCGTCGGCGACCGGCACGCGGCGCACGAGCTGCTGGAAGGCGATCAGATCCGGCCCCGTCACGGCGTGGGCGAAGCGGTGCGCCTGCGTCGCCGTCGTCGTCCGCACCACCTGCACCTCGTCGTCCTCGCTCAGGTAGTCCACCACGATCTGGAACATGAAGCGGTCGAGCTGCGCCTCGGGGAGCGGGTACGTCCCTTCGAGCTCGATCGGGTTCTGGGTCGCGAAGACGAAGAACGGCTCGGCGAGGTCGTAGCTCCGCCCCTGCACCGTGACGCGGTGCTCCTGCATCGCCTCGAGCAGCGCCGCCTGCGTCTTCGGCGGCGTGCGGTTGATCTCGTCGGCCAGGACGACGTTCGCGAAGACGGGGCCCGGTGCGAAGGTCATGCGCCGCTGCCCGCCGGCCGGGTCCTCCTGGATGATGTCGGTGCCGGTGATGTCCGACGGCATCAGGTCGGGCGTGAACTGGATGCGCGAAAATCGGAGGTCGAGGACGCGGGCGAGGGTGTGGACGAGGAGCGTCTTCGCCAGACCCGGCACGCCGACGATGAGACAGTTCCCCCCCGCGAAGAGCGAGACGAGCGCCTGCTCGATGACCTCCTCCTGCCCGACGATCAGCTTGCGCAGCTCGCCGACGATCGCGTCGCGCCCCGCGCGCAGCCGATCGGCGAGCGCCAGATCGTCCGTGGAGTCGAGGCTCTGGGGGGGCGCGGTGGCTGTCTCCATTCGGAGGCTCCTCATGTGTGGTGACGAAGAAGTAGTGCAGTCGGGGCGCGGTGTGCGGGGCGCGAGAACGACCTCGGGAGCCCTCGCCCCGCGTCCCGCGCCCCGCTAATGCGTCATCGCGTACACGACGTAGTTCACGCCGATCTTGTAGGCCTGGTTCGAGACGTCCACGGGTACGAGGCCGGCGTCGGACCACTCCCAGTCCTCGCCGACGTCGTTGTTATAGTTGATGACGGCGAGCAGGCGCTTGGACGGGTCGTTGTCCTCGAAGATCCCCCAGAACTCCGCGGGCATCCGGCCGTAGCTCGGCATGTCGAGCGACTCGATGCGGTAGAACGAGTCGAAGATCGGATGCGTCCGGTCGAGGCGCACGAGGCGCGCCTGCGGCAGCACCTTCCGCATCTGCGCCTCGAAGTTGTACCAGTGTCCCTCGAAGAAGTCGTCGAAAATGATGAAGCCCCCCTTCGTGAGGTAGGCGCGAAGTGCGGCGGCCTCCTCGTCGCTGGGCGCCCAGAAGCCGGGCTCGCACAGGTACACGACCGGGTACTTGAAGAGATCTGGGTCGTCGAGCGTCAGCACGACGTTACCGTCGATCGCCGGCCGCACGGCGGTGACTTCCGTCAGGATGCGCGCGAAGTTGCGCTCGGCGCGCGGGAAGTCGTGGTCCCACTTGCGGTCCTCGCGCCCGAAGAACGACTGGCTCCCGCCCATCGGCGTGAAGCGGATCCGGGCGAACGCGAAGCGGCCGTCGTAGGGCGGGTTGCCCGGGTCGGCGGCCGACGCCCGCTCCGCGGCCCCGCGCGCGCCGTCGAGGCGCGGCACCCCGACCTCCGGTACGGTGCCGAGCTGTAGTCGGCCGGCGTGCGTCGCGGCCGTCGCCGCGCCGGCGGCGACGACCCCGCCGGCCGCGAGCAGTACCCAGGCGCCCCTCACCGTGCTCCTCCCGCCGGCGACCGCGCGGCGCCCGACTGGAGCTGGAGCAGAAGCTCCTGTGCCGGCGCGAAACTCGGGGCCAGCTCGAGCGCACGGAGCACCTCGCGCCGCGCGGCCGGAAGCTCGCCGGCCTCGGAGAGCGCGACGGCGAGCCGGTACAGCGCGTCGGGCATGTCCACCGGCGCCAGGGCGACGACCGCGCGGCGCTCGCGCACGGCGTGGGCGCGGTCGCCCAGGCGCGCGAACAGCGTCGCCAGCCGCTCGTGCACCCCGACGTCGTAGGGCGAGACGAAGATCGCCTGCTCGAGCGCCGCCGCGGCGCCGGCGGTGTCGCCCGCCTGCTCGAGGAGCGTCGCGAGCTCGAGTTGCGCCTCGTAGTGCCCGCCGTTGCGCGACGTCAGCGCCGAGAGTTCGGTGGCGGCGCGGCGCGAGTCGCCGCGCCGCTTGTGAATCGCCGCCAGCTGGGCGTACGGGCTCCCCTGCTCCGCGTAATCCGGGAAGAGCGCCTTCGCGCGCTCGAACGCCGCCACCGCATCGTCTAGACGTCCGGAGGCCGCCGCCGCCTGGCCAGCCGCCATCTCGCGCGCGAACGCGCCCCCTCCCCTGCTCCCGCCCACGGCCGCCAGCGGGCCCGCGAAGCGCTGCCGCACGTATGCGTCGAAGCGTCGGTCGAGCGCCGGGAGGTCAAGGCGCAGCACGCGCTGCACGGTGGCGTGGGTCGAGAGGCCGTCGCGGTAGGCGACGAGCAGCGCGGCGATCGCCGGCGCGCCCCACTCCTGCTCGATCATCTCGCAGACGAGCGACGCCGCGTAATACGAGTGCAGCACCTGCTCGGGCGACGTCGGCCGCATGAAGCCGTCGTTCAGTCGGCTCGGCGGCGGCACGCGTCCCGCCTGGTACGCCGCGAGGAAGCCCACCGTCACGCCGTCACCCCACCCCGGGCGCGCGCGCCGCTCCTCGACGACGGAGATTCCCTCGGAGAGCCAGCGCGGGATCCGGTTCGCGGTCCCGCCGAGCGTGAAGGTGTGAGCCAGCTCGTGCCACGCCGTCGAGCCCCAGTTGAAGTGCCCGACCTCTCGCGCCGCCGGCGAGTCCATCGCCAGTACCGACCCGAAGCTCACGCCGAGTGCGCCCAGCCCCGCCAGCCCCACGGTGCGCACCGAGAAGTCGGCGTGGCGCCGATACAGCTCCAGCCGGATTGGCGGCGCTGGGCGGTAGCCGTAACGCTGGGCCATCTGGTCGTAACCGCGCTCGAGCAATTCTCCCAGGTAGAGCGGGAGGAGGGCGGCGTCCACGCTGTCGGCGACGAACTCGAAGCGCCGGGAGCCGACCCGCTCGTAGCCGCGCACGGCGTCGAGCAGGTCGAGCGTGTTCTTGACCCAGACGTCGTACGGATCGCCCTCGAAGGCGAGCTCGAGGCTCGCCCGGGCGGAGTCGGCGCTTCCCACGCGCAGCTGGTTGATGCCGCGCAGGGCATGGCTGCGCCACGAGCGCGGATCCAGCGCGACGCCCCGCGCCGCGAACTCCACCGCGTCGCGGTACAGGCGGTGGCGCGCACTCAGCTCGGCCATCGTCACGTAGACGTCCGCGTTCCGCGGGTTGCGGGCGAGGGCGCGACGCACGGCGTCCGCGGACCCGCGCGCGTCGCCCGCGAGGTGTCGCGCCGCGGCGAGAACGCCCAGCGCGCCCGGCGCGCCCGAGTCCACCGCAAACGCACGCTCGAGCGAGAGTTGCGCCGCGGCGTAGTCCTCTGCGTCCAACTGGGTGGTCGCGAGCAGGACGTGCGCGGTGGCGAGCCTCGGGTTAGTCGCGAGGGCCCGGCGGACGAGCGAGTCGGTGCCCGGAGCGCCGTCGAACTGGCGGACGCGAGCCGCGCCGAGGAGGGCGCGCGGGTGGCGCGGGTTGCGTCGCAGCAGTGCGTCGAACGTCGCGCGGGCGTCCGCGCCATTGTACTTCTCGAGGAACAGCTCGCCGACGCGGACGCGCGGCTCCGGATCGAGCGAGTCGGCGGCGGCCGCCGCGTCGAAAGCGCGGAGAGCGCTCCGGAACCGCTGCGGATCGCTCCGCCCGAGGTACCGCTCCGCCGTCCCGACGGCCACGAGCTCCTCCGCCGTGCGCGCGCCCCTCGCGTCGGCGACGCGGGCGAACAGCTCGCCGGCGCCGCGCTCGTCGCCGCGCTCGGCGCGCAGCATCGCGAGGCCGAGCCGAGCCGTCAGCGAGTCGGACGACCCGCCGGCCAGCGCGCGCTCGAACGACCGCTCGGCGTCGTCCAGCCGGCCCCGGGCGGCGAGCAGTTCGCCGAGCACGGTGGCGAGGGCCGCGCCGCCGTCGGGGTGTCGTGCGGCGGCCTCGGCTTCCTCGTAGCGTCCGACCTCGGCCAGCGCGCGCACGTACATCCGACGCACTTCGGGCGCGGCAGCGGTCCGCGAAGCCGCCGCCGCCAGTCGGGGGATCGCCTCCTCGTAACGGCCCGCGCGCAGCTCCGCGAGACCCGGCACGCCGGCCGCGTCCTGGGCGTGCGACGCGCGCGGCTCGGCGCAGCCGAGCGCGGCCAGCGCCGCCGTGGCGCACAGCCGCCGCCCGAGCGCTCGCGGTGCCGCCGGCCGCGCGGCGCTCACGGCGACTCTCCCCCCGCGGCGCGAACCGCCTGGCTCGTCCGAGCGAGCTCCACGAGCAGTCGCTCGAGCTCTCGCTCGTACGCGGCCGTCTCCATCGAGCCCTTGCGCTGCCGAAGTGCGGCGACCCGCGCCTCCAGCTCGTCACGCTCGGCGACGAGTCGCGCCAGACGCGGATCCGACGCCGCGGCGACCGTGGTGGCCGGCGGGCCGCCGGCGAGAGCGATCGTCGCCGCCAGTGCGCCGTCGCGCGCGCGGGGGCCGGGATCGGCGCTCGGCGCGCCGTCGCCGTCGTCCTCCAGCTGAGCGTGCTCGGTGAGGAGCCGGTTGTCACGCTCGTAGTCCCGCGCCACCTCTCGTCGCGTGTACGAGAACGCCTCGAGCAGCGTCACGCGACCGTTCTTGTCCACGTCCGCGCCGGACGCCGAGAGCGCCGCCGCGAAGTGGCGCGCGAACAGCGTCTCGTTCCGCTCGAGAGCGGACTTGGTCGCCGTCACCACGGCGCGGTTCGGCGCGGCGAGCACCCGCGCGAAGTCGCCGCTCGCGCTCGCCGCGTTGACGAACGCCACACGCCTCCGGCCGAGCGGCGCGAGCGCGCGCCGGAAGTCGGCGGCGGTCATGTCCGGGCCCGGGAGGTTGAAGCGCGAGCGCTCCCCCTCCCCACTCCCGTGGCCGACGAGTACGACCCACACCTCGTCCGCCGCGCCGGCGCGCGCGGCCACGTCGGCCAGCGCGCGTTCGACGTTCGCCTTCGTCGAGCGCGCCGCCATCCGCCCCGGCGCGCGCTCCGGCGCCTCGCCGAGGTAGACGACGTTCGACGCCGGCAGCGCGAAGCGCGTCCGTGCGGCGTCCACGATCGCCAGCGCGGCCGCGTGGAATTCCTCGGAGTACCGCGGCTCGCCCCCCGCTCCGACGATCACGACGAGATGGCTCGCACCCCGCGCGCCCTGCGCGGGCACCGCGGAAGGGGGCACGGTCTGCGCCACGGCCATGACGCCCGCGACGAGCGCGGCCCGGCCCCTCACGCGAGCCCCCGAGCCCGCCGGTAGCCCCACTCGCCGGCCAGGAGGAGCGCGAGCAGGACGAACAGGACCGGCATGTCCCACAACTCCTTGCGCTCGACGACGGTGATGCCGCTCCGCGTGTAGCGAAGGTCCTCCGGCAGTCCGCCTACGGTCGCCGGCGTATAGAACCGCCCTCCCGATTCGGCGGCGAGCCGGCGCAGCAGCGCGCCGTGCATCGCCGAGCCGAAGTACTCGTCGCGCGGCTCGACGACGTCCACGTACGCCATCTCGGCGCTCCCGAGCGCGCGCGTTCCCTCCTGCGCCTCGACCTCCACCTCGTGCACGCCGCGCTCGGAGGGGGTGAACGAGCCGCGGTACTCGCCGTCCCGCTCCACGCTCCAGTCGAGCGGCACCTCGACGCGCGCCCCCGACGGCGTCGTGACGCGGGCCACGACGCGGGCCCCGTTCACCGGAGCGAAGGCGGAGTCGCGCACCTCGGCGCGCAGCGTCACCGCCTCGCCGGGGGCCGGGCGCTCGCTCGACGACTCGAGCGTTACCGGACCGGGCGCCGAGCTGGCGAGCCAGCGCAGGAGCTGACGCCAGAACAGCTCGTGCGCCATGTCGTCCACCGCCACGCCGGCGTGCATCTGCCAGAGCCACGAGTCCTGCACGGCGAACGCCACCGAGCGCCCGCGGCCGAAGCGCTGGTGGGCGAGGACGATCCGCGTGCCGCCTCCCGGCGCCTCGCCGGCGAGCAGCACGGCGGCGCCCGGCTTCGCGCGCCGCACGAGGTTCACCGTCGTCAGCGGCGGGAGCGTCCGCCAGCGCTCGGCCGACGCCCGCTCGTCGGCGGCGATCTGCAGCGGGGCGTGCGCGAGCCCGGCGGCCGTCGGGCGGACCGTCAGCTCCACCGGCGGTGCGTCGTCGCGATTCGCGTCCCCCGTCTGCGGCTCGAGCACGACCGGCAGGACGTCCGCCAGCGCGGTGCCGGCGTAGCCGCCTTCGGCGAGTGATCGCCGCCCGCCCAGCACGAGCAGTCCGCCGCCGCGCTCGCTCACGAAGTCGGCGAGCATGCGCAGCTGCGCCGGCGTGAACGCGCTCGCCTCGACGCTGCCCAGCACCACGGCGTGGTACGAGAACAACTCCTCGCGCGTCGACGGGAACCCGCTCACCAGATCGAGACTGTCGGCGACGCCGAGGCGGAGGTACTTGTTCTCCGCCGTGCGCTGCAGCGCGACGAGCCGGAGGTTCTCGTCGCCGGCGACGGCCCGCCGCACGAACTTGAGCTCGAAGCGCGGCTCGCCCTCGAAGTAAAGAATCTTCTCGCGCCCGTCGGCTACGCGTACGACCGTCTCGCGCTCGTTGTTCTGGGCCAGCGACTCCCCGTCGCGTGGCACGACGCGCACCTTGAGCCGCTGCGCGCCCTCCTCGCTCGCCGGGACGTCCAGGCGCACCGGCACAGACTCGCCGCCGGCCGGAAGCTTCACCTCGCGACGGGCGACGATTCGGCCGTCGCGCTCGACGACCACCGGCACGGTCGCGCCAGCGAAGCCGGCGTGCGACACGACCGCGTCCACCGCGATCGTCGAGCCCCTGAGCACCGAGCGCGGCGCCTCCGCACGGGCGAGCTCGAGGTCGCGCTCCGCCGCCTCGCGGCCCACGCCCACCGTGAACAGCGGCGCGCCCCGAGCACGCAGGGCGAGCGCCGCCTCGCCGAGCGCCGCGGGATCGCCGTCCGCCCCGTCGGTGACGAGGACGATGCCCGCCAGCGGGAGCGCCGAGAGGTCGGTCCGGACGCGCTCGAGTGCGGCGCCGATCCTCGTGCGGTCGCCGGCGAACGCGAGCGCGGACGCGTCCGGCACGCGCTGGGCGACGTCCGAGAAGCGGTAGACGCGCACGGCGAACTCGTCGGAGAGAGTGGAGAGCAGCGGAGCGCCGCGCGCGAAGGTGCTCGCCACGAAGTCGGCGCGCGGGCGCCCCTCGACGTCCGCCACGCGCATGCTCCGTGAGTCGTCCACGAGCACGGCGATCGTATTCCGACCGGGCGCCGACGCCGACACGACGAGCACTGGCCGCAGCAGGCAGGCGACGAGCACCGCGAGCGCCCCGAGGCGCAGTGCGGTGAGCAGCGCCCGGGCGCGCGGCTCCCGCGCCCGCTCGGCGACCCCGCTCGCGACCGGCGCGGTGCGCAACCGTCGGTAGCTGACGACGATCCCCGCCGCCGCAACGAGCGCCGCGGCGATCAGCGCCGCCGCCACCGGCCGCGGGACCTCGAGCGCCAGCTGGCCGCGCTCGAACACCGCCGGCCGGTACTTGAACAGCAGCTCGAACGCCCGATCGAGGGCAGGAGGCATGGCGAGGAGGTCCGAGCCCCGGCGAAGGACGCCCGCGGGTCGTGGGTCCGGAGCGCGCCCCTCCTCCCCTGGCGGGGAGACAGGCCGGCGCGCGGCGCGCGCCCCGGCCATGAGGGGCCGAATACACGACGCCGGTCCGATGGTTCCCGCGCGCCGCTGCCTCTACATGATTTCCGCCGCGGCAAAGCGCAAGCGGGTCGCGCGCCGCCGTGCGGGCGGGCCCCACGTCCTTACACGAGGCGAACAAACGGTGACGCCGGCGCGGCGCCGCCACGTGGTCGGGCGGGACGCGTACGGCTCGGGCCGCGACCGACGCGCACCCGTGAAGTGCGGCATCGGCGGGCGAAGGCGCTCCGCGCTGGCACTCGAGCGCGCGCCGCGACATCTTCCCGCGCTCTTCCACCGCGATGCGACGTCGCCGCCCCGACTCCGAACGCCATGGACCCGCAGGAAGACTGCCCGCTCGCCCACACGCTGGCTCAGCGCGTCCGCGACGCACGCGACGAGCTGACGACGCGCTGGCTCGACCGCATAGTGGCGCGCGTCACGCTCGAGCCGAACCGCATCTTCCCGACCGACGAGCTGCTCGACCACGTCCCGCTCCTGCTCACGGGGATCGCGGACTACATCGAGAGCACGTCGAACGAGATCAGCGCCGACGTGCCGGTGCTCCACAAGGCGATGGAGCTGGGCGCCCTGCGCCACGGCCAGGGCTTCGACATCTACGAGATCCAAAAGGAGTACGAGATCCTGGGCGGCATCCTGTTCTCCTACCTTGCCCGCATCGTGGACGAGGTCGAGCAGCCGTGCACGCGCTCCGAGCTCCTCTTCTGCGCCCACCGCCTCTTTCGCGCCATCGCAATCATCCAGCAGGCGACGACGAGCCAGTACCTGCAGCGCATGAACGAGCGGATCCACGAGCGCGAGGATCGGCTGCGGGCGTTCAACCGGGTGATCACCCACGAGTTCCGCAACCAGAT
>Ga0307414_10001594_pt1 | contig 11775 bp, 4 predicted proteins | sample DK1Ometagenome_FD_203804 | JGI IMG/M metagenome (GOLD analysis project Ga0307414, IMG submission 203804) | Maize rhizosphere microbial communities from greenhouse at UC Davis, California, United States - DK15-O-3 | ecosystem: Host-associated > Plants > Roots > Rhizosphere > Soil | place: USA...
ATTAGGACAAAAGTAAAATTTTAAAAAAGGATTACAATTATGAAATGCGCAAAGAACCAGTTAAAAATTTACAAAATTAATATAATTATTGTTTTATTTTATTATATTTGTAATACTACTTTTAAACGCCTTGAACTTCAGTTGTTTAGTATAACATAAAATTTTTGAGAAAAAATGTTACTTCAGACAAATCTCAATATTCTGTGCGTTCGTTTTTTCAATACCACTCATAAATATTACGAAGAATTAATTGATTTTTTAATCTTTAAACTTTCCTATTATGAGACTAAAATTACTTTTTCTGTTATTTTTTGTTTTTTCTGTTACGTGGTCTCAAACCACTTTTACTCCTGCAACAACAGTTGCAGGAACTTTTAAAGTTCCTGCAGGAGTTACTTCGTTAAGTGTAGAATGTTGGGGTGCAGGAGGTGCAGGAGGGGGTGTTACTTCGACGCTGGCTTCTCTGTGGGCAGGAGGAGGAGGTGGAGGAGGAGCTTATAGTAAAGTTTCAACACTATCTGTAATTCCTGCTACAGTTCTAAATTATAAAGCTGGAGCTGGAGGAACTGGTGCTAATAGTTTAGATGGAACCAATGGAGAGCAAACTTTTTTTTCGACTGTGATTGCATTTGGTGGAGCTGGCGGTAAATTTGGAAATCCTGTTCTAGGCGCTGGTGGAGTTGGAGGCGCAGCTTCAGGAGCTGGTATAAAATTTTCAGGAGGAAACGGGGCAACTGCTGCATTATTGAACATTGTAACAATAAATTCTGGAGGTGGAGGCGGTGGAGCTGGTACAACAGATAATGGTGGGAATGCTAACAATGGAACTGCTGGGACGGCTGGAAACGCTGGTGGGGGAGTAGGTGCAAATGGAGTATCATTGCTTAGTGACGGATTAAATGGTACAGCACCGGGTGGCGGAGGTAGTGGTGCAGCAGCTTTATTATCGGTTGGTGCAGGAAGAAAAGGAGGAACTGGAGGAAATGGAAAAATTAATGTTATTTATACCTGTCCAACTTATGCACTTACCTCAGCAACTACTGCAGACGATGTTTGTACAACAATAGGATCAACTTCATTAGTAAGACTAACAGGTGGCGCAACTTTGCCTAATGGAGATTATGTGGTGACATATAATCGCAGTAATCCCAGTTCAGGCGGAACTGGATTAACTGCTGCAATGTCAGTTACAGGAGGAACGGGTACCGGAACTTTTACAGCAGTAGGATTAAATACAGTTGGTTCTAGTATTATAACAGTAACCAATCTTACCTCTGAATCTTGCGCGAATACAATAAGTACATTTAATACTGTAACTATTAATGTATATTCTGCAAGTGTCGGAGGGTCAATTAATACTCCTGCCGCAATTTGTAGCGGAGGTACAAGTGGTCTATTGACATTATCAGGTTATACAGGATTGGTAGTGAAATGGCAATATGCTGTAAATCCTTTTTCTACATGGACAGATATATTAAGTGCTACGACTAATACGTATACATCTGGAGCATTAACAGAAACTACGCAGTTTAGAGCAGTTGTTAAAAATGGTACTTGTAGTGAGATATCCTCTGCAGCTACAATGGTTACTGTAAATCCGGTACCTACTATTATAACAAGCGGAATACTCGACAATGTTTGTTTCAATGAAAGTTCACAAATGGCTGTTTTGTCTTATTTAGCGACAACAAATGCACCAATAAATTATAGTATCGTATGGAGCCCGCTTGCAATTACGGCTGGATTAGTAAATCAGGGAACTACAGGTTTTTCATTTTTATCGGGAGTGGGAAATTTAAATACTATTGTCATACCGGGAAATATACAGCCAAATACTTATTCCGGTACAATGACTATTCTAAATGCCAATTGTTCCGTAAACCATCCGATACAACTTACTATTGTGCCAAAACCTCCTGCTCCAATACCGGGGGCTGTTACAGAACCTACATGTGTTACATCTTCGGGTAGTACAACTTTAAATGGTTTGCCAGCTTTAGTTACATGGTTAATCAGACAGTCAGGTACTGCGTCAACAACTTACTCAAATTCTGGTACATCTTTTCAAGTTGCTAATCTTGCTCCCGGAAATTATACATTTACGGTTGAATATGCCGGAAGTTGTATTTCGCCAGTTTCTGCAAATTTGGTTGTTAAAAACCTTGTTACAAATACATATAACAGTAGCGGCTGGTCAAATGGAACTCCTACAATTAATCAAGATTTAGTTTTTAATTCAGATTATGCTACAGCAGGAGGAGGGTTAGGAAACATTAATGGCTGTAGTTGTTGGATAAATTCAGGCATAAATGTTATAATAAATAATGATGATACATTCACAATAAATAATGCTGTTGTTAATGATGGCGGAACATTGACATTTAAAGATAATGCCAGTTTGGTGCAAATGGCTGATGCTTCAAACATTGGAAATATTATATATGAGCGAAAGTCTCAACCCATGAAGAATTTCGACTACACCTATTGGTCATCACCTGTATTTGGGCAAACTTTAGTTGGGTTATCTCCTAATACCTTAGCAGACAAGAATTTGTCTTATACAGGAACAGGATGGAAAGTAGAAGCACCTTCTAATATCATGCAAAAAGGAATTGGATATATTATAAGAACCCCAAAGGAAGGGACCTGGCCAAATGGAGAGCATGTGGCATTTCCTTATTCACAATCTGTAAAATTTATTGGAGTTCCAAATAACGGAAATATTTCAGCCATTCAGTAACAGCCGGGAATTTTTATTTGATTGGCAACCCTTATCCTTCCGCTATTAGTGCTGATACTTTTTTGTTTACAAATCCTAATAATAGCACACTTTTAGACGGCACTATTTATTTCTGGACACATAATACCGCAATTCAGCAAAGCGGATCGAAATACATATATGTTACTAATGATTATGCTTCCTATAATGGCACTGGCGGAGTTTCAACATTGCCTGCTCCAAGTGCTGATACCGGAGGCTTAAACATAAATATTCCATCAGGAGCAATTGCAGCCGGACAATCTTTCTTTGCCAGTGCTAAAAATCCCGGGACGATTGTCTTTAACAATAGTATGAGGATGACTGGTAATAATAGCCAGTTTTTTAAACCGGCAATAACGTCAAAACGAAACTTGTTAGAAAAACATCGGGTATGGCTTAATATGGCTAATGAAGGCGGTGCCTTTAAGCAACTATTAATTGGGTATGTAGAAGGAGCCACTAATGGATACGACAGTGATTTTGACGGAATAACTTTTGATGGAAATGCTCATATCGATTTTTACAGTATTAATTTGGGGAGTAATCTTGTTATTCAGGGGCGGGGACTGCCTTTTACAGATTCTGATACCGTGTCTTTAGGGTATCGTACCATTATAGCAGGCAATTTTACGATTTCAATAAATCAGGCAGATGGCATGCTTAACAATCAACCAGTTTACCTTGAAGATAAACTTACTAATACCATTTATGATCTGAAACAAAGTGACTATACTTTTACTACAGCAACAGGGGTTTTTAATAATAGGTTTTTATTAAGATACAAGAATAATACATTAGCTGCTGATGAGTTTGAAAAGGACAGTAATAATGTCTTGGCTTGGATTGATAAAAAAAATATTAAACTAAGTTCTACTATAGAAAATATTAATAAGGTATTTATTTATGATACTTCGGGAAAGTTAGCATATAGTGATTCTAAAATTTCATCTTCTGAAGTTGTAATCACCAATCTCAAATTTAAAAATGAGGTTTTATTAATTAAAATTGTCTTAGCTAATAATGACATCATAACCAAAAAAATTATTGCAACCAGAGAATAATTCTGACCAATTTTTTTGACATTAGAAACAGTTTTTGTATTTCATCGAATTTTTTTGTTTTTCATCGGTTTTTTTAAAAAAAAATAGTAATTTGATAAGCGATTATAGAGAAAGAAAATGTAGAATTTACATGCCCTTTTTTCGAAAACCAAATCATACAATACTAACCTAATAACTAACCGAGATGAAAAAAACATTTATTACAGTGAGCGTATTTATGATTTTTATATGCTCATTTGGACAAGCAGAAACGGATGTATTTAATAATGCAGGAACAGTTTCAGGAGGCAATAACCAGTTTGTTAATCCTGCCAAGCCAAGTGTCTTAGAAAGACATCGTGTGTGGCTTAATATGACTAATACGGGCGGGGCTTTTAAACAATTATTAATTGGTTATATCGAAGGCGCAACAAATGGATATGATAGTGATTTTGACGGAATAACTTTAGACAGAAACCCCTACATCGATTTTTATAGTATTAACCTGGACAAGAAACTAGTTATTCAGGGACGCGCTTTGCCTTTTACTGATTCTGATGCAGTGCCTTTGGGCTATCGTTCAATCCTTTCAGGTGAATTTACAATAGCTATAGACCATGCAGATGGATTGCTCTCCACTCATGCAGTATATCTTGAAGACACAGCAACTAATACTCTTCATGATTTAAGACAAGGTGGTTATACTTTTACCACAGACACAGGTGTTTTTAATAGTAGGTTTGTGTTAAGATATACAAATAAAACATTAGGTGATGATGATTTTCAAGCTGTAAATAATGTAGTTTCCATTGGAATGAATAATGCGAGCATAACTATAAACTCTACAATAGAAAATCTTGACAAAATATTTGTTTATGATATGTTAGGCAGACAATTATCAAATCAAAATAATATTAGGGATACAAATTTAGTAGTTCATAATTTACCTTCTACACAACAGATTTTATTGGTCAAAGTGTTTTTAGAAAACGGAAAACACATTACTAAAAAAACACTATTTAAATAAAAAATATCAAAAGCAACTCAATAAAAACCGATAACGAAAAGTTGTTGGTTTTTATTGAAAAATTTTAGTAGAGTTCCCCCAATTAAAAAACAAATACCTTTTAGCTAAAATCACATTTAAGTGCTGAACTGTCTTGTAGCATTTAGAAAAATAATCCGATTTTTAACTCCCTCTCCTTCTTCGCCAGTTCGCTTCGCTCTTGTGGAGAGGATCGGTGTGAAAAAAACAAAAATTGTTATACTTCTAAATGGTATTATGTGTCCTGAAAATTATTTTTTGAGATAATTTTTAATTCATTCAAGTTAAAGCTTGCTGGCGATTAATGGTATTTTCGATAACATTTTTAATCATGTTTTTTTAGAATTTTAAAAATACATAAAATAGATTTTATGGTAGTTTTTTATTAAACGGGATTCTCTTAACCTTATAATATTAAATTAAATGAAAAATATATACACAACAATATGCTTCTTTTTAGTTTTTGTATCTTCATACGGGCAATCAGCCAGCAATTATACATTTACGGCAGTTCAGGGAAATTATATTCCGCTTACAGGAGTTCCGGGAGTTACTGATACTTCATTGAATGCAACTGATGATAATGCAATTTCAAATGCCATTGCATTACCTTTTCCTTTTGCATTTGCAGGAACAACATACAATTCGATCAGGGTTTCTTCTAATGGTTTTATTTCTTTTTCAGGAGCAGCTACTGATTCGAATAGCAATACTCAGGCAAATGCAGAAGCTAGAAAACCAATATTATTTCCTTTATGGGATGATCTGAGATGCACTGTTAAGCCACGATACATTACAACTGGTATTGCTCCACATAGAAGATTTAAGGTAGAATGGATCCAGCAGAGTTGGGATAATGGCGTCGCTGGCGATGTAATCTCTTTTCAGGTCTGGCTGTTTGAAACTACAAATGTTGTCGAATTTTTATACAGTCAGGGGACAGTCCCTGTAAATAACGCTTCAGGGGGTGCATCGATAGGAATATATGATGGATCCAGTAGATATTTAACATTAAATAATTCTGGAGGATCGCCTTTGGCACAATCAAATGTTTTTACCACTAATATTGGTACAAAACCTGCAACGGGTCAAATTTATAGATTTAGTCCTCCTGTAACTGAAGGTTTAGAAGCAAATAATTATTGTTTTTCAGCAAGTTCAAGAACATATGATAATTTATTGTCTACTACAGATGTACCAGGTTTATCGGCCAGTGCAGATGATGCGCTTTCCAATTCGGTTGCCCTCCCATTTAATTTTAATTTTGCGGGAGCTTTTTATTCCAATATACGGATTTCCAGTAATGGATGGATCACATTTGCATCACCCAACCCAACCGCATCACAAAATTATACCAATACTATAGCGAATGCTAACATTATAAGGCCTGCACTATTTGCGTTGTGGGATGATATTGAACTTACCGTAGTTCCAAAATATGTAACTACCGGTACAGCACCAAACAGGATTTTTAAGATTGAATTTCCCAGAGTAAGGTGGGATTATGCCGGACCTACTGATGCTATTTCTTTTCAGATATGGCTATATGAAAACAGCAATGCTATTGAGTACATTTACAGACAGGGCTCCGGTTCATTAAGAAATCCGTCGGCTACGATAGGTATATTTGATGCAAATGGGAAATATTTAAATCTTTCCGATGTGGGTTCAAATCCCGTAATATCATCTACTTCTTTTAGATTTACGCTTAATGCAAAGCCAGCAAATGGGCAGGTCTATAAGTTTACGCCACCGCCATCAATTTCATATCCTGGAAATGCATTTATTGCAACCGGAAAGGTAGGTGTCACGCAAACTGGGTCAAGCGGTGGTACATACTCAGCAACTCCCCCTGGGTTGACTTTTGTGAGCACAACTACAGGTGAGGTAGATTTAACAGCAAGCGCAGGAGGTACTTATACAATTACTTACAATGTTCCCGGATGTGGAAGTGCAACAACAGAAATGACTATTTTTTCACTGCTGCCGCAGCCGGTTGCCAATATAGTAGACGCAACTTGTGCCAGTGCATCAGACGGGAGTATTACCGTAACCAACATGAATAATGCTGTAAGCTTTCAAAAAGCAGACAATGACTATATTGATTTGGGAAGTCAGATACTTTCTAACAGAAGTGCTTTTACTGTTGAGGGATGGATAAAATTTAACTTAGCCGATATTACCGGAAGAACAAGTTTGTTTGGACAGAATGATGTTATCGAATTTGGATTTGTTAATTCAAGTACGATAGAGTTGTGGACAGCTGCATCAGGAGTAGCAACTGCGTCACTTCCGGCTTCGTTAGGAAATGGGCAATGGCATCATATAGCTGCAACAGGTGATGGTTCGCGAATTAGAATTTATATTGATGGGGTTAGTGTTGCTGTTACGGGTGGTGTAACAACTACTTCAAATTACGGTAATTCAGCATTTACTACTAAAATTGGCAGCCGTGTGTTTGGTGATATTCTTGGAGAGTCATTTTCAGGAAGTGTATTAAAGGCTGGGTTTTATAATACAGCACTATCAGCATCCCAAATTCAAAGTCTGGCTTTTGGACCAACAACATACTCTGGAGTAGAATCGGGAATTATTGCAGGTTACAATTTCTTCGATGGTTCAGGGACAACTTTGACATCAACTCCGGCAGGTAATAATGGTACTTTCCAAAGTTCTCCGGTATGGACAGATCCATATAATTATGCCTGGCAAAAAGTGGGTAGCGCTACAGTTATTTCAACTTCAAAAAGCTTAACAGGATTAACTCCTGGCGATTACAGGGTTACCGTTTCTTTGATAGGGGTAAGTAGTCCCAATGCTAAAACGTTTACTGTCGGTTCTGCAAGTACTGTAACTGCAACTGCCGGAACAGGCGCAGGTTGCAATACTACAATTAATGCAAATTGGAATGCCGTTGGAGGAACGACAAGTTATGTGCTGGATGTTGCTACCGATGCTGCTTTTACTAATTTTCTTTCCGGCTATAATAGTTTAAATGTTGGAACGGTAACAACCTATGCTGTAACTAATGTCCCTCCTGGACCTATATTTTACAGAATCCGTAGAAATACCAGTTGTGGGGTTAGTGCTAATTCTAATGTTGTTGAATATCAGACCTTACAAGTAAAGACTCCCGTAGCTATAGATGCTACAAATTTATCATGTAGCAGTTTTACTGCCAATTGGAATGCTGTTGATGGGGCTACGTCATATTTTTTGGATGTATCAACTAATGTTGGTTTTACTGCTATACTTCCGAGTTATAATAGTTTAAATGTAGGAAATGTAACAAGCGCCACTGTTACGGGACTAAGCTCAGGAGCAACTTATTATTATAGAGTACGTTCAGCAAATGCTTGTGGAATGATGCCTACGTCTTCTAATACAATTTCAAGGTTAATTGATGTCGGGCCTGCTGTACCTGTTGTTGGCACCATTACACAGGCTTCATGTGCCAAACCGCTGGGAAGTGTTGTGTTAAGCAATCTTCCTGCAGGTGAATGGACATTGCAATTACAGGCGACAGGCCAGACTTATTCTGGGAGTGGAACAAGTGTGACTATATCTGATCTTGCACCGGGAACTACATATAATTTTGCTGTTAAAACAGAGGCATGTTTTTCTGCCTACTCCGCTAATATTCAAATAAATCCGTTAGTAATCACAACAGCAACCTATAATGGCTCGTGGAGTCCGGGACCGCCAACAATTAATAATTATGTTGTTTTTGCCAGTAATTATTCTTCAACAGGAAATTTAAGCGGCTGTAACTGTACGGTAAACTCAGGTGTTACAGTTACAGTAAATTCCGGTCACACCTTTACTATTACCAATGAAGTTACAACAACAACAGGAGGTACATTAACTTTTGAAAACAATTCGAGCCTTGTACAGACAAATGATGTCAGTAATACCGGAAATATAATATATAAGAGAATCTCCCAACCAATGAAAAACTTTGATTATACCTACTGGTCTTCTCCAATAGAAAATCAGATTTTGGGTGTGTTATCGCCAAATACACTGTCTGATAAATATTTGTCATATAATGCAGCGACAAATAATTGGCAGGTAGAATCTCGATTAAACCCAATGGTTGATGGAAAAGGTTATATTATCAGAACACCAAAAGCCGGACTTTGGGGTAACGGAGAAAACGTAGTTTTTCCTTATTCTCAGCCTGTTCAGTTTGTTGGGATTCCGAACAATGGTAACATATTTGGGGAAGAAATATCTGCTCTTACTGCAACACGTAGTTTTTTGATAGGAAACCCATACCCATCAGCTGTAAATGCAGATTTATTTTTAGCAGCCAATAGTACAATACTGGAAGGAACAATTTATTTCTGGACACATAATACGGCAATTGCACCAAGCGGATCAAAATATATATACACTGCAAATGATTATGCAAGTTATAATACAACAGGTGGGGCGGGTGTCACCGCTCCGGCAATTAATCCTGGTCTTAACAATGCCACACCACTAGGAAACATTGCTGCAGGGCAATCATTTTTTGCAACTGCAAAAGCAGCGGGAAGAATTGTATTTACAAATGCTATGCGTATAACCGGAAACAATAATCAGTTTTTTAAATCAGAAAAAACAGCAGATCTTGAAAAACACCGTTTATGGTTAGACCTTAGTAATGATGGAGGAGCATATAAACAAACATTAATAGGCTATGTTGAAGGGGCAACTGATAATTATGAGGGTCAATTTGATGGAGTTAGCTTTGATGGTAATCCTTATGTAGATTTTTACAGCATTAATAATGATAAAAATCTTGTAATTCAAGGTCGGGCTTTACCTTTTGAGAATACTGATGTTGTTCCTTTAGGTTATAAAACTACAATTGCAGGTAATTTTACCATAGGCATAAATAATGCAGATGGGACTTTGTCAAATCAGCCAATATATCTTGAAGACAGGCTAACCCAGACAATTCATAATCTGCAAACATCAAATTATACTTTTAATACGGCAATCGGAACTTTTGATGATCGTTTTGTTTTAAAATACAGTAATACAAATTTAGGTTCAGATGATTTTGAAAAGAATAATAATAATTTGATAGTTACAGTTAATCGTAAAGTTATAACTATCAGTTCGTTGAATGACGACAATATTAATAAAGTTTTTATATATGATATTTCGGGCAAAATGATTTATAAAAAAGAGAAAATAAATAGTAATCAATTTTCTACACATTTGAATACTGCAGAGCAGGTCTTGCTTGTAAAAATAATCATGGAAAATGATCGTGAACAAACACGAAAAATTATATTTAGGTAGTTAGTTTTAGTTTAAGTGAAAATCCGATGGTTAGTTCCATCGGATTTTTTTTAAGTTAAAGAATTAGTTATGATGACTATAGAAATTATTTTCGGAAGAAATTTTAAAATTATTAGAAAATCTAAATATTTTTAATAAGTATTGCAAAAGTTAGTACATGTTTTTACGTACAAATATTTTGTTTTAAAAAAAAAGATTTCTTTTTATCGTGTTTTTTTGTTTTTTATCGAATATTTTAATTTTTGTTAAAAAAGCCATTGAGAACTATTTATTTTTGTTGCTGTAATTAGCCCCAAGTTAGTTAGTTTTTTGGTTTTATCTTTATGTTTTTGATAATCAGAACATAAAATCTGTAAGCTACAGATGCTACAAATTACATTTAGGGCTATTAATAAATTGCTATTATAATATTTAAACAAATAGTGATATAAGAAAGGACAATTATAATAAAAGTTGTTTTTTTAATTTTAAACCGCCCCAAATATGATTAAAAAATTACCCCTTATTCATTTATTTTTTTCGAAACAAAGTCAAAATAATCCAACATTCATAAAAGCGAAGTTATCTGGCAATAGTGCTAAATGGCTTTGTTTTGTTTTGTTTTTATTTGTCAATTACTCTTTTGGTCAGTCTCAGACATTTAATTCTTCAGGTACTTTTGTGGTTCCCGCAGGTGTTACATCCTTAAGAGTAGAATGCTGGGGATCCGGTGCAGGAGGTAATAATTCTACGGATAGAGGAGGAGGAGGAGGAGCTTTTTCAGGTAATTATAATCTTACAGTTACTCCAGGGAATAGTTATACTATCACAGTTGGTGTTGGGGCTGCTGCTGGAACTGGAAATAATGGTCAAGATTCTAGTTTTGGGAATCTCGTAATTGCTAAGGGTGGAACAGGAGGAACAGGAGGACAAGCAAATGCTTCTACCGGAATTATCAAATATAATGGAGGTAATGGTGGAATAAGCTCGGGCAATGGTGGTGCTGGTGGCGGTGGCGGTGCTGGTAATAGTAGCAATGGAAATAATGGAGGAAATACATCGACAAATACAGGTGGAATTGGTGGTGTTGCAGTATCAGGTGGAGGTGCAGGAGGTGCAGGAGGTGTTAGTAATGGTAGTGGAGCAGATGGAGTGGCACCTGGAGGTGGAGGAGGTGAAAGAGGACAAAATGGGTCAAGTAGTGGAGGTGGTGGTAATGGTAGAGTAATTGTTAGCTGGTGTAGTACTCCAGGTTACTGGACAGGAACTACAAACACAAATTGGAATACAGCATCAAACTGGTGCGATAATACAATACCAACAGCAACAACCAATGTCGTTATACCTGCAGGAACTCCTTACATGCCTACTATTGCTGCAGGAACCACAGCTTCTGTTAATAATATAACAATTAATGCATCAGCTACTTTAACATTGGCCAATAGCACGACTGCTTTATTAAATATCAGTGGTGATTTTATAAAAAACGGAACATTTACTGCAACTGGCACAGCGAGTACAATTAGTTTTGTTGGAACAACTCAGGCTATTTCAGGAAGTAGCGCAACCACATTTTCCAATTTAATTCTTTCAGGTTCAGGAACAAAAACTTTTGGCGCAGTTACAACAGTAAGTGGTAATTGGTCTATGGTTTC
>Ga0307414_10001597_pt1 | contig 11772 bp, 12 predicted proteins | sample DK1Ometagenome_FD_203804 | JGI IMG/M metagenome (GOLD analysis project Ga0307414, IMG submission 203804) | Maize rhizosphere microbial communities from greenhouse at UC Davis, California, United States - DK15-O-3 | ecosystem: Host-associated > Plants > Roots > Rhizosphere > Soil | place: USA...
TCTTAGTCAATAATAAATTGAAAGATTAATTTATATCTTCAGCAGACTTTCCAATATCTTCTATTTCATCTTTCAATTTATTATTGACTAAGAGCATCTTTTTCTTCCATCTACTTTCCAGAATTATATAAAACGCCCAATCTGCAACTAATCCAAAAGGAATAACTAACAAATTATAACCAAAATTATTTTCCAAATCAAGATTCCATTCAAATATTAAAGACACAATCCCTAGAATAACAATGAATAAAACTCCAGCGGCGTAATAAACAACAATACTTAAAATAGCATATAGCCATTTATTCTCATTATACTCTTGGGCCAAATCATAAAAACGTTTTCCTATGAAGTAAATAAGTAAAATTCCTAACATAATTTTTAATTTGAATAATAAATGATATTAATTATTCCTTACTATATTTTTTTGTTTCTTCAAAAACATGTTCTAAAATGGCTTTATCTTGTTCGGTAAATGCAATATGACGTCTTTCCATAACCTTTTCGGCAACTTCAAAAGCTTTTTTAGTTAAGTAAGTTGTAAATCCGCTACTGCCACCCCAACTAAAACTGGGCACAAAATTTCTTGGAAATCCACTTCCAAAAATATTCACACTGACGCCGACAACGGTTCCCGTATTAAACATAGTATTAATGCCGCATTTACTATGATCGCCCATCATGAGTCCACAAAATTGCAATCCGGTTTTAGCAAAACTTTCCGTTTGATAATTCCAAAGCTTTACTTCTTCGTAGTTGTTTTTTAAATTGGATGTATTCGTATCCGCCCCTAAATTACACCATTCTCCTAAAACCGAATTCCCTAAAAACCCATCATGCCCTTTATTGGAATAGGCAAATAACACAGAATTATTAACTTCTCCTCCTATTTTACTATAAGGTCCAATAGTTGTTGGTCCATAAATTTTGGCTCCCAATTTTACAATACTTCCTTCACACAAAGCAAAAGGCCCGCGAATAATGGAACCTTCCATGATTTCAGTATCTTTCCCAATATAAATGGGGCCTGTGCTGGCGTTAAGTGTCACAAATTGCAACTTGGCTCCAGCTTCAATGAAAATATTTTCTGGGTCTATCACATTATTCGTTGGAGGGATGGGTTTAGATTTTCTACCTTCTGTCAACAGATTAAAATCCTCTTGAATAGCTTCACCATTCTTAGAAAAAATGTCCCAAGTATGTTCAATTTTAATAATTTCATCATTATATTCTATTGCCTCGTAAGTTTCAAAATCAACATCTTCCTGAGTATCTTTAGTAAAAAAAGCAATGACATCTTCTCCCTTAAAAATAGCTTGGTTTTCCTTTAAATTCTTGATCATTTCAACCAATTCCAAATTAGGTAAATAAGATGCATGTATCATGATATTTTCATCCATTTCTACCATTGGGTATTTATCAGACAGATAATCTTCTGTAACCGTAGTTGTAGTGGAATCTAAAAAATTTTCCCATTTTTCCCTAATGGTTAAAATGCCTATTCTAATATCAGCTACTGGCCTAGTAAATGTAAATGGCAATAGATTATTACGTGAAGGGCCATCAAAAAGAATGTAGTTCATAATCAAGTTAAGAGTTAAAAGTTAAGAGTTAAAAGTTTGTTTGCTTAAAACTTAAACTTATTAGTTAACTATTCAAAAGTAGGCTAATTGCTTAAAATAAAAAAGCCTTTCATTTCTGAAAGGCTTAATATATTTATGATATAAAACTAGTTTATTTGCTAAACTTAGAATATTTGTTTTTAAACTTGTCAATACGACCAGCAGTATCTACCAATTTAGATTTACCTGTGTAGAACGGATGGGAGGTTCTAGAAATCTCCATTTTAATAACTGGATATTCAACACCGTCAACTTCAATGGTTTCATTTGTATTAGCAGTAGATTTTGTTAAAAACACGTCATCATTAGACATATCTTTAAATGCTACTATTCTATAATTTTCTGGGTGTATACCTTTTCTCATCGCTAAATGCTTTTATTCTTTTCAATTTTGGAAGTGCAAATTTAGGTAATTTTTATAAATTCACAAGACTTTTTATAAAATTTTATCATACAACCTTTTGTAACGTTTTATTATATTTGAATACTAACTAATTATCTAACATTAAATCAAAAAAATCATGGAAAATTCTACAAAGACATTGGCTACTCATTACGGCCTTTATTTAGGCTCTTTGCTAGCTATATTAACCGTATTAGCTTATGCAATAGACTTAAATTTATTAACAAATATGTGGTACGGTATTTTTATTTTAATTGCTATCATCGTTTTTGGAATCATTTCCGTAGCTAAAACCAAACAGGCACAAAACGGATATGCAACATTTAAAGAATCATTTACTTCTTACTTCATTACCATTTTAATTGGTCTTTTGGTAAGCACTATTGTTTCTTATTTACTATTTAATTTTATAGATACTGAAGCTGCTGGTGTTTTAAAAGAAAAAACTGTTGAGAGTACCATTCAAATGATGGAAAGATTCAATACCCCTAGCGATAAAATTGCAGAAGCTGTTCAACAAATTGAATCTCAAAACCAGTATTCAATATTAAATATTTTAAAAGGTCTTGCAGGATATTTAGTTTTCTTTAGTATTATAGGTCTTATTGTTGCAGCAGCAATGAAAAGAACTGACCCAAATGCATCATAATTTCTTTACCTTTGTAGAAATTAGAAAGGCCTTTTTAAATGAATATATCTGTAGTTATTCCACTACTTAATGAACAAGATTCTTTAAACGAATTACATGATTGGATTGCAAAAGTGATGCAATCCAATCATTTTTCATACGAAATTATTTTCATTGACGATGGCAGTAATGATGCTTCATGGCAAATAATTTCTGAATTGTCTTCAAAAAACACTTCCGTAAAAGGCATTCGTTTTATTAAGAATTTTGGAAAATCGCAAGCGCTTCACGCCGGTTTTGAAATGGCTCAAGGCGATGTTATTATTACTATGGATGCCGATTTACAAGATAATCCAGACGAAATTCCAGAACTTTACAACATGATTATGTTGGATGGTTTCGACTTAGTTTCTGGTTGGAAAAAGAAAAGATTTGATTCTATTATCTCAAAAAATTTACCTTCTAAATTATTCAATTGGGCTGCGAGACAAACTTCTGGTGTTAAGTTGAATGATTTTAATTGCGGATTAAAAGCCTATAAAAATGACCTTGTAAAAAACATAGATGTCAATGGCGAAATGCATCGTTACATTCCTGTTTTGGCTAAAAATGCCGGATTTATAAAAATTACCGAAAAAGTTGTTCAGCATCAAGCTAGAAAATATGGTGAAACTAAATTCGGAATAGATCGTTTCATACATGGTTTTCTGGATTTAATAACCATTTGGTTTTTATCTCGCTTTGGCAAACGCCCCATGCATTTATTTGGTGCTTTGGGCGCTATTATGTTATTTATTGGTTTTGGTTTTTCAATCTATTTAGGGATTGATAAAATATTTTTAAACCCAGCTGGAAGATTAATAACAGAAAGACCTCAGTTTTATATCGCACTTTCAACCATGATTATTGGTACACAATTTTTTGTAGCTGGTTTTTTAGGGGAAATCATTCTTCGCACGAAACAAGATAAAAAACGATACACGGTTAAAGAATACTTGAATTTGAATTAAAATCATAAAGTTATTATAGCATTAACAAGGCATTAATTCGATGTAAAGTCCTAAATATGCTATATAAAACCCAAAAACTAAGCTTATAATTATATATTTTTGTATTGTTACAAGAGCAGAAATTATTAATAAAATTAAATAAAATTATATGATTCATATTGAGCCAAAAATTCTAGAAAGAATAAATAAATGGTTAACACCTTCTTTTGATAAGGATACTCAAGATTTCATTAAAGATAGTATTGCGCACAATCCTCAAGACATTCAAGAAAGTTTTTATAAAGATTTAGAATTCGGAACTGGTGGTATGCGAGGTGTTATGGGCGTTGGAACCAACAGAATCAATAAATATACTTTGGGGAAAAGCACACAAGGTTTAAGTGATTATTTACATAGATGCTTTCCTAATGAAAAGCCAAAAGCTGTTATTGCTTTTGATTGCAGACATAATAGTAAAACCTTAGCGAAAGTGGTTGCGGATGTGTTTTCAGCTAACGATATTGAAGTCTATTTATTTGAAGACTTACGAGCCACACCAGAATTATCATTCGCCGTCAAACATTTAAACTGTCATTGCGGTATTGTTTTAACAGCTTCACATAATCCACCAGAATACAATGGTTACAAAGTATATTGGCAAGATGGTGGGCAGTTAGTACCTCCTCATGATAACGCATTAATTAATGTCATCAATGACGTTGATTATGCGAATATAAAGTTTGAACCGAATACTAGTTTAATCCATTATATAGGCCAAGATGTTGATAATATATTTATTGATGCATCTGTAAAAAACGGTAGTGTTGGAGCCTCCCAAGAAGCAAAAGATAATTTAAAAATTGTGTTTACGTCGCTTCACGGAACATCCATTACCGCCGTACCAGAAACCTTAAAACGTGCTGGATATAAAAATGTACACATTGTTAAGGAACAAGAAGTACCGGATGGTGATTTCCCAACGGTGGCGTCACCAAACCCAGAAGAACCAGCTGCGTTAAAAATTGCGTTGGAACTTGCGGATAAAGTGGGTGCGGATATCGTTATTGGAACCGATCCTGATTGTGACCGATTAGGTGTGGCCGTTCGCAATTCTGAAAATAAATTACAGTTGCTTAACGGAAATCAAACTATGGTTATGATGACCGATTTTCTATTGAAAAAATGGAAAGCCGAAGGTAAAATTAAAGGAAAGGAATTCATAGCATCAACCATTGTTTCTACACCTATGCTAAACAATCTTGCGGATGCTTACGGAGTAGAAAGTAAAATTGTGCTGACTGGTTTCAAATGGATTGCTAAATTAATCCATGATTTCCCGAAACTAGATTTTATTGGTGGTGGCGAAGAAAGTTTTGGATATATGGTGGGCGATTTTGTGCGTGATAAAGATGCTGTAACATCAACACTCTTGGCCTGCGAAATTGCTGCGATATCAAAAGCAAATGGTAGTTCGTTTTACAATGAATTGTTACAACTTTATGTTGAACATGATTGTTTCAAAGAAAAATTAGTGTCGTTAACGAAAAAAGGTATTGAAGGTGCCCAAGAAATCAGCCAAATGATGATCGATGCTCGTGAAAATCCATTTAAAATAGTGAACGGTTCTAAGGTGGTTAAAATTGACGATTATGAATCAGCCTCTTCAAAAAACATGGTAACGGGTATAGAATCCGTGCTAGACATACCAAAATCAAACGTTTTAATTTATCATACTGAAGATGGTAGCCAAATTGCTTTAAGACCTAGCGGAACAGAACCTAAAATTAAATTTTATATTAGTGTAAACACAAAATTGGAATCCGTTTCTAAATTCAAAGAAACCGAAGCGGCTCTTGATGCTAAAATTGATGCCATTTTAAAAGACATGAAACTGAGTTAATGAATCACTTTCGAAATATTTTAAGGTACGCAATCCCTTATAAAAATTATGCCATAGGACACATTATTTCTAATGTGTTTTTTGCTTTATTTGGAGCTTTGTCATTTATTGCATTAATACCTATGCTTGATGTTCTCTTTAAGGAAAAAGAAAAAGACACTTCAAGTAAATTAATCATAGAAAAACCGGTTTATGAAGGTATTGGAAGCCTAAAAAATTACTATCAAGATATGATGGCGTATCAAGTAAATGAGTTTGCACAAGATGACAAGTCCAAGGCATTACTTTTAGTCATTACATGTATTATCGTTTTATTCTTATTAAAAAACATATTTGGGTATTTGGCTAACTACTTCATGGTTTTTTTAAGAAATGGGGTTGTAAGGGATATAAGAAATAGGATTTACAAAAAAACGGTGGAATTACCCCTTTCTTTTTTTTCAGAACAAAGAAAAGGGGACATTATGGCTCGCGTCACCAATGATGTTTCTATGTTGGAATATTCTATGTTACCTGTTTTAGAACTTATTGTAAGAGAACCGTTAACTATAATCTTCACTATAATAATGATGTTGATTATCAGCCCAAGCCTTACGCTATTTGTTTTTATTTTTATTCCTATTTCTGGAATGATTATTTCCTTGGTTGGAAAAAGTTTAAAAAGGAAATCCGATCGCGTTCAAAAAGAACAAGGTATTATATTATCAACTTTAGAAGAAACCCTTACCGGACTTCGTATTATCAAAGGATTTAACGCCCAAGAAAAGTTTAATGATAAATTCCAAGAATCCACAACCCGCTTTTACCATTTCTCCAATAAATTATTAAACCGTCAAAATTTAGCCTCCCCAACTAGTGAGTTTTTAGGAATTTTAGTCATTTCAATTCTATTATGGTATGGAGGTCAGTTAGTACTTGTTGACAATTCATTGGATGGTAGTTCCTTTATTGCATATATGGGTTTAGCTTACAACATATTAACCCCCGCTAAAGCTATTTCTAGAGGCTTGTACAATATTAAACAAGGTGGCGCTGCTGCGGAACGCATTCAGGAGATTATCGATACACCTAACCCATTAAGAGATAAACCAAATGCCATTGTAAAATCAGGATTTGATTCAGAAATCATATTTGAAAATATCTCATTTAAATATCAAAACGAATATGTTTTAAAGAATTTCTCATTAAAGATTCCGAAGGGAAAAACGGTTGCTCTTGTTGGTCAATCTGGTAGTGGTAAGTCAACTATTGCTAATCTCATTACCCGATTTTACGATGTGAATGAAGGTCGGATTTTAATTGACAGCATCGACATTCGAGATCTAACAACCCAATCATTGCGGAGTCAGTTAGGCATTGTTACCCAAGATGCCATTCTTTTCAATGAAAGTATTAAAAACAATTTGAAAATTGGAAACGACAATGCATCCGATGAAGACGTGGTTGAAGCCTTAAAAATTGCGAATGCTTGGGAATTTGTTAAAGATTTACCCAATGGTATTGAAACCAATATTGGTGATTCTGGAAACAAATTGTCTGGGGGTCAAAAACAACGATTGAGCATTGCAAGAGCCGTTCTTAAAAGTCCGCCCATCATGGTTTTAGATGAAGCTACTTCGGCTTTAGATACAGAAAGCGAACGTTTGGTTCAAATTGCTTTGGAGAATATGATGAAAAACAGAACGTCCATCGTTATTGCGCATAGATTATCTACTATTCAAAATGCGGATGAAATTATTGTATTAAATAAAGGTGAAATTGTTGAGAAAGGCAAACACAACCAACTTATAGCCCACAATGGTGTTTATAAAAAATTGGTGGACATGCAAAGTTTCGAATAAAATATCGAGTTCCATAAAAAATAAAAAAGGATAGAGATTTGGGGGTTCTATCCTTTTTTTCGTTCATTGCTAGATTTGGGAACACCTAACAATTTAAGTAGGTTTCTGAAACAAACTTATAACAAAAAAAAATAGTTTACAAGAAAAATTACATTTAATCGTTATTAATAAGTATTTCGTCGATTATTTTTATTTATATAATTGATTTTCAAACAATTAATTTTTTAATAAAAAAATGCAAATTATCAGGTTAAACTTTTAGTATATTTATCCGTTTAACTTGAATTACATTTTTGTGAACGACGAAGCACAGCTACTTGAAGATTTAAAATCTGAGAAAAACAAAGAACAGGCTTTTAGAACATTAATGACACTTTACAAAGAACGTTTATACTGGCATATACGTAATATTGTGAAGTCTCATGATGATGCCGATGATGTGCTTCAAAATACATTTATCAAAATTTACAGTAATATACATAGCTTTAAGGGTGACAGTAAATTGTTTTCTTGGATATACCGCATTGCAACCAACGAATCGATAACGCTACTGAATAAAAATGCAAAACAACTTTTAATATCAAACGAAGATTTACAAGAATCGGCAATAAGCAATCTGCCGACAGATGTTTATTTTGATGGCAATGAAATGCAATTAAAACTACAAGAAGCCATTTCAAAATTGCCACAAAAACAACAATTGGTATTTAACATGAAATATTTTCAAGATTTAAAATATAAGGATATTGCAGATATTTTAGAGACTAGTGAAGGTGCTTTAAAAGCCTCATACCACTTGGCTGTAAAAAAAATTGAAGCTTATTTAACTAAAAATTAAACCTTTATATAAAAACCAAGTCTAAGGGTTATGAGTGACACATTAAAAAATATCAAAAACGCTGGATTTAAAGTACCTAATGATTATTTTGAATCTTTAGAAGATACTGTTTTAAGTCAAATGAAGCTTAAAAGCATAGGAGATTCTGGATTTAAAGTTCCCAATGGTTATTTTGAATCTTTAGAAGATACCGTTATTAGTAAAATCTCTAAAAACGAAAACACTAAGGTCATAAACATATTTACAAGGCGAAACTTGCTATATATTTCCAGTATTGCTGCAACCATCTTATTATTGTTTAATTTATCCGTTTTCAATAAAAAAAGTGTTTCTTTTGAAACTTTGGAAACCGTAACTGTTGAAAATTATATTATGAATGAGTATATAGGTTCTTATGATATGGCATCTCTTTTAACTGATGAAGACATTGTAGATGAAAATTTTATTGAACATAATTTCTCTGAAGAGAATATTGAAAATTATATTTTAAACAATATTGATATTGAATATTACTTTTCAGAATATAAATAAATGAAAATGAAAACAATTATTATAGCTTTAGCGTTTTGCATTTCGTTGAGCACCTTTGCGCAACGAGATAAAATTAAAAGCCTTAAAGTAGCTTTTATAACTGAAAAACTGAATTTAACGGAAAAAGAAGCTCAACAATTCTGGCCAGTTTACAATGCTTACGATGAAACTGTGAGTAATCTGAAATTTAATGAATTTGGTAAATTAATTCATCAAATTAGGCAAGATTATGATAATCTTTCAGAAGAAAAAGCAAATGAACTTTTAAACAAAGCTTTAGAAATTGAAAATAAAATACATCTTGAAGAAATTAATTTAAATAAGAAACTTCGAAAGATTATTTCAGCAAAAAAGATTTTAGGTTTAAAAAATGCTGAAGAAGACTTTGACAAAAAAATGTTCGAAGAGTGGAACAAAAGACGCCGAGAACAAAACAATAAATAAAAAAAGGGAAGTTAAAAAACTTCCCTTTTTTATTGAACTCATTCTCTAAAAGTGAGTTTTGAAATTCTTTTGGAACCTGCTGCATACGCTAAACTATCATTTAAAAACCGAATGGTATGAAAAGGTTCGTCACTTAAATGCTTCCATGTTGCTCCAGAATCGTTACTAAAATCAATCCCTTTTAATCCTACCGCCACCAATGCCTTAGCATTCGAATTTGGTATATATTGTACACAACTGCTATACCCTGGATCTTGATTTTCAGCAACCAACTGCCATGTTTTTCCTCCGTCAGAGGTTTTTATTTTATTGGCAGCATTTGCGTCCGGATAGGTATAATCCCCACCGATGGCAAAACCGTTTAGCTCATCATAAAAATCAATGGAATAGATGCCTTCAGTCGGTTTAGCACTTCCAATGGGTGTTTTCACAACCTTCCATGTCAATCCTTTGTCATCAGACATATAAATATTGCCGGCTGTAGTTCCTATCCATGTACTATTTCCAATAATTTTAATATTGGTATTACTAGCAGCAAAAGCGCCTTCACCACGTTCTGCTTTTGGAAGATTGTCACAAGTTATTTTTTTCCAAGTATTCCCACCATCTCTAGTAATAATAATTGATAAACACCCATTCATCCTATCTCCTACCGCAATGCCTTCTTTATCATTCCAAAATAACATGGCATCATAAAAAACACCTTCGCTATGTTCTTTATAAACCAATTCCATTTTACCATTATCACCTGTTTTGTATAATAATGCTGGATTCTCAATACTTAGCATGAAAAAATCGGTTGCCGTATGAGCCACAGCCCTAAACTCTAAATTTAAAGTATCATAGGCTTGAACCGATGTTTGCCACATGTTTTTTTTAGGATTGTACAATCCGAAAACACCTTCGTTAGCAGCAAAGGCTAGACTTCCATCATTCAAAATATCAATAGCTCGAATGCTTAATAAGGAATCGGAATACATCGTTTCAACTTCAATTGTACTAAAGTTTCGAGGTGTAAATGTTTCCTTTTTTCCACAGGAAAACAAAAACAAAAGGCATATCCCAAAAAGACAACACTGTTTCATTAATATAAAATTTTCAAGAAAGATAAGTGTAATCATTCAAATAATAAAACATTCGTGTATTCGTAGCATTTAGCTTAACTTTGCAGCCTTATTTACAAACCATGCGATTACACAGAAATTTATGCTTTTCGGTTATTGACGGATTAACCTTAATCTTCAACGAAGGCCATTATGCCGATAAAGTGATTCAACAATTATTAAAACGCGATAAACGTTGGGGTGCGCGCGACCGTGCATTTGTTGCGGAAACCACTTATGATATCGTCCGTTGGAAACGTTTATATGCTGAAATTGCTGAAGTTAAAGAACCATTTGATAGAGATAATCTGTGGCGCATGTTTGCTGTTTGGGCAACCTTAAAAGGTATTAAATTACCCGATTGGAAATATTTTGAAGAAACCCCAACTCGAAAAATAAAAGGTCGTTTTGATGAACTTTCAAAAACCAGAAAACTTAAGGAATCCATTCCAGATTGGATGGATGAACTTGGCGCAAAAGAACTTGGCGATAAAACTTGGAGCAAAGAAATAGAAGCTTTAAACGAACAGGCGGATGTTATTTTAAGAGTCAATACCCTAAAAACAACCAAAGAAAAATTGCAGGAGGAGTTATTCGATTTAGGATTTGAAACTGAGTTTCTTCCAGATTATCCACAAGCCTTGAAATTAAAAGAACGTGCCAATGTATTTACTACGGAAGCATTCTCCAATGGTTTATTTGAAGTTCAAGATGCGTCGTCTCAATTGGTAGCCGAATTTCTAAACGTGCAACCGGGTATGCGTGTGGTGGATGCTTGTGCAGGTGCTGGCGGAAAGACCTTGCATATTGCGTCTTTAATGGAAAATAAAGGACAAATTATTGCTCTGGATATTTATGAAAATAAGCTTCATGAGTTAAAGCGTCGTGCAAAACGTAACAGTGCCCACAACATTGAAACCCGAGCGATCGATTCTACTAAAGTCATTAAAAAACTATATGATAAAGCTGACCGTGTGCTGATTGACGCACCATGTTCAGGATTGGGTGTTTTACGTAGAAATCCGGATGCCAAATGGAAATTACAACCAGACTTTATTGAAAAAATAAAAACAACCCAACAAGATATATTGCAACAATATTCGAAAATAGTGAAGGTGGGCGGACAGTTAGTGTACGCAACCTGCTCCATTTTACCATCCGAAAACCAAGACCAAGTCAAAACCTTTTTAAAATCCGAAGCTGGAAAAAGCTTTACACTTTTAAAGGACAAAAAAGTATTATCGCATCAATCTGGATTTGATGGATTTTATATGGCTTTGTTGGAGAGGAAGGAGTAACATTTGACGAATACATGAAAATAAATATTCTGCTAAATATCATAATTAGTTTTCTATTCACATCTTCTTTTTCACAAAATGAACGAATTGAAAATGCAATAATGAATTGTTATTATCAATCCTTTTCGGATAATGGAAAGGCATTAAAAACACTAATTGCAGATTATGAAAAGTTATT
>Ga0307414_10001598_pt1 | contig 11764 bp, 10 predicted proteins | sample DK1Ometagenome_FD_203804 | JGI IMG/M metagenome (GOLD analysis project Ga0307414, IMG submission 203804) | Maize rhizosphere microbial communities from greenhouse at UC Davis, California, United States - DK15-O-3 | ecosystem: Host-associated > Plants > Roots > Rhizosphere > Soil | place: USA...
TTAAATACATCGGTATTTACTCTTTGCAGAATGTAGCTCTGCCCGCCTGCAGTTACTTTCCATGTATGGTTAATCAGGCCATCGCCGAATAGGTTAACAGTAGTCTCATCAGAATTCAGGCCATACAATGGTAAAATATTTTCAAACATGCGTCTTATCAGAATTGGTTATAGAATTCAAACGTAATTATTTAAGTCATTAAACCATTGAGCAAACGTTTGCGCAAAATTACTTTGGGGTTGGAACAATTAATTCAGATTCCACAACTACATTAAAATAAGCCTGTTCCGTTCCAGTTTCGTTTTTCGGGCGGTTGATCAAGTCTATTAAAATGTCTGCTGCTTTCTTGCCTTGTTTATATGGGAACTGCTCTACAGAGGCAATTGGTGTATAATCCATGTAGTTAATAATCGGGAGGTTGGCATAACTTACAAAGTCTATTCCCTCCAGTTCCAGGGAACGGGTATACCTCATGGCAAATAAAGCCACGTAGTCGTTAAAGGTAACGATTGCAGTCGGCTTACGCCTGTGGTTTAACATGGTATTCATCACGTCGATCGTGCCGGTTTCAGACAGGTCGCAGCTTACGATCAGAGAAGGATCGAATTTTAAACGATTGGAAATCATGGCTTTTATATAGCCTTCTTTCCGCTCATGACTGGCCACTAAGGTCGTAGGCCCATTGATCATGCCGATCGTCCGGTGTCCTTTTTTCAATAAGAAATTAACTGCTTCATAAGTGCCGTTTTCCAGGTTAGAAGCCACATAATGGATGTCTTTGATGGGAGGGATCCGGTCAAAAAATACAACTGGAATGTTTAGTTTTTTGAACATTTCAAAATGTTCATACGTACTGGTCGTTTTAGAAACCGAAACCAATAAGCCATCTACACGCTGGGTTTTCATTTTTTCTACCAGCAATTTTTCACGGTCTGCATCATCGTGCGACTGTGCAAGCAACACCGTATAATTTCGTTTATAGGCAACATCCTCAATTCCGCTAATGGCAGTGGAAAAAAAAGATTCGGATAGTTCCGGTAAAATGACGCCTATAATGTGAGACTTGCCCTGAAGAAACTGTATCGCCTTCTGATTTGGTTCATAATTTAGCTCAGTAGCTAGCTTTTTGACCCTCATCTTTGTTGTTAAACCGATACTGGAATGGTCATTTAACGCCCTTGAGACGGTGGAAACCGAAATCTTAAGTATTTTGGCTATTTCTTTTATCGTGGTAGGTTTATCAGACATGATATTCAAATATTAGAATAAACTTTCAATAACCTTGAATAATTTTAAAAAAACAATTGCGCTGACCGTTAAATCTTTCCAGGTTTAGACTAAATGTGCGCAAACGTTTGCTTGAAAATAAACGTCCAAATTTAAATTTCACGCAATATTTTTTGGACAAAAACTAGGTTTAGACGATTAAATTATCGCTGTTTTTAGAAATTATGTAAGGATTTGGGCTAAAAACGATCATATAATTGTTACAATTATCCCGAATCTGATTCTTTTTTGTTTATGGTATTTTTGAATGGAGAAGAAAGACAAAATATCAAACGTTTGCGTGCTTTTTTTCAGTCGTTAGTTTGTCGGGTTGTTGATATAGTATATATATTGTAATCGATTAATGCCCTGGTTATGCCTAACCGGAGGTTTTAATTGGAACCGAACATATATAATGAACTAAATAAATTATGAACAGAAGACAATTTGTGAGAAGTAGCGGCATCACTGCGGCAGCCCTGACTGTTTTACCGGAGCAATCAATTTTTGCAGGTACTAAAGCAGAGAAGATCAAGGTTGCCATGATTGGAGTTGGATTAAGAGGTCAGAATCATCTTGATCTTTTATTGAAAAGAGATGATGTAGAATTGGTAGCCATCTGCGACGTAGAGGAGAGAATGCTGAATTCGGCTAAAGCTATGATCGCTAAAAGCGGCAAACCAATGCCTAAAATCTATACAGGTGATGAAAATGCCTGGAAGAAACTACTGGAAACAAAAGGTTTAAAAGCGATTGTTATCGCAACGCCATGGGAATTGCACAAACCGATGATCATAAAATCTTTAGAAGCTGGTATTAAATACGTAGCGACTGAAGTGATGCTGGGCATCACCTTGCAAGACCATTGGGATGTTGTACAGGCAACAGAAAAATACAATGGACATGTGATGATGTTGGAAAACGTTTGTTACAGAAGGGACGTCTTGGCTGCCTTAAATATGGTACGTCAGGGGGTGTTTGGAGAAATCATGCACTTACAGGGCGGTTATCAGCATGACCTGAGAGAAGTAAAATTTAATGATGGCGTAAAACCTTATGGTGGTGGCGTAGAATTTAACGAGAAAGGGTTCTCAGAAGCCAAATGGAGAACCAATCACTCTGTGCACCGTAATGGTGATTTATACCCGACTCACGGAATAGGTCCGGTTGCGCAATGCGTGAACATCAACAGAGGTAATAAGTTTTTAAAACTAAACTCTTTTGCCACCAAATCAAGAGGGCTACATAACTATATCGTAGAAAAAGGTGGAGAAAGTCATCCGAATGCGAAGGTGAACTTCCGTTTAGGAGATATCGTGACCACCACCATCGATTGTGCAAACGGAGAAACGATTATTTTGCAACACGATACCAATTTGCCAAGACCGTATTCATTAGGTTTCCGCGTTCAGGGAACAAAAGGGTTGTGGATGGACGTAAATAAGAGCATCTATGTAGAAGGAGTGAGCAAACCACATGCATGGGACCCTGCAAAAGAGTGGCTGGATAAATACGATCACCCGCTTTGGAAGAAATATGGCAATGATGCACAAGGAGCAGGCCATGGTGGCATGGACTTCTTCGTGATCCATGCTTTCATCGAAGCAGCGAAAAGAAATGAGCCAACGCCATTAGATGTATATGATGCCGCAGCATGGAGTGCGATCACGCCGTTAAGTGAGCAATCGATAGAACTTGGAAATGAAACCATCGATTTCCCTGATTTTACCAGTGGAAGCTGGATGACGAGAAAACCAATCTTCGCGCTAAACGACGATTATTAAGAATAGAACTTTATGTTCAAAAAAAGATCAGTATGTTTTTTCATGCTGATCTTTTTTTATGATTAATCCAAAAAGTTGACTTTCCAACCGGTCCATTTTGGAGATTTTATTGTTATTTTTTTGAAAAAAAAAGAGTCAATTCTTATTTCTTAACGTTAACTTAACATTGGAAATGCATCTTTGTATATGTTTTTAACCATTCTTGCTTTAACCTTTTTAGGGTTTGCACTCATCGCAGCGTTCAAAATGGAGACTTTTTTACAAGGTTTTTTATTTATTGTCGCTTTATGCCTGGTCGCCGGAGTTTTATATTTATTTATCCTCTTCCCTGGGTTTTCGGGATTGGCTGTAGCGATCATGTTAGGGGCCTTTATATTAAGGCAAACTAAAAAATAATCAACTTTTACTTTGCTCATAAACAGCTAATTATGAGCAAAAGTGGTGACATCAGGGAAATGCTAAAAATCGTTTCCTATGATCAGATTAAGGGCAAAAATCACAAAAAAAATTGTGGGTTTTTATGCCCTTTTTTTATGCTTTTTACCCCTAAATCTTGGGGTCCAAAAGTCAGTTTTCATTATTAATTTCAAAATTTTGTAATAATATGATAATATTATATTTAATATTTCTTAAATTTATTTCAATTAGGGGTTATTACAAATAATAATATTCATTATGAAAACATTAGGGGAGAAATTTAGAATTTTAAGACAAAAAAAAGGGGTCAACCAAAAAGCGATGGCCGATCTGTTGGACATTTCAATTCCAGCGTACTCAAAATTAGAAACAAGTATTACTGATCCGAACTTTAGCCGCATCAATCAGATCGCTGAAGTACACGGATTAAGCTTAAGAGAGTTTCTAGATGTTGGGGAAGAAGGGGTAAGTGAACACATTCAGATTATCGAACAACTGAAGGAAAAAATCAGTCAGTTGGAGAGTTCTGTAATTCGTTTGCAAAGTAAACTGATCGACTTATATGATAAGGAAGATCAGCGCAACAAAATTGCCTAAACTTTAAAACACCTGGTCAATCAGCGGCTTTTTCATTTCTTAATGTGAAGCCGCCGGCTGACCAGTCTTTCGCTTATACATTAGGTAGAAAGAGCTGTTCAACTTCAGTTTTTCTTCAGAATAGGAAGGTACATTTGATGGTATATTTATCGTCTTATGAGCGTTACTTTTTTGTTCAAAAACAGGTACAGCGTACTTTTTTCTTTTGTAGCTGTCTTTATATCCGCGTCGTTCCTGATTCGTCTCGGACTGGCGACAGCTACAATTGAAAAAACAAATTTCACCTTCCGTTCTATCGTCCGGATATTTGCTCAGGGTTTGTTTTACGACCTTGGTGTATCTGTCTTTCTGGTACTGCTTTATTCATTATACTTATTCCTTCTGCCACAGCGCTTTATCAAGTCCTGGTTCCATATTTTATTGAGCTATAGCGGCCTGCTTTTAATGCTAATTATTGTGATGTTTTCTTTCTTTGCCGAGCTTACTTTCTGGCAGGAATTTGAGAGCCGATTCAATTTTATTGCGGTAGATTATCTGGTGTATACGTATGAAGTCATCCATAATATCAACGAATCTTACCCCTTGCCCTTATTGATTGGCGGAGTTTTGCTCATCAGTATTTTTGTACTTTGGTTATTGATCAAAAAGGGCGTATTTAAAGCCGCTTTTGAATCAGATACCCCTTTAAAAATAAGAGCACTTATTTCCGGTACAATTATTTCCTTAGCCTTATTTTACGCCTCCTTTGTGAACAACTCCTGGGCTGAAGAGGGAAACAACAGGTTCCACAATGAACTGGTTAAGGCAGGTATATATTCGATCTTTTCTGCCTTTAAAAATAATGAACTGAATTACAACCAATTTTACAAACTCCTGAATGAACCGGAAGCTTACCGGCTGATCAGAGCTGAATTACAGGAAGAAAATAGCAAATATCTGAGCAATAGCCATAATATAAAAAGAAAAATCAGCGGCAGCGAAACCGTTTATAAGCCCAATGTGATCATGATTACAGTAGAAAGTCTGAGTGCCGACTTCATGGCGCATTTCGGGAATAAAGACGGTTTAACCCCGGTTTTGGATTCCCTGGCCTCCACAAATCTATTGTTTACCAATATGTATGCTACCGGAACGAGAACGGTCCGTGGGATGGAAGCTTTATCGCTGGCCATACCACCCACACCAGGCAGCAGTGTAGTTAGACGTCCTGGAAATGACAGTCTGACCACAATTGGAAACATCTTTAAAAAAGCAGGTTATGAACGGACCTTCTATTATGGCGGGGATGGGTATTTTGACAATATGAATCAATATTTTGGAGGTAACGGTTACAACATTACTGATCGTGGGAGAAAAGTCATGGCCGGCGACGACTACCTTACAAAAAGAACAATCATCAGCGATCAGCAGGTGCATTTTGAGAATGCCTGGGGGATCAGCGATGGAGATTTATACGACGCAGTAGTCCGCGGGAGTGATGAACAGTTTAAAAAAGGAATACCATTTTACAGTTTTATCATGACGACTTCTAATCACCGTCCTTTTACTTACCCAAATGGAAAAATAGACATTGCTTCAGGAACGGGAAGATCGGGGGCTTTAAAGTATACAGATTATGCCATTGGTCAGTTTATCAAAGAGATCAGCAGGAAACCCTGGTTCAAAAATACCGTGGTCATTATTGTTGCAGATCATTGTGCCAGCAGTGCCGGGAAAAATGAAATTGACATCAGCAAATACCACATTCCCTGTTTGGTACTAAATCTACCGGACTCCAGAAAAAAAGAAGTAAACAAGGTTTGTTCCCAGATAGACCTCTATCCAACTTTATTTAACCTGTTTGGCTGGAGCTACGAAAGCAATCTCTATGGGAAGGATGTTCTCGCGGCAAATTATGTCCCAAGGATACTACTGGGGACTTACCAGAAGCTGGCTTACCTGAAAAAGGACAGTTTGGTTATACTGAGCCCCCAGCAAAAAGTAAGTACATTTATCTACGATAAGCAAACCAATGAACAGCAGCCGAAACACTTTTCAGGAAATGTTTTAAAAGAAGCGATCGCCAATTACCAAACGGCCTATGACCTTTTCAAAAATGGCGGCCTACATCAATAATAATTGTTAAATTGAGACACCTACAGCAACCTTCGTTCGATGAAATTACTATTAGTTGAAGACGAGCAATCCCTTCGGAAAAGTATCCTTGCTTATTTTAGTGCAGAAGGAAATATTTGTGAAATAGCCTGCGACTATCATGCCGCAATGGAAAAGATCAATCTTTACAGTTATGATTGTATCTTACTCGACCTCAGTCTGCCAGGTGGAGAAGGCATGGAAATTCTCCGGGCCTTAAAAAAGATGAACAAGAATGATGGTGTACTGATCATCTCTGCCCGTCATTCTCTGGATGATAAAGTAGACGGCCTTAATCTGGGCGCAGACGACTACCTTGTCAAACCCTTCCACTTGTCTGAGCTCCAGGCCAGAGTGACTGCAATTGTGCGGAGGAAGAGTTTTGACGGTAATAATAATATTGTTTTTAACGAGATCAGCATTGACACTCAGGCCATGAAAGTTAAGGTGAGTGCCACCCCGCTCATCCTGACAAAAAAAGAATTTGACCTGCTGGTTTACTTCATTGCCAATCAACGCAAAGTGGTCACCAAAAACGCGATCGCAGAACACCTTTGGGGAGATGAAATTGATCTTTCTGATGATTTTGACTTCATTTATACACACATCAAAAATTTACGAAAGAAACTCGTTGAAGCAGGCTGTAAAGATTACATCAAATCTATGTATGGTGTTGGTTATAAGTTCGAAAACCTATGAAACTCGCCAGTCAATATAACCGGGTCAACCTCTTCGTTTCCCTAATTGTATTGCTCCTTACCGGAGTCATTTACTATCTGGTGATCCATTTTATATTAACGGAAAAACTCGACAAAGATCTTAGAATTGAAGAGGATGAGATCAGGGCTTATGTCAGCACCTATCATAAGCTTCCGCTTCCGGGGGATTTTCAGGACCAGAAAGTAGCCTACCGCCCCGTAAAAGAAGACGATACCAGCGGCCGGAAATTCAGCAATTGCATCTATCTGAATGAGAAAGAAAATAAAGAAGAACCGGGGAGAAGCCTGCTGACTTATATCGTGGTCAACAAGCAGCTATTTGAAGTAACTGTCGTGAAATCCAGATTGGAAGCGGAAGGATTGGGTAAACTTATTTTCCTGATTACTCTTGGGATCATTGCATTTTTACTCCTTGTACTTTTTCTTCTAAACCGCTTCCTGTTAAACAGCTTGTGGCGTCCATTTTACGGCATGCTTGACCAGATGAAAGCCTTTAATCTCGCTGATAAAAATGAAATCAACGCCGAGTTTAGTAAGATCGATGAATTTACAGAACTCAACCACGCAGTTTTATTGATGTCCCAGCGTGTTAAACAGGATTATAAAGAACTAAAATCCTTTACGGACAATGCATCGCACGAAATGATGACACCACTTGCGGTGATCAATTCAAAGTTGGATACGCTAATACAAACCGCAGGATTCAGCGATCAGCAAGGCGAGTTGATTGAAGATATTTATCTGGCTGTAGGCCGTTTATCGCGGTTAAGTCATTCTTTATTGCTACTGGCAAAAATTGAAAACAATCTGATAAAAAACGAGGAACTGATCGACTTAAAAGAGTTGCTGAGTCAGAAGGCGCGACAATTTCAGGAGTTATTGCAGTCTAATGAGATCAGCATCAGTTTAAATCTGGAAGCAAAGGCTGTTTCTATGAGTAAATACCTGGCAGACATTCTGTTAAATAACCTGATGAGCAATGCCATTCGTCATAATTTGAAATCTGGTCACATTGACGTTTTACTAAGCGCAGATCAATTGATATTTAGCAATACCAGTATCGCCACGGCATTAGAGGAGACCCGGACTTTTGAGCGTTTTAACAAAACCAGCAGTTCTGAAGGAATGGGGCTGGGATTGGCCATTTCCCGTGAAATCTGTAATTTATACGGCTTTAAACTCGATTATCAGTATGAAAATGAAAAACATGCCTTTATCATCAGTTTTTAATCTTTAGTCTTTGTATATGCTCGGCTAAAAGCTTTATTTGCAGGTTCATTTCAACCACAAATATGAACCAGGAAAAATTTAAACGGAGAGACTTTATAGGATTGGTTTCCAAAACAAGTATCCTCGGACTCGCCATCTCACCACTTGCATCTTTAGCAGTCCCGGCCAGGGAATTAAAGGATGCGCTACCCGCCACAGACCATGTATTTCTAACGCCACCTTATCTCCAGCATCCGGCAGCGGATAGCATAACCTTAATGTGGATCACGGCAAAAGACTGTTACAGCTGGGTAGAATTCCAGGAAAGGGAAGGGGTTATGAAGAAAGCGCATACCGTGACCGACGGAATGGTCAATGCAAATGAACGTTTGCATAAGATCAGTCTGAAAGACCTACAACCAGGAACGACCTATACTTATAAGGTATTCTCAAAAGAGATTCTCAGTTATGAACCTTATAAGATCAGTTACGGAGAAACGATTGAAAGTAGTCCATATGAGTTTAAGACACCTGATGCCAATGCTGCAGAAGTATCTTTATTGATCATGAACGACATCCATGACCGGCCACAAAGCATTCCTCAACTGATGGCATTAAATGGAAATGACCCCTACGACTTTGTCTTCTTTAATGGTGATATTTTTGATTATCAAACGGATGAGAATCAGATCATCAAAAACATGATTATTCCATGCACCACTTCTTTTGCCAGCAACAAACCATTTATGTTTATCCGTGGAAATCACGAAACCAGGGGGAAGTTTGCACGTCAGCTACCTGCCTATTTTCACAATATAGATGGGGGGCAATACTTCAGTTTTACCAGAGGACCGGTACATTTTATTGCCCTGGATACCGGAGAAGACAAAGAAGACAACCATCCGGTTTATGCAGGACTGATTGATTTTGATACTTATAGAAGAAAACAGGCGGTTTGGCTGGAAACACAATTGAAAAGCAAAGCGTATAAAAAGGCTAAATTTAAAGTAGTCATCATGCACATCCCTCATTACCATTCCGGTGATGGACATGGCACCTTGCATTGCAGGGAAGTTTTTGGCCCATTGTTTAATAAATATAAGATTGACCTGATGATTTGTGGACATACCCATACCTATAAGGTTCATCCGGCCGAAGAAGGGCACCAGTTCCCGATTGTCATCGGTGGAGGTCCAAAAGATGGAAAGCGGACTTTGATTAAGCTGAAAGCCAATGCACACCAGCTTACGCTCCGTATGCTGGCAGACAACGGACTGGAAGTCGGCAATTTTGAACTCAACAGATAGGCCAAAACGCAAACGTTATCGTAAATATTTAAGAAGGAACGTAGTTATACGAGGCTAAATTTCATTAACATTGAATGAAGTATTTAACCTATATAAACTTAAATTATGAATGGCAAAGATCTGTTTTCATTAGAAAATAAGGTGATTGTAATCACCGGAGCTACCGGTGTGCTGGGAGAGTCATTTGCCTTGGCAGTTGCTGCTGCCGGAGCTAAAGTGGCGATTTTAGGCAGAAATGAAGAAAAAGCAAATGAAAGGGTGAAAGCCATCACCTTAAATGGGGGTGAAGCGATCGCAGTCATCACTGATGTGTTGAATGAAGAATCCCTGATTGCAGCAAGAACACAAATTTTAAATGCCTGGGGAACCATTGATGGTCTCGTAAATGCGGCAGGCGGAAACATTCCTGGTGCGACGATTGCCCCTGATCAGAATATATTCGATATCAATATTGCAGATACTCAAAAAGCAGTAGAGCTCAATCTTTTCGGAACGGTACTTCCAACTCATGTTTTTGGAAGGGTGATCGCAGAGAAAGGAAAAGGTTCTATCGTAAACATCTCTTCACTGGCCGCACAAAGACCTTTAACAAGGGTGTTGGGTTATACCATGGGTAAAACGGCAATAGAAGGATATACCAAATGGATGGCTGTTGAGCTGGCTCAGCGATATGGCGATCGTGTGCGGGTGAATGCACTGGCACCAGGTGTCTTTTTAACAGAGCAAAACCGCTCTTTGTTAACGAATACAGATGGTTCTTATACCGATCGGGCACAACGTTTCGTAAACCATACGCCTTTCGGTAGATTGGGGAGTCCGGAAGAACTCAATGGAACACTGATTTATTTGCTGAGCGATGCTTCAGCCTTCGTAAATGGAGAAACAATATTAGTTGATGGTGGATTTAATGCCTATAGCGGCGTATAAAACAATGGATAAAAAGAATCATAAATTAGCTCAGACCTGGCGCTGGTACGGGCCATCTGATCCGGTAAGCCTGCAGGATGTAAAACAGGCAGGAGCAACGGGGATTGTCAGCGCACTGCACCATATCCCACATGGTGAAGTCTGGCCATTGGCTGACATACAGGAACGCAAAGCAATTATCGAAGCTGCCGGGTTAAATTGGGCAGTAGTGGAAAGTGTGCCTGTTCATGAAGCCATTAAAACCCGGCGTGCGGATGCAGGGCAGTATCTGGAAAATTATAAAACAAGCTTAAAAAACCTGGCTGCATGCGGAATCAAAACGGTATGTTATAACTTCATGCCTGTGCTGGACTGGACACGTACACAGCTGGACCTTGTGATGGAAGATGGTTCGAAAGCACTTTATTTTAACTGGACAGATCTGGCCGTTTTTGACCTTTTCATCTTAAAAAGAGAAGGCGCAGCGGCAGATTACGAAGAAAAAATTCGGGCAAAGGCAGAACAACGCTATGCAGCATTAAGTACCTCAGAACTGGATCTGCTAAGAATCAATGTCCTGATGGGCATTCCGAATGAAAAGGAAATTGAGCTGGAAGCTTTGCGCAGCAGCATTGACGAATATAAAGCAATCGGTACGGAAGGACTGAAAGAAAACCTGATCTGGTTTCTGAATGGAATCTCCGAAGTTTGCGAGGAAGAGGGCATCAAAATGACCATTCATCCCGATGATCCTCCTTATCCGATCTTAGGGCTTCCAAGAATTGCAAGCACCAAAGCAGATTTGCTCCACATCATCAGCAGCGTAAATCAGGAATTTAACGGCATTTGCTTTTGTACCGGTTCCTTAGGTGCGGGGATGGACAACAACCTGCCTGAAATCTTTGAAGCGGTAAAAGAGCGGGTTCATTTTCTACACCTTAGAAATGTAACTAAAGACGAAGAAGGGAACTTCTATGAAGCAGACCATTTGGGAGGCGATGTGAACATGTATGAAGTCATGAAGGCAATCGTGAAAGAAAATGCAGTTAGAGCAACACCGATTCCTTTCCGTCCTGATCATGGCCATCAAATGCTGGATGACCTCCATAAACAAACCAATCCAGGTTATTCCGCAATAGGACGCTTACGCGGACTTGCAGAATTGCGTGGACTGGAATTGGGCATTACAGGAAATTATTAATTTTTCTGACTGGAAGACCTCACCAGGATCTGGGTTTTTAACTTAATCGTTTCAAAATCCTCTTCCGGATGCTTCCGCTCAATTAAAGAAATCAACTTATCGGCAGCAAGCTGTCCGATTTCAAAAGCTGGCTGATGTATGGTACTCAACGCAGGGTTCATGGCATCGGCCAGTTCTGTATTGGTAAATCCGATCAAAGCAACGTCCCCCGGGATGTGATAACTT
>Ga0307414_10001599_pt1 | contig 11763 bp, 9 predicted proteins | sample DK1Ometagenome_FD_203804 | JGI IMG/M metagenome (GOLD analysis project Ga0307414, IMG submission 203804) | Maize rhizosphere microbial communities from greenhouse at UC Davis, California, United States - DK15-O-3 | ecosystem: Host-associated > Plants > Roots > Rhizosphere > Soil | place: USA...
GTCTTTGGATGCAGTAACGGTGTATGTAAAAGATCCGTTGGTCGCCGGGGCGTTAATATTTGTCGTGGGCCCGGAGAGGTCCACCCCGTTTGCCGACCAATGGTAGGTGACCCCGCTGCAATCCGGCCCGTTGCAGGATGCTGAAAGGGTTAACGCAGCCGAGCAGGATGGTGTGGCATTGGAGTTAGTGGCGCTTATATTGAAATCGCAGGTTGGCGGGACAATTTCTCCGGCATGAATCGATTCAATGTTATCGTCCATCCACGCCAGACGGTTGGACAGCCAGGTTTTCAAATAATCCCTTTCCGCTTCCAGGGACCCTCCTACAAAAGATGGTACGTCTGTCCATATCTGTGTTGTCAGGATGGGCCATTTTATGAAATTTCTTTGGTAGGCACCTGCCCCGTTCTGGTTCAGGATAGCGAATTGTGTGTCAATAAATGCAGTTAGATCCTCAGTCTTTAAAGTTTGCTCACGAAGCTGATGATAACGATTTATCAGTTTTTGTCGGAAGGTTGCACAACGAAGCAGTCTTTCCCAAAGAAAAGGAACGGGATAGGTTGGATCTCCCTCTCCACTGTAACGCCATCCCTGATAGTTATGGGAATACCCGTTGAGCGGATTGGTCAAAAATCCATATGCCAGGCCGAAATCCCAGACAGGTCCTGCCCGAAGTTTCCCATCCCGGTCTTTGGAAAAGAAGGTACTGAAGCGGTATGCATCGGCATTGCTGGACATTTCCTGGAACAGGATGTGATCGATAAAGGAAGCCTCCACAATGTATTTGTTATACCCATTCACTGAGTCACATGCGTCGCTACCGTACAGGGCATCTTCGAACTGTGTGACGTAATCCCGGACATAACTCAGCTGCTGTGCATTGATATTGTCTTTCTTCGGATAATCCACGCCCCAGCCATATTTTTTCCCGGGAGTACCTCCGGGACTGTCGTAGCTGGATTTCCAGCTTTCAACCTCGTCGCCACATGCCTTATCAATTTTAAGAATATATCCGCCGCTGATCCTTGGAAGGCTGGTGTCCACATTGTCTAGCTTCTTGATATTGATCCTTCCGCTGTTGCGTTTTACCTTTTCCTGAAAAACGTAAATTCCCTGATAAACTCCGTCCAGCACCACTTCGACATATTTTGTTCTGGATGCGTAGTCCCCGGCCAGATTGGCCATAAAGAAGGGCAACGTTTCGCGAATAAAGGATTTGTCTGTGTAGGAGGCATTGAGGACCCAATCGGCTTCGGCCGGAAATCCGAATAAATCATCACTGATATCATTAGCAGTATTGACTGAATCGCGCAGCTCAACTCCGAAGGATTTTTTAGGGAAGTTTTGAGAGGTGCAACCGCGAAACTCGACTTTCGCTTTCCCTTTATATTCATTGGGTGGATCCGTGCTGTGATTGACACTGTTTGCGTTATTGATAATCCCAAAGTTGACAACAACCCCTGGCTCGTCATTGATTGGCTCAGATATCGTGTTAATAGTCACAATCGGCAAATTCGATGTGAAGCTTTGAGCATAACCGCAGTAATAGCCAAGCGAGGCGATCACTGTACAAAGTAGCTTTCTATTCATGATAATGGAGGATTTTAATAATTGAAATGAACGTGGCCTTTAATTGTCTTTGACCACTGGCAATTTTTCTCTTTAATCCAAGAGCTCTTATGAGAAGGAATGGGCGATTTGATGAGAGTTATCATCAATCTCGGGTTGCATGCCTGTTGATAGAAAGGCGTCTGGGTCAAACAGACGCGACCTCGGGTCGTCCCCCGTGATCCGGGCGCAGGGGCGCAGGTAGGATCTTACTGGTTCTAAATGCCATCGCATGCTAGATGCCAAAAGTTAATTCCCTTTATGACCCCTGTCATTTTAAAGCGGGGCCAAGACTTTAAATATTGTATACTGAAACCTGTCGCTTTCCCAAAGCGGACCGTGTCGAACAGTGTGCTCGCAGGTCATCTTTACAGCGGGCAGAGACTTTTGGAATAGAAGCGACGGCAAACCAATCAAGCTTGCCGGGAGAGTATAGGTTTTTGTCTTTCAATATGTTAACTTACCATGGATTCAATCAAGTTCTTTGGCACTCTCAGAGAGATAATCCGTCAGATGGAAATGTTAGATTCGCTTTTCAAACATGCTACCGAAGGCATTATCGTTGTCGACAAAACGGGTGGGATCGTGATGGTCAACCCCAAGGCAGTCGAGCTTTTCGGCTATCAGGAGTCTGAATTACCGGGCGAGCGCATTGAAGCACTTATTCCTGAAAGGTTTGCCAAGAGTCACGCCGGTCACAGGGATCGCTATTTTGTCGACGCAAAGGCCCGGGGTATGGGCAGCCAGATGGACCTTCACGCAAGACGCAAAGACGGAAGCGAATTTCCGGTAGAAGTCAGCCTGAGCCCCTTCCAGACCAGTGATGGCGAGTTTGTCGTTGCTTTTGTCATTGATATTACCCACAGAAAGCAGCAGGAGAAAAGTATATTGGAGGCCAATCAGCAGATTCAAATGCTCAATGCCGATCTGGAAGACAGGGTCCGCCAAAGGACGAACGAGCTGGCCAACGCTATCAAGGCTGTTGAAAAATCTGAGCGAGAGGTCCTTAAAGCATTAGAGAAAGAGCGGCAGCTTAATGTAATGAAAAGTCAGTTCGTAACCGTGGCTTCCCATGAATTCCGGACTCCTCTTGCGACCATCCTTTCATCCTCGTCTTTGATCAGTAGGTATACCACCACAGAGGACGATGAAAAGCGGCAAAAGCATATCCACAGAATCAAGTCATCTGTCAATAATCTGACTGAAATTCTCAATGACTTTCTTTCCATTGGCAAGCTGGAAGAGGGCAAAATACGAATGGTTCCAGTACTGATGGAATACAACGAATTCTGCAAAGATATAATCGAGGAGGTCAAAGGGCTTTGCAGGGAAGGCCAGATGATCCATTTTGAGCAGGCCCCCAGATCACAGGTCTGGCTTGATAAACAATTGCTCAGGAACGTACTCTTTAATTTACTATCGAATGCGATAAAATATTCGGCAGTCAACGCCCATATCTTTTTTCGTACAATTCAAATAGACGAGTGTATATGCGTTGAAATACAAGATGAAGGCATAGGCATTCCACAGAGCGATCAGGAACATATTTTCGATCGTTTTTTTCGGGCAACAAATGCCGGTACTGCGCAGGGAACGGGCCTGGGCCTGAACATTGTCAAGGGATATGTTGAACTGATGGGGGGAACCATAGGATTAACCTCCGAATTAGGGAAAGGGACAACTTTTCGGATCTCACTTCCTGATAAAACACCGGCCAGTGACGTGATCGAACAGCCTAAATAGAAGTTCTCTTATCTGTTTACTAAAATTGACTCCCTTGGAAACGCAAACAATTCTTTTAATCGAGGATAACCCCATGATGCGCGAGAATACCGCCGAGATCCTCGAACTGGCTAACTACCATGTAGTCACTGCCGAGAATGGCAAGCAGGGGGTCCAGATGGCCATGCAGTCAGCACCCGATTTGATCGTTTGCGATATTATGATGCCCGAGCTTGACGGGTACGGGGTGCTGCATATGCTGGGTAAAGACGAAAGGACTGCCAATATTCCCTTTATCTTCCTGACGGCCAGAGCGGAGAGGCAAGATCTTCGGAAAGGGATGGTAATGGGTGCCGATGATTATTTGACCAAGCCCTACGATGATATTGAGTTGCTCAGCGCCGTGCAAACTCGTCTGAGCAAGAATGATCGGATCAAGCGGTCTTTCGAAAGGTCAAACCTGGGCCTTGACGAGTTTTTGACAGAAGCAAGCGGGATAAATAGCCTGGATAACCTATGTGCCAATAAAAGGCTGAAGACCTTCAAGAAAAAAGACATGCTATATTCGGAAGGAACTTACCCGGCCAGCCTTTATTTCTTGCTGAGAGGTAAAGTCAAGGAGGTCCGGTCTAATGACCAGGGTAAGGAATACATTTCGAACCTGTACAAGGAAGGGGATTTTTTAGGTTACCTTGACTTATTGCAGGCAGACGCCTACCAGCAGTCAGCCATCTGCCTGGAACCCTCAGAGGTGGTGCTGATTCCCAAGGACGACTTTCTTAAGCTTTTGCAGGGCAATAGGGCGGTAGCGGCTAAATTTATGCGTATGCTTTCCGATAATGTCCGTGAAAGGGAAGAGCGGCTTCTGAACCTGGCTTACAATTCGGTACGGAAAAGGATAGCAGACTCGCTCGTCTCATTGGTTAATCGTTACCACGATAATAAATCCTCCAGTTTTTCGATGGCCGTTTCCAGGGAAGATATTGCCGCCATGTCCGGGACTGCCACTGAAACGGCGATCCGCATGCTTTCAGATTTTAAAGACGAAAGCCTGTTAGAAATGAAAGGAAGCACGATCACAATCCTGGAATATGATAAGCTGGTCAGAATGCGCAACTGAGTGTATTTTTAACGGCTATCTTTCGGTAATGATGGAGCCGTCTTGCAAGGTAAGATAGGTTTTATGCTGCTTGCCATTTCTGACAAAGCCTATCCGCACGCGCTGTCCCGGAGAAGAGCGGGCGACAAATTCACTGAGCTGGGCCCTAGACTCGATAGGATGTCCTTCAATTAGGGTAATGATATCGTTGCTGGTTAAGCCCGTCATCTGTGCAGCTCCATCGGTTTCTACACTATCAATAAGAATCCCGGCGACGATTGGCGTGTTTAGTGTGCTGGCTTTTTCAGCGTCCATTTCACTTATTTTCATTCCGAAGCTGCCGCGGCGCGCCTGACCATAATTGAGCAGGTCGTCGGCTGTCTTTTTGACGACCTCAACGGGAATAGCAAAAGAGTAGCCTGCGTATACCCCGTTAGGTGACGCTATTGCCGCTACAATGCCGATGAGCCTTCCGTAGACATCTACTAACGCCCCGCCACTATTGCCTATATTGACAACTCCGTCAGTCTGAAGGTAGGATTGTAGCGTCCAGCGGTCTGTACTTTGAGCAATGTTCCTGGATTTAAAGCTGATAATGCCTTGGGTGACCGTCGAGGTGAAGCTGAGCGGGTTGCCGACTATCAACGCAATATCGCCGATGGCAACCGAATCAGAGTTGCCAAAATCTAAGAAAGGCAGACTGTTTGCATTGATTTTCAGTAGCGCAAGGTCGGTAGACTTGTCTGTTCCAACGACCCGGGCGGCATAGCTGCGCCGGTCACTGAGGATTATGTCTATTTTATCTGCTCCATTGATTACATGGTAATTGGTGATGATGTAGCCATCATCACTGATCAGGACGCCGGAGGCGCTGCCGGTTCGGTCTTCATAGCTGTCACTGGTAGGGAGAACATATGGGCTGACGTATTCCTTATTAAAAAACTCATAATAAAAATCAGGCACCCGGAGTGGCGCTTGCTGGAGGAAAACCGATTTGATCTTCACTGTTGCCAGCGTTGATCTGCGTGCTGCATCCCGAAAGTTCATGGGGCCTTCCGGCACCTGTATTGGTTTCACCGTTTGGCCGGCTCGGGCAGTCTTTTGTTTTAAAGCGAAGGAACTACTTTCGCGGCGGGTTTTTCTTCCGGCTAGCTCCTGTCCTTGTCCCCGACAGTCTAATAACAGTATGGAAAACAAAAATGGCCATAGCCAGATGAGCGGGGGTTTTGTGTTGGCCAAGTAGGTATTCATGATCAGAGTTCCGGGAAAGAATAGATATTTCCTAAACCGTACTGCGAAGTTTTGAATTAAGTTGCTTAATACCGCTGACAAACAATTGGATTGATCATGATTCTTGTCATGGCATTCTGATGGTATAGCAGCGAAATTGGTCATATTAACCAAACCGAAATGTTTTATGGTCCGCTACTTGTTTTTCTCGCTGATGATGGTCCATGGGCTTATCCACCTTATTGGGTTTTTTAAGTCTTTGGAATCAGGTAATGGCCTGGCAGGTAGGTTTCCCGGTATTTTTTGGCTGATCTGTTCGATTTGCTTTTTGATTTCTGCGGTTCTGTTTTTTCTTCAGAACAGCAGTTGGGCCTGGATTGCGATCACTACTCTGATAGGCTCTCAAATTTTGATTTTATCGGTGTGGCAGGAGGCTAGATTTGGCACAGTCGCAAATGTTTGTATTCTTCTGGCAGCGATTTTGACACTTGTGGTTCAACAGATCAATGTAATATTCAGGGATTAACCAGCCAGCAGGTTTATAGCACATCATTTGCACTACGGATAGGTATGCTTTGGGACTCTCTGCAAATAATATAAGGCCAGTGCGGCCACTACCGGTGCCGGGAATGCTGCTCGCAGCCCCAAAGGTATCAGGGCGAGGCACAGGACCATGCCGCACCAGCAGCCCAGGATAAAAGCCTTGCCCTTTAGCATCATTGCCATCGCAGCCAGCCCCTGGCAAATAGCCGCTATCCATAGTATCGGTTTGGTGATTTCTCCCAGGGCCTTTCCAAGGAAAAGGTCATAGGGGACTGTAATGAATTCAGCTTCCTTAGCGTATAGCCACGACATTTGGGTGGCCAGCGAGATATTGAGCCAACACGATGCTGCAAAGAACAATGAAAATCCCACGCGTCCCACATGAGGGTGCCGGATGCAAAGCCAAAGAAGTAGCAGAGCGGCCGAATTGCCGCTGATATAAATAGCCCAGAAAACAAGCGGGGCAATCAGTGAATCTTCCATGATTTATCTTAATGAAGTAACAGATAACCATCCGGGCTGCCTTGATCCCTTAATAGGTGGTGCTTCCTACGGAAAACGACTGTCAATGAAAGGCACTACCTCGCCGTAACCTTGCCCCCAAAGTAAAGGCCCCAACAATTTTTTTTTATGATATCATCCAGGTACTTGTATGATCTGCATCACTTATAAATCCCTGTACGAGTGCTTATTTGCTTGCGGATCTTCGCCTGCCTGGCGGAGCATTCAAGCGCCTTCTAAATGCGGCAGAAATCATATTCAATCATCGCTAACCAAGCTAACCTTAAATTTTATGGATGGAAAAACAAAAACCGAAATCCTGGAAGAGCTATGGAGGGAAGCGCGTACGCGCTTTTCAAATCAACTGCTGCATCTTACGCAGCAGGATCTGACCAGGAAATTGAACGGAACTCAAAACAGCATAGGGTTTCTTATCAGACATGTCGGTGATGTCGAGCTCCTTTTTGCCAAAAATGTCTTTGGCGCTGACCTTCAAGTCAAAGCTAAAACCCTCATCGCCCAGCGGGACACCGGAGAATGGACGGACCTGGATGAACTAAATTCATATGTGCAGTATGCTGCCCAGACCTTGGAGTCAAGTATTAGCAGTCAGACTGATCATGATTGGGAAAAGATCATCACCACAAAAGAATTCGGCAGCAAGACACTCGCCGAATCCTTAGGGAGGATTATCTCCCATACCGCTCATCATGGTGGCCAGATTGCCATCATATTGAAATACGCTCCGGCGGCGGAAGCATCTTTTGTTTAAAAGTAGAAATGATGATTTGTAGACAAGATAAAGTTTCAGAGAATTTGAGGCAGAACATTTCATTAATTAGGGCCGGCTATTTAAATGAACCGATTTAAATTGTTGATATTCACCAACTTAAAACATTGTTTTGATCATAATTTATTAAATGCTGACAGGATAACTTTGACGTTTTGCCAGTGACCGAAGAATATAAAATTGTGTCGCCAAACCGGAACAATAGGTCTAGTATTTAAGCCAAATCATCATACTGCTATGAAAACAACTTACCTTTTCACCTGTTTGCTATGCTCCATCCTGCCTCTCGTGCTGATCTCCTGTACCGATCACCACGAGCCTGGTTTGGACAAAATGCGCGTAAGAACCTTGACAAGAGAAATACCGGCTGAACCTGGGGTCAAATACATCAGTTTGCTTCAGTATGATTCCCAGGGCAGGCTAGGGACTGTATTTAGTTATCAGACTCCGGATAGCGCTATTTCCCAAACCCAAACCAGCTCCTATCAATACGACCAGCAGGGTAGGTTAAGCCAAATGGATAGAACATTAAGCCAGGGAGGATCTGAGCGGTATGTTTATTCTTATGACCAGACTGGCAAGTCATCGAAGATCAGGTATACTGGGGCGGACAACGAGTTTTATGATTTTACTTTTAATTATGATAGTGATGGGAGTCTTCTGTCCACCAGAAGATACTTCAATTACTTTAGTGCGTTGTCTTTTGAGCAGGTCCACGCCTATACATTCAGTTTAGGGAACGTGAGCTCGCTGGTCTCAACCACTACGGTCGTCAAAGCGGTTCCAGGTACCTCAATAGTCGCAACATTGCTCGTTTACGATGGCCATCCCAATCCATTTTATGGAGTAGTCCTAATTCCGGCGCCTACAAAGATAGGTGCTCCCTCGACAGGAAATTTTGGTCAGTACACTTATTACGGAGGCATTGATAACTTCCTTCATATGAGCAAGAATAATCTGGTCTTATCCCTTGTGAAAGGTTTTTCACAAACCTCTTACGAGTATACATACAATGCCTCCGGCCTGCCGGTCAGTCGACGGACGTTGGTCAAAGCTATGCTGGACCAGCCCGCTGTTTTGCTGGAAACGTTGCTCTATGAATATGAGAACTATTAAAGCTGCAGGGCAATCCCTTTTTTTGATTTAGGTTCAGTATGCGGTACCCGCTATAACGATTGTCAATTTGTCTGATGCCCAGGGGTTTTGCAGCAGGAGCTGATAACCCGAATTTAAAAAAGGAGCGGTTGAAGTATCCGCTCCTCGGTGCATTCGGACGGCCTATCTATTAGGATTGTTTTAAATGGTAAACCAGTAATGGCAGATGTGTATCCAGGCTTAGTTTTTTGGTCAGCCCCCCTCCGTTGAGCAGGACCTGAAGAAAATTCCGGTCGCGGTTGAAGACCACCAGCAGGTCGGCCTTGATTTTATCGCAGTAATCCTCCAACGCGCCCATGACACTGTCTGCGGCTTTAACAATGATATCCTGGGAAGGAATGTCAAACAACTGCCTGATTTCTGCAATAAACTGGCCGTCGGGTTGGATATTTAACTGCTCATCTGAGTTGATTTTGAGCAGGGTAAGATGTGCTTTCAATTGCCTGATTAGCGCCACAACATCAAGCAGGACATCTTTCTCATCAAACTCCAGTTGGGTGGCATATACGATTTTTTTGAATTCTATGATCTCGGCCTGAGGTGGCACGATCAGTACAGGACAATGTGCGTCGAGCGCAATTCCGGTTGCCGAGCTTCCGATCAGCTTGTCCAGGAAACCACCCTGCCCAGTCCTTCCCATCACCACCAGATCGGCTGCATTCTCCCGGGTCCTCTTTAGTATGGCTGGCTGAATACCATCTGTTTCCCATACGGCTTCGGCCCGGTAGCCTTGTTGCCGGGCCGAGAGGACCAATTCTGTTAGCTTTTCGCGGTAAGAGTCTTCCAGCTCTTGGTAGATTGGCAGTGAACCGGTGTATTCGGGTAATGCGATGTGATCTATAAAAGGCTGATACACATACATAATCAGTAGCCTTGCGCCGGTTTTATCGGCTAGCAGCTTGGCAGCTGCAAGTGCTTTTTGGGAATTCTCTGAAAAATCGACAGGTACGAGGATGGTTTTCATGGGTTGGCCTGAGTTATACAAAATGCGATGTTGGATTCATTTGCAAAGATTCATCGCATATTGAGCCGGAGGAATGATATTGGTCAGCTCACAGCCTGATGCGAGTCTTTTTATCGAAACGCAATATTAAGAGCCTGGATATTAGGTCAAAGAACTGACGCTGATCAGCATTTGCATTGCTGGCCGTCATGTTCAAGGCCTATTGATCCTGGTAGATTTGGCCTGTAAAAAGCGCAAGCGGAATGGCAACAGAAAAACGCATTACTTCTATTCATGAAATCGACCTGAGCCCTAAACCGGGCAAGGTCTACTGGACTGACAGCAGTCGTGAATGGCGGGAGGAATTTATTTATTTTTTGCTGGTCGACCGCTTTCATGACGATCTGGACCGGGTGACCAATACTGTTCCGGGCAGGCAAAAGGGTTTTGGCAGCGCGCAGCAGCTGCAAAAGACCTGCGGCGGAACGCTCAGAGGCATTACCAGGCATCTGGATTACATCAGGGACCTGGGCTGCACAGCATTATGGCTGAGCCCGGTGTTTGAAAATAACGATGCTTCCTACCACGGGTATGCCATTCAAAATTACCTGAATATTGATCCCAGGTTTGGCAGTCGTCAAGATCTGGCCGATCTGGTTGAAAAGGCCCATGGCTTTGGTATAAGGGTGTTTCTGGACATTGTATTACACCACTCGGGTGATAACTGGTCCTATCCGGGCGACTATGATTACTATTATTACCAGGGCGCGGTTTTCCCCTTTTCCAAATGGAGGTCAGATGACGTCCCGCTGCCGGTCGAACTTCGTAACCCTGAGTTGTACTGGCGGAAGGGGCGGATCCGGAATTTTGACACTTATCCAGAAACCCGGGAGGGGGATTTTGCGGGTTTGAAAAGTTTCAAAAACGACACCTCCCCAGAAGCGCTGCTAGTTCAACAGATATTAACAAAAATACATTGTTACTGGATCCGAGAAACGGATGTGGACGGCTTCCGGATCGATGCTGTCAAGCACATGGGGGAAGAGACCATTAGCCAATTTTGCTCGCACGTGAGGGAATATGCCTATCTGTTAGGTAAGCGGGATTTTTTTCTGTTTGGCGAACTGGTCGGGCCAGAGGAAATGTACAACCGCTATATCGGCCCTAAGACTTCGGTGACCGTTGAGGATAAGGCAATCTATTTCGGTTTGAATTCGGTATTGGATTTCCCTTTATACCACATTTTGGCAGACGTCATCTGCGGATTGTCAAAGCCGCAGCGACTTATCGAGCGTTACGAATCGCTAAGGAAGAATGCGATGAGCAGGGGGGAGTTTGGCGAATTCCTGGTGACTTTCATCGATAACCACGACCAGGTCGGCCAGGTATTTAAAAAGCGTTTCGGAAACGAGGCCTCCGAAGGCCAGATCATTGCCGGGGTAGGATTTTTACTTTGTGCGCTGGGAACCCCTTGCATTTACTATGGTACCGAGCAGGGGTTTGACGGTGCGGGCGCCGAAGATTTTAATGTCCGGGAGTCGATGTTTAGCCTGGGAGGCAGCCCGGTAAATGCTTTAAACAAATCCTGCCGGACCTATCAGCAGATCGCGGTTTTGGCAGGAATTAGAAAAGATAGCCCGGTGCTCAAATTTGGAAGGATGTATATGCGCAAGTTATCCATAGATGGGAAAGATTTTTCTTTGCCGACATTCGAAAAATGCCTGCTGGCATTCTCGCGGGTATTATATGACCACGAAATGGTAATCGCTTATAATAGCTCCCTGGTTGAGCATGACGAAGAATATGTACGGGTCGATCCTTTGCTTAATCCGCAGGGAAGCGTCTTTACATTTATTTATGGACAATCCGGCAGCGTGAACGTTCTGACCAACGAGGAAGGCGACCGCCACTTTATCAAGCTGCGGCTTGCACCTGCCCAATTTGTTATACTAAGTAACAAAACCACGGCACCTTCGCCTGAAAATGTGACCTGAAAGATGCCCCGTTTGAGGGAACTGACCATACTCATAAATCCGGGAAGCGCGGGTCATGCGTCCAGTTGGCCCAGGAAGCTAATTTTACAACAACCCGGTCGGCCGTGCTGGTTGTAAAATTTGATGTGGTAACACAGGCGGCGTATATCCACCAAGGTTAAAATGTCGCTACCATATA
>Ga0307414_10001601_pt1 | contig 11757 bp, 5 predicted proteins | sample DK1Ometagenome_FD_203804 | JGI IMG/M metagenome (GOLD analysis project Ga0307414, IMG submission 203804) | Maize rhizosphere microbial communities from greenhouse at UC Davis, California, United States - DK15-O-3 | ecosystem: Host-associated > Plants > Roots > Rhizosphere > Soil | place: USA...
AGTAACTGTTACCTTTGATCAGAAGCTCCTGATTATCTTTATTGCATACAGCGAAACTGAATCCTTTTTGAATAGCATAAGCGCCATATTGGCCCTTCTTATTCAAGGCAAGGAAGCCCACCTGGATCTCTTTTGCTGTTTCAGGCTTTTTTTTGATAATGCGCATGACAGCTTCTTTACAAGCTTCCTCTGGGGGATAACCCTGCCGCATTAGCTCGACGACCAGGAAACTGCCCACATTGCGGATAACCTCTTCACCCACTCCGGTTGATGTGGCCCCCCCAATTTCATTATCTACATATAAGCCTGCGCCAATAATAGGCGAGTCACCTACGCGGCCATGCATCTTATAGGCCATGCCGCTGGTTGTGCAGGCGCCTGATAGATTTCCCTTGGCGTCCATAGCGAGCATTCCTATCGTGTCGTGATTATATTCGTTGCCCGGCAGTTTGCGCGGACTAAAAGACTTATTTTCAATATTAATAACCGGTTTGTATTCAGCTTTCTTCAGCCACTCCTTCCAAGCTTTGATTGACTCCGGTGTTAACAGGTTTGTTCTTTTAAACCCCTGTTCTAAGGCAAATTGTAATGCACCGTTGCCAACCAACATCACGTGCGGCGTCTTCTCCATTACCCGGCGTGCGACAGATATCGGATGCAGAATATGCTCAAGCGCAGCTACGCTCCCACAGTTACCAAACTCATCCATAATACAGGCGTCTAAAGTAACCTTACCATCCCGGTCAGGTAATCCGCCAAAACCCACACTTTGATTCTTTACATCCAACTCAGGAACATGAACGCCCACTTCTACAGCATCTAACGCTCTACCATTATTTTTCAACACCTTCCAGGCAGCAGCATTGGCGGCTATTCCAAAATCCCAGGTGGAAATTACTATGGGGTTGTTTTCAACATTTGATATCGACTCTTCTTCGGGAATCACATCTGCAAAAGCTTTACCTATGATCAGGGAAGCTCCGGCAACGGACGTTCTGGTTATGAATTTACGGCGGTTAAACATGGGTTAAATATAGTAAATACGTAATACGGTCGTACAATCGCTAAAGGAGAAAAGTGGGGAAAGAAAAATTATCTGAATAGCAGGCCAAGATCAATTTCCAGGCCTTTTAACAAGGATGATCGTAGCACTTCCAATCTACCGGCCTTCTGCCTGAGCAGGAACTGTCCATTTTCTAAACTATAGATTTCTGCGTTTAGCTGGATGGGATCAATGATTATATATTCTTTAACACTATAGCGTTCGTAAATATCTTTCTTTTGCCGGAGATCATAATAAGCGGTAGCAGGAGAAAGTATTTCGATGATCAGGTCAGGTGCGCCATAAATAAAATCCTTTATCAATTCTGCCTTCCGGTCTTCTTTAATATAAAATAAATCAGGTTGGAAAATATTTTCCTCATCAAAATGAACATCCAAAGGAGCGATTAGCAACTGTCCCCCATTGTTACATTTAGTCATATAACCCATTATTTGGATGACCAGGTCAAGAAGTATTTTTTGATGATCTGCAATTTGCGATGGCGACATAATTAAATCTGCGTTGATAAGCTGAAATGCCGCACCCTCATTGAGAGACTGGTAATCTTCGTTTGTAAATTTCTTTTTCGCAGCGGTAAGCATATTCAAATTTAATGAATTTGAATTAAGTATCTTCAACCCGTAACAACGTTTAAGACTAAGCAACAGGTAGCTGAAAAATCCCAATTATATAGAAAAACCTGATCGCCTAAATAGAGTTAATTAAACAATTAAAAACATAAAAAACCTTTCATATCATGGCACTAAAAAGAAGAGCAACATCAAAATGGAATGGCAGTGGATTGCAGGGCAGTGGAACGCTAAACGGGCCCAGTGGAGTATTAAAAGACACTCCTTATAGCACCAAAATGCGGTTTGAGAATGAGGATGGCATGGCTGGCACCAATCCGGAGGAATTAATTGCGGCTGCTCATGCAGGGTGTTTCAACATGGCGCTGAGCTTTCAGATTGATGGCGCAGGATTTACTGCTAACGAATTAGAGACTACCGCAACACTTACAGTCGATAAGAACGGCAATGATTGGGAAATCTCCGGAATTGTTCTTGATTTAAAGGGATCTGTTGATGGTATGAATGAATCTCAATTTAAAGAACTGGCTGAGAAGGCAAAGGCTGGTTGTCCGGTTTCCAAAGCTTTATCTGCTGTTCCAATAACACTGCAGGTTAATTTTTCTGGTTAATCTTAACGCTGACAGGGTTTGGAAACCCTGTCAGCGTTAGTGCTCTACTAATCACGTTTTTATGAACAGACTATTAACAATTGTTTTTAGTGGCTTCTTCCTGTGTCCGCTATTTGCGTCCGCAATTAATGTTAAAGATACCAGGATGCTGGCGCAGCCTACTGTCAGTAAAGATCATATCGCATTTATCTATGCGGAAGACCTGTGGGTATCCAACTCTGATGGATCACAACCCCGGAGGCTAACGGTTGATGAGGGCATTGAATCGAGCCCGGTGTTTTCACCGGATGGCAAATTGATCGCCTTCAGTGCACAATATGATGGAAATACGGATGTTTTCACTATACCGGTGGAAGGCGGGAATCCAACGCGCTTAACGTGGCACCCGGGTGCAGATTTGGTGAAAGGTTTCACCGTAGATGGTAGATCGGTTTTGTTCAGCTCTCAAAGAGAAGTTTTCACAAATCGGTATGCTCATTTGTTTACGGTGGCGCTTAGCGGTGGACAAGTCCAAAAGCTCAACATTCCGAACGCCAACCATGCCGTTTATTCTCCTGACGGAACAAGGATGGCATATACTCCAATTTATGACGCCTTTAAACAGTGGAAAAATTACCGTGGCGGAACTATAGCTACAATCTGGATTATTTCTTTCGCTGATAATTCAGTTATTAAAATTCCGCAGCCCGAATCAGGGTGTAATGATACCGGCCCTATCTGGATTGGCAATACCATTTATTTCAGGAGTGATCGTAACGGAGAATTCAATCTCTATTCTTATGACATACCATCAAAGGCTGTAAAACAACTTACAGAATTTAAGGACTTTCCGGTGCTAAATGCTTCAGGGGGAAATGGGAAGATTATTTTTGAACAGGCGGGCTACCTGCACAATTTCGACCTGTCTTCATCCCGGTCAGCTAAGCTAACAGTTGGCATCGCTGCGGATTTATTAGAATTGAGACCCCGGTTTGTAAACGGTGAGAATTATATCCGGAGCGCGGACATTTCTCCCTCGGGTTCCCGCGCTGTTTTTGACTTTCGTGGTGACATTTTAACGGCTCCCGCGGAAAAGGGCGATCCGCGTAATCTTACAACAACCACCGCAGCGCATGAAAAGTATCCTTCATGGTCACCGGACGGCAAGTCTATCGCTTATTTCTCTGATGTATCCGGCGAATACCAACTGCATATAAAACCACAGGATGGGAAAGGTGACGCTAAACCGTATAAACTTACCGGAACGGGCTTCTATGCGTTTATTAAATGGTCGCCGAATAGTAAGAAAATTAGTTATACAGACAACGCACGGAATCTTTATATTTTAGACATTGCCTCAGGAAAATCTGAAAAGATTGATTCAGATGAATTATATGTACCCGGACCATTCAGGGATCTTGCCGGAGACTGGTCGTCTGATTCAAGGTGGCTGGCTTATACCAAAGTGACCGAAACACAGTTTAAACGGATCTATCTATATTCTGTGGATGAGAAAAAGTCTTTTGCTCTCACCGACGGTCTAAGTGATGCTGCAGATCCTAAGTTTGACAGGGAAGGCAAGTTCCTCTACTTCTTCGCGTCTACTAATGCAGGGCCAGTTATCAACTGGTTTGACCAGTCAAATGCAGATATGAGGGCAAGCAGCTCAATTTACCTGGTGACTCTTCAAAAAGAAACGGTATCGCCATTTGCTAAAGAAAGTGATGAAGAAGGTGCAGAAAAAGAATCTGCGCCAGATAAGTCGGATAAAAATAAAAAGCCGGATAAACCAGCGTCTGGAGATAAAGTGAAGCCCTTACATATTGATTGGGAAGGAATCCAAAACCGGATTGTTGATCTGCCTTTGCCGGCCGGAAATCTGGGCAATTTGGGAGTGGAAGATGAAGGTAAAGTATTATATATTTCTTACGGGTATGACAATAACGGGCCCGGCATGATGCATCTGTATGACCTGAAGAAGCGCAAAGATTCGGACGTTACCGAAATGAACGGTTACACTCTATCTGCAGACGGCAAAAAGATGCTCTATGTTAATGGCAGCTCCTGGTTTATCAGCAACTCCGGAGAAAAGCCTGAAACAGGTAAAGGACCCATCAACACATCAGAGCTACAGGTAAAAATTGATCCATCAGCCGAATGGCCACAAATATTCGATGAGGCCTGGCGTGTGAACCGGGATTATTTTTACGATCCGGGAATGCATGGCACCAACTGGGCAGCCATGAAGAAAAAATACGAGGTTTTTCTTCCGCACCTGGCAAGCCGAAGTGATTTAAACACCTTAATTCAATGGATGTGCAGCGAGTTGTCGGTAGGTCATCACCGTATTTCGGGTGCTGGCGACAGGCTGAATAATCCTGCCAGAGTACCTGGTGGTCTGCTAGGGGCTGATTACACAATAGCGAATGATCGCTACCGCTTCAAAAAAATCTATGGTGGTTTAAACTGGAACCCAAACCTTCGGTCGCCTTTAACGGAGCCCGGTGTAAACGCTAAGGTAGGCGATTACCTTCTGGCGATTGATGGTCGTGACATCAAGTCTTCGGAAAATCTTTACCAGTTCTTTGAAAATACCGCGGGGAAAATTGTTGAGTTAACCATCGGTCCCAACCCTAACTTTACCAGTTCAAAGGTGGTCAAAGTGGTGCCCGTTGATAACGAATATGCATTACGGAATAGAGACTGGGTTGAAGAGAACCTTAAGAAGGTAACTGAGGCTACGAAAGGACAGGTTGCCTATGTGTATGTTCCAAACACTGCTGAGTTGGGTCATGAGTATTTCAAACGCTACTTCTATCCTCAAGCCAACAGAAAGGCTATTATTATCGACGAGCGTTTCAACGGGGGCGGCCAGCTTGCCGATTATTACATCGACCTTCTTCAGAAGCCTTACCAGGCGCATTGGAATATGCGCTACGGCAAAGATCTGAAATCACCAAGCGCATCTATCCAGGGACCAAAAGTGATGATCATTGACGAAACGGCCGGATCGGGTGGAGATATGTTGCCATGGATGTTCCGGAAATTTCAGGTAGGTACCCTTGTAGGAAAACGTACCTGGGGTGGCTTAGTCGGAATTTTAGGGTTTCCGGAGTTCATTGACGGAGGTTCTGTTACTGCACCTAACGTTGCTATCTGGACTAAAGATGGTTTTATTGTGGAAAACGTGGGCGTTGAACCGGATATAGAGGTTGAGCAATGGCCATCAGAAGTGCTCAAGGGCAGGGATCCTCAACTTGAAAAAGCTATTGAGGTCGCACTGAAAGAATTAGACAAAAATCCTCAGACAGCTCCGATACGGCCTGCCTATCCAGTAAGGGCTAAAAATTAATTGAGCGCAGTAATTAAATTGAAAACGCTGGCATACAATTGTCGGCGTTTTTTCTTTGTATAGAATTTAAAATGTTACATTCTATTTTTCATGGGCCAGAAATATTCCTTTAACTTTAATATCAGCATATAAATAATCAGCCTCTAATATCCTCCTGATACTTCGGACATAATTCTGATCCTGTAATCCTTAGTTCTTTCGATTCTTTAGCCCCGTCCTTTAAGACCAGTTGCCACGTTTCATACAATTTTCTTGAGTCTATTCATCTCCCAGAAAATCAAGAATGAAAACATCGCTCAAATCTTTCTGCGTGTTGCTGTTTTTCACGACGCAGACCATTAGTGCCAGCTTCTCTCAAACAAGGATAGAGGGACTGGTAACAGAGTTATCAGGCAAACCATTCCCGTCTGCCAATGTGATACTAATTCGGGCCGTCGACTCAAGCATGGTGAAAGGAACCATCTCGGATGCTAAAGGCAGATATTTCTTTGAAAACATTCTGTCAGGCAGATACCGGATAACAGCAAGCTTTATAGGTTATCAGCAATTTTATACAGAGCCGATTGATATAACCCGGGCTGGAACAATCAAACAAACTCCTATCCGGCTGAAGGAACTGGGTGTCAACCTCAATGAAGTCGTTGTATCGGCTAAAAAGCCATTGTATGAGCAGAAGGTAGATCGCTTGGTCATCAATGTGCAAAGCAGCATTGTGGCTGTAGGTGGAACGGCTTTGGATGTTCTTGAAAGATCGCCTGGCGTTATTGTCAACCGTCATAGTAACACCCTTTCGATGAATGGGAAGGACGGTGTTGTCGTTATGATCAACGGAAAAGTAAATCATATGCCTTTATCCGCGGTAATACAACTCCTCGAAGGAATGAATGCGGGGAACATTGAAAAAATTGAACTGATCACGACTCCGCCTGCTAAGTTTGACGCCGAAGGTAATGCCGGCTTTATCAATATTGTTATGGTTAACAATCCTGATGCAGGCACTAATGGTTCATATTCATTAAGCTTAGGCTACGGTCGCGGGGAAACCTCACTGGCAAGTGCCAACTTTAATCATAGAAAAGCTAAAGTTAATTTTTATGGTGATTACTCCTTCTCAAGAACGCAACAGCCACAACGGATCTCCTCTTACCGGCAGGTGCGAAATGGAGAAACATCGATTGAAAACACCTCAATATCCGACCGCGACCCTCTGACAAACATTCATAATGGCAGGCTGGGACTCGATTACCAGCTAAGCAAAAACACGGTATTGGGAGCACTGGTTTCTGGTTATACACGGAAATGGACAATGGATGCTTTAAATAAGGTGGCTATTATATATAACAGTCGCTTAGACACCTCATTGAATATAGTCAATGACGAACTAAACAGATGGAGGAACTATGGACTGAATATGAATGTACAGCATACTTTTAAAAATACTGGTGTATTGACCTTTAATGCTGACCATTTGTACTATGAACAAGAGAATCCATCAAATTATTTAAACTCCTATTATAATGGCTCTGGTGGATTTCTTTTTGAGAATCAAACCAGGAGTGGAAAAGTTACCCCTATTCGCATGTGGGTTTCAAGTGCAGATTATTCAAAGAAATTAGGGAAAAAGACAGACTTTGAGATGGGCTTAAAAGCAGCACACTCAAGGTTTACGAACGATGTAGAAGTTAACCGGCTGTTACAAAACTCCTGGATAGAAGATCCGTCACTCACTTCCAAATACAATCTCAAAGAACAAATAGCTGCTGCTTATTCCTCCGTAAGTGTCAATCTAAATTCTAAAATGGACATAAAGTTGGGCCTGAGATATGAATTCACAAGCTCCAACCTGGGAAGCCAGCGCGAGAGGAACATTGTTGACAGGAATTATGGTGACCTGTTCCCAACGTTTTTTATTTCCCGGAAATTAGATGCACATGAATCTCTAAACTTTACCTATAGTAAACGGATTACCCGGCCAACCTTTAATGATATGGCTCCTTTTGTTATATTCATTGATCCCAATACATTTTTTTCAGGTAATGCGGCTTTACAGCCATCTATTTCCAACTCTGTAAATACCTCATATAATTACAAAAGCTATATCTTCTCTCTGAATTATAGTCATGATAAATCCGCAATTGCCAACTTTCAGTCGCGAATAGACTCGACGCTCAACCGGGAAATTCTGACAGCCGAAAATCTGGATAACATCAACAGCATTTCGGCAACAATGGCCCTTCCACTCGATATCACCAGATGGTGGAATGCGCAAAACAATTTGATTGGCAGATGGCAGCAGGTGAACGGAAATTACAATAATAATAAGGTCAGGATAGAACAGCAGAACTTTCAGATTGTATCGAGTAACAACTTCAAGCTCCCGAAAAATTGGTCTGTAGAGTTAATGGGCTTTTATCGATCTGCTAACCTGTTTGGCAGAGCTGTTGTGAAGCCTTTTGGAATGATCAATTTTGGCGTGCAAAAGAAATTGAATCAACAACGGAATGTTTTCAGCTTCAATATAACCGATGTGTTAAACACCGGGATATTCAAGTTTTATACCTTGATTCCTGATCAGAATCTGAATACTTCGTTTAAAGGAAAATTTAATCAACGGACATTCAAAGTTACCTATACCCACCAATTTGGTAACCAAAAGCTAACGGGAAAACGGGAACGTAAGACAGCTTCGGAGGAAGAGCGAAACAGGGTAACTCAGTAGAAACACGGGCAGACCTTATGATGGATGCCAGTGTTTCTGAATTTAATTAACGGTTTTGATCTTAAGTTCATCTAACTGTCTTTGGTCAATTACAGACGGAGAATCGATCATAACATCTCTTCCGGAGTTATTCTTCGGAAAGGCGATTACGTCGCGTATTGAATCCAGGCCTGCAAAAATAGATACCAAACGGTCAAAGCCGAAAGCAATACCTCCGTGAGGCGGGGCGCCGTATTCAAAGGCATCCATTAAGAATCCGAACTGATTTTGCGCTTCTTCTTTGCTGAAGCCCAGATGGTCAAACATTAATGATTGCAGTTTACGGTCGTGAATCCGGATGGAACCACCACCGATCTCCGTTCCGTTGATTACAAGATCGTAGGCATTGGCCCGCACTTCACCTGGTTTGGTATCAAGCAATGCAATATCTTCCGGTTTAGGGGAAGTGAATGGATGATGCATCGCGTGGTAGCGCTCATTTTCTTCATCCCACTCGAGTAAAGGAAAGTCAAACACCCAAAGCGGGGCAAAGGTATTTTTGTCGCGCAGGCCTAAACGGGTTCCCATTTCCAGGCGGAGTTCATTTAGCTGCTTCCGAACTTTCTCAGTGGCGCCCGCCATAACCAGGATCAGGTCACCTGCTTCTGACTGAAATGCTTCAGACCACTTCTTAAGTTCTTTTTCATTGTAAAATTTATCCACTGAAGATTTTAATGTTCCATCGGCATTATGTCGCATGTAGATCAATCCCGTACCGCCAATCTGCTGACGTTTTATGAAATCGGTCAACTCATCCAGTTGCTTACGGGTATACTCAGCAGCTCCCTTGGCGTTAATACCGACAACAAGTTCGGCGTTGTCAAAAACAGGAAAGCCAAACCCTTTAACCAGGTGATTGAGCTCCACGAACTTCATCTCAAAACGTGTATCCGGTTTATCAGAGCCGTAAAGACGCATAGCTTCTGCATACTTCATTCTCGGCACTTCAATCAGGTCAACACCCTTTACGTTCTTAAACATTTGGCGTATCAATCCCTCAAATACGTTCAGAATATCCTCTTGTTCGATAAACGCCATTTCACAGTCAATTTGAGTGAACTCCGGCTGGCGGTCCGCACGAAGATCCTCATCACGGAAGCATTTCACAATTTGAAAGTAGCGGTCAAAACCAGAAACCATTAACAACTGCTTAAATGTTTGAGGAGATTGCGGGAGTGCATAAAACTCTCCCGGGTTCATTCTGCTTGGCACTACGAAGTCACGGGCACCTTCGGGTGTGGACTTAATTAACACCGGCGTTTCTACCTCTATGAAATCAAGTCCATCTAAATATTTTCTTACCTCCTGCGCCATCTTATGACGAAGTACCAGGTTGTTTCTTACAGGGTTACGGCGAAGGTCAAGGTACCGGTATTTCATGCGCAGATCATCACCACCATCGGTTTCATCCTCAATAAGAAAAGGAGGTAGCTTGGCCGGGTTCAATATCTCCAGGGTGGTAACTTTTATTTCAATTTCCCCGGTAGCTATCTTTAAGTTCTTGCTTGAACGTTCAATCACTTTGCCCGTCACTTTCATCACAAACTCTCGGCCGACTTCACGAGCCTGTGCTCTCAGATCAGCATTATCTTCAGAGTCAAAAGTTAACTGAGTTATACCGTAACGGTCGCGCATATCAATGAAGGTCATACCGCCCAGGTCGCGGGATTTTTGCACCCAACCGGCCAGGCTTACGTCTTTACCTAAATCTTTAATACTTAATTCCCCGCAGGTATGACTTCTGTGCATTTCAATATCAGTTTAAACTTCCTGCAAAAGTATGATTTTTGCGGATATTGCGTAAAGCTATACGACCCGGACGGAATTTTACCCGACTCCACCGGTGCCTTATCTAATCATTTCGCGCTTTTGTCTCTATTTCCAAAAATGGTAGTATCTTTGCCCTATCAATAAGGGGTGCCTTGTTTGTGAAACAAACACAAAAACAGGCTGAGATCATACCCATCATAAAAGGCGGACAGGCCAACAGGCAGAAGGGCAAAAGGTGTAAACCTTCAACCTTCAGCCATCAAACCTTCAACCTTAAATGAGCACCTGATCCGGGTAATGCCGGCGTAGGGAGAGGTAAAGTTAATATATCTGCATATAACCCCTGTATGCAGGATGTTTAACTAATTATTATTTAAAGCGTGAAAAAATTTCTGATGATCGTCCTAGCGACGGTACTGTTGCCTGCATTTGCAATGGCTCAATTCTCTGTTAATGGAAAAATTACTGATAAAGACTCCGGGCTGCCGCTCAGTGGTGCAAGTGTAAATTTGAACAATTCTCTTGTCAGCGTAAGAAGCAATGTGAGTGGTGATTTTAGTTTCCATAATATGAAGCAAGGTTCTTACACTTTTCGGGTGTCTTACCTTGGATATAAAACCATCGAACAATCATTAAACATCAACAAAAACCAAACGATTAATCTGGAGCTCGAACAAACAAACTTAATGGCTGATGAGGTGATTGTTTATGCTACACGTGCTTCAGCGAAATCAGCAAGCACTTATCAAAACATTAGCAAAGCCGAAATTGAAAAGAATAATTTAGGTCAGGATCTTCCCTTCCTGCTTAACCAAACGCCATCGGCAGTAATCACTTCGGATGCAGGCGCTGGTGTTGGTTATACCGGTATCCGCATCCGCGGAAGCGACCCAACACGAATCAATATGACTATCAATGGAATTCCTTATAATGATTCTGAAAGTCAGGGCAGCTTCCTGGTGAATCTTCCGGATCTTGCTTCTTCAATAAATAATATTCAGATACAGCGGGGTGTAGGGACATCTACCAACGGTGCAGGAGCTTTCGGTGCTAGTCTGAACATCCAAACCAGCACACGTCGTGATTCAGCCTACGCAGAGTTGAATAATACATTCGGCTCGTTCAACACTTTAAAGAACACTGTTAATGTGGGTACAGGAATGATCAACAACAAATTCAGTTTTGATGGTCGCCTGTCACGCATTAATTCTGACGGATATATTGACCGTGCTTCTTCCCGCCTGAAATCCTATTTCTTGAGTGGCGCCTACTACGGTAAGAACAGCCTGTTGCGGGCAAACGTATTTTCAGGAACCGAAAAAACCTACCAGGCATGGAACGGCGTTCCTCAAAATTTACTGGAGAGCAACCGTACCTACAATGGTTTTACATACGATGACCAGACTGACAATTACACGCAGGATCATTACCAGCTATTATATTCTCACTCGTTTTCGCCAAAGGTATCTGCTAATGCTGCGTTACATTACACGCGGGGCCGTGGGTATTATGAGGAATATAAAGAGGACGCAAGTTTCTCTGGTTACGGTATCGACAATGTAATTATAGGAGGTGAAACAATTGAGTCATCCGATCTGATTCGTCGCCGTTGGTTAGACAACGATTTTTATGGCGCAACATATTCCCTGGTCTAT
>Ga0307414_10001602_pt1 | contig 11753 bp, 4 predicted proteins | sample DK1Ometagenome_FD_203804 | JGI IMG/M metagenome (GOLD analysis project Ga0307414, IMG submission 203804) | Maize rhizosphere microbial communities from greenhouse at UC Davis, California, United States - DK15-O-3 | ecosystem: Host-associated > Plants > Roots > Rhizosphere > Soil | place: USA...
TTTCCGACAATGTTGACGAAGCCTGCTTTGTGGTTAGAATCGATCATTTCTCAAGATTTTTTTGCAAAGGTACTTGATTTTGTAGAGTTTGTCCTTACCTTTGTATCACAATCCGCCGGAAGGGTGGGTGACAAAAGAGAAAACAAGGGCATAGCCTTAAAAATATATCGCGGGATGGAGCAGTTGGTAGCTCGTCGGGCTCATAACCCGAAGGTCACAGGTTCGAGTCCTGTTCCCGCTACTTTTCGACTCCGAACAATGTAAAAATTGTTCGGAGTTTTTTGTTTTTCAGGGGTTTAGCGTTATCCGAATCTGTTTAATTCGGATGATTTTGTCCCCCAATTTGTCCTTTTTTTCAACTAAGAGTCTCAATGTTTTTTCCATGCTGAGACTTCGGATGGCTTGATGCGGTATCGTTCAAAATCCCATCATGTAGCCCGAGAAGTTCAGAGTCCATTACTTCAGTGAATTTTGCTTGATCTTCATTGGCTAGATTTAGGGTGACAATTTTGATACGAGGCAGGTATCTGAATGCCGATACCAGAGTAGCGGATGTTTAGAGCTGCAATTCTTACCTTTTTCAGAAACCGGTTAATGGAAATTCAATGTGATCACTTTTCACCCCCGTGCATCTCACTTTCCTGTAGCTCAGAAGGCAGATGTCCAAACTGCTCCTTGAAAAGCTTTCTGAAATATTTTACACTGGTAAAACCGACTTCATATGCCGCCTGAGCTACCCCGAGTTTTTCTTCTCTGATGAGCGCAGCAGCCTTTTTTAATTTGACCGAGTTGGTGTATTGATTGATATTCTGGCCAGTGAGTGCTTTTAATTTCCTGAACAGGGAAGTTCTGCTCATTCCCATAGCTTGAGAGATAGTGTCTACATCGGTAATTTGCTGTGCTATTCCGCTCAAGACATGCCTTTCCAATTCTTTCAAAAAGGACTTTTCCCTTCCAACGGCACTCTTTTCTGAGGGAGAAAGCTCCTCCTGCTGGGAGTTTTTTCCTAAATAATAAGTTCGAAGACGGATTTTTGCGTCCAGAAGATTTCTGATTCTGGATTTCAGGATCTTTGTTTCGAAAGGTTTGGTAATGTAATCGTCGGCTCCCTTCCCGAATCCTGAGACGATACTCTCCGTATTGTCTTTGGCCGAAAGCAAAATCACAGGAATATGCGTGGTGCCAGGATTGTCTTTAAGTATTCCGCAGAGGTCAATGCCGTTTTTTTCAGGCATCATAATATCCGAAATAATCAGGTCAGGTATATACTGCATTGCTTTTTCCAAGCCCTGAATTCCGTTCACCGCAAAGATCAAGTCATAGTCTTCCGACAGAAGGGTATCCATGTATTCCAATATTTGCGGATTATCATCTATGACCAATACCACCTCCCTGTTTCCCTCAAGATCAAAATTCACTTTCGCCTGTACCCGCGAACCTTCAGATGCAGGAAGCCATTCATTTGTAGTTTCAAGAGTCCTGAGAGGTGGGCTATAGGTCTTAACCCCTTGGAGTGGGATTCTTATACTGAAGCTACAGCCTTTTCCGGGCTGGCTGACCAGATGTATAGTCCCTTGATGATCCTCAACCAGTCTTTTGGTCAACGCAAGCCCGATTCCGGTTCCTTTTTCAGCAGAACTTTCTCCGCCTTGATAATACCAATTGAAAATTCGTCCCTGTTCCTCGTAGGGAATTCCCGGTCCGTTGTCACTTACACACAGTTCAAATTCCCCGGGTAATTCTCGCAAGGCTACGCTGATCTGGTCATTTATGCGACAATATTTCAGGGCGTTGGAGAGCAGGTTGTTGAAGATAATGTGAAGCTTTTGGATATCAACTGCTGCAGTAAAATCACTTTTCGGCAAATCACTCCTTAGTCTGATCCCTTTATGACGGGCCAGAGGCTGGTATTGCTTTATCCACTGTTTGAGTGGCTTTGCCAGTGATTGGGATTTTATATTTAGCTCATTGACATTGAGTTCTGAATTTCTGAACTCCAGAAGCTTAGAAATCATCTCATGTAGATATTTGGCATTTTTCTGGATTAGCTTCAGTACTTTGAGATGCTTTGCATTTTTTGTTTCATGCAATAAATCTTCTACTGGAGCGATGATCAGAGTAAGGGGCGTCTTAAGTTCATGGGAAAAACCTGTGAAAAACTGTACTCGCTCTTCGTTAAGCTCATGCTCCAGATGCCTTTGTTTTTTTTCAAATAGAAGTGAGTTTTTCAGCTTTAGTCGTTCTGCGTAGTAGCGCATTCCCGTCACGACCAAGGTGAGCAATAAGACCAGGTAAAGTAGATATGCTGGCCAGGTCTTCCAGAATGGAGGATGGATTGTGATTGCCATTTCATTTTCTGCGATGGTCCTGGTCCCCGAACTTGCTCTTGCTTTGAGTATATATTCCCCCGGCGGGATATTACTGAGATTGGCGGTGCCGGTTTGATTGGTTGCTATCCATTGACTATGGAAGGGCTCCAGTTTATAGTCATAGTTTACATCTTTTCCTACCGGTAGTTTCAGTGCGACAAAATCGATAGATATCAGACTTTGATCGTGAGCTAAGTCGAGCTCAGGAAGGAAAGGAAGTGACTGATTGAGCCTGAAGCCTTCTACATCAGTTCTTACCGATGCTTTTTTGTTCATCAATCGAAGGTCGGTGAATATCAAGGGGTAGTTATTGGCTTGACCGTCCAACGTTTTGGGATTGAAGGCATTTATACCCTTATTTCCCCCAATGTACACCTCGCCGGATTGGGTGACTAACGCTGCTCCGATGTTGAATTCTGCCAGCTGGATGTTGTTGATCGAATTGAGATTGCCCACCTCATTTGTCTGTGGGTCAAAAAAACTGATGCCTCTATAGGTGCCGAGCCAGATTTTCCCGTCTTTTCCTTTGGCCATGCTGTTGATGGAGTTGTTGCTCAGCCCGTTCTCATCTGTGAAAAGTGTAAAAGCTTTGGTTTCTGGGTTTAAGCGGACCAGTCCCTCATAACGACTACCGGCGATTACCTCGCCATTTTCCAGTACTTCGATAGCAAACACTACCTCGACAGGAAAACCTGGGATGGTGTTTTCATTGAAGAGTTCCTGCTCTCCCGTTAGATAGTTGTACCTGATAATCCCGTCACCGAAAGTTGCCAGCCAGAGATTTCCTAGCTCATCTTCGGCTATGTCACGGATGTCAATTTTCCCAAGTTGCCTGACGTAGTCAAAATCGTCGATGGGAGGATGGTAACGGTAGAGTCCGCCTCTGTTGGAACCAACCCATATCTGCCCGTTTTTGCTCTCAAAGATTTTACGCACATCATTTCCATTTTCCTGACTTCCCTGGAGATAATGCTTGGATTTGCCTGTTTTAGCATCCAATAAATTCAACCCGCCCTGATAGGTGCCTACCCAAAGTCTGTCTTTACTGTCCTCTAAAAGGGAAATAATGTAATTGTTGGAAAGGCTGTGAGGATCTCCAGGAGTATGCGCATAATGGCTGATGCGTTCGGTTCGGGGATCAAAGTAATCCAATCCTCCGCCGTCTGTACCGATCCAGATTTTGCCGTTGTTTCCCTCTGCGAGTGATCCGATTCTATCATGCGAAATCGTCTCAGTTTTGGAAAGGTTGCGTTGGATTAGTTTCACAGGTTCGCCTTGTGGGTTTACAAAATTGAGTCCCGTGCTGGTTCCTATCCACATATATCCATCCCTGCTTAGCTTAAGGCTGGAGACAGTTCTATTAAATACACTACTTCCGTCTTGTTCAGGTCTAAACCATTTCAGCTCGATCTTTTGATCTTTCAAAAAACGGTCTGAATTCAGGATATTCAATCCACCGTTTCTGGTGCCGATCCAGAGATTTCCAAAGGGGCCTTTTTCAAAGCAAAGTACATTTCCATCGCTTAACCCCAGCTTGGGCTGGTCGGAAGCCTCTAGCTTAAGCGTATCTGCATCGGTAGTGATCACGCGAATGCCGGCATTTGAACCTACCCAGAGATTGCCTGCATCATCGGTGAAAAGCGAATTGATATTTGCAGGAAAGGAGGGAACTGAATCCTCCAAAGAGGTAATCTTGTTCCGGCGCAAATCTATTTTGTCAAGTCCTCTGTCAAAATGCCCTACCCAAAGAATGGAATCTCCCTGCATAGCCAGGGCTGAAATACGGGTGGATGAAAGGGCGTTTGGATCTGAAAGATGATGAGTAAATGTGGCGCGGACGGTGTCGGCATCCAGGACCTGTATGTTTCCTTCGAAGGTGGTAATGATTTTTTGACCCTTGGGCCCGTCGATGATATTGCTGATTGAATTTGGATTCAACCCTCGGACTAAGTCAGAATCAATGAATGAATCAGATTTCGGGTCATAAGTACTCAATCCTTTGTTGGTGGCTAATAGCAGGTGCTGGTTGTGATCTATTTTCAACTGCTCTATATAGTTTGCCACAGGCCCTACTGCTGGATTTCTGTTGCTTTTCCTATAAATCTGGAAGCTATGCCCATCGTATCGGTTCAGCCCGTCTATGGTTGCGATCCAGATGAACCCTAGAGAATCCTGTTCAATTTGATTGATGTAGTTATTGGACAAGCCGTTTTGCACATCGAGGAGGTAAAAAGTCAGTTGATCCTGTCGGGTGAAAATGGAGCCGGAATCGAGACTTTGCGCACTGCCGATCCGGCAAAAGCAAAGTAACAGCAAGGTTATAACAATGGGCTTCATCTGTGCACAATCAATATAAATCTCCTGAATAAAACCAGCATTATTCACAGGAATAGGCATTTGATCAATTTATACCCCCTTATTTGCTGATTTGTTACCCCAACATCTTTCGGGTTTTCCAGAACATTGTTTCGAATACTCAGGAGTTTTTCTCCAAGTCTTTCGCCTTTACTAATTAACAAATAAACCTAAAAAACATGCTAACACAATTACCAGCCAGGGCGTGGCTGTATTGTATGTCATTCATGCTTGTAATGATATGCACTGTGCCCAATGTATTTGGTCAGGAGAAAATCTCAGGCCAGATTTTGGATGAAACCGGCACGGGACTCCCAGGAGCTTCCGTTTTATTAAAAGGTACTACCACAGGAGCTGTCACAAATTTGGATGGCAATTTTACCTTAACATTTGCCCCAACTGAAAACGCCACTTTAAGTATATCCTTTATTGGATATGTGACGCAGGAGCGCGTCATTCAAAGCGGGGAAAGTAGAATTACTGTTCAACTTGTACCTGATGAGCAATCACTCAATGAAGTAGTGGTCGTGGGATATGGTGAGCAGAAGAAAGCGACGGTCACCGGATCTATATCGCAGGTAGAAGGCAGGGATTTGAAAAATAGTCCACAACCCAATATTTCTAATTCACTTTCTGGAAGATTTTCAGGAATCATTGCCAATAACAGAGGGGGCGAACCTGGATACGATGGGTCAAGTATCAGTATCAGAGGCTTGGCTACTACCGGAAACAATGATGTGCTTGTCGTGGTGGATGGTGTCCCGGGACAGATTGGCGGCCTAGAGCGACTCAATCCGAATGACATAGAAAGTATATCGGTATTGAAGGATGCTTCCGCAGCAATCTATGGTTCCAGAGCTGCCAATGGGGTGATTCTGGTGACAACCAAAAGTGGTAATTCCGGTAAACCGGTGATTTCCTACAGCTTTAATCAGGGTTTTTCCTCACCTACACGATTGCCGGAGATGGCTGATGCAGGTACTTATGGCCAGATCAGAAATGAAATTGCCTATTACAATAATCCGCAGGGTGGGTTGAATCAAGTCTATTCGGAAGATGAGCTGGGGATATTCAGAGACGGATCAGATCCGCTCAACTATCCGAACACGGATTGGGCAGCCGCAACTTTGGAGAATTCGGCGTTGCAAAGCCAACATGATCTGAGTATCAGAGGGGGTTCAGATAATGTGACCTATTTCTTGTCATTAGGCAAAACTGGACAGGATGGATTGTATAAGGATGGAGCTACTCGCTACGACCAATACAGCTTTCGCTCCAATGTAGATGCTGATATCACTGATAAACTGACCGTGGGACTATCCCTTTCCGGTAGAAAGGAAGATAGACAATACCCTACCTCGGGTGCCGGAGATATATTCCGTTCGATCTACAGGGCTTATCCTACAGTAGCGGCAGTATATCCCAATGGTCTTCCGTCTACTGGAATTGAAAATTCCAATCCAGTGGTGATGGCAACAGAGCAAGGGGGATTGAACCAGAATCCCCGTTACGTTTTCAACGGCATTTTAAGAGGTAAATATGAATTTGGCTTCTTGGATGGTCTTTCCGCTGAAGGGTTCTTCTCGGTAGATGAAAGCTCTGATAGATCCAGAAATTTTGCCAAGCCTTACACCTTGTATAATTACGACCGTACGTCAGATTCTTACAATCCTGTCGTAGTAGGAGGGGGTCCTGATCAGCAGCCTACGCTTTCTGAATCCCACTATTCCCAATCCATGGTTGTGTCCAATATCCGTTTGAACTTCAAACATTATTTTGGAAACCATTTCCTCGATGCATTTGTGGGCTATGAACAGAGCGAAAACAGATCCCATACGCTAGGAGCTTCCAGACTTCATTTTCCTACCGCAGAAACGCCTGAATTATCACAGGGTGGAGCGGCTGCCTCCGATTACGACAACTGGGGAAGTAGCTACAACTACACCAGAAAAAGTTACCTGAGTAGAATCGCCTACAACTACAATGAAAAGTACTTGGCTGAGGTCCAGATGAGAGTTGACGGCTCATCTAATTTCCCATCTGACAGCAGGTATGGATTTTTTCCTTCACTTTCTGTAGGGTATAGAATTTCTGAAGAAGATTGGTTCAGAGACAAGTTGGGCTTTTTTAATGATCTGAAGTTCAGAGCTTCTTACGGTAAACTTGGAAATGACAACGTGGGACAGTTCCAGTATTTTGACAACTATTCCTTCAATAACCGCTATATACTTGGTGACGAGGTAAACACGGGCATCGACCTCACTAGATTGGCCAATCCAAATATCACCTGGGAAGTGGCTACAAAAACGGATGTGGGCTTCAACGCCATCTGGCTTCAGAAATTCACAACCGAGTTTATCTATTTCCAGCAGGATAGAAGTAAAATACTTACCATCCGGAATGCATCGATTCCCGGTTCTTCAGGAATTGTGAATCCCTATGATGGTCAGTCGCTGGTGCCTGCCGAAAATATAGGCGAGGTAAAAAGCCATGGGTTTGAGTCCACTGTAGGTTATCGCCACGAAGGGAATTTCAGCTTTGGCGTTGCAGGAAACTTCACCTATGCCAAAAATGAAATTGTGTACATCGATGAGGCGGCTGGTGTCTTGGACTATCAGCGTCAGACAGGCAACCCGATGAATACTTACCTGCTCTACAATGCAACAGGTATTTTCAGAAGCCAGGAAGAACTGGACAGCACTCCCCATGTACCCGGTGCCATAGTCGGAGATCTGATCTATGAGGATTTCAACGGAGACGGGGAGATCAATGCAGATGACATGAGCCGGACTAAGTATGGTAATATCCCTCAGATTACGTTTGGGATGACCTTGAATGCTGCCTGGAAAAACTGGGATTTCTCAGCAGTGATTTCAGGACAGACGCAGGTGAATCAATACGTATTGCCGGAATCCGGTACGGTGGGCAACTTCTACAGCAGCTGGGCGGACAACCGCTATTCTCCTACCAACCCCGACGGAACTTTCCCTAGGGTAAGCGAGCGTGCTTCTTCCGCAGTAAGTGGTGGTTTGTATAGAAACAACTTCTGGTTGAATGACGCTTCCTTTGCCCGATTGAAGAATGTACAGATCGGCTACAATGTTCCTCAGCCGGTGTTGGATAGACTCTCAATCAGTAGCTTGAAGATTTATGCCAATGCATTCAATCTATTTACACTTACCGGAGTGAAAGATTATGACCCGGAAGGTTCCAGTGAGAGCGGACAGTTCTATCCGCAGCAGAAGATCATCAACCTTGGTGTAAACATTCAATTCTAAACCTGACCAAAATGACTACTAAAAATATATTTAAACCATTCCTGGGAATCGCGCTGAGTGGCCTGTTGCTGGGAGGATGTAATGAGGATTTCCTTGATGTGGTGCCTACAGACCGAGTGTCCGATGCTTCGATCCTTTCAGATTCAACTTTGTTTGAAGCTTATGTAATCAACAGATACCTAGGGGTAAGATTGACAGATAAAGAGGGGGATGGAAACGTGCCGGGCTTTGGGCGTGGATTTGAATACGCCATGTGGAGTTCGCTCACGGATGAGTCCATTTATAATAACGATGACAATACCTGGTTTATACAGCAAGGCCAGCTTTCACCGCAAAATACTGGGATAGCAGGGACCTTCTGGGGAAGATCGTACAGAAGTATCCGTGAGGTAAATTATGCTTTGGCAAATATCGGTGAACTGGAAATGAGCCAAACAGGAAAGGATTTGCTGATCGCAGAACTCAAATTTATCCGTGCGTTCCGTTACTTTGATCTGATCAAAAATTATGGGGATGTGGTGTTGATGGGAGATAATGTAGCCCAGCTGGGAGATGATTTCTCAGACCCTTCCTTCTATACGCGCGCACCCAAAGAAGAAGCTATAGCCTATGTAATTCAGGAATTGGATGCCGCAGCTGCAGCTTTACCACAGACCAATAGTGGATCTTGGCTGGAAGGACGTGCTACCAAAGGAGCTGCACTTGCTTTGAAGTCAAGATTGCTGCTTTATGCTGCAAGCCCCCTGTACAACGATGGAGGAAGTAGTGCTCAAAAATGGCAAGAGGCAGCGCAGGCGGCAAAGGCCGTAATGGATCTGGGGCAGTATAGTCTCTATCAGGAAGGCTATGGAGAGTTGTTCCTTACTCCCCAAAGCAATTCAGAAATCATTTTTGCCAGGTATTACAATATCAATTCGCGACATACTGCATTGGAAATCGCCAATGGACCAAACGGCTATGACGGTTGGGGAGGTAATGTTCCGCTTCAGAATCTGATTGACGATTATGAGATGATGGACGGGACTCCGTTTGATTGGGAGGACGAGACCCATGCAGCAGCTCCTTACGAAAACCGCGATCCGAGATTTTATGAGAGTATCCTCTACAATGGAGCTTCTTATAGAAACAGGGAGGTAGAGACATTTCTACCTAACGGACGTGACAGTCAAGGTGGCCCATCGAACTGGAATACCAGTAAGACCGGATATTACCTGAGGAAATTCATCGACGAAGATCTTCCGATTCAAAATCCTTGGGAAGTGGCAGGTACGCAAAACTGGATCTATTTCAGATATGCAGAAATCCTGCTCAACTATGCAGAAGCACAGAATGAAGCAGTCGGGCCGGATGCCAGTGTATATGATGCGATCAATGCGATCAGAGGTAGGTCAGGTGTAGAAATGCCAGCCTTGCCTTCGGGTCTGAGTCAGGAGGAAATGCGCGAAAGAATCCATCATGAGCGTAGAATCGAACTAGCCTTCGAGGAACATCGCTACTACGATGTGAGAAGGTGGATGACTGCAGATGAAGTGGAAAATACTCCTGCTTATGGGATGGAGATTGTAAAAGCATCTGATGGTAGTCTGACCTACAACAGAAAGGTTTCCCTGAATGGAAAGAAGTTTGAAACACAAAATTACTGGTTGCCTATTCCTAGGTCAGAAATATTGGCCTCAGACAATCAACTGGAACAGAACCCTGGTTATTGATATGTGAAAAGGGAAACTATCATGTTTCCCTTTTTTTTAAAAACCTTACTAAATGAAGAGAAGCTTATATAACCTGACTAAGCCCTTGGTCAAACCTTTTGTTTTCGCGCTATGCGGCTTGCTTATAGCATGCCAGAGCTCAGGCCAGGAACAGCATGATCAGCCTGAAGAGGACATCGTAGCGATTAACGCCCTTAGGAATGAAACGTATCAAACCATCGAACACTTCGGTGCATCAGATGCATGGTCGGTCCAGTTTGTAGGGGAGTGGCCAGAGCAAAAGAAACATGGGATTGCTGAGCTACTATTCAGCCAGGAAAATGATTCGGATGGAAATCCCAAAGGAATTGGTCTTTCGATGTGGAGATTTAATGTGGGAGCAGGCAGTGCACAGCAAGGAGAAGAAAGCGGAATCCGTGACGAGTGGAGAAGAGCCGAGTCTTTTCTGGAATCAGATGGATCATACAATTGGGAAAGACAATCCGGTCAGGTATGGTTTGCAAATGCAGCCAAGGAATTTGGAGTGGGTAAGTTGCTGATTTTTCCAAACAGTCCTCCTGTATCTATGACTAAAACAGGAAAGGCTTATGCCAAAGACGGTCAGTCAAATCTGGGAGAAGAAAACTATCAGGCCTTTGGTGAATACTTAAGTCAGGTGATCATGGGACTTCAGGAAAAGGGATTGAAGGTGGATTATGTCAGCCCGGTGAATGAGCCCCAGTGGGATTGGTCAGACGGCGGGCAGGAAGGAACTCCTTTCTGGAATAGTGAAATCTTCGGCATTGTCAGAGCTCTGGATAAAGCCTTGTCGGAGGAAAATCTGAACACAAAAATAGATGTAGCCGAAGCTGGAAAAATCAATTACCTCTACGAGCAGGCAGATAAAGAGGGGAGAGGAAATCAGGTAGCAGAGTTCTTTCAACCGGAATCATCCAACTACATAGGAGATTTGACTCACGTCAGCTCCACGGTTTCTGCACACAGCTATTTTACAACTTCTCCATTTGAGGCAGCTGTTAATCAGAGGGAACGCGTTGCTTCTGCCGTGAGTACTGTTCAAGGGTTGAGTTATTGGATGAGTGAGTACTGCATCCTGGGCGATAATGGTGGAGAAATCAACGGCAGCGGAAGGGATCTAGGGATAGATCCGGCGCTTTATGTAGCGCGGGTGATCCACAATGACCTGACTGTTTCAAATGCCAGTGCATGGCATTGGTGGCTGGCAATTTCTCCCTATGACTACAAAGATGGCCTGATATACATCGATAAGCAGAAAGAGGATGGCAACTACTACGAAAGCAAAATGCTGTGGGCTTTGGGTAACTATAGCAGGTTTGTAAAGCCTGGTTATCAGCGTATCGGTGTAGAGGTAAATAAAGCAAAGCAGCAGAATCCAGAGCTATTGGTGTCAGCTTACCAATCCAAACCCAACGAAGAACTGGTCTTTGTTTTGGTGAATTCAGGCATCAAGGATATATCTGTTAATTTGACGGCTGATGGAAATTTGACTTCTGTGCAGGGACTATATGTTACTTCAAAAGATATGGATCTTGAACTCTTGGACACTGAATCATTCGATAATACGATACTTATCCCCGCAAGATCTATAATCACGGTTCTAGCACGGCCATAGTGGGAATGGTCTACTGTTGTGGTTGTGTTTGAGTTTATATAAATCTTTCAAATGGGCCCAGAAACAGAAAAAATCTAAACTCGTACCGTACGAATTGTTCGAGACTGATATCCGAAACGATTCAAATGAATTTAGATTTCCGAAGTTGAGATCGCCTAGTATTTGGGATAGATAATCCGGCGCTTTTTTTCAGGCCGTAGCAATAAAAATAGACTAATCTATTTTTATCAACTGAATAGTTAAATTCTGTCTAATTTATTTCGAGACCTTTTTTGTTCGTCACTGAATTGCGCGGAAGCGTACCGTCACTGCGTCAAGCGTTGACTGGCAGACTTCCGCGCTGGTTGGGAATGCTTTAGAAGCAAGACTTGTTTTCAAGTCGTCTACTGAAGCAGTTTAAATTATTGTT
>Ga0307414_10001603_pt1 | contig 11751 bp, 11 predicted proteins | sample DK1Ometagenome_FD_203804 | JGI IMG/M metagenome (GOLD analysis project Ga0307414, IMG submission 203804) | Maize rhizosphere microbial communities from greenhouse at UC Davis, California, United States - DK15-O-3 | ecosystem: Host-associated > Plants > Roots > Rhizosphere > Soil | place: USA...
GTCTTAGTCCGCTAATGGTAGGCATTCGGGGATCATCCCATCCGCTTACAACCCCTTCGTTGACAAGTTGAAGCAGCTTACGCTTGCTCATTACTGTATAGGATAGATTTAAACGGGCAAATTCATATTGTTTGGACGGAAAGATCTCTAATTTCTCGATTAACCAATCGTAAAGTTCACGGTGGGGTACATATTCGAGCGTACAGATAGAATGTGTGATGGTCTCAATGCTGTCGCTTTGACCATGGGCGAAGTCATACATCGGGTATATGCACCATTTGTCCCCGGTCCGGTGATGGGCTGCATGCTTGATCCGGTAGATGACAGGGTCACGCATGATCATGTTGGGGCTCGCCATATCTATCAGGGCGCGCAAAGTGCATGCGCCGTCGGGGAACTCTCCAGCTTTCATACGACCGAACAGATCTAAATTTTCTTCTATGCTGCGACTTCTGTAAGGACTGTTCTTGCCGGCCTCTGTTGGTGTGCCTTTCAACTCTGCAATCTCTTCGGCTGTACTATGGTCAACATAGGCCAGGCCTTTTTTTATTAAGGTAACGGCGTAATCGTAAAGGGTATCGAAGTAATCAGAGGTATAAAGTTCATTTTTCCACTGGAATCCAAGCCATTTGATGTCGTGTTGCTGACTGTCTACATATTCTGTTTTCTCTGTCACCGGATTGGTATCGTCGAATCGCAGGTTGGTGTAGCCTCCGTATTTCTGAGTAAGTCCGAAATTGAGACATATGGCTTTTGCGTGGCCTATATGCAAATATCCGTTGGGTTCCGGTGGAAAACGCGTGATCAGGGTTTCGTATTTTCCGCTGCTTAAATCGTTTTCAATGATCTCTTCTATAAAGTTCAATGATCTTTCCTCACTCATAAAAACTGTAATTTTAGGTTCAAAGTTAACATAAAACGGCTAATTTCATTACATTTACCCAGCACTATCGTATAAATTATGAGCAGTACATTAGACAAGCCGATACGGGTTTTGGTGGCGAAAGTAGGATTAGACGGGCACGATAGGGGAGCCAAGGTGATCGCCACATCGTTAAGAGATGCGGGCATGGAGGTAATCTATACCGGGCTACGGCAAACACCGGAAATGGTGGTTAATACCGCATTGCAGGAGGACGTGGATGCTATAGGCATATCGATTCTGTCAGGTGCGCACATGACAGTTTTTCCCAGGATCATCGAAGTAATGAAAGAAAAGAATCTGGGTAATGTCCTGCTAACTGGTGGAGGTATCATTCCTGAAGGGGATGTCGTTAAACTAAAGGCAATGGGTGTTGGCGAATTGTTTGCGCCGGGAACTACCATGGTAGCTATTGTAAGTTATATAAAGGGCTGGGTAGCCGAGAACAGAAAATTTTAGCGAATGGAATACGCACATATTTTATCCCGCATACAGGATCAGATCCTCTATGTGACCATTAACAGGGAGCATAAACTAAATGCTTTAAATAAAGAAACTCTGGCGGAACTTGCGGATGTAATTGTCCTTGCTTCAAAAAGTGACCAGATAAGAGGGGTGCTTTTGACTGGGGCGGGAGATAAGGCATTTGTTGCGGGAGCAGATATTTCTGAATTTTCGGACTACGATTCCGTGGAAGGGGAAGCCCTGGCAAGAAATGGCCAGAAGATGGTATTTGATGCAATCGAAAATTGCAGCAAACCGGTCATTGCAGCCATAAATGGATTTGCGCTTGGCGGTGGTTTGGAACTGGCACTAGCCTGTCACATACGCATTGCTTCGGAGCATGCAAAAATGGGCTTACCCGAAGTGACACTTGGCCTTATCCCCGGTTACGGAGGTACCCAAAGGCTAACTAAAATTGTTGGAAAAGGAAAAGCAATAGAGATGATCACCACCGGTGACATGATAACGGCTTTTCAGGCTGAGAAAATCGGACTGGTAAATCATGTGGTCGCAGCCACTGAACTGATCCAAAAAGCCGAGGAGATCCTTGATAAGATCAGGCAGAGGGCACCCCTTGCTATAGCCGGAGCCATAAAGGCGGTCAATTCTTCCTTGTTGAGTGATGTGAACGGTTTTGAGGTGGAAATTGAAGAGTTTGGTAAATGCTTTAGCACGAATGACTTTAAAGAGGGGGTGGCTGCATTCCTTGAAAAAAGAAAGCCCTCTTTTTCGGGTAAGTAATTTTAATTAGCCGGGAGTATTTTCCTTACAGACATAAATAAAGCGGGGCATTTTTGAGAAAAGTGTAGAAAATATTGCCCACCATAAAAAAACTAATTATATTTATTTCGTAATACGCTCTAACCCGCTCAACCCTTGCAATATGAGAAAAATATTAATTGTCGACGATGAAGTTAACATCGGTCTGCTACTGTCAAAATTTTTAGTAAGAAATGCTTTTAGTGTTTCAACTGCAACAAGCGGCGTGGCAGCTATGGATTATTTGGCAAAAGAATCCTATGACCTTGTTTTGTGTGATTATCGCCTGGAAGATACCGATGGAAGGGAGATGCTGATCAAGATAAAAGAGAACTATCCAAGCACTGGTGTAATTATAATAACTGGTTATTCTGATATAAAACTAGCAGTAGAACTGATCAAGCTGGGCGCATATGATTACATTACAAAGCCTCTTTATCCTGATGAGATATTAAATACCATCAATAAGGCAATAGAGACTCAGATCGCCCTTAATACAGACCATTCGGAACAACTGCAGGATACACCGAAACAAAAAACAACAAAACTTACCTATAATCCGGCAGAAAACTTTGTCGTAGGCCAAAGTCAGGCATCCAAAGAGCTTTTAAAGCAGATTCAACTGGTGGCCCCTACTTCATACAGTGTGATCTTAATGGGGGAAAGCGGTACGGGGAAAGAATCTGTAGCAAAGGCAATCCATTTAAACAGTCCAAGAAAGAACAATCCTTTTGTGGCCATGGACTGCGGCTCTTTGACCAAAGAGCTTGCGGGTAGTGAATTCTTCGGGCACGAAAAGGGTTCATTTACGGGGGCATTATATACCAAGATCGGCCATTTTGAGATGGCAAATGGCGGAACGCTGTTTTTGGATGAGGTGGGGAACCTTTCTTATGAGATTCAGGCGGCATTACTGAGGACCGTTCAGGAACGAAAAATAAAACGGATCGGCAGCACCAAGGAAATTGAGCTGGATGTCCGGATCATTGTTGCAACAAACGAGAACCTGGCAAATGCCATCCAAAAAGGAAGATTCAGAGAAGATCTTTACCATAGGTTTAATGAGTTCTCCATCGATCTGCCTCCTTTAAGTCAGAGAGGGAAGGATATTATGATATTTGCCAATACATTTCTTGACGGCGCCAATCAGGAACTCAACCGGAATGTTCAGGGTTTCTCTGATGAGGTGGAACAATGTTTTTTAACGTATAACTGGCCGGGGAATGTCCGGGAACTTAAGAATGTGGTAAGAAGGGCTACTTTACTTACGGAAACCGAGCTGATACAACTTAAGGCACTCCCGCTTGAAATCTCAACTTACGCAAAAGCATCTGCTATAGAAAACTCAATTGCCAGGGCAGAAAAACCCAGGGACCTAAAAAATGCTGCACTTGAAGCTGAATATGAAACCATCCTGAAAGTTTTAAGGGAGGTTAACTTCAATAAAACAAAGGCCGCGAAGATCCTGAATATCGACCGCAAGACTTTATACAATAAAATGAAGGCGATTAATTTGGATACTTAAAGTGTTAACAGCAACTATTGTCCTCGCCCTGCTTTTTTTAGTAGTGACGTATTGCCTGGCAAGAAATATGGCGGCAGTGCGAAGGATGAAGAATGAAGTGGCCGGGCTGCGGAAACAAAATGAAACACTCTCTGCCAGGGCAGAATTGCTTGGGCTCGCGGAAAGAATTTCTAATTTGGGTACCTGGGAGCTCTTTCCCGGCAGCAAGACGGTAAGGTGGTCGGAAGAACTATATAATATCTACGGTTTTAAAGATAAATGCATTGAGCTCAGCGCGGAATTGAATGAGCAGGTAATTGCTCCTGAATACCGGGATAAAGTTTCAAAGGAATTGCGGTCTGCCATTTCAAATCAAACCACATTTGCTGTAGAGTATCAGATCATACAGCCCGACGGGACAAGAAGATATGTGCTTGGCCAGGGATTTTACATTGAAAAGGACGACAAGCTTGTAGGAACAATACAGGATATCACCCAGCAAAAGGACGCTATATTTAAGTTAAAGATAAATGAAACCTTATTACGGGAAGCAGAAATGGTTTCTCATAGCGGTAGCTGGGAATGGGTGGACGGCAAAGAATTTGTACTCTGGTCTGACGAAATGTATAATATCCACGGGTTTCTGCCACATTCTGTATTTGTTAATTTTGCATTCTATCAGGGATTAGTCCATGAAGAGGATCTGCCTGAATTTTTGAAGAACTTTTTCAAAGCGCGTGAGAATAAAGCCCCATTTAAGATCAATTATAGAATAGTAAGGCCCTCCGGAGAGGTCAGACATGTACTTTCCACCGCTGAGTATAAGAAAATAGGACTGAACAACTTTGCCTATATAGGGAACACGCAGGATGTCACAGAATTAAGAAAGGCACAGGTACAGCTTGAAGAAAAAGTAACAGAACTTAACCGCTCAAACCAGGATCTGGAACAATTTGCCTATGTTGCCTCTCATGACCTGCAGGAACCCTTGAGAAAGATACAGGCCTTTGGGGATAAGCTAAAAGATAAGTATTTGGCGCATTTGCCCCCTGAAGCGCTGGATTATTTAGAGCGGATGCGCAATGCGGCCGAAAGAATGCGTGCCCTGATCAACGATCTTCTTACTTTTTCAAGAGCCACCCGGGATCATAAAAACTTCATCGCTACCGATCTTGCAGAACTGATAAACGGTACGATTAGAGAGCTTGATTTTAGCATTGGCATCAGTCGGGCGGCGATCAGGGTAACCGTTGATCTTGATGCCGATGCCATACCATCTCAATTACAGCAGTTGTTTCAAAACCTGATCGCTAATGCTTTAAAATTTACGCATGCTGAAATACCGCCGGAAATTGAAATAACGGGATATGCTAAATATGGGCATGAACTTTCAATTGCTGAAGCCAGGCCAAATCAGTTATATTCGGTTATAGAAATAAAGGACAATGGAATAGGATTTGAAGAAGAAGAGGCTAAAAAAATATTTGATATTTTTCACCGGCTTCATTCACGTAATGAATATAGTGGAACAGGTATTGGATTGGCGATCTGTAAGAAAATAGTAGAAAACCATTCCGGCTTTATTCTTGCAAACAGTGAACCCGGCAATGGCACTGTGTTTACTGTTATACTGCCTAAGAGACAGATCAAATGAAATCTAAATAAAATGAAACAGGTTCGGGTCTTATTAATTGATGATGACGAGGATGATTATATTCTCACGAAAGCGGTGTTTGACCGTCTTTCAGACAGGTACTCGCTTTCCTGGGTCAATAGTTATGATAAGGGGATTAATGCGATTTTAAAACGCCAGCATGATGTTTATCTTGTGGATTACAGGCTTGGGAAAGGGACTGGTATTGATCTTCTTAAAGAGGCGTTGAATTCTGGTTGTGTAAAGCCGATTATTATGCTTACCGGAAAAGGTGACCGGACAATAGACGAACAAGCGATGAATATCGGGGCTGCTGATTATATGGTAAAGGATGAGATTGAGCCAGTCATCATCGAGAGAAGCATTCGCTATTCTATTAAACATGCCGATGGATTAAGGGCATTGCAGGATAGCGAAAGAAAATACAGGGCAATTTTTGAACAGGCAAATGATCCCATTCTTATTTCTGAATATTCAGGAAGGATCCATGACATGAACAGTTGCGGCTTAAGTTTCTTCGGCTATCGTCTTGATGAGTTACAAAAACTTCCTGATGATGTGATTTTTAAAAACCATACAGACATAGAGAAATTTCGTGATCTGCTCGAGAAAAGCGGATCACTGACAGATTTTGAATGTGAACTGGTATCTAAGGACGGAATTGTATACCATTGCAGCTTATCATCTTTCATACAAACAGACATGATAAGCGTTTCTGAAGTTTACCATACGATAATCAGGGACCTGAGCTATAGAAAACATATTGAAGAAAAATCTGTTAATCTCGGTAAGATGTCCATATCAGAACATATCGCAAAAGGATTGGGAGATGAGATCAGAGATCCGCTGTCAGCAATAAACCTGGCGGTCGACGAGCTGGCGTCCGACCAGGTGCTTGCATACAGCGAGTCCGTCCAGTCTTACCTGGAAATCATTAAAACCAATTGCGACAGGGTAACCAGACTGATGCAAAACTTTATATCCAGCACTGAAACGAAAACACTTAACCTTCAAAGGCACAGCATTAATGAAGTTATTGAAGAGACAATAGCAGAAGTGGAAGATCTCATTACCGGTCACAATATTAAGCTGACAAAGCAATTACTGGAATCTGAACATAGGGTACTTCTGGATAAAACCAAGGTGAAATCAGCACTTATAAGCGTAATAAAAAATGCAGTTGAAGCTATGCAGACCTATCCTAAGATCATTCATATTACCAGTACTTCGGATAAAGATATGTTTGAAATAGGGATTGAAGATAATGGTACCGGGGTTATTCAGGAAAATCAGGACAAGATCTTCGAGCCATTTTTCACCACAAAAAAACGGGCGAGTGGTTTGGGCCTGACCCATGCGCAGCGTGTACTGACTACTCACAATGGCAGCATTAAGCTTAAATCCCAGGCAAATGGAAGCTTGTTTCTGATCAGGATACCAATTTACAATGAAGGCGCCCTCTGGCATTAAACCCTGATCATATGTCAATATTTACCTATAAACAGCGGAATCAGATCAATCTGTTAATCATCATTGCCCTGGGCTGCGTCATTGCCTATTCGCTTCAGGGGATTTTTGGATCAATACTTAGTACACTTGTATTGTATACTATACTTAGGCCGGCTTTGATTTACCTGGTCGAGGTAAAATCCTGGAACAAGAGCGTTGCTGCTGTCCTGCTTTTGTTTATTTCAGTAATTGTCATTATTCTTCCTTTTTATGGGCTGAGCAGTATGGCCATTGAAAAAATTGCCGAACTGCAGAACGATCCGGGCTATCTGAAAGACACGCTGTTTAAATTAAAACATTTGCTCCCTGTCAGTGGGGATTTGCAGAATCTGGTAGAAGACGGCATGAGAAAAGCTGGAACATGGGCTACCGGGTTATTTCCTTCATTGATTTCCGGCGCCTTTAATATCGTATTGGGCTTGCTGTTAATGTATTTCCTTTTGTATTTTATGCTGGTGGAACGCGAAAAGTTTGAATCAGCACTTTTAAAGTATGCGCCTTTCAGGGCTCAAAATGCACAGCGGTTTGCGGAGGAAATGAGGAATACAACTTATGCCAATGTATTGGGACAAGGCTTTATTGCCTTGGTACAGGGCTCTTTAGTCGGGTTTTGCTTTTACTTTTTGGGATATAAGGACCCGGCATTTTGGGGGCTTATCACAACTTTCATTTCTTTTGTCCCGGTGCTTGGGCCACCTCTTGTTTTTGTACCGGCTGCTTTAATGCAGATTGCCAATGGCAATAATTTTGCGGGTTGGGCAATGTTGATATTTGGATTTGTCGTCATTATTAACATAGACAACGTGCTCAGGTTTATGATCGCCAAGAGAGTTGGCAATATTCACCCGATCATAACAGTAATTGGCGTGGTTATTGGAATACCATTATTTGGAATTTTAGGACTTGTATTTGGCCCGTTATTATTGTCTTATTTCGTATTATTGATTAGAATATATGAAACGAGTGCACTGGCCTCTGAAAGACTGGAAAGAATTAAAACAATTTCAGAGCATGATGAGTTATAATATTAAGTTCCCGAAAATTAAAATTGTTATATATAAAATCAAAGTATCATGAATGATAATTCAAAAGTTTTAGTTGCTTTATTAGCCGGTTTAGCTGCAGGAGCGGCGTTGGGTCTTTTATTTGCCCCTGAAAAAGGAAGCGAAACAAGAGACAAGCTAAGTCAGTCACTAAAGGACCTTGGAGATTCTATTAAGGACAGGGCTGCCGATGAGATCAATAACCTGAGTAATTTGAAAGACAAGGTTGTAAATTCAGTTAAGACTAAACTGCGTCAGACTGAAAACGAATTTGCTGACGATGTGGAAGAACACGCCTAACCTTGCCAAAGCCAGAAACTATGGAGGATAAAGAAAAAGGAATAGAAGACCTCTACGAAGACGCAAAAAATTATCTGGATACCAGGGTCGAATATACCCGGCTATACCTGGTAGAAAAGATCTCAAAGATATTTGCCGATGTAGTAACTAATGCGGCTGTAATCATTTGCTTTATACTGGCCTTTTTATTTGGAACATTTACCCTAGCACTTTACCTTTCTGATATGTTGGGAAGCTTCACCAGAGGTTTTGGGTGCGTTTCTCTTCTCTATATATTTTTGGCCCTGCTGGTTTACTTCATGAAAGAGAAGTACATAGAGAAGGCAATAATTAACTTTACCATCAGGAATTATTTTAACAAACTGGCCGATAAAGATGAAGAAGAGGAGAAAGTATAACATCAATAATCTGGAAGAACTGCATGCTATGGTTTGCAGTTTAAAAGACGAGCATACCTTGCAGGGAGAGGCTTTGGTTAACGATACCAAAATTTATTTGAAACAATTTACCCTGGGCGGCCTGATCAGGAAATATGCTACTCCTTCCGCATTTCTTAAAGTGGACGAGAAGTTCAATATCAGCAGCACTTTGATGTCATGGGTCTTGCCCTTATTCATGAACAGTACATTGTTTAAAGGCTCAGGAATCCTTACAAAGGCTTTAGTGGGGCTTGCTTCCGGAAAGGTTGGAAAATCGCTTGATGCAGAACATTTATCGGCAATCTTCAATTCTGTTAAGTCATGGTTCGGAGGTTCTAAAAAGAAAAAGGAAGAAAAGGCGGAGGAATATTTTGATTATGGCATTCCGCCGGATAGTGAAACTTATTAATGAAAAAGGGCAGTACAATTGTACTGCCCTTTTTATTTTTCGAAATTAATCTTAAAGTGCTGTTTTTATCTTAAGTTCTGTGAGCTGCTTGTCGTCAATTGTTGAAGGGCTGTCAATCATCACATCTCTGCCGGAGTTGTTTTTAGGGAACGCAATAACATCCCTGATGCTATCTAATCCTGCAAAAATAGAGCATAAACGGTCAAAACCGAAGGCAATACCACCGTGCGGCGGTGCTCCAAATTCAAAGGCATCCATTAAAAATCCAAATTGTTTTTGTGCTTCTTCCGCTGAAAAACCCAGATGTCTGAACATCAGCGCCTGCAGTGTCCTGTCGTGTATACGGATTGAACCACCGCCGATCTCAGTTCCATTTACCACCATATCATAAGCGTTGGCCCTGACTTCTCCGGGTTTGGTATCCAATAAGGCAATATCCTCTGGCTTAGGGGAGGTAAAAGGGTGGTGCATGGCATGATAGCGCTGAGTTTCTTCGTCCCATTCCAGCAACGGAAAATCAAGCACCCAAAGTGCACTAAAAGTATCCTTATCCCGCAACCCAAGCCGTGTACCCATTTCCAGGCGCAGTTCGCTCAATTGCTTACGGACCTTATCTGTCAGGCCGGCCATAATCAGGACAAGGTCTCCCGATTCAGTATTTAAGGCAGCAGACCATTTTTTCAGTTCGGTTTCGTCATAAAATTTGTCAACAGATGACTTTAAAGAACCGTCCTCTCCATGTCTTAAGTAAATCAGGCCGGTAGCCCCTATCTGCGGACGTTTGATAAAGTCAGTAAGCTCATCTAACTGCTTGCGGGTATATCCGGCGCTGCCTTTGGCATTGATTCCTATAACGAGTTCTGCATTGTCAAATACAGGAAAGTTTTTGCCTTTGACCAGTTCTGTCAGTTCAACGAACTGCATTTCAAAGCGTGTGTCAGGTTTATCTGAGCCATACAGGCGCATGGCGTCAGCATATTGCATCCTCGGCACTTCAGGCAGGTCGATTCCTCTGATGTCTTTAAATAAGGTACGTATAAGTCCTTCGAAAGTATTTAATATATCTTCCTGTTCGATAAATGACATCTCGCAGTCGATCTGTGTAAACTCAGGCTGTCTGTCAGCGCGCAGGTCTTCATCCCTAAAGCATTTAACAATCTGGAAATACCTGTCAAAACCCGAAACCATCAGCAACTGCTTAAAAGTTTGAGGGGACTGTGGCAAAGCATAAAATTCACCGGGGTTCATTCTGCTTGGCACTACAAAATCTCTTGCTCCTTCCGGGGTAGACTTGATCAGTACCGGGGTTTCGACCTCAATGAAGTCTAGGCCATCCAGATAACGTCTGACTGCCTGCGCCATTTTATGTCTCAATATCATGTTGTTGCGCACCGGATTTCTCCTCAGATCAAGATAACGGTATTTCATTCTCAGATCATCACCGCCATCGGTTTCGTCATCGATCAGGAAAGGCGGCAGTTTCGCCGCATTCAAAACCTCCAGGGCGTTTATTTTAATTTCAATCTCACCGGTAGGTATTTTTAAATTTTTATTTGAACGCTCAACCACCAGTCCGCTCGCTTTGATGACAAACTCTCTTCCTAAACTACGGGCGGCCTGGCACAGATCGCGATTGTCGTCCATGTTAAAAACCAATTGAGTAATTCCATATCTGTCACGGATGTCAATAAAAGTCATCCCTCCTAAATCTCTTGATTTCTGTACCCAGCCGCAAAGGATCACATGCTCTCCTAAGTTCTTAATGGTTAAAGCGCCGCAAGTAGTTGTTCTTAGCATTATTAATAATATTTGCGGCAAAAATATTGATTTTGAACCATATATTTCAGATCGATGAAATTTTACTTCTTATATTCAAAATATTTTCAATTCAGATGCAACGTTTTGATTCATTGATTGTCCCTTAAAAAGAACAGAAAACATTGGAAGCCGTATATATAGATAAACACCTCGATCTGGTAAATCAATGCAGGGAGGGAAGCCGCACTGCACAATTTGAATTGTACAAATTGTATGTAAAAGCTATGTATAATGTTGCGCTTAGAATTGTTAACCATATCGCAGAGGCGGAGGATGTTTTGCAGGAATCTTTCCTGGATGCCTTCACCAGGATAGAAAATTTTAGGGGAGAAACCACATTTGGATTATGGCTCAAGCAGATTGTGATCAACAAGTCCATCAACCAGCTGAGAAAGCGCAGGGCTGAATTTGTAAATATAGATGATGTGGATATTGCGGAAGAAGAAAAAGATGACACAGCCTGGCAGGACATGAGGGTAAACGAAATAAAGGAAGCTATGGGAGAGCTTCCCGACGGATATAGAGTGGTGCTGACATTGTATTTATTTGAGGGCTATGACCATGAGGAGATCTCACATATCCTTAAAATATCTGAGAATACTTCGAGGACACAATACATGAGAGCAAAAAAGAAATTGAATGGCTTATTAGAAAAGAAAGGAGCATTGAGATGAGCAAAAAGATCGAAGAGTATGTCAGAGAGCATAGAAAAGCTTTTGATACGGAATCTCCGTCAGATCAGCTGTGGAGCAGAATTGAGAATGAATTAAACAGAGAAAAACTAAAAAAGCCATGGAGGGTGCCGTTCTGGTTAGGTATAGCTGCATCCCTGATCGTGGTAGTGACAGTTACTTTTATATTTACCTATCGTAACCATCGTGGGGGGACAGATATTGCCGAACTGAACCCT